>VFQQ010004367.1_pt1 | contig 12574 bp, 10 predicted proteins | sample 3512341 | NCBI WGS metagenome assembly VFQQ01 (sample SAMN10412373, study PRJNA504923) | tailings metagenome | isolation source: Relicate 2 Philex TSF1 revegetated site | place: Philippines: Tuba, Benguet | collected 2017-08-29 | reverse complement strand
AAGTTTTCCAACGTCGTAAACTTTCGCGGGTGCCCGCATATGCCGGGCAATGACTGGATCGCCGCCTATCCGCAGGAGGGCGGGCGCAATGATGGCGGGAGTTTGAATTCGTGAGCGGGGACGCGACGGTGCGACCCCCACCCCTAACCCCTCCCCACAAGGGGGAGGGGGATAGAACTGCGGTGGAGGCGCTGAGCTGGATCGGGACGCCGTATGTGCACCGGGCGAGCGTCAAGGGGGCGGGGGCGGATTGCCTAGGGCTGGTGCGCGGGGTGTGGCGCGCGGTGCGGGGGGCGGAGCCGGAAGCGGTGCCGGTCTATGGCGCGCTGTGGGCAGAGGAGCGGGGTCAGGAGCTGCTGCTGGCGGCGCTGGGGCGGCATCTGACGCCGGTGGATGAGGCTGCGGCGGGGGACGTGGTGGTGTTCCGTGTGCGGATGAATGGCGTTGTGAAACATGCGGGCGTGATGACGGGCGTGGATAGCTTCGTTCATGCGCATGAGCGGCTCGGCGTGGTGGAGAGCCGGCTCGGCGTGTGGTGGCGGCGCAGGCTGGCGGCCGCGTTTCGGTTCTGAGGTTGGTGCGTGGTTCGAGGCGCACTCACGCGCGCACCTCACCATGACGAATAGGGATTGGGCTTCTCAATCGTCGTCATCCTGAGGAGCGCGCGGTATGCGCGCCTCGAAGGACGCACGGCGTTTCCGTTTGAATCGCCTCAGGCATGGGTCCCCGGGTTCGCTGCGCGACCCGAGGATGACATTGAAAGAAGAAGATCATGGCGACTTTGGTTTTGGGGCTGGCGGGGCAGGCCGTTGGCAACGCGCTGCTGCCTGCAGGCATCAACGTGCTGGGGCAGACGATCACCGGGGCGGCGATCGGCGGGGCGATCGGCGCGTATGCCGGGATGCAGGTCGACGCGATGCTGCGCGGGAGTGCGCGCGTGGAAGGGCCTCGGCTGAAGGAGCTGCATGTGCAGGCGTCCTCGCCGGGGGCGTTCGTGCCGCGCGTGTGGGGTGCGGCGCGTCTGGGCGGGCAGGTGATCTGGGCGACACGGTTTCGCGAGACGGCAGAACAGCATGGTGGCGGCAAGAGTGGGCCGCGTGTGACGCAGTATCGCTATACGGCGAGCTTTGCGGTGGGGCTGTGCGAGGGCGTCATCGGCGGGGTGGGGCGTATCTGGGCGGATGGCAAGCCACTGACGCTCGAGGGCGTGACGATGCGCGTCTATCGCGGGACGGAGACACAGATGCCCGATCCGCTGATCGTGGGCGTGGAAGGTGCGGCGAACGCGCCGGCCTATCGGGGCCTCGCCTATGTCGTGTTTGAGGATCTGCCGCTGGAGCCGTTCGGCAACCGGGTGCCGCAGCTCTCGTTCGAGGTGATGCGTCCGGTGGAGGGCGCTGCCGACACGCTGGAGCAGGCGGTGGAAGCCGTGTGCCTGATCCCCGGGGCGGGGGAGTTCGTGCTAGCGACGGGCAAGGTGCTGCGTGACCTCGGGCGCGGCGCGTGGGCGGCGGAGAATGTGAACAACACGAGCGGCCGGCCCAATATCGAGCTGGCGCTGGATCAGCTGCAGGCGGCGCTGCCTACGTGCAAGCGCGTCGCGCTGGTGGTGACCTGGTTCGGGGACGATCTGCGCTGCGGCGTGTGCCGGATACGGCCGGGGGTGGAGCAGCATCTGAAGCGGACCGTCGGTGGTGTTTGGAGCGTGAACGGCATTGCGCGGGAGGATGCGTATGTCGTGAGCGCCGAGGAGGGGCGGCCGAATTTCGGCGGGACGCCGAGTGACGCGAGCGTGAAGCAGGCGATCGCGGCGTTGAAGGCGCGCGGGATGGAGGTGACGCTCTATCCCTTCATCATGATGGATGTGCCGGCGGGGAACGGTTTGCCCGACCCGTACGGCGCGGGCGAGCAGGGCGCGTTTCCCTGGCGCGGGCGGATCTGTGTCGCCCCGGCGCCGGGCCGCCCTGGCTCGCCCGACAAAACGGCGGCGGCCGCGTCGCAGGTCGCTGCGTTCTTCGATGGCGAATGGGGACTGCGGCGGATGGTTCGGCATTATGCCGAACTGGCGCTGGAAGCTGGCGGCGTGGATGCGTTCCTGATCGGAAGCGAGCTGCGCGGTGTGACGACGGTGCGGGATGGGGCGAGTTCGTATCCGGCGGTGGCGAAGCTCAAAAGCCTTGCGGCGGAGGTGCGTGGGATCGTGGGGCCGGAGACGGCGATCTCCTATGCCGCCGACTGGACGGAGTGGCGCGGTCATGACGCGGCGGATGGAAGCGGGGATTTCCACTTCCATCTCGATCCTCTGTGGACGGATGAAAACATCGATTTCCTCGGTATCGATTGGTACGCGCCGCTGACAGACTGGCGCGACGGTGCGCTGCATGCCGATGCCGGGCTGGGCGAGGCGATCACCGACACGACCGTGCTGCAGGCGGGGATCGAGGGCGGGGAGGATTACGACTGGTATTACGCGAGCGATGAGGATCGCGCCGATCAGGTGCGGTCGGCGATTTCGGACGGGGCGTATGGCAAGCCGTGGGTCTGGCGGGCGAAGGATCTGCGCGGGTGGTGGAGCCACGCGCATGTGAACCGCGTGGCGGGCGTCGAGACGGTGGCGACGAGCTGGGTGCCGGGGATGAAGCCGATCCGGTTTACGGAAGTGGGCTGTCCGGCCGTGGACAAGGGATCGAACCAGCCGAATGTCTTTTACGATCCGCGCTCGAGCGAGAGCGCGTTGCCACGATTTTCGAGCGGGGTGCGGGACGACCAGATCCAGCGGCGGATGCTGGAGGCGTTTCATGCGTATTGGCGGGAGCCGGGGCGCAATCCGGTGTCGGGCGTCTATGCCGGTCCGATGATCGATATGGGCCGGGCGCATGTGTGGGCCTGGGACGCGCGGCCGTTTCCGGACTGGCCGCTGCGGCTGGATGTGTGGTCCGACGGGCCGCTGTGGCGGACGGGGCATTGGCTGAACGGGCGCGCGGGCGCGGCGCCGTTGGGCGAGATGGTGCGGGAGATTTGCGCGCGGGCCGGCGTGGACGACGCCGATGTGACGGCATTGCGCGGCGCGTGTGCGGGTTATGCGCTGGACCGGGTGATGAGCGCGCGCGAGGCGCTGTCGCCGCTGATGACGGCCTATGCGTTCGAGGCGGCGGAGAGCGGCGGGCTTGTGCGGTTCTTTCATTCGGGCAGCGGCGGGGAGACAGCGCTTGAAGCCGATCAGTTGGCCGAGCGTGAGGACGGTGGGAGCGCCGAAGCGCGGCTGACGCGGAGCGAGGCGGGTGGCCTGCCGGGAGCGGCGAAGGCGCTGTTTGTCGATGCGGTGGCCGACTATCAGACGGCGGCGGTGGAGGCGCGGCTGCATGGCGGCCATGCGGGGGTGATGCAAGTGGCGCTGCCGTTGTCGCTGACGCGGGGCGAGGCCGAGGCGGTGGCGAAGCGTGTGCTGCATGAGGCCTGGGGCGCACGCGAGCAGGCGAGCTTTGCGCTGCCGCCGAGCCTGATGCGGCTGGAGCCGGGCGATGCGGTGTCGCTGCAGGTCGATGGCCTGCCGCGCAGCTTTCGTCTGACGCGGGTGGCCGAGGCGGGGCGGATGCTGGTGGAGGCGGGGCGATTGGATCGCAGCCTCTATGCGGGCGGTGTCGCGGCGCTGGAAGGCGCGGCGGGGGCGGCGGCGCCGGTGTTCGGGCCGCCGGTGGTGGCGGTGATGGATCTGCCGGCGCTGGCGACGGGCGGTGCGGAGGAAGGGCTGTGTGTTGCGGCCTTTGCCGAACCGTGGCCGGGGCAAATGAGCGTGCTGCGGGCGGCGTCCGGTGATGGTCCGTATGCGGAGGTTCTGCGGCTGACACGGCGGGCGGTGATGGGCGAGACGGCGACAGGGCTGACGCGCGGGCGGCCGCATGAATGGAACCAGGCTTGGTTCGAAGTGACGCTGTATGGCGGCGCGCTGAATGCGGCGTCGGAGCGTGACGTTCTGGATGGCGCGAACCGGGCGGCGGTGGAGACGGGCGACGGCGTCTGGGAGGTGATCCAGTTCGCGGATGCGGAGCTGGTGGGGCCGTCGCGCTGGCGGCTGTCGCGGCTGTTGCGCGGGCAGGCGGGGACCGAGGGCGCGATGGTGGACGCGCTGCCCGAGGGTGCGCGGTTCGTGATGCTGGATGCGGCGGTGGCGCGGATGCCGGGCGGGGCGGAGGCGCAGGGGTCGCACTGGGCGCTGAGGATCGGGCCGGCGGGGGCGTCGCCGGATGACGTGTCGGTGGCGGCGGGTGAGGCGGCCTATGCGGCGCTGGGGCGTCTGCCGTTTACGCCGGCGCATGTGAGCGCGGTGCGGGCGGGCGGTGATGTGCTGGTGAATTGGGTGCGGCGGGCGCGTGACGATGCCGGGACGTGGAGCGAGCTGGAGGTCGCGCTCGGCGAGGAGGCGGAGCTGTACGCTCTGGAGATTCTGGATGGCGTGGATGTGAAGCGGCGCGCCGAGGTGGGTGCGACGTCATTTGTTTATGACGCGGCGATGCAGGCGGCGGACTGGGGCGGCGCGGCGCCGGAGCCGCTGGCGGTGCGGGTGGCGCAGGTCAGTCCGCGCTTCGGCGTGGGTGCCTGGTGCGAGGCGGTGGTGTGACGGAGGTGCCGTCTGTGTGCCCCCTTCCGGGCTGTCGCCCGTTCGGCGGGAGAAACGTCCACTGGACGTTTCTCTTATCCGCCTCACTCCCCCGATGGGGGAAGGCCCAAGGTCTGAAGCACCGGTGTTGGGATGAGGTGACCCTCTCCATCGCGAAGGCGATGGGGAGGGCAGGTTCGCGTGAGCGAACCGGGAGGGGCCTTGCAGTGGCGGGTCATTGTCTTAGGCCGGTGCCCCGGCACCTCTCCTGATCGCTACGCGATCTGTCCTCTCCCCGCTCACGCGCGGAGAGGATTCTGAAAACATGGGGAAGAGATGACGACGGAGAATTTGAGGCTGCCGCTCCTGGAGGGCGGGCAGGCGCAGAAGCATGTCACGATGAATGCGGCGCTGCGGGTGCTGGATGCGGCGGTGCAGTTGAATGTGCTGAGCGCCAGCTTGAGCGCGCCGCCGGGCGGGGCGGCGGAGGGTGACCGCTATATCGTTGCGGCGGGGCCAAGTGGGGCGTGGATTGGCCAGGCGGGTGCGGTCGCCGAGTTCCGTGGCGGCGCATGGATTTTTATTCATGCCGCTGAGGGCTGGCTGGCCTTCGACCGAAACGCGAATCGGTATTTGCATTGGACGGGCGCCGGGTGGGGGCCTGGGGCTGGCCTGATGTCTGAATCCGAGGAAGCGAAACTCGCGGGCATCGCCCAGAATGCAGCGGCGCAGCCTTTGCCCCGCACGATCGTGGTCTTCGGATCGTCCAACGCCGCAGGTGTCGGGGCGTCCACCTATGCGGGCGATCCGAGCGAGGCGGGGGGATGGAGTTCGCCCGCGACCTCGTGGGTCGGCAAACTGGCCGAGACTTTAAGCGGCTGGACGGTCATCAACCGTTCGATCACCGGCAGCAATACGGCCGCGAGCATCGCACGGTTCTGGACCGACGTGGCGCCGCACCGGCCGAGCCATGTGATCCTGGCGACGGGCATCCACAATGAAGGCTACGACGCGCGCGCCTTCATGCGCGGCATGGCCGAGCTGTGCCGGCTGTGCGACCTGATCGGCGCGGTGCCGGTGATCCGCAATGCTTCGGTCAGCAATCTGATGAGCGCGGCGCAATATGGGGGGGCGCGCGCCGCCAACCAGCAGTTCGAGCGCATGGGGCGTCCGGTGATCGACGCGCTGTCGACGCTGGACGACGGCGCTGGACACTATCTGAGCGGCGCGAGCTATCACAGCGGCGACGGCGTGCATCCGAACGATACAGGCTATGCCGCGCTGTTCGGGGCGATCGACCTCGGCGTGTTCGCGCATGCGGCGGGCGAACGTCTGTCCGCGAAGCCTCAGGGCGCGTGGCGTGTGATGCCGGCCGCGACGGCGGAAGCCGCGATGGTGGTGGATGCGGCGGCGGGGCTGAACCAGGCGCTGCAGAGTTTCACCATGCGGGCGCGGATCGGCGGGGTGGCCTCGGGAGGTGCGACGGGTCGGGCCTTTATGGCGGCGTATTGCAATGGCGCGGCGGCACCGCTGCGTCTCAGGAATCCGGGCGGCGTGTTCGATCTGTCGGCCGATACGAGTGTGCTGGCGACATCGGCGGTCAATCCGACCGCGAGCACGGCGGCGCATGACTGTGTGATCGTGTTCCGCCACACGAGCGGCGTCGCATCGCTGTATATCGACGGGGCGCTGGTCGGCTCGGGCGCGGTGAGCGGGGCGGCGGCGGCGTCGAAGTTCTGTTTCGGCAGCCGCGCCGATGCGGCGACGGCGACGGCGGCGGTGGGCTATCGCTTTGCGGACTGTCAGCTCTGGTCCGTGCCGCTGCATGCCGAGGCGATTGCCGACATGGCGCGATCCGGCGTGGTGCCGCAGGCGGGCCTTGTGTTCGACGGCATCATGGCGGGATCGCCGCTGTCGCAGATTCCCAATGCCGCGCCGAACGCGGTGATGCCGTCGCTGGCGGCGGTGTGGGAGACGGCCGCGACGTATTGAGCCGCGATGATCTTCCCCGGTTGACGGGGGAAGTACCCGCGAAGCGGGGGATGGGGGCGTGAGCCGGTGCGCTGCATCCGCCCCCTCCACCGCTGCGCGGTCCCCCTCCCCCGTAAACGGGGGAGGATCAACAAGTCAGGAGACACAAGATGGGATTTGAACTGGGGTCCGCCTCGCGCGGACGGCTGGCCCATGTGCATGCCGATTTGCGGCGTGTGGTGGAGCGGGCGATTGAACTGAGCACGGTCGACTTCCGCGTGCTGGAGGGCGTGCGGACGAAGGCGCGGCAGCGTGCGCTGGTGGCGGCGGGGGCGAGCCGGACGATGAACTCACGTCATATGACCGGCCATGCGGTGGATCTGGGCGCGCTGGTGGGCGGTCGGATCGCCTGGGACTGGGCGCTCTATCCGAAGATCGCGGAGGCGATGAAGCGCGCCGCGAAGGAGCTCGGCATTCCGCTCGTGTGGGGCGGTGACTGGCGGACGCTGAAAGACGGTCCGCATTTTGAGCTGCCGCGGGCAGCGTATCCGGCGCCCTGAGGGGCGCCTTTTTTGTGAAGGAGAGTGGAATGTTTGAGTCTCTGTTCGGCGGCGTGACGCGGTTTTTCAACGAGCTGCCGGAATGGCTGAACGCCATAACGGCGTTCGTCGCGGGCGCGTCGGCGATCACGGCGCTGACCCCTTCGTCGGGCGATGATAAGGCGCTGGGCAAGGTGAAGCGCGTGCTGGACTGGATCGCGCTGAATATCGGCCACGCGAAGCGCGTGCCGGAGGTGCCGGTGAAGAAGTAGGACGGGCCAGCGCGACCCCCACCCCTGACCCCTCCCCACAAGGGGGAGGGGAACTGGTGTTTGATCCGCGTCGCTGAACGCCTAGTCTCCCGCCCAACAGATATTGGAGGAGACATGGGTGCGTTCCGGTTTGAGCCGGCGCAGTTGCCGCCTGAGGCGGAAAAACTGCGCGGCGAGGTGAGGGCTTTTCTAAAGGACGAGATGCCCGCGTTTCCCGCGCATGTGCGCGCCGGGACGTGGAGCCGTTCGGATGAAGGGTTCTCGCAGCGGCTCGCGGCCAAGGGCTGGGTCGGGATGGCCTGGTCGAAGACCTATGGCGGGCATGAGCGGAGCTTCCTGGAGCGCTATGTCGTGCTGGAGGAATTGCTGGCGGTCGGCGCGCCCGTGGGGGCGCACTGGATCGCCGACCGGCAGAGCGCGCCCCTGATCCTGAAGTTCGGCACCGAGGCGCAGAAGCAGGCCATCGTGCCGAAGATCGCGAAGGGCGAACTGTTCTTCTGCATCGGCATGAGCGAGCCGGATTCGGGGAGCGACCTTGCGGCGACGCGGGCGAAGGCCGAACGGCATGGCGATGGCTGGCGGCTGAACGGGACCAAGCTTTGGACCTCGGGCGCGCACCGGGCGCATTACATGATTGGCCTCTTCCGCACCTCGACGGAGTCGAAGCATGGCGGACTGACGCAGTTCCTGATCGACATGAAGACGCCCGGCATCACGGTGCGGCCGATCGCGGACCTCACCGGCCACAAGCATTTCAACGAGGTGAGCTTCGTCGATGTCGATCTGCCCGCCGATGCGGTGATCGGCGGCGAGGGGCAGGGCTGGGCGCAGGTGACGGCGGAGCTGGCCTATGAGCGCAGCGGACCGGAGCGGTTCCTTTCGTCGCTGCGGCTTGCCTATGAGCTGATCGGGCGCGTGGGCGCGAATCCCGATGCGCGGCAGGCGGCGGTGCTGGGGCGGTTGACCGCGCATCTCGTGACGCTGCGGCGCATGTCGCTGTCGGTGGCAGGGATGCTGGCGCGCGGGGAAGATCCGGCGCTGGAGGCGAGCCTTGTGAAAGATGTCGGCGCGGTGTTCGAGCAGGAGCTGCCGGGGATCGTCGCGGAGTTGATCGATGTGGAGCCGACACTGGACAGGGCGGATGATTTCGCCCGCGTGCTGGCCGAGCTGACAATGATCACGCCGTCCTTCTCGCTGCGCGGCGGGACGCGCGAAGTGCTGCGCGGCATCATCGCGCGCGGGCTGGGGCTGAGGTGAACGCCATGGACGAGAGCCGCAAGATCCTTGAGGAGAGCGCGAACAAGCTGTTCGCCGGCTTCGCCGACCCTAAGCTGCTGCGCCGCGTGGAAGCGGGCGAGGATGTGCATGAGGTGTGGAAGTCCGTCGCGGAGATGGGCTTCGACCAGATTTTCGCAGGGGCCTCGGACGACCCGTGGCGCGATGCCTGCATCGTGCTGAAGGCGAGCGGGCGGCATGTCCTGCCGGCGCCGCTGCCCGAGACGCTGATGGCGGGGGCGCTGGCCACGATGGCGGGGCTGGAGCTGGAAGGGCTAGAGGGCGCGGTGACGCTGGGCGCGCCGCAGAACACCGAACTGGCGCTGGCCGATGGCGGCGATGTGACGGGACGGGCCTCGCATCTGCCGTGGGGCCGGGCGTGCCGTCATGCGGTGCTGCCGATGCTGGGCCAGCTGTTGATCGTGCCGATGGACGAGAAGACTCAAGATGACCGCTCCATCGGCCGCGAGCCGCGCGACAGCCACGTGTTCGTATCGGTGACGCCGGTGGCGAACGGGACGCTGGACAGTGACCTGTTCACGGCGGCGGGCGCGTTGATGCGGGCGGCGCAGATGGCCGGCGCCATCGAGGCGGTGCTGGAGATGACCGTGCAGTACGCGCGCGAGCGGCAGCAATTCGGCAAGCCCATCGGTTCGTTCCAGGCGATCCAGCATCAGCTGGCGATTCTGGCGGGGCATTCGGCGGCGGCGACGCGCGCCGTCGATCAGGGCTTCGAGCGCATCGCGGCGAGCGCAGCGGACAAGGACGTGATCCTGTTCGAGGCGGCGGTTGCCAAGATTCGCTGCGGCGAAGCGGCGACGGCGGCTGCCAGCATCGCGCATCAGACGCATGGCGCGATCGGGTTCACCGACGAGCACAAGCTGCACTATTTCACGCGGCGGCTGTGGAGCTGGCGGAGCGAGTTCGGCTCAAACGGCTGGTGGTCGGAGCGGCTGGGCCGTCAGGTGGCGGCGTCGGGGAACGATGCGTTCTGGCCGATGGTGACGGCGGCAGGGTGACTTGATCCTCCCCTGCGAAGCGGGGGAGGGGGACCATGCGAAGCATGGTGGAGGGGGCGTATGCCGGGCCGGCGCTTTGCGCGTTGCCCCCTTCCCCCGCTTCGCGGGTACTTCCCCCGTAAACGGGGGAAGATCAAAAAAGAATAGGCGGCGTCGGGGTGACGCCCTCCCGGGCCATCTGAGAATTTCTCCCCTCATCCCCTCGCGAACCGCGAGGGACTTCTCCCCTGAAGGGGAGAAGGGTCGGCTGTGGCGACGGATGAGGTAGCCGATCCCTGGAGCGCGACAGATGAGGGCGTGAAAAAAGGAGCGGGCGAAGAGGGTGTCGCGTCCCTCTCCGCCCGTCCTGTCGGTCGCCTTTATTCGAGGCGGCCGGAGTCAGGTGACTGGTTAGCGCCAGCGGCGATTGTCGCGGCGGTCGTCCCAGCGATCGCGGTCGCGGTCGCGGCGGATATAGTCGACATCGATCACGCGGCCCGTATAGGCGTCAGCCGTGATGCGGATGTCGCGGCCGCGGCGGTCCTCGGCGCGGGCGACATAAACGTCACCGCGACGGTCGAGGCGCGAAACCTCGTAGTAGCTCCGCTGCAGATAATTGCGGACCACGTGGGGCGGGAGGACGCGCTGGCGGTGGCCGTAGTGGTAACCGTTATCGCGGTAACCCGAACCGATGGTGATGCTCCACGACGACGACGAGGTGTCGCGGGCCTGGGCCGTGCCGGTGGCGGCCATAAGGGGAACCGCCACAGCGAGAGCCGCTGCAAACTTTGTGAACGTACGCATGTCATGTTCTCCTTTACTTCGGCGTGGAAGCCGTCTGGCTATCCAACGTGGACGACTATGGAGGCGTTCCCCTGAACGGCGGCGGAACGGGGCATTCATTGCGGGTTCACGCCCGGTGACCTATTCGTGAGGCCATGACACGGCGTTTCTTCAGCATTCTGAGCCTTTTCGCCGCCGCGGGCTTTTGCGCGAGCGTGATGGCTGCCGTGCCGGAAACTTCAGGCTTTGAAGGCTTCAATACGGTTCCCGAGCCTATCGAAAATGTGGGGTCCGCGCCGCCGCGAATCCAGATGGCGCAAGATTTCGTTCCGCTGGAGAGCATTCTGGCGGATTTGCAGAACCAGTATTCAGGTCACCAGTTGTCGGTGAGCGGGCCGAGCCGCCAGGGCGGCGGCTTCGTCTATCGCATCAAGTGGCTGACCGAGGACGGCGCGGTGCTGTACATCGTCGCTGACGCCGAGACAGGGCAGATCCTGTCGGTGGAAGGAGAATAGGATGCGTCTTCTGGTCGTCGAGGACGATCCCGATCTGAACCGGTTGCTGACCAACGCCCTGAAAGAGGGCGGCTACGTGGTCGATTCGGCGAAGGACGGCGAGGAGGGTCACTTCCTGGGCGAGACCGAGCCGTATGATGCGGTGATCCTGGATTTGGGTCTCCCCGAAATGGACGGCGTCACCGTGCTGCAGAAATGGCGCAAGGCGGGCAAGACCATGCCGGTGCTGATCCTGACCGCGCGCGACCGCTGGTCGGACAAGGTGGCGGGCTTCGATGCCGGCGCTGACGACTACGTCACCAAGCCCTTCTACACCGAGGAAGTTCTCGCCCGTATCCGCGCGCTGCTGCGCCGCGCGGCAGGGCACGCCTCAAGCGAGCTGGAATGCGGACCGGTGCGCATCGATACGCGCGCCGCGAAGGTGACGGTGAATGGCGCGGTCGTGAAGCTGACCTCGCTGGAATACCGCCTGCTCGCCTACCTGATGCATCATCAGGGCAAGGTCGTGTCGCGCACCGAACTGGTCGAGCATCTCTACGATCAGGATTTCGACCGCGACTCGAACACCATCGAGGTGTTCGTCGGCCGCATCCGGCGCAAGCTTGGCGTCGACATCATCCAGACCGTGCGCGGCTTGGGCTACATCCTGTCGCCGCCTGAAACGAAAGCCTGATGTCGAGCCCCGCCGCGCGCGAAACCTCGATCGCGACGCGCCTTTTCGTCTCGGCGGCGATCCTCTCGGCGATCATCCTCTTCGTCGCCGGCGTGGTGCTCTCGACGATCTACCGCCGCACCACGGAACAGGCGTTCGACGAACGGCTCAACGTCTATCTGAAGGAGCTGGTCGGCGATCTCTCGTCGCCGACCGAGCAGGAGCGCCAGGAACTTGGCAATCTCGGCGAGCCGCGCTTCAACCTGCAAGGCTCCGGCTGGTACTGGCAGGTGACGAAGGCGGACGGCGAAACCTTCAAGGCGTCGCGCTCGCTGTTCGGACAAAGCCTGCCGAAGCTCGGCGACGACGTGCCGCTCGAACGCTTCCAGCCCTGGAAGAAGGGCTATGTGATGCTCGCCGACGACCGCACGCTGCGCATCATCGAGCGGCCGGTCGATCTCGGCGAAGACGGGCAGTTCGTCATCGCCATCGCCGCCGACGCCAGCGAGATCGAACGCGAGATCCGTGAATTCCAGCTGGCGCTGGGCCTGACCTTTCTGCTGCTCGGCGTCGCGCTCGTCGCCTCGGCGCTGATCCAGGTGAATTTCGGTTTGAAGCCGCTGGCCGATCTGCGCGGCGCCGTGTCGCGCATCCGCGAGGGACATTCCGAACGCATCGACGGCGATTATCCGCGCGACGTCGCGCCGCTGGCGAAGGAACTCAATCTCCTGATCGAGGCCAACCGCGAGATTCTCGACCGCGCGCGCACGCAGGTCGGCAATCTTGCGCACGCGCTGAAGACGCCGCTCAGCGTCATGACCAACGAAGTCGATGCGGCCGGCGGCCCGGTCGCCGGCAAGATCAATGAACAGGTGGCGCTGATGCGCCACCAGATCGACTATTATCTCAACCGCGCCCGCGCCGCGGCGCTGGCCGGCGCGCTCGGCACCGTGACGGAGGTCGCGCCGACGC
>VFQQ010004366.1_pt1 | contig 12577 bp, 23 predicted proteins | sample 3512341 | NCBI WGS metagenome assembly VFQQ01 (sample SAMN10412373, study PRJNA504923) | tailings metagenome | isolation source: Relicate 2 Philex TSF1 revegetated site | place: Philippines: Tuba, Benguet | collected 2017-08-29 | reverse complement strand
CGCACCGTCATGGCCCACGGCTGCAGCAGGTGGACGGGGCAAGCGTGCGGGCAGCAATGTGAGAGCATGGCAGGGCATGTGCCTCGAAGGGCGGCGAGCGGGCAAGTGGCGGCGGCGCGGCGGCGGCTGTGACCCTTGCCTTCTGAAAGTTCTTGACGACGCCATCGCGACCCTGGCCATCCAGCTCGTACACTGCAAGCAGCAGGGAGCCAAACAAGTGAGCGCTGGGGCTAGGGCAATGGCGGCTGGGCTTGCAGGGACTGTCGGGCGGCTCACCGATCTTGGCGAACAAGCTCGTGATCGTGCCGAAGAACAGCAGGCCCGTGACGGGCAGGACGGCCATGTTTGCTGGCCTGTGCTCGGGCCTTTTGCGGGAGCAGCGAGGCCGGGGCCCGCTGATCTACCGACAGGGCTGTTCACGCAACGCCCGCACAATCGGCAGCCTCTGCGGCGTCTGTCGCCTGTCTGCTGCCACTGCATCTGCCCCATTTCGCATGAGGGAGCGGAATCGGCTTGATCGGCCGCTCTGCGATCGATCAACGCACCGTTGAATTCGCTCGAGCCCTGCAGAAGCCGCACCGGCGCCCCAGCCCACGCGCTTCAACTGGGGGAGCCCTCCCGCGGCCCTGCGGGGCCTGTCCTCCTCATCTGCAGGTGCGGGCAGCCTGCCAGACAGCAGATGCAGCATCCATTGCGCCAGCTGTCCCGCCCCGCTTGCCCTCCCGCCGCCGCCCACCCGCCGCCGGCCTGCCACCGCACGTTGGCCGACAGCCACTCCCGCCTTCCCATGCAGGCCGCCACTGAGCCGCACGTAGCGCCACCATGCTGTCGTGGAAGGAGTGGGGCGAGTGGCTGGCGCCCAGGACGCTCGATGTTGAGCCGCTGCTGGAGCGCGCCTTCAAGGGCACCGGCCTGCTGCAGGGCGGCGTCTCCGACTACTTGGTTGCACTGGCGGTGGCCTGTGCCTTCCCGGTCATGCGCTACCTCATGGACCGCCACGTGTACGGGGTGAGCTGGTTGCGGATCCGGGGGCCTGGACAGTGGCAGTGAGAGGGCCATGGCGGCCGCAGCTGGGTGATACCGGAGGGCAGTTTATGCACGGTTTGTGCCCATGATTCAACCGAATCACATCTCCCTGCTTGCCTACTTCCCTCCGTGCAGCCGCTGGCGCACTGGGTGCTGCGCGTGCCGCGGGGCCACCCCAAGAAGACGGATGCGCGGGTCAGCCAGGAGCAGCTTGACACGCTGGACAAGTTCAAGGGTGGGCGGGCTGGGGGGGGGGGGGCGGGTTGTGCTGGTTTCAGCTGCTGCTGCTTGTTGGCGGGCAGCGCTGGTGCACGTACATGACTTGCATCGCAAGTGCATTGTCTGCGGCAGCTGCCCTTCAGCATGTGGTGCCGTCTTCCAGGGACGCCCAGCCCATTTGCTTGGCCCACCACCATTGCCGCAGAGTCGGCATACAAGTGCGGCGTGCAGGTCTGCTTCACAGTGGTGCTGCTAGTCATCGGCCTGAGCAAGCCGTGAGTGGCAGCGGGGGAGACGATGTGTGGCATGGCAGCCCCTAAAGTGCGCACTGCCTGCATGTGCTGCTGAGCACAGTAATCAACTCAACACGTCAGCACCACTGGCCATTCCCCTCCTGATGGCCTTGCTTCCCAATGTTTCGACACGGCCTGAGCCGCGTGCCTGTCCACTCCCTCCCACCCCTCCACTGCAGCTGGTTCTACGACACCAGGCTGTACTGGGGCGAGTGCAGCAGCTGGCCCTGCGACGTGCCCGTCAGCTACGGCGAGCGCTTCATCTACTGCCTGGTGCTGGGCTTCTATGTGCAGGTGGGCGCGGGTGCGGGGGGCTGGGCTGGGTGGGCCGTTGGCAGAGGTCAACCGGCGTGTGCTTGCCATGCAGGCAAGGCACAGTGCAATGTTGCATCTGCCCTTGAGCTTCCCCGGCCCTCCGCATCTCACCCGCCTGCCATGCCCCTGCCACCCCGTGCGCCAGGCGGTGCCCATGCTGTTCCTGTGGGAGACCAAGCGCAAGGACCGGCTGGAGGTGTTTGCGCACCACGTGGCCACCATCATCCTCATCGCATACTCCTACTACCTCAAGTGCGGCAGGGGCAGGGGGCTGCGGGAGGGGCATGGCCAGCCCAGGGTCGCTTGCAAGAGAAGAAGAGCTTGGCTGTGAATAGGCAGCTGGCATGCATGTGCAGGCGGACGGGCTGGCACAGTGATGGCAGCCAGCAGGCAGCCGGCAGCGAGCAATATCCACATACTCCACCCGCCCCTCCTGGTCCCTGCAGCCTGACGCGTGTGGGCGTCATGGTGCTGGTGTGTCACGAGAGCAACGACATCTTTCTGGAGGCCGCAAAGGTGGGCGGGCAGCGCCTGGAGGGTACGGCAGTCATGCCAGGGCAGAATCGAGAGCAACAAGTCCGGCAGCAGGCAGCAGTTGTTTATGTGGCGCAAAAGCTCGGGTGTAAGTGCATCTCGGGTGGTCAGCTGCTCACTGCCGGGCCCCCTGTTACGCAGATGGCTCGGTACGCCAAGCACGAGTCGATGACCACCTTCCTCTTCGTGGGTGAGCGGCCAGCAGCCATGCACAGCACAGGCAGCACAGACACTGCTTGTGACAGGTGCCCGGCACTTGGTGCTTGGTGAGACAGCCGCATCCGCTCAGGCATTCAAAGCCTTCCCCTGCATGCCCTCCCTGATCCCTCCCCTCGTCCCACCCCCCTGCAGTGTTCATGCTGAGCTGGTTCACCACCCGCGTCTTCATGTTCCCCGTGTTTGTCATCTACAGCACGCTGTTCGAGTCGGTGGTGAGCGGCAGAACCTCTTGAACCACACGTTGCTGTCTTATGCACATAGCAATGGTTATGTTGCAAGCGCCTCTGCCCTGAGCGCGCCTGCCAACACCAGCTCTCTGTCTGCCTCGCCCCTTGCGCCCCCTCAGGAGCGCGCCCAGCTGCTGGGCGTGGCCGACTCCATCCAGCCGCACCACACCATCCTCAACGGCTTCCTCATCTTCCTGTACTGCCTCCACGTGTACTGGTGAGGGGCACATCCGAGGCAAACCGTCCAGTGAAGGCAGCCTCAGACGGTTGGTCTGTTGAATCGTGATGCCATTCCCAATGAAGTTGGCCTCTTGTTATGCTAGGACTCACTCTTCATGCATGTCAGCTGCTCAGCATGCCCTCTCTCTTGCCCCTGCTGCCGCAGGTCGTACCTCATCCTGCGGATCGCCATGAAGCAGCTGACCACCGGCGGCGCAGGTGGGGGCTGGGCTGCAATCGGGGCTGGCAGCTGAGGCTACAACTTGCGCATGACACCGTGTCAACTTTTGGGAGTTTAGGGTTATGCAGCTACTTTCTCTGCCGCTGTTGATTGAACAGCAGGCTGCCATCCCTCGCTTACCCCTCACCATTGTTGCAGAGGACATTCGGGAGGTGGAGGAGAAGGCAGCCAGGCAGCGGCAGCAGCAAGCCAGCACGCCCAAGGGCAAGCGCGTGGCCTCGGTTGGCAGCATGCCCACCCCCGACTGATGGCCTGCCGCACCGATGCCGGCAACCCGTCTGCCATGCACTGCCTGGCAGCAGTATGGGCAGCTGGGCCCCTTCGCCGGCAGCTTGCCCGGATGCGCACGTAAGCGGTCCGCTCTCATCAACAGATTGCATCCAAAGCACTTGAGACATTTACTTGTCTCTTTCATGTCGCATGCCTGGTCAAGCACAGAGGACGGTTGCATCAAGCAGGGGGGGGGGAGGGGCATGCAGGCCAGACTTGGGCGCCGCCGAGCAGGCGGCGCAGCGGCGACAGCACGAGCAGGCCTGCATGCAAGCGAACGCGGCCCACTTACACACCGAGACTAATGGAGAATCAGTAACGCTGGGCGCTGGCCCTTTTCCGCTGCGGACGCTTGAGCTTGCACTGCGAGTTTGCAGGAGAAAGGACGAACGGCGGTGGCCAGCAGGCGTAACGCTGCACAATGCGCGCCTGACGGTGCCGAAGAACCACCGCGCCACCGGGTTGCGTCTCGCAGCCGCCGCCACTGCCGCCGCCGCCGCCGCCAAGGGCATGCCTCTCCGGCGCTGCGGGGAGTGCGCTGCCTGCCTGGTGGACAAGAAGAAGCGGCCGCCCTGCCTGGAGCTCCAGCGGCAGCGGCTGGAGCGGCAGAATGCAGCTGACGGCGGGGCAGGCCTTGAAGAGGGCGGTCCGCTTGCGGGCGGTGAAGAGGCGCAGATGCTGGAGGGCCAGCGTGCCGGCGGCATGCCCCGCACCGCCTCTGGCCGGCTGGCATTCCAGGGAGACAAGAGCTTAATGCTGTTCACCTCGCCATACGACAGAAAGGTAAGTACAGGAGCTGCTGGTCCAGCTGGGGTGTTCACTTGTGACAGATCCCAAGGTCGCACCTCGAATGCTTTTTGCCCCATTTGCCTCTTGGCCCATTCCCACCGCCCCTGCAGACCCGCTTCCAGCACCTGGCCAACCTCGTCTTCCTGCTGCGCCACTCAGTGGCCACGCACGACTGGCGGCGTGTGGCGGGACTGGCGGCAACCCTGCTGGCCTCAGACGTGCGCACCTGCTGCCTGCCTGCTGTGATGTGGTCTGCGCGTCTGCACACCCAGCTCCGTTGTTGCAGTAGCTGCAGCGCCCTGGTTGGTGCGTGAGCCTTGCTGGGCCACCCTGTTCCAGCGCCATGCCACATCGCTGGCCTCCACCTTGTCTGCCGCAGCGTGCCGAGAACCTGGGGGAGAAGTGGATGTTCCGCCACCCAGACAGCCGGGCGCGCGTGGCCGAGGCGCTGGAGGCAGGCAAGCAGCATTGTGGGGCTGCAGCCAGTTGTTTGTGTGGGTGGCCTTGCTTTTGTGATAGTGACCTGCTGTGCATCTGTCACTGTTTCCTCTTGCCTGGACAAACGCTGCTGCTGCAACGATACGCTTTGCACCCCTTTCACCCCTGCGACCTGCAGGCTGGCTGCTGCTGCAGCACCACCCAGACGCGCTGAGCTACGAGCAGACGCGGCGCTACCTGCAGCAGTGGGCAGTCTTCCAGGTGGGGGCTGCTCGGCCGAGGCAGATGCTGCACCGTGGGCATGGATGGAGGGGACTTCCGCAACAAACAGACCGGCAATGTGAGCCAGTCTTGCACATCTCAGTGATAATTCATTGGTTTTCTCTTCCCCGCAGATTGCTCCCGCGGGCAAGGAGGCGGCCCTGCTGCAGCTGGCGCGGTACTGCCGGGAGCAGGTGTGTGCGCCCCTTCCCACACAGGCTGCCTCGCTTGCCTGGCTGCATCAGCGCGCTTGCACCTGCTCATGGATGGCGGTGCTTTCCAACACACATTCCCACTCAGCTACCACCCTCCACCCTGGCTGCCCACAGGGACACGCTACCGATGCCTGGGACTTCCTGAGCACGCAGCAGTTTAGCACGGCGGCTGCCGAGGCGCAGCGCCACGTCCTCATGGGCGGCATCCGGGCAGAGGCTTGGATGCAGGTGCGGTGCGGCAGTGGAAGTGATTGCCCGGCGGGCCTGGAAGATTGCGTTCTGGCTCCACTGTCGGGCACTATAAGCTGTGCGACGGCCGTACTGCGCCCCCAGCCTGCTTCCTACATACATTCCCATTCTCCTATGCAGGCGATGCGTGGGGCCGCGCAGCAGATGGCTGTGGTGCAGCACCCCACCGGCAGCCCCAACAAGCGGCGGCGGGGCGGGCCGCAGCGCTCGGCGGCATGGGAGCCGTGGCAGCACAGCGCGCAGGTGGCGGCGCGGGCAGGCAGGATGGCTCGCGAGCTGCACGAGCAGGCAGTGGAGTCGTGCCAGGTGAGCTGCGATGCAGTGTGGGGGATGGTCTGTTGGCAGGTTGTCAGCTTGCTGTATGTGGGCCTGCAAGCCCTAGCATCACCGATGTATCCGCATCACCAGCAGCAGCTTGCAGTTGCACTTTGCAAGCCATACTGATTCGCTGGCGCTGGCACTGTGCACCGCCCTTCCACAGAAGTCGTTGGAGCTGCAGCCGGAGGCCACCCAGGTGGCGCACATGCTGGCGCAGCTGCAGCTGGCGGCAGGCGATGCCAACGGTGAGGCTCTGAGTCGCATGCAGGCCTGTGCCTTGTTGTGCATGCTGAGGCTGCTCTGCATGGCATGCCGGGGTCTAGTTTCTTTTGTGCATATGCCCTACAGCTTGTGTTCCTAACATTGCACTTGACCCGGCTCACGCACAGCCATGCCTCATCCCCCGTCCACAGGTGCGTTAGCCACAGCGCGGCGGCAGCGCGAGCGGGCACCCGCAGACGCAGACGCTGCCGGGCTGCTGGCTCTGCTGCTGGTGTCCCAGCCAGTGCAACACTCGACAGCTCAGCAGCTGTCGCAGCAGCAGGCATCGCAGGGTGTGGAGGACGGCGGGCAGCAGCAGCCTTTGCCTCTCAGCGCAGAGGCAGCCGTGGAGGCAGGCGGCTGTCTAGTCCAGCTGCTGTCTGCTGACCCTGGCAGCCACACGGCAGCGGCGGCTCTGCTGGCGCTGCACGCACAGCAGCCTCTGCCGGCCGCTCTTCTAGCCGAGGGCTGCTGCTACTACTTGGAAGGGCAGCCGCCCAGCTGGCTGCCGCCCCTGCTGGAGCTCCGGGGTGAGAGGCAGGCGTGGGCTGGTACTGTGTGGTTCGACCACTGGATTGATGCAAGCTTGATGTTTTTCGACACTTTGCCCCGCTGCCGCAGTCTGGCAGCACCTGGCGGCAACCCTGGTCCAGGCGGCAGCATTGTTGGCGCAATGCCAGCAGCGGCTTAGCGAGTTGCAGCAGCAGCGGCAGGCGCTGCTGCCCCGCAGCCTGCACGAGGCGCAGCGACAGCTGCAGCGCCGGCAGCATGGGGAGGGCAGCAGTCGGGAGCAGGAGCGCTGGGCTGAGCTGCAAGAGCTGACTGCGGCAGCAGTAGAGGCACAGGGCCAGCTGCGACTGGCGCTACAGGCATATGAGCGCTGTTGCGCCGTCATGGAGGTGGGTGGGCCATCCCAGCAATTTTGCTGCTTGGCTGCTGCTGTGTAGGTGGCCAGTACTGCTTGGCTCAGCATCCTACTGAATGTGCCCCAGTTTGCTGCCCCAGCTCCTTGCCCTGCTCGTCTCCCTGTGCAGGGTCGCCTGTGGTGGCGGGACGCGCACCTGCTGCCCCAGCCTGCTGACACCGTGACGGCTGCGCTGCAGACAGGCTCAGCCGACCCAGCCGTCGTGCTGGCCCTGGCAGCTGTCAACGCCTTCCTGCACCCGCTGTGGCAGCGCCAAGCGGTGCAGCAGTGGCGGTGAGGCCTCATGGGTGTTTGCAGCCTGGGGGCTGGCTGGCACGCATGGGCGGGCTCTACCTGAGCAGCTTGTAGGACAGGCACCTGCAGTATCAACCCACCATGCTGCACGCCACGTTTGACCTCTCGTGCAGGGCCGGCGGAGGCGCCGTCCCGCTGCCACGCCTGCTCCACAACGTGCTGTCTCGCCACAGCGCTGCTGCCTTGCATGCGGCGGGGCATGAGCAAGAAGCGGCGGCTCTGCGGGCCGTTGTCAAGCTGTGCCGCAAGGCAGCAGCAGTGGCGGCGAGTGCAGCGGAGGCCAGCAGCAGCGGTGGCCACGCAGCGGCAGCACTGGCATCAATAGCACGGCAGCGAGCCGACTTTTGGCGGGCGGCGCGCCGACCGTGGAAGGTGAGCGGGCGCACGGTGCCCCTCGCTGCCTATTGCTGGACAGACAGACTGCCCTGCTTGTAGCGCCTGCTTGTCACAAAGCCAATGCACTCACTGCACCTGCTGCTGCCTCAACCCTTGCTCTGCAGCCGCCCGCCGGCTGGGCGCCTGTGCCCCTGGGAGTGAGGCACCCACAGCTGGGGCGCATCGACTCGCTGCCTCACCAGTGGTGGGCCTGCTTCCCACAATACCGGCGAAAGCAGCGGCATGGTCGGCCTGACGATGAACCAGCAGCAGCAGCAGCAGGAGCGGAGGCGGCAGGAGCGGAGGCGGCAGCAGAGCCGTGGGCTGCAACAATTGCGGCAGCGGCGGCGGCAGTCATGGCGGCTGCTGGCACCTCGCCCGGCCTCACACCCGCGTCGCAGGCGGCGAGCCAGCCAGTGAGCGGCGTGCGGCGGCAGCCACAGGCGCTGCGCCGTTTGCAGGCGCAGCCGCCGCCGGGGGCACGCAGCATCCTGAAAGGCTCTCAGGAGCAGCCCTTGGATGCCGAGTGGCCAGGAGCCTCCCAGGCGCAGCAGGCACCTGGCTCGGGCAGGGCCGCCCGCAGGGTGCAGTTCCAGCTGCCGCACTCGCCCACCGCAGGCGCGGCCGGGGAGCGGGGCAGCCACCAGCAGCAGCAGCACCACCACCACCAGCAGCAGCATGAGGCAGAGGATATGGATGTGGATGGCTCAGGCAGCCAAGAGCGCCCGCAGCAGGGCGCAGCGGCAGGCGCAGCGGGTCAAGCAGACGGCGGCGCTGCACCAAGGCATGGGAAAGGGCGGCGCCGCCTGCTGCCCCAGCTGCCCGCTGCACTGGCGGAGGATGATGGGGATGGCGGCAGCGGCATGGGCGCAGGCGGGGGCGCTTGGCGGGCCAAGCTGCAACGGCGGCGCAGCAGCCTGCAGCAGCAGCAGCAGCAGCAACCTCGGGGCAGCGGGTGGTAGGTGCCTGCAGCTTGAGAATGTCATGAAAGCGCTGTAATACGGCAGTGTGTTTGCATTACAGTGCGTCAGTGGTCAAGCGGTCAAACGGAGGTCAGGTCAAACAGAGAGGTGCAGCAGGCTCAAATTGAAATACGACAAGCAGTTGTTGTCGCTGCTACGGCTGCAATCCCTTTTATATGTCATCCAAGAAGTCAAAGCGTGCGCGCAGAGTGCCCTTCATCTTGTCCGCCTCCCGCTCCGCACGCTGCGCCTGCTTGATGGCTGCTTCGCTGACCAGCTCCAGCCCCGCCGGTGGCTCCCGAGCCAAGTCCAGCTCACCCAGCAGCACCACATTCTCACCCCTGCATCAGTGGCAGGCGGAGGCAGAGGTGGGCAGGGGCAAGGCGGCGAGTCATGGCATGCTGCGGGTGTGCATGCCCCTCCTCAGAGCAGGCTGGGCAATGGGCGCCTGCTCAGAGTGGCACTGGCCATGCAGCGGAATGCAACCCGGCTCCCCACCTGACTACGTGCAGCCCCAGGGGGATCTCTGCATACTGCGCCCCCACAATGATGCGCTCCTTGGCCCCTGCACATGGCGACGGGATGTGTGAGGGCCAGCTGAGCATTCGACCGCAGGACATCAGCAGCAGCGCCAGGCAGCTGAAACTTCAACTGCAAAGCAGGCGTCGGCAGCTGCCAAACAAGCTGCCTCGTTTGCTTGCTGTGCTTGCCAAGACAGCCAGCCATGCAGGGCGCACCTTGGAGCACCAGGTTTGCAAACTGATCAAATGACCGCAGCGTGCCGATGATCTTCCGCCCATCTCTCAACTGCAGCATGGGTTGCAGCAGCCAAGGGAGGGAGACGCTGAGAACAGGTGTGAACTCAAGCACACCTCAGTAGAGTGGAAAAACCGGGGACAGTGCCAAACATCCGGCTGCACTCATGCTCTCGCCGCCCCCCAGCCCTGGCCCGTCACCTGCACCAGCAGCAGCTTGTCTAGCTCTTCAACGAGCGCCAGCCCTGGCGGAGGGATGTCCTCTATGTTGGGTGGCAGCAGCACCTGGTCGTCCATCGCTGCTGCTGCCGCTGCTGCTAGATGGTGTCTGCACGAAGCCGAGAGCTGCGGCGGCGGCAGTGGCGGTGAGGCGCAGCGGCAGCAGGAGGCGGGGCGGCGCTGCGGGCTCAATCGCATCGCGGTCAGAACGTTCCTGCGCTGCCCCAGTCGGCTCACCAGGCCCCGCTTTCAAGCTTGCTGCGAGAGCCGTCCACCTGCCTTGCGTTCGCTGGCCTGCCGCTCGCCTGCTGGGTACAGAGACGCTTTGCGAGTTTGCCTGAGCGACTCAAAGGCGCTGAGAGGCCGTTGGGACGAGCGCACCAGTAAATGCGGAGATGGGCGCCCGAGCGCGCCAGGGTTGCGCATACGGGCTTGGCAGTGCTGCTTGTGTTGATCGATCAAACTTACAAGCAAATTGAGAAGAACAGCAGCCTTCCCCGAGCGCCCCACGACGCGCTCCCAACACCACCCGCTCAGCGGGCTGCCCTGAGCCAGCAAACGCCCCAAATAATGCGCCTGAGGGTGACCCTGTGCCTGCTGGCCATGGCGGGCGGCGCGCTGGCGCTGCGTCCAGAGCCTGCCGCCGGCGCCGACCTGCGCGTCGGCGGCGCCGGCCAGAACAACAAGGATCCGTGGTTCTGCCACAACCTGCAGTGCCCGCGCTTCACCGTGGTCAACGCAACGGACGACTACGAGGTGCGTGGTGGGTGAGAATGGCTGGCTGCACATGATGGTGCCATCGTCTTGAGCAGCTGGAATTGACTCTGCAACAACGCTGCCGTGCCCTCCCTGCAGGTACGGTACTACGAGGCCGGTGCCTGGGCATCCACTGGTGAGCATTCGCTTGCTTTGTTTGACAGACAGCATGCAGCGGCAGGGCCTGGGCATCCACTGGTGAGCAGCCGCTTGGAAAGACAGTGCCGCTGCAGGGCCACGCGGTGACTTCACAACCATCCGGCGCCCTCACCTGCCCCCATCCCCTGCAGACGTGGAGGCGTATGCCTTTGCGCTCGCCGCCAACACCGGCTTCCGCCGCCTGTTTGGGTACATCGACGGGCAAAACGAGGATGCCGTGAAGATCCCGGTGGGCTGGGTGGAGCGGGGAGGGGTGTGTGCTGACTGCAGTGCTCCTACATGATGGAGGCATCATCTCGAGCACGCCTCGCGGCCCTCTTCTGCTGCAGATGACGGCGCCTGTGCGCACCAAGATCAGCGCTGCGGCCGGACCCTTCTGCAAGGTGAGAGGTGTGAGATGAGTTGCCAGAGGGAGGGTGCGCAAGGCTTGCTCAGCAGGTGGTGATGGCAGCATAATTCTTGTCGCCCTCCCTGCAACCCCGCAGAACCAGTTCACGGTCTCCTTTTTCCTGCCGTACCGCCTGCACCGCCACGCGCCCAAGCCCAACAACCCCGACGTCTACATCCAGCCCAGCCCCGCCTTCACCGCCTTTGTGGCCGCCAAGGGCGGGTATGTGATGGACGACTGGCAGATCACGGGCATGGCCAAGGGGCTGGCAGACCGGCTGGACGAGGCGGGCATCCCGTACGACACCGACTCCTTCTTCTTTGCCGGGTGGGTGCGGGAGCGTGTGGGTGGGTTGCAGGTGAGGTTGAAGACTGGGGGCTTGCGAGGGCGGGCTGGAATCTGTGGATGGCCAGCAGATGGTCCTGCTGACCACAACTTGTCCCTTCCAATTCGCAGGTACGACCCGCCCTTCAGGCTCACGGGCCGGCACCAGGAGGTGTGGCTGGTCGGCAAGGAGGAGCAGCCCTCCCTCACCCAGGCATGAGCCATCATCAAATCAATCAAGCCTGCAAGACCAATCCTTTTGATTTTGACTGAACCTCAGCCCTGCCCTCTGATCTGCCTTTTGTGCCCTTGCTGCTCTTGGGCCTTGTGCAGCTGTCCCCCTTCAACCTTGAGCGGCCAGTTGTAAGCCACGGGTTACATCGATGTGGCGGCAGGAAGGTCAGCATTATTGGGTCCGTATCATTGGGTCAGAGAAAGCAGGAAGGGGCAGTGTAAAGCGGGAGAATAATCAGGAGCAAAGGGCCTGCCTGCTGCCTACAGCTACAAAGGTAAGGGGAGGGATCTGTCGCGCCCTCAGCGGCGGGGCGCCAGCATCTCAGCTACACAGGTCACGGGCTGCCGCCTAAATTTAATAGGACTTCACGAGGAAGGGGTCCAGGGGCTTGCCAATTCCATAGGTGATGAACCCAATCTCCCTGCAAACAGGAGTGGTGGGGCAGCTGGGGTCAGTAGGGCAAGGTTTGGGTTAAGCAGGTAAGGCGGCGGCGCCTGCCGCCCAGCGCCTCAAGAGGGTGCATGGCCCAAAGCTTTGGGACCCAGCAGCGACAAAGCGGGCTGGATTGGCACGATGAAGCCTATCTCCCTACACAAAGGTGGGTGGGCAAGTGGTGGAGTGAGAAGGGAAGGAGAGGCAAGACGACGTCGGTGGGCGGCGGCGGCGGTCCAGAGTGCCACCTTCCCTGCGCTCAAACCAACTAATGCCAGACTATAATGTTTTGGCATTGATTGAAAGCTTTGGGATTGCACGCGCTGCAGCCTGGCCTGGTGGGGGAGGGGTTGGGTCAGCAGGGAGGGAGAGAGGCGGGCCAACTCAAAGTCGATGGGCGGTGGCGGCGGCGGCGCGCAACCGCCCCCACCTTTCCAAACCGGCCCCAAATCGCCTAGGAGCCAACGTAATTCTCGCAAAAGCACAGGCCTTTGAGATAATAAAGAACCAAAGCCAGGCCAAAGCTGCGGCGGCGCCTGCCGGACCGAACTGCTTTGGCGCGTTGGCACGGACTCGCGCCGAACGCTCCTGCACCCAACTACCTACCGCAGCTTGGCGTGGTCCAGGATGTTGCGGCCGTCGAAGATGAAGGCGGGCTT
>VFQQ010004365.1_pt1 | contig 12579 bp, 9 predicted proteins | sample 3512341 | NCBI WGS metagenome assembly VFQQ01 (sample SAMN10412373, study PRJNA504923) | tailings metagenome | isolation source: Relicate 2 Philex TSF1 revegetated site | place: Philippines: Tuba, Benguet | collected 2017-08-29 | reverse complement strand
TTTCGGAAGTCGTCGATCGTCGCATAGCGCCGGCCGTGATCGAGATCATGAACGAAGGGAGGACCCCAGGCCGGGCAGAGTACGGTATTGTCGCCGCCGATCGTCACGGTGTTGGCGGCATTGCGGGCATGCTGCCTGAACTGGGACGGCGCTGTCGCCTTGATGATCTTGCGGCACATGCCGGGCTCGAAACGCACGCGCGTGCCGCTGACGTCGGCGCCGGCCTCGCGGAAGATGTCAAGGATCTCCGGATCGTCATGGAACTCCATGCCGATTTCCTGGAGCAACCGATCGGCATTCGCCTCGATCAGCGACAGACCCTCCTCGTCGAGGATGTTGAAGGTGCCGATCCTGCGATGAATGTAGGGGCGGCGCGGCGGTGCCGAAGCGGCCCGCTGCTCGATCCGACCCGACCGGCCGCGCGGCCGACGCGCAGGTGACGGGGCAGGCTCCGACAGGTCCAGGCTGACATCGTCGCTCATCGCGCGCCCTCCCGATGTTCGCCCGGATTTGCGTCGGCAGCCGGCACGGCCCATCCCTGCAGCCGGCGATGGAATGGCAGATGGTGGGCAAGCATGTCGCGCAGGCGCGGTGCGGTCGCGGCCGCCGCGGCGAACTGCGCGTCACTTTTCGCGTCGTCGTCGTCCGGCGGCTTGATCCCGGTGCTGGCGCTGACGCCCTCGTGCCAGCCGGAAACCTGCTGCCAGTCGTCCGGCGGCCGGTTGTCGTCCCACCGCAGGGCGTCGGGGCGGTCCTCCAGCCCGAGCCGCGACCAGAATGCGCGCATGACGCTCTGCGGCTCGCGCTGGATCGCCTCCGCCTCGATCACCGGCGGGCGCGTCCCCGTCGACCGCTCGATCCAGTCGGCAAGCGTCCATTGCGCTTCCAGCCCAACCTCCGCCAGAAGCAGGTCGGGATCGAGCTTGTGGTAGGAGACGATCGAACGTCGCGGATCGCGGATCAGGAAGGCGTGCCGGACGATGCGGGCGAGATCGTCGTGCGCCAGAATCTCCGGGCACACATAATAGGCCATATCCTTGAAGAACACCGGCCCGCTTTCGGCGGCATCGAACAGCATCTCCCAGATGTCGCGGAAGCTGGTCGGCTGGGTGGGATCGATCTCGTGGTGCGGGAAGTTGCGGGTCTGCAGGTGCACGTAGTAGTAGTACATGAAAGGTTCGTGGAAGCAGCGCAGGTCGCCACGCTCGCGCATGATCCGCTCGGTCGCCGTCGACATGGAGCGCGGATGGCTCCAGAGCGCGATGATGGGGTGACGGGGTTCACGCCAGGACATGGGTTGCCTCGCCGCGCAAGCGCTTATTCTGAGGGTCGTAGGGCATCTCGAACAGCTCCCTGGCTGGGAGCGTGCGGCCGAGCATCCGGACGGAAAGCGGATCGTCGGCCGTGGCATCCGGCCTCAGGAGCGCCAGCGCCAGCACCTTGCCCACGCGGAAACCGTAGGCGCCAGACGTCACGACGCCGACGGGGCGATCATCCTGCAGCACCGCATGCGCATAGAAGGGCAAGTGCTCGCCGTCGTCCTCGATATCGAGCAGCGCCATGCGCCAGGCGTCCGGTCCGGCGCGCTCCAGCATCGCATCGCGGCCGATGAACGCGCGACCCTCGGTCTTGACCAGGCCGCCAAGACCCGCTTCCAGCGGCGTCCGCTCTGTGGTCAGGTCGGCGCCCCAGCCGCGATAACCCTTCTCCAGCCGCATCGAACCGAGCGCATAGATGCCGAAGGGCCGGATGCCGTAGCGGGCCCCGGCGCGCAGCACCGCGTCGTAGAGCTTGCCCATCTGCGGCAGCGACACATGCAGTTCCCAGCCGAGTTCGCCGGCGTAGGACACCCGCAGCGCCGCCGTCCTGATGCCGGCGACCCGCATGACCTGTGCCGAGAGCCAGGGGAACGCGGCGTCGGACAGGTCCGCCTCGCAGATCGCCTGCAGGAGGTCGCGCGAGCGCGGACCCATCACGCCCAGCACGCCGCGCTTTTCGGTTACGTTCTCGATGCGCACGCCGTCGAAGGCGGTGGCGCGGCTGCGGAGCAGATCCTCGTCATGCCGTTCGGCGGCCGCCGCGCTGGTCAGGTAATAGCTGTCTTCTCCCATCAGGGTGACCGTGAACTCCGACGCCACGCCGCCGGCCGGCGTCAGCGCATGGATCAGGCCGATGCGACCCTGGCGCGACGGCGGACGGTTGGCGCCGAGCGATCCCATGAAGGCCCTGGCGCCGGGGCCGCTCACCTCGAACTTGCTGAAGGCAGAGAGGTCGATGCAGCCGACGCTGTCGCGCACCGCGAGGCACTCTCTCCGCACGGCCTCGAACCAGCCTGGCCGGCGGAACGTCAGCGGCGCCTCGCGCTCGGCCGCGCTCGACGCGAACCAGTTCGGCCGTTCCCAGCCATAGGCGGCGCCAAGCACCGCGCCCTGGCTCTTCTGCGTATCGAGCGCCGGGGTGGTGCGCCGCGGCCGTCCAGCCTCGCGCTCCTCATAGGGATAGTGGATACCGAACTGCAGTCCGAAGCATTCGACCGCCTTGTCGACGCGATAGTCCCGGTCGGCGAAGCCGCCGAAGCGGCGCGGGTCGATGGCCAGCGCATCGCTGGGCGGCGCTCCGTCGACGATCCAGTCGGCAAGGAAGCTGCCGGCGCCGCCGCCTTCCATCACGCCCATGCTGGACCCGGTCAGCAGCCAGGCGTTGGGCAGCCCGAAAGCCGGACCGACCAGCGGGTTGGCATCCGGCGTGAAGGTGATCGGTCCGTTCACCACCGTCTTGATGCCGGCATTGGCAAGCGCCGGCACGCGCGCCATCGCCTTTTCGATGATGTCGGCGACGCGATCGAGTTCGGGCGGCAGCAGTTCCATGCCGAATTCGGGTGGAACCCCGTCCACGGCCCAGGTCTGCGCCGCCTTCTCGTAAGGCCCGACGATGTAGCCGTCGCGCTCCTGGCGAAGATACCAGCTCTCCTCCGGGTCGCGTATGATCGGAAGCTCCTTCGATCCCGCGCCGATCCGCTCGGCGATCTCCGGCACCGTGTCGGTGACCACGTACTGATGCAGCATCGGCACGACGGGCAGGTCTATGCCCATCATCGTCCCGACCTCGCGGCACCAGGTGCCGGCGGCGTTGACGACATGCTCGGCGGTGACGTCGCCGAGCTTCGTGCGCACCAGCCATTCGCCGTTCGCCTTGCGCTCGATAGCGAGCACCGGGTTGCGGCGAACGATCTCGGCGCCGCGCGCGCGCGCGCCGGCCGCCATCGCGTTTGTCGCCAGGGTCGGGTCGACATGGCCGTCATTGGGTTCGTAGATCGCCCCGAGCAGCCCGTCCGTCTCGCAGAGCGGATAGATCTCCTTCAGCTCCGAAGGCGTCAGGATGTGGAAGTCGTGGCCGACGAACCGGCCGAGGCCCTGGACATGGCGGAACTCGTCTATGCGATCCTGCGAGCGGGTGACGCGCAGCGCGCCGCTGGCGTGGAAGCCGGTGGGCAGTCCGGTCTCTGCCGTCAGCACTTCGCGGTAAAGCTTTATCGAATGCGCGCGCATCAGCATGATCGTCGCATTGTGGGCGAAGTGGGTGCACAGTCCGGCGGCGTGCCATGTAGAGCCGGCGGTGAGTTCCTGCCGCTCGACGAGGACGACATCGCTCCAGCCGCGCCTGGCCAGGTGGTAGAGCAGGGAGACGCCCATCGCGCCTCCGCCGATCACCACGACGCGGGCATGCTCTCTCATCGTGTCTCCTCTCCACCGCGCATGCGTGCGCCGGCGGGATCGTAAGGGGCTCGCTCCAGCGGCCGCAGTCCGTAGCGGACACCGGCGACGGCGATGTCGTATTCGGATTTCAAAAGGTCCTGCCTGGCTTCGCCCGGCGCGCAGGCCACGTAGGCAAGGCAGAGGCTCAAACCGGTACGCGGCCCCATTCCGCCCGAGGTCGTCAGGCCGGTCAGCTTGCCGTCGCGATAGACCGGCTCATCGTGAAGCAGCAGCGGGTTGGCGCCTTCGACGGAAAAATGCATGAGCCTGCGGTCGACGCCCTCGGCCTTCTGCCGGGCGATCGCCGCGCGGCCAATGAAGTTCTCCTTGGACCAGTCGACGGTGAACGACATGGCGGCCTGCATCAGGCTGTCCTTCGGGCCGATGTCGTGGCCCCAGTGGCGATAACCCTTCTCGTGACGGCAGCCATCCAGGCAATAGTGGCCGCATGGCGCCAGCCCATGGGCCTCGCCGGCCTCCATGATCGTCTCGAGCAGCGCCTCGGCCTGCTCGACCGGCGCGTAAAGCTCGTAGCCCAGCTCGCCGACGAAGCTGATGCGCGTCGCCCGCACGCTGGCCATGCCGATCTGCACCAGCCGGGACGACGAGAACGGAAACGCCGCGTTCGAGAAATCCGCGTCGCTCAGGCTCTGCAGCAGATCGCGTGATTTCGGGCCCATGACGGCGAGCACGGCTTCGCTCGACGTCGCGTCGAACACCGAGGCATGCAGGCCGAGATCGCCGGCGTGGCGCTCGATCCACGATCTGTCCTTCTGGCGCGTCGCGGCGCTGGATACGAGGCGCAACGCCTGCTCCCCGACGCGGGTGACCGTCACGTCGGCCTCGATGCCGCCGCGCGCGTTCAGCATCTGCGTATAGACAGCGCGGCCCTCGGCGACGTCGACATTGCTGACGCAGAGCCGTTGCATGAGTTCGATTGCGTCGCGGCCGACGATATCGAGCTTGGTGAAGGGCGAGAGCTCGAAGAGCCCGACGCCGCCGGTCATGGCCGTCGCCTCGCGGCGAGCCGCCTCCCACCAGGACTGATCGCCGAACGCGTAGTTCGGTGACCGCTCGGCCTCGCTGCGCGCGAACCACAGCGGGCGCTCCCAACCGGTCGGCGCACCGAACACCGCGCCATGGCGTTCGAAAGTCGCGTGAAACGCCGACCGGCGGCTGCCTCGGCCCGCCTTCTGCTGCTTGTAGGGCCAGTGCATGCGGAAGAGATCTGCGACCGACTCCTCCATGCGTGCGGCGACGAATGCTTTTGCGGCACTGGCTCGGTCGAAGCGGGCGATGTCCAGCGCCCACAAATCCAGCCCGGCTTCGCCATCGACGATCCACTCGGCCATGGCGCGGCCGGCGCCCGCCGACGACATCATCCCGGTCGAATTGAAGCCCGCGGCAACGAAGAAGCCGCGCAGGTACGGAGACTCGCCCATCAGCGGCCGCGTGTCCGGCGTGAAGCTCTCGGGACCGTTCATGAAATGGCGGATGCCGGACTCGGCCAGCGCCGGCATCAACTGCAGCCCGGCCGTCATGAACGGCTCGAACTGGTCCCAGTCTTCCGGCAGTTCGAGGAAGGGCCTGTCGCCCGCCGGTCCGGCGGCGTCGAACAGCTTCGCATCCGGCTCGAAGCCCCCGAGCACCAGCTTGCCCGAGTCGCCCTTGAGATAGATGCCGCGATCGAGGTCGCGAACGATCGGGAACGGATCCTGCAGGCCGGCGATCGGTTCGGTCACCACATACATGTGCTCGACAGCCTGAAGCGGCACCGGGACGCCGGCCATGGCGCCGATGTCGCGCGCCCAGGCGCCGGCGCAGTTGACGACGATCTCGCAGCCGACGGTCTCCCCCGAGGCGAGCCGCACCCCGGCCACCCGGCCGTTGCGGGTGACAAAACCCGCGACCCGCGCATTCTCGATGATGCGGATCCCGCCGGCGCGGGCGCGCCTGGCATAGGCCGCGCAGATGTCGACCGGATTGGCCTGGCCGTCCTGCTCGACCCAGAGCGCGCCTTCCAGCCCCTCGGCGTCGAGGCCGCCGACCCGGTCCGCCAGGGTGGCGGCGTCGATCATCTCGACCACCAGCCCGCTGACCTCGCCCATGTGCGCTATGCGCCGCAGCTCTTCCATGCGATCCGGATTTCGCGCGAGCCACGCGCCGCCGGTCTGCCTGTAGCCCGAGGATTGGCCGGTCTGCGCTTCGAGGCGCGGAAACAGCTCGGTCGCGTATTGAGCCAGCCGCGTCAGGTTGAGGCTGGCGCGCAAGGGGCCGACGATGCCGGCGGCGTGCCACGAGGTGCCGCTGCCGAGCTGGTTGCGCTCGAGCAGCACGACGTCGGAAATTCCCATTTCCGCAAGATGATAGGCAACGCCGAGGCCGATGACGCCGCCGCCGACGATGACGATGCGGGCGCTCTCAACCACCGGGACGAGTCCTTCGGGAATGCGACATGGCCCGCATGTTTTTCCCGCAAACGCCTTGCATTCAACAGGATTGTCGCAACATTAGGAAAACTAATGAGCCCGGGCGTGGTGTCTCCAGCGTGAAAAGCGGCAGCTTCGACTTCAACCTCTTCCGCTCCATCGAGGTGTTCGTCGCCATCGTCGAGACGCGGCACGTGACGCAGGCGGCGCAGATGCTCGGCATGACCCAGTCGGCCGCATCCCAGCACCTGAAGAATTTGGAGTCCGCGCTGGCGGTCACCCTGATCGACCGCAACCTGCGACCGATCGAACTGACCAAGGCCGGGATCGCGCTGCACCGGCGCGCCGTCGCCATCCTGTCCGAGGTCGAAGGGCTGCGCACCGAGGCGCGTCGCGTCAACGCCGCGCCGCTGCCGCTGCTTCGCGTGGCGCTGCTGGCCTCGATCGCCACGACGCTGGCCCCCGAGCTATCGGTGCTTGCGCGGCACGGGTTCGGCATTCCGGAACTCAGCCTGTACGCCGGCCTGGCGACCGATCATGTCGCGCTTCTGCGGGCGCGTCGTGCCGACCTGGCCGTCACCTCCGGGGATCTTTTCGACATCGAAGGCCTCAACCGCTATCCGATCATGACCGAGAAATTCCTTCTGGTAACCCCTGAAGGATATGGCGGGGACGTCAGCGACATCGAGACATTGTCCCGGAAACTGGCGTTCGTCCGCTTCTCGCGCGAAACGCCGGTGGGCCTGCGGGTGGACCAGCATCTCAGCCGGCTTCGGATCGAGATACCGCGTGCGATGGAGGGCGACCGCTCCAGCGTCGTCACCTCGCCGGGGGCCGCCGGCATGGGCTTCGCGATCCTGACGCCGACGCTGCTGATCGACGGGCTGGCGGAGGGCGTGAAGATCGACATCCATCCGCTGCCCTTCACCGGCCTGTCGCGCAACATCATTCTCGTCGCCCGCGAGCGGGAGCTCGGCAACCTCCCCGAGGCGTTCGCCGCACGGACGGCAGAGGTCCTGAGCGAAGCCATCGACAAGCGGCTGCCCGGTCTCCCGCCGGAACACTACACGCTCGACAGCAGCGTCGCGCAGGCTAATCGACCGCATCAGTTATCCTGATCTTTCCGTTTGCCCGGTGCACGGCCGAGCCTTTCCGTGTTCAATCCCGGCAATCTCGAAAGATGCGGGAAGCGCTAAATGGATACGCTGCACGTGCAACCGGAACTCGACGTGGAATGGTCCACCGAGGCGATCGTATCGCGGCGCGAGCGTTTCTATTCGGCGTCGCAACGCAAGTTCGTGCCGTTCAAGGAGCCGCTCATCTTCAAGCGGGGCAGGGGTCAGTACCTCTGGGACGAGAAGGACCGCAAATACACGGACCTGCTCGGCATGAACCTGTGCATCTCCGTGGGCCATGCCCATCCTCTGGTGGTGCAGGCGGCAACCGCGCAGATCGCCGACCTGACGCATTGCACGACGATGTTCTATCACCCGGTGCCGGCGCAATATGCCGAGGAACTCGCCGGGACCATGCCCGCAGGGCACGACTGGGTCGTCCATTTCACCAACAGCGGCGCGGAGGCCATCGACCTCGCCCTGCTGATGGCGCGAACCTATACCGGCAGCATCGACGTGCTGGCGTTGCGCTCGAGCTATCACGGCGCGACTTTCGGCGCGCAGTCTGTCACCGGTATCGCCGGCTTCCGCCACAACGTTCCCCAGCTTGGCGGCGTCGCCTTCGTCGCCGAACCCAACCAGTATCGCGGCATCCACGGCGAAGGCGTCGAGCCGTATGTGGCCGAGGTGAAACGGGCGATCGACAGTTCGACCAGCGGCAGCATTGCCGGCATGATCATCGAGCCGGTGCAGGGCTATGGCGGGATCGTGCCGATGCCGAAAGGCTACATATCGGGCGCCGCCGAGCGCGTGCGCGCCGCAGGCGGACTGCTCATCATCGACGAGGTTCAGGCCGGCGTCGGACGGACTGGCGACGCCTTCTGGTCGTTCGAGTCGCATGGCGTGGTGCCCGACATCGTCGTCGCGGCGAAGGGGATCGGCAACGGCATTCCGCTCGGCGCGGTGATCGCCAGGCGCGAGGTCGCCGAAGCGATGGCGGACAAGTTCCTGTTCCACACCTATGGCGCCAACCCCGTCGCCTGCGCGGCCGGCCGTGCGGTGCTGAGGGCCATCAAGGACGAGCGTCTCCAGGAGAATGCCAGGACGGTCGGTGCGGCTCTGAAGTCCGGGCTGGAAGCCATCCGCGAGAAGTCGCCGCTGATCGGCGATATCCGCGGCGAAGGTCTGATGCTGGCGGTGGAACTGGTCAAGGACCGCGCCACCAAGGAGCCGGCTCCCGAGGAGACCCTCGCCGTCTTCGAAGCACTGCGCCGCAACGGTCTCATCGCCAGCCGCTCCGGTCCCTATCGCAACGTCATCCGGATGTGCCCGCCGCTCTGTCTTTCCCTGGCCGACGCCGAAGTCGTCATAGATCGGTTCCAAGACAGCCTGGAAGCTGCAGCATAGTGCCGAACGGCGCGTTGCCGGCAGTGCAGGACGACGACATCGCCAGCGGTTTGAACGTCACGGCCGCGAGACACGTTGACGGTCACGCCCGATCCTTGCGCGAAAGCCGGAGCACGGCTTGCGTTCATCACCATGGTGCCAAAGTGTCGAGATCGAAAAAAGGTGGCACCGTTCGGCACGCCGTCAGGTGCGCCAATGAAGCCGTGAATCGCTGTCCTGGGAAGCTGGATGCCCGCCGTGCCGAGCCCCGGCGCCACCGTAGATCAGAACAGTCGGGTGAACGGCGAGTCGGGCGCGACGCGCAAGCGTCCGACGCACCGCGCCTCGACCGTGCGGCCTATCCGGGAATTCGGGCGATCACCTTGATCTCGAAATCGAAGCCGGCCAGCCAGTTGACGCCGAATGCGCTCCAGGCCGGATATGGCTTCGTCGGGAAGTTGCGGTCCTTGACCTGGAGAACCGTGGCGAACTGCGCCTCCGGATCGGTGTGATAGGAGGTCACGTCGAGCACGTCGTCGAAGCTGCACCCGGCGGCTTCGAGCACGGCCTTGAGATTGTCGAATGCCAGCTGGACCTGCCGTTCGAAATCCGGCTCGGGCGTGCCGTCCTCGCGGCTGCCCACCTGTCCGGAAACGAAGAGAAGGTCTCCGGAACGGACCGCGGCCGAATAGCGATGCTTGTCGTAGAGAGCATGTCGGCCGGCCGGGAAGATCGCCTCGCGTGTGGTCATGGATCTGTTCCTTTCGTGAGGAGGCCGATATGGGGGGCCTGGGCCCGAACGCAAGGGACGACAACAGCTTGCAGACCGAACCTGCCGGCGGGTCGTCCGGCAACGGCACGGCAGCACCCACGGCGGCCGTGCCACAACGAGGATGTGCCGAACGAATGAAGGCTCCGGGCAGTCTCGCGATCGGACGGGACCTCACCCGACCATCAGGCGGCTTCGGCCCTACATCCGCACGTGATCGATCAGCGCGCGCAGCTTCGGGGCGAGATTTCGCCGATTGGGGAAGTACAGGTAGAAGCCGGCGAAGGGCGGGAAGTAGCCTTCCAGCAGCGGCACCAGCTGGCCGGACGAGACGTAGGGCCTGAACGTCTCCTCCATGCCGAAGGTTATGCCGCCGCCCGCGCAGGCGGTGCGGATCATCAGCCCCATGTCGTTGGTGGTGATCTCGGGTTCGACCGCGACGTCGAACTCGCGGCCGTTCTCGCCGAATTCCCACCGGTAGGGCGCCGTATGCGGGGCCGGACGCCAGCCAATGCACCGGTGCCCGGCGAGTTCCGACGGATGCGACGGCTTTCCGAAGCGTTCGATGTAGGAAGGCGCCGCAACCGCTGTCTGACGCTGTTCGGAAGACACCGGGACGGCAATCATGTCCTGGTCGATCACCTCGCCGAGCCGCACCCCGGCGTCATATCCCTCGGCGACGATGTCGAATTCCGCATCGGTGACGGTCACGTCGATCTGCACGGCCGGATAGGCCTCGGCGAAGCGCGCCAGCAGCGGTCCTGAAATGAACCGTTCGGCGATCGAGGAGACCGCAAGCCGCAATAGGCCGCTCGGCGCCGAGTTTCGGTCCGCAGCCGCATCCAGCGCCAGTCCGACCTCCGCGATGGCGGGGGCCAATCGCCCGTAAAGCTGCTCGCCCGCCTCGGTCAGGCTGACGCTCCGGGTCGTCCTCTGGACAAGGGCGACACCAAGGCGGTCTTCCAGCCGCCGGATCGTCTGGCTTACCGCCGGCCGGGTCACGCCCAGATGCTCGGCCGCCGCACGGAAGCTTCGCATCTCCGCGACCGCCAGAAAGACGGACAGTCCTGTCAGGTCGATAGCCATTGGTTAGCAGAAGTTACCACCATGGTCATGATTGAGCAAATTGCCCGTCTCGCCGGTCCCTCCTACCTTGGTCGCAGCTGTTCGAGAAGGCGAAACGATATGTCACTTGAAAACTACAGGTTGCTCGGCCGTTCCGGCCTGCGCGTCTCACCGATGAGCCTCGGCACGATGACCTTCGGGTCAGACTGGGGCTGGGGCGCCGACGGCGCCGAGGCCCGCCGCATCTTCGACTTCTATGTCGATCGCGGCGGCAATTTCATCGATACGGCCGTCAACTACACCAACGGCGCCTCCGAGCGCTTCGTCGGCGAGTTCGCCCGCGACAAGCGCGAACGGCTGGTCATCGCGACGAAGTTCACGATGGCGCGCAACCCCGGCGATCCGAACGCGGGAGGCAATCATCGCCTCAACCTGGTGCGCTCGGTCGAGCAGAGCCTCCGGCAGCTCGCCACCGATCGCATCGATCTTCTCTACCTGCACGCCTGGGATCTGACGACCCGGCCGGATGAGGTCATGCGCGGCCTCGACGATCTGGTCCGGTCCGGCAAGGTTCTCTATCTGGGGATCTGCAATACGCCGGCATGGCGGGTCTCCGAGATGCAGACGCTCGCCGACCTGCGCGGATGGTCTCCCTTAGTGGCCTTGCAGATCGAGTACAGCCTCGTTGAGCGCACCGTCGAGCACGAGCTCATGCCGATGGCCGAGGCGCTCGGGCTCGGCGTCCTGCCCTGGTCCCCGCTGGGCGGCGGCGTGCTCGCCGGCAAATACTCCCGCGCGGACGTTCGGGACTCCACCGAGGCGGCGGTGTCCGCGACCCGCAAGGGCGTGATCGCCTCCTCGGGACATCTCAACGAGCGCTCGATCGCGATCGCGGACGAGGTTCGCGCCGTTGCCGGCGAACTGGGCTCGACGCCGTCGCGGATCGCGCTGGCATGGCTTCTGGCCAACCCGGCGGTGGTGTCGCCCGTTCTCGGCGCCCGCACCCTAGCCCAGGCCGAGGACAATATCGGCGCCCTGGATGTCACCCTGACGCCGCAACAGCTCGACCGGCTCGACCGGGCGAGTGCCCGGCGCCGATCTTTCCCGGCCGCTTCGTCGACCGCCCTCTGGTCCAGCAGCTCATCTTCGGCGGTGCTTCCGTGGCTCGTCGTCCGTGAATGCCCGTGGATGAGTGACCGCGCCGCGACTTCGGAAGCCCGGTACGCCTGCGGCTTCTGATCGGTCGAACCCGCTGCGGCGGACCGATCGGACCCCGGTCCGCGCGAAGCGGACCCAATTTCCCCCATCCCAAACCGAAAGGAACGATCCCATGACCATCGCTACGTTTACCCGCCGGCTCGCCGGCGCGAGTCACAGGCTGCTGGTCGCCTCGGCTTTCCTGGCCGTCGTCGTGCCGGCTCATGCGGAGATCACCGCGTCCGATACCGGCGTGGACACACAAGACACCGCCATGGAGGCGCGCAACAAGGCCATCGTGCACGACGCCTTCGAGGAATGGCGCGCGGGCACCTATGTCTTCGCGGCGCTTCTGGCCCCAGACGTTGTCTGGACGATCCACGGCTCGGGCCCGGTCGCGGGCACCTATCGCAGCCAGGACGACTTCGTCGAACGGGCGTCCCTGCCCCTGACCAGCCGTCTCGCCACCCCGATCGTGCCGGAGGTGCGCAACATCTACGCCGTCGGGGACACGGTCCTCATCCGCTTCGACGGCTCGGCGACGACGACCTCGGGTGCACCCTATCGCAACCGGTTCCTCTGGATGTTCCGGATGGAGGACGGCCTGGTCATCGAAGCCGAGGCGTTCCTGGATCTCGTCGCCTACCAGGAGGTGGTCGACAACAACGAGCCCCGCACGGAGTAGGCCCCAACGCCAAACACAACCAAAAGCCCGGAAAGCAATTCGCTTCGCTTTCCGGGTGACGTGAACCACGCGATCCGAGGAGTTCTGACCATGTCATATGTCCACGCAGCCCTTGTCGCCGTCGCCCTCCTGAGCCAATCCGCACGTGCCGAGGAAACAGAAATGAGCGCCAGTCATC
>VFQQ010004364.1_pt1 | contig 12582 bp, 21 predicted proteins | sample 3512341 | NCBI WGS metagenome assembly VFQQ01 (sample SAMN10412373, study PRJNA504923) | tailings metagenome | isolation source: Relicate 2 Philex TSF1 revegetated site | place: Philippines: Tuba, Benguet | collected 2017-08-29 | reverse complement strand
GTGTTCTCGTGCAGGGAGGCAGCCTGTGGACGGTGCTGCAATACATCGTCAGTGAGGCTCGGGAGCTGGCCGCCAGCCCACCCTTTGATGATCCGTTGGAGCTTCCAGCGTGCGTTTTTGCAGCTGTTCGGTGGTTGTCGGTTTGTGTGGTCCATGGCCTGCTGCAGTCGGTTTGAGACAAGTAAGCCATGCACTGTGTCGAACATGCGAGTGCTTCAACTGGCCCAACCGCAGGTGTGCGAATGACGATGCGTGGGACGAGGTCGCTGCGAAGCTGCTGGTAAGATGCGTGCTCGTTTGGAGCAGTGCGGCAGGCAGTTTGTAACCTGCTGCATCTGCGGGATGAGGTTGCAGCGCAGGCAAGCCCTTGTATGCTGCACGAAGGACGGATTTCGACCCGATGCTGCGCATCGCATTTGCCCAGCACACTCAGCTCTGCATGCTGCTCTCTGCAGATCTCGTGCCTGGCAGCGCAGCTGTTGGGAGGCCTGTGGCCGCTGCTGGCAGCAGGGGCAGGTACGGTGCGAATTGTCGAGCAGCCTTCCCTGAGCAGTGTAGAGCAGCGGCGGCAGCGAGTGCAGGACGAAATTGCTGAGGTGGAGGAAATGCTCACTGGGCTGTCCGGCCGAGTACAGGAACTGATAGGACGGTCTTCCACGCTGGCCAAAGTGGCCTACCGGCGCGTGATGCAGCGCGCAGCACAGCAGGACCAGCAGGGGCAGCAGGCGCAGCAGCAGGCGCCGCAGCACGGTCAGCAGGCACGGGCGCAGCAGCAGGCACAACAGCAGGCGCAGCAGCAGGCGCCTGCTCAGCTGGCCCAGCAGCTGCCTGCCTTCATGCAGCAGGGCGTGCAGCAGGGGCAGCCCGCCCTGCAATACTTGATACCTGTGCAGCAGCAGCAGCACTACTTCCATCCACAGCAGGAGCCATTCTAGCCTATCTTTGCCGTTCTTTGTTTTTCCCCTTCAAGCCACACAGCTTTCGCAACTTTGTGCCACTTTTCCGGTATATGCGAAGAGCATACCCCGCCCATCATGCCTTGCTTTTGATGCCCACTGATTTGCTGCTGCCGCTGCAAGTTAGCAGGTGTGCCGCCCACCCCCTCTCCGCCTGGCTGCTAGCACCGGCTGATGCAGTGCCTGTGCTGCCCTGCAGCAGTCCTGCCCCCTGCCCCCTAAACTGCTACTAAAATGCGTGGCCCAGCAGCCGGCAAGTGATAACAAACAGGTACATGGCATGTGGGCGGGAGTGATCATGCGCAGCAGGCATGCATGGGTGAGATGCAAGCTACGCCAAATACAGAAGGAGTGCCTGGCCAGCAGGCACACTGGCGTGCATGCTTGGCTGCCTATTGATAGCTGAGGACGCAGAACAGCAGCAGTGTGCACTGGTGATACAAAAGGGCACGGAGATGCGCAAAGGAGGGATAGAGAGGGTTCAGCGGTCCTGCCTGGTGCCGGCAGCAAATCGCCTCAACAACTCATGGGCTGCTGTGCCTGAGGGCTGCTGCAGGCTGCACAATGCGCCGTGGGCTGCACAGCATGTGCCGCAAGCGTCCGTGTCTGGCGGCAGCTGCAGGCTGCGCGGCATGAGCCAGCCGCGGTAATCAAGCCCGATCAAGTCAGGCAGTCCACCAGGCAGCAGCAGCAGAGGGCGGCCAGGCACGCCGTCAGGCACGCGTCCGCGCCCGGGTTGCCGGGATGCTGCTGCTGCACATACACCTGCGGGCGACGCAGGCGCGGGTGTGCAGGATCAGGGAGAGCAGCGCAGTTCGGCAAGATTTCAACAATGGGAGGCAAGTCGTGGCCCACTCGCGCCTGTGCCATGCATGCTAGCGCTGCTGCCGCACTATGCCAACAAGGCACAGCGCATGATGAAGCGGCAGCGCACCTGCTGGGGCGGCTGCTGGTAAGACTGGTAGCCTGGCGGCGGGCCGTAATAGCTGGGCTGCAAGCGGGGAGCAGCAATCGGGGCAGAACAGAGTGAGCTGGTGTCTCGGTGGGCTGCACTCGCATGCAGCTTTACAAGTCCTCGCTGGATGCCAACGCTGCTGCGCCTCCACACGACCCGAGCAGCACAGGGCACACGGACAACTAACTGTCTTTGCCATGCCCCCAACCGCTCACCGGCGGGCCGTAACCGGGCTGCGGGGCGCCATAGCCGGGCTGGACAAGAATGAACGGGCACAACGATTCAAATGAGCTCACAGCCTTTGGCTGCGCAGTTAGCAGGGCGCTTAGCCAGCAACCAAGCTCAAGGGCACCCGGCCGCTGCCAGGGCATGCAGCATGCAGGGCCGCTGCCCACAGGCTCTCTCACCGGTGCGCCCGGGTAGCCCTGGGGCGGGGGCGGGTAGCCATATGCGGTGCCGCCGTACTTGGCCTGTGAGTCATCTGCTGCAGGGAGTTAGCGCGGCGGTGGGCAGATGGATGTGTTGCAGCGGCAGCGCCCAGTACAGCAGCAGCGCAAGGAGCCAAAGCGCAAGCTACAACAGAAGGCGCAGCAGGCGCCAAACGGGCGACAGGGCGAGCCACGCTGCTGCGCTGCGCCACCCCAGCTGCTAGACGTGCCCAGCCTGCCCGCCAGTTTCACACAAGTCGCACCTGCGGGGTAACCTGCATAGGGAGGAGAAGCAGTGGCTATGGCTCAGCCTTCCACATCACTGAGCGCAGATGCAAGCAGGGCCAATCCCGCTGCGAAGGAGGAGAGCCATTGAGCAAAGCCCTAGCGGCCCGAACGCCCCTCACCGGCCGGGGGTGGCGGGTAGTCTGCCGGCGGTGGGTAGGCCTGCCCCTTGTCGGGAGGAGGGTAGCCGGCCATTGCTGCTGGGCCTGCAGCAGGGTGGGGCAACGCAGACGCGTGAGGCCAGCATACCGCTGGCACCTGGCGGCGGCAGGGCGGCAGAAGCTGCCGACCTGGGGCGAGCAGTGTGCCCGGCGCTCGCCCTGTGGTAATCTGGCTACGTTCACAACGCTGGAAAGCGTGCGACAGCGCCGCAGGGGCTCGCAACAGCAGGCGCCGCGACCAAGCGGCGGAAAAACGGGCTCCCGCACAGCGGCACCCACACTGTGATGCTCACCGGCTTTCACTGCAGCTGCTGCGGACGGCGGGGTGCGGAGGAGGCGAACGCGGAGAGCGGGACTTGCGGGGGTGAGCTGCAGCCGCTGATCACTGTGCAGAAACACTGTGCAGGGTGCTCTGCGGCATGTGCAGGAAGGACTAGCCCTGTGTGGCTGCTGCCTTCCTGCTGCGCTGCTGCATTGGTTGGAGCACCTCGCTCGCACGGCGATCACAGCTGCTGAGCCGTTCCTGTGAACAACCATCAGCAATCAGCACGCCAGAGAGCGGCCTTGGAGCAGCGCCTGTGACCGCGCAAAAAGCCCCGCAGAAAAGCAGCCAACCCAGCGTCTCCCGTGCCAGCCAGCGAGCTCCGGGCGACCTCTGCGACACGCTCCATGCAGCTGCTTGGCTGCGCACTGGGCAGCGGCTCTGCCGCCGCCGCCGCCTCGCACCGCCGCTCGCGGGCGCAACGCGGCAATGCTGCCGCTCGGGCGCGAGGCCGGCGGCTGCCCTGCCCGCCGCAGGCTGGTCTGTTTGGCGATCTGTTTGATTTCGAGTCCTGGGCGCCCAAGAGCAGCCAGGCCTGGCGCCTGGGCAATGGCACCGGCGGCCGGCGGCAGCAAGGTGGGTGCTGCGGTGCTGGCGCCTGCCGTACGCCAAGCGTGTGCCTGTCACCCGTTCCACTCATTCAAGCCATGAAGCTGTCTGCCTGTGCGGCCTGCTTCATGATCCAGTCCTGGTCGACATCCATCTATTTCATACCCTCTCCCCCGTGCAGGCGAGGCTGGCGCAGGGGGCCTCACTGAGGGAGATGTGGACGTGCTCAACCGCCGCTTGGCAGACGCACGGCAGCAGGGCGGCACTGCGGCCGTGGGAGCAGCTTCGGCGGCAGCAGGCACCGAGGCGACGGCAGAGGCCGAGGCGGCAGACGTGTCGGACGCGGAGCAGCAGCCCAGCTTTTTGCGGTCGACAGACGAGGAGGTATCTGCTGCGCTGGCCCAGCGCATCGCTGAGGTGGCATCCACCAAAGCCCCCGGCGGCGGCAGCGCAGCAGGCTCCCTGGACAAAGCAGATGAGGAGGAAGACATGGCGGACGGCGCAGCGCTCACGGGGCCGCTGATCAGGGAGCTCATCTTCAACAAGTGGGGCAAGACGTACGACCTGTCCTTCGTGCGACGGGTGCGGCCCCTGGCTCCATTGCGCTTTGCTTCGTGCCCAGTTGCTGTGCCGCACTAAGCAGTGGGTTCTGCTGGTGGTGCCGTCCGTCTGCCTGCGCTGTTTGGCAGTGAGCTTGCTGCACCATGGGTTGCGGCATCCGCATGATGCGATCCCCCTGCTGTACCCTTCTGGCATGCAGGACCTGCCTCTGGGCAAGACGCTCATCTGCCTGAACGTGATGTGGACGCACCTGGAGCAGCGCAGCTTCCCAATGACGTGAGCTGATGATCTGGTGCAAGCAAGCCGCCTGTGCTGTGCAGATGACATGTTCACGGGGCAAGGCCTGGGGCTGCATGCAACCCTGCAGCTCAGCCTGATGCGCGTCCGCCTCCGGCTGTCAACGCCGGCTGTCAAAACGTACGGTGCCCTTTGCGTTTGTTTGTGCTTTCGGTGCAGTGAGGAAGACTATGATGAGAAGCTGGAACTGGTTGCCCTGTACCTCAAGTGAGCAATGCAGGGAGTTGCATTTGCTGCGGGCCTAGTCTGCCAGCTTGCAAGGCACAGCCTGCTCAGTCGGACTGCCAGCCAGCCTGCTGGGTCATCATCTGGGGTCATTGCAGCAGAGCGTGCCCTGCTACGTCTGGGCCTGCCTGTGCCCGGCGGCGGGTGAGCAGCTGGCCATTGGGGCCTTCCACTCAGCGCCTGCGCCTCCGCCCTGACCCAACTTTGTGCTCTCACATAACCTGCAGCTCGTGGGGCCAGGCGGAGCGTGTGCAGTCGTTCCTGCGCCAGCCGGCACGGCCCCGCAAGGTGCGCAAGAGCTGGCCTGCTTGGGCGGCCCGCACGCAGCAGGGCGCATGTGGTTGCAGGCAGAAAGGCTGCACTGCACGGGCTGGGCCACACACCCGCAAGTTTTGGGATGCGGTTGGGTCATGCGACTGGTACGGATTGTGTGCTCAGTGTGTGTCGTGCGCCCTGCTGTGCCTGCGCAGGGCATGCCGTCCAAGCCGATTGTGGGCACCGCCATCTCTATCCAGGTGCGCTGCCGCGCCCGCTGTGCTGTGCTGTGCCTGGCGGTTTGCTGGCCATGCAGGAGAGACGCTGCCATCAACATGTGCCGCTGTTTCTTGGTTGCATGGGCATGGGTGCCTGCGCTTGGCTGCTTTGGCGCTTTGTGGACTCGGCCGCTGGGCGGCTGTGGGACGTGGCTGCTGTGAGAGCTGCAGGTTGAAGAACCTCCGCTTTCCCAACACTATTTTCTTTGTGCAGCTGGATCTTGATGATGCAATCATCGACGAGTTCTTCAGCCAGGGTGGAGCATAGACGTTGCTGGCTCGTCGAGATGCCTTGTTTCAACGTCGAACAGGCCATGAGCTTGCCGGCCAGCGGGCCGGCAGCGGCACGTACAGGCTGCGCTGCCTCCAAACGAATGAGCTTTTAAGCAGCAAGGCGGTTGCACGTTGATGTTTCTCTGCCACCTCGGTTTGATTTCTGCCCATCTGATCCTCTGCAAGCCTGCCCGCGTGTGTGCTTCCGCAATCACATTTGATCTGACCACCGCCGCTGTGAACGTTTGCAAGCGGGAAACGACACGGGCGTGCGCAGAGGCACCGAGCGAGGGGCAGGCTGTGCAGACTGCAGACATTGCGTCAAACCTTGCATGATACACTCGTGGTTCGGAATGCTTGCAGCCTGGACTGCAATTGAAAACGGGTTTGCAGCTGCACGACGCCCACCTGCAGCGGCAGGCGGGGGGCGGTGAGGCCCACCCCGAAGCGGGGCGCGGCGGCGATGTCCCCTGGGGACCAAGAGGGTGCCTGCAATGTGATGAGGGTCTGAGCGCAGGCAGGGGGTCGGGAAATCGGACTCTATCCTGGCGACTCCATGCGGAGCAGGCTCGCTCGGTCTACCTCGCAGCATCGGGCCCCAGAGCCTTTGCCCCCTGCTGCTACATAGACTCAGGACACCATGGCCGCTGTGCAGACCCGCCTGGGCTCGGTGAGAGGGTCGGCGCCGCCCGCGTGAACGGCGGCCTGCAAGCAGCCCGCACGCGGCACATCGCGCCCTGGCCGCCCCGCTGAGGCCAATGCCGCCGCCCCCGCCCCGCAGGTGTCCCTGAGCAAGGCCACCGGCTTCAAGCCGGCCAAGGCCGCCGCTGCGCGCGCCCCCGTGGCCCGCGCGGTGTCCTGCTCCGCCCAGAAGCAGGAGGCCAGCAAGCAGGTGGCCACCGGCGTGGCTGCTGCCGCCCTGGCCCTGACCTTCGGCTTTGGCGCCGTCGACGCCGCCTACGCCGATGTTGCAGGCCTGACCCCCTGCTCTGAGAGCAAGGCGTTCGCCAAGCGCAAGAAGAACGAGGTGCGAGGCAGTGCCTAGGCCCGGTGCAGCAGCAGCCAGGCCCTTGCAAGAGCAGCACGGCCTTCCGGCGGCGCCTTGCGCCGCCTTGCACGCTTGAATGTGCGGGCGGGTGATCGCCCAGCTGTTGGCCGGCTGGCAGTGGCTGACGAGCCCTCACCCTAATCCATTCGCATTGCAGGTCAAGGCCCTGAACAAGCGCCTGAAGAACGTGAGTGGCAGCTGGCAAGAAGGCAGCCGGCAGCTTGGGGATGGCAGGCAGCAGCGCCAAACCGCCGCCGCAGCGATCAAGTCGCCCGATCGATCGCCGCCGCGCCAATGTGCCGTGGCGTGCAGCAGGCCTTGCAGCTGGGCATGTGCTGGCAGTGCGGAGGCTGACCAATGCTGCTGGCACCCGCCAGGGAGCTTGCGGCAGCAGTCAGCCCGGCGATCGGGCAGGCGGTGGTAGAGATCTCCCCTGCCGCCCGCCGGTCGCCGCGGCAGGCAGCCTCACCAGACCTTGCTGCAGACTGTCTCCCAAGCACCGCCATCTCACCTCCCATGCTCTGCTGCCCATTTGAACTGTGCCGCAGTACGAGGCGGACTCCGCCCCCGCCCTGGCGCTCAAGGCCACCATTGCCCGCACCGAGGCGCGCTTTGACAAGTGAGGCAGCCGCTGCTGCAACGTGCCCGCTGCTTGGTTGCAATCCCTTGGCAGTTGAAGTGCGGCTGCTGCTCTGCCGCAGCACTTGCTGCCACATGATGGGGAGTTTGCGCAGCAGCCCAGCAGCTACAGCCCTTGGCCCGCAGGCTGTTGTCCTGCGCCGGCACTGCTGTTGACTGCACTATGCTACGTCTGACCATTGCCCGCCGTCCTTGCCCCCTTTTTCGCGCCCCAGGTACGCCAAGCAGGGCCTGCTGTGCGGCACTGACGGCCTGCCCCACCTGATTGCCGACCCCGGCCTTGCGCTGCGCTACGGCCACGCCGGCGATGTGTTCGTGAGTCGCACCCTCCTGCCCACTTGCTGTTGATGCGATTCGTTGACCTGGGACGCAAGCCATGCTGCCGTGCTTATTGTGCTGGAGACCGCGCAGCCTTGTCTGGCTGCACTTGATGCAGACTGTCGGGACGGCTGAGCCGCCCACCCGCGCCTGCCCGGTGCTGCCTCTTGACCCTGCCACCCACCCACCCAGGTATCTAACCCTCCGTCGTTCCCTTGCTCCACCCTCCGCTGCAGATCCCCACCATCGGCTTCATCTACTTTGCTGGCTGGCTGGGCTACGCCGGCTCCAAGTACCTCCAGACCGTGGCCACCGCCGCCAAGCCCATCGAGAAGGAGATCATCATGTGAGCGATTGGTTTGACTTAGTTTGCGAGTCCAATAAAGTTATAGAATGGCTTGCATGAACAGCCAGGCAGCCAAGCCCATCGAGAAGGAGATCATCATGTGAGCGCCCTGGTTGCAATGCCTTGATTGGTCAGCAGTGGACACAGCGCTTTGTTGGATCAGATGCTTGTGGCTGATGGGTCCCTGTTAGTGAGGCAGCCGAACATGCATCAGCAGGCTGACCGATGGTCTGCACCCCACCCCCGCCCCGCAGCGATGTGCCCCTGGCCTGGAAGCTGCTGTGGGAGGGCTTTGGCTGGCCCCTGCGCGCCTTCGCCGAGTACAAGAACGGCAGCCTGATGGAGGACGACGCCAAGATCGTGAGTTGTTATCATGGATGGAGCCTTGTTGACCATTGATGGACATCATTGAGCTTGAAGGGATGGTCTTGAGGGTTTGGCGCTTAACGCGCTGTTTGCTGTTGGTTGGCCGCGTGTCTGATCTGCTGCTCGTTGGAAGGATTCGCTGCACAGCTGGACAAGCTTACGCCGGCCTCGAACAGTGGCTTACCTTGCACTGTCACCCAACCCTCTCCCCCCGCAGACCGTGTCCCCCCGGTAAATTGGCAGCCCTTGTAGCGGCGCCGCGCCCATTTGTGCGCGCGCCAGCAGCAGCAGCAGCAGCTTGTATCATGACTGCGGCCGTGGGAGGAGGCCGCGGCGGGCCAAGGCCTGAGAGCTAACCAACCAAGCTCCCTGGTTAAGGCCTGGGGAGCGCCGGGGTCGGCGCCGCGCAGCACCCCGCCGCTCGAACCTGGCGGCCGAGCAGCGGAGCAGCAGGGGCGCCGTCCCGCCGTTCCCTAGCAGGCCCTGCCTCCCTTCCGGGGGCGGCGGGCCGGCGCATGTGTGTGTGTCAAACCTGTGTTACCTAGTTCAACCCTGAGAAGATTCAAACACCCCTCACGAATCACATATGCTTTTTTGTGTGTAAACGCAAGCCGCCCGCGAGCGCCCAGGCGTGGGGAAGGGCAGGCTGAGCTGGAACGCGGCTGGCACGTTGCTGTGTAGCAGGCATGCCTCAAAGCAGGAGGGGGTGTGCAGCGCTTGCGCTGCCCTCCATTTCGAGCAGGCAATATCAACAGTATTCAAGCTTGAATACATTGCGTCTGCACTCGCAGCCGGGCGGCCCTGGTGGGCATCCATGCCAGGTAGGCGGAGAGCAGTGCGGATGTTGGACTGCAGCGCGCGGCGGTCGGCGGTCGACCATCCTGGGCGACCCCCCTAGCCTGAGTATTGCGTTAGAACTTCTTGCTGACAGAATCGTGCATGATCTGCTGTGAGAAATGCAACCGCAAACGGCTGCCGGCGGCAGCATGACCGTTCATGGAGCGGCGGCAGTGCTGGTGTTCATGGCGGGCTTGCGCGCGCTCAGGCACGCTCTTTATCAAGCCTCCTGATCCACGAGCGCGCGTTTGTTTCGGCATCAATGTTCGCAACCCTTCTCTCCAGCTTGCTCTTGCTCGCGCTGGCCTATGGACAGCCGGTACCCGAGAAATTTGACGGTTTGTGTGAGTAGAGTACCGAGCGCGCCCTCACGTCCGCCTTCATGTATGCCCCGCCGCCGTGCCGGCCGCCGCCGCTGCCGCCTTGCACCACGCCAGAGCTCGACAGCGTTTGCCCTGTCTTGACCCCAACACCAGCCAGCGAGGAGCTAGCTGAGACTTACCTGGCGGCCATCAGGGGCAGCACAGCGGCGCTGCAGGAGTTTGCGGGGGCGCTGCCCAAGGGCGGCGACATTCACATCCACCTGACCGGAGCGCCATATGCCGAGGATGTGGCTCAAGGCGCCGCCGCAGCGGGCGCCTGGCTCTGCACAGACACGCTGCAGGTGGCGGCGCCGCCTGCTAGCGCCGCCGAAAACGCCACGTGCCCCGGCGGCTGGCAGCCGCTGGCGGCGGCGCTGGCCGCGCCAAATGGGAATGATGTGCTGCAGGCGCTAGTGCGAGAGTGGAGCTTTCAGGAATATGCGGGCAGCGACCCCTACTGGTGAGCCACACTTTGCGCTGAACTGCACGCTTCAGCTTGCCGGCGTGCAGGGGGTTGCGCAAAGGGAAGAGGGCCCCTTGCGTGCGCTCCCAGCGGCTGCCGCGCGCCGCGCTGCGCTGCGCTGCGCATGCGTGGCCGAGCAGGCTGGCCCTGCTTCCTGCGGTACATCGCCCTAACTTGATAGCCTCCATACGACCAGGATAGGGGGCATCTCTGCACAATGTCTCAGGGTGCAATGCCACCCACTACCAGTCTCCCAACTGCTGTGCATGCTGACGGGCATGTGTCTGGCCCCGCCCCGCCCCGCTTCCGAGCAGGTACTTCTTCCAGCGATTCTCGGTGTTTGACTACGCCATGTCCGTCCAGCTGCCCCGCCTCGTGCAGCTGCTGGCAGAGCAGGCGGAGCGCGAGAATGTGCTGGTGCGGCCCGAAAGTCTAGTCTAGTCTCGTCTCGTCTCGTCTAGTCTAGCCTAGTCTAACAGCTGAGGGCCAGCCCCTGAGGGCCAACTTCATGAGAGAATGAATGAAACCATGTTCTCATGGATGGTGTTGGTGCAGGCCGAACGGCATGCAGGGCAAGCAGTGGGCGGGCACACCCAGCCCACACATGGCACCAGGCACACTCGGATTGCCTGCTGAGGCGCGCACTGCCTGCCTGTCCCCGCCCGGCTTGCCTGCAGTACCTGGAAATCATTGGCAACATGCCGACGGGGCCTGCGCTGGAGGCCGCCAACGTGAGCGCCTGGGACACGCGCCTGCTCGAGGCGCAGGAGCGGCGGGATGGCGCCGCAGCGCAGGTATGTGTTTTTTTTGTAGAGGACGTGAACACAACTACATAGAGGGGCACTTCTGCCATGGCTCCCATGGCTGCCCCTGGGGTGCCTTGCTCCATTGCTTGGGTTTGAATGTCATATGGCATGTCCGTTAGGTTGTATTCGCAAAGCGCTTGCCTGCCTGCTGATGAGCAGATGCTGCGCTGCTGGCGTCCCTCGTTCACTTCCCAATGCAGGAGCTGTTGAGCCAGCTGCACAGCGAGCTGACTGCCCAGCCTGACTGGGAGGCCGCGGTCCAGGCCACCGTCGACGCAAACGAAGCCCTGCTGGCGGGACTGAACAGCACAGTGCTCGTGCGCCTGCAGGCCTACATGTGCGCAGTGGGGAACAGTTGGGGAGGGCAGGGGGGCGGACGGGAGGGCAAGATGTGGGCAGGGGGAGGGAGCTGACGGGCCACTGCAAGGATACAGCTCCAGCCAGCAGCCGCTGCTAACTGCACGTGTGCGTCACGGCTGCGCAACAGCGCGGCCCGTTAGTCTCCCCACTCATTTCCCAGGCACTTGCTGCTGCCCCGCTGACCTGCAGGGTCCGCTCTGGTGGTTCACCTACTGAGGTGCTTGCCGCGCTGGCCACTGGCGCGGAGGCAATCGCTGCCAGCTCGGCGCTGGTGGCGCTGAATCTGGTGGCTCCGGAGGCCGACCCGCTGGCTCTGCGAGATTACTGGATCCAGGTGCTGCCCAACTTTTGTGTTTACCATTTAAACTTTGAGATAAGTCATTGCTGATTTTGCTCAATCTCTGCTCCCGGACTCCCGGTCTCGAGTTGAGCCTGGTAATGAGTCTCTCCACCTATGCGCTCACCTCGTGCAGATGCAAATATTCAAGTTCATCCGGGAGACCTACCCCGATGCCCCGTTTGCGCTGCATGCCGGCGAGCTGGAGCAAGGCCTGGTGAGGCCCCCTTTTTCCTGGACCTGCTGGCCAGGCCACGCGTGCGCGGGCAGCCCAGCACATCGCCGGTGCACCATCTTCAGCCTGCCCTGGGAGGAAAGAGGAGGGCCCGCCGCATAATAGCAACGCACCAGACCTTCCAGCGGCATGCACCGCGCCCCCACGCCCCTGCTCAGGTGCCGGATGCTGACTTGGACTGGCACATCAGCGAGGCGGTCAAAGTGGCGCGCCCACGCCGCATCGGCCATGGAAACGACTTGCCGTTTGAGCGTGACGCGCTGGCAACGCTGCAAGAGATGAAGGTGGGGAGTGGCAGCACAGGGCGCTGCGTGGGCAGGCGAGCGGAGCGCATCACGTGGGAATGGTCAAGAGTGAGGTAGCGCATGATGGAATGCTAACTGATACCCCGCCTCCTGCGCCGCACATTTGCAGCGGCAGGGCACGGTGCTGGAGGTACTGCTGTCGTCCAATGAAGTGCTGCTGGGTGCGCCCCCTGCTGCACATTCCTGCGGTTGGCCTGCTCCAGCTGCAGCGCTGCAGGGTGCACCTGTTCTGAGATTTCTCTGCCAGAGCGCCTGCCACCCCCACCCCGCATGATGTCACTGGCTCCCGCATGCACACCCATGCCACACCCATGCCACACCTGCAGGTATTGAGGGCACTGCGCACGCGCTCGGCATGTACAGGGCGGCGGGGATCCCGTTTGTGATTGGCTCAGATGATCCTGGCATCATGCGCGGCTCGCTGACGGGTGCGCACTGAACCCTACAGTGGCGGCAAGCCGCTGCTGCAATGCACCCGCTGCGCCCCCCTCGCTGTTGCACGTGCTGCACCCCCCTCGCTGTTGCAAGCCGCACCCTTACCTGCGCCTGCCTCAAGCTGACGTGATGCTGCTAGGGCTCATGCTGCTGCCAGCGTCAATAACCCACGCTGCCGGC
>VFQQ010004363.1_pt1 | contig 12584 bp, 12 predicted proteins | sample 3512341 | NCBI WGS metagenome assembly VFQQ01 (sample SAMN10412373, study PRJNA504923) | tailings metagenome | isolation source: Relicate 2 Philex TSF1 revegetated site | place: Philippines: Tuba, Benguet | collected 2017-08-29 | reverse complement strand
ATCTCGTCGAGAAAGCTGTCGGAAAAGCGCATGGGGCCTAGGTAAGCACTGCCGGTCGCGGAGTCACGACCCTCCCCGGTTTCCCACAGGCGGCGGGTCGTCGCTAGTAGCCGCGCATCACCACCTTGACGTTCTTGCCGCCCTTGACCGTGACCCGCTCCATGATCGGATATTCGTGACCGCGGTACTCACCCGGACGGAAGACCATGGCGATGATGTAGTACTCGCCGTCCGCCACATTGTCGAAACTGAACGAACCACTCGAACTGGCGATGGTCGTTCGCATAAGGCCCAGATATCTGGGGTCTGCGTCGGGCACGTGCCCGGCCCACCGCTGCTGCTTATCGTCGCCATAGATGGCCGCTATCCGCTCGTCCGCATAGGCGTTGCGGGGAATAAGCCTCACATCCGTCCCGATGGCCCTGTGTAGCTTGCCGCTCCCCTGCCGGACAAACGCCTGGCCACTGATCCTGGCCGGCCCACTCTCATTGATGAACGCCGCCGTCTTCGGATTGAATGTCTCGGTAAGCGTCTGCCCATGCAGCGACGACACGCATCCTGTCAAGAGCGCGGCCATCAGCATTATTGTCGCTGCTTGAAGTATGCACCGCGACCACCTGCATAAAGTCTCGGCCATTCTAGCCCCCGACCCACACAACATGTTCTTGTTATGTTCACGGTCACATACTGGGTAAGCCGAGTCAAGACTTGCCGACTGCAAGCAACGCGCGGCTAAGCCACCGCCCCCTTGCTCATCTGGTAGAGCCGCCAGGCCAGCGCGAACAGCGCGACCGAGAACAGGATCGCCAGAATGCCCGACAGGGTCACCATCAGCAGCGCGCCGAACAGCGGGGCAAACAGCAGCGCCAGGCCGAACAGCACGTAGAGCACGCCGGACAGCACCACCGGCCAGATCCGGGCGTAATGCTCGCGCTCTCGGACGATGACAACGATTTCCATGACGCCGACCACGATCGCCTGGAAGGCGATGATGTAGATGAGGATGGTAGCGGTCAGCAGCGTCGCCAGCATCGGCGAGAGCAGGATCAGCGCGCCGGTGATGATGGCGAGCACGTTGCGGGCCACGTCGAACCAGAAATTGCCGGTCTTGGCGCCGCCGAAGGTGAGGCTCCAGAGGCCGAGCGCGCCATCGAGCAGCAGCAGCACGCCGCCGAGGACGACCAGCACGGTCAGGGCCTCGGCCGGCCAGATCAGGGCATAGAGCCCGGTGAGAAGGACGAGGACGCCACGCAGGGCGGTGATCAGCGCCCAGCGGCGCTTGGTGTCGGAAGAAACGGCCATGGCAAGTCTCCCTTGAACGCAGAAGACGAGCCTAATCCCGCGACAAAAGGCTTCCAAGCCATTGGCTTGCAAAGCCAACCGGAAACTGATCCTCTCCGCCGCCCCACCGAGACCGGTCGAAATGCCCTTCGCCATCTATGCGCTTTCGCTTGCCGCCTTCGCCATCGGCACGGCCGAATTCATCATTGCCGGCATCCTGCCGCCCGTGGCGGCGGACCTCAATGTCACCATCGCCACCGCCGGACTGCTGGTGAGCGCCTATGCGGTGGGTGTGGCCATCGGCGGACCGATTCTCACCGTGTTCACCGCGCGCTACTCGCAGCGCGCCGTGCTGATCGGGGTTATGGCGGTATTTTCGGTCGCCCAGGTCTTCTGCGCTCTCGCGCCGGACTACAACCTGCTGCTGCTGGCGCGGCTGCTCTCGTCCTGCGGACACGGCGTCTTCTTCGGCGCCGGCAGCGTGGTGGTGGCGCAACTGGTGCCGGCGGAGCGACGCGGCAAGGCCTTCTCGCTCTTTATCGGCGGCATCACCATCGCCAACCTGCTCGGCCTGCCCGGCGGCACCGCGATCGCTGTGCAGTTCGGCTGGCGCGCCAGCTTCTTCGCCGTCGCCGCCATAGGCGTCATCGCCGCGCTGGTGATCATCTGGAAGCTGCCCAGAACCGCCAAGGGCGAAATCGAGCACACTACCCTCGCCCAGCAGATCCGCGCCCTGCGACATCAGGAGGTCTGGCTCTCCTACGTCACCATCGCGCTGACCATGACGGGCACCATCTGCTACTCCACCTACTCGGTGCCGCTGATGATCCAGGTGACCGGCATCTCGCCCGAAGTGGTGCCGCTGGTGCTCCTGCTCGGTGGCGTCGGCTCCGTGCTCGGCATCTGGCTGGGCGGCGAGTTGTCGGACTGGAAGCCGATGCCGTCACTGATCGCCGTGCTGCTGGTTCAGGCGCTGGTTTTCTTCGTGATGATCTTCGCGCTCCACGACGCGATCTGGATGACCGTCATGGTCTTTGCCTCGGGTGCCGCCGGCTTCGCCTTCTCGACCCCGCTGCAGGCCCGCATCGTCCACGCCGCCCGCGAAGCGCCAAATTTCGCCGCCTCGCTGATCTCGACCGCCTTCAACATCGGCATCGCCGCCGGCGCCTTCCTTGGCGCCATGCTCCTCAATGCCGGCTTCAGCTACGCCGACCTGCCCGCGGCCCCCGTTGTCTCGGCCCTGCTCGGCGCCGCGGTCGCAAGCCTGTCGTGGTATCTCGAGCGTCGCGCCGCCAAGGCCAGCCCAGTCGCCGCCTAACGGGCCGCCTCGCCGCGCTTGCTGCCGGGCGACCAATGACATAAAGACATCTTTATATCCTTATCGGACCACCCTCCATGCCTCTGCCGATCTTCGCCTTGTTCCTCGCCGCCTTCGGCATCGGCACCGCCGAATTCGTCATCGCCGGCCTGCTGCCGGACGTCTCGACCGACCTCGGCGTCTCCATCCCGACCGCAGGCTTCCTGATCTCGGCTTACGCTCTGGGCGTCGCTGCCGGCGGCCCCATTGTCACGCTGGCGTTGGCGCGGGTGTCGCGAAAAGCCGCGCTGCTCGGCCCCGTCGCCGTGTTCACGGCCGGACAGGTGCTCTGCGCCATCGCGCCGGACTACTGGCTGCTGCTGGGCGCCCGTATGCTGGTCTCGATCGGCCATGGCGCCTATTTGGGCGTCGCTGCCATCACCGCCACACGCATCGTCGGTGCCGACAAAGCCGGCCGCGCCGTCGCCTTGCTGCTGGCCGGCATCACCGTCGCCAACATTATCGGCGTCCCCGCCGGCACGGCCATCGGCAATGCGCTCGGCTGGCGCGCCACCTTCTGGGCAGTCGGTATTCTGGGTGTCCTGGCGCTGCTGGCGATCGCCCTCTTCGTGCCGGCAACCAGGCCCGAGGACCGCGCCGCTGCCAGCCTCGGCAACGAAATTCGCGTCCTTGCCCACCCGGCGATCTGGATGACCTTGATCGTCATCATCGTCGCCATGGTCGGCCAGTTCTCGCTGTTTTCCTACATCGCGCCCTACCTGACCGACGTCACCGGCGTGCCGGGCGGCTACGTACCGTGGCTGTTGCTGCTCTTCGGCGTCGGTTCGACCATCGGCGTGCTGGTCGGTGGACGGCTGGCGGACTGGAAGCTGATGCCCTCGCTGATTAGCATGCTGCTTGCCGTCGCCGCCACCTATGCGGTGCTCTGGGTATTCGGGACCAACCCGATCGTCGTCGGCATCGGAATCCTGCTCTGGGCCGGCTTGAGCTTCGGCTTCGGTGCGCCAGCACAGACGCGCATCCTCAAGACCGCCGCCGACGCGCCGAACCTCGCGTCCCCGCTGGTGCCGACGGCCTTCAATATCGGCATCGCGGCTGGCGCCTGGGTCGGCGGCAACGCCATCGATGCCGGCTGGGGCTATGCGAGCCTGCCGGCCATCGGCGTGGTGGTGTCGATCGCGGCGGCCGCAATCGCCGCGATCTCATGGGGCATGGAGCGTCGTGCGGCTTAGCCGAGCGCTGCCTTCACCTTGGCCGAGGCCTTGCCGAAGTCGATGCGGCCCGGATAGTCGGCCTTGAGGCTGGCGATCACCTTGCCCATGTCCTTGCCGCCCTCCGCGCCGGTCTTGGCGATGGCGTCGCGGATGGCCTGCTCGATCTCGGCCTCGCTCATGCCCTTGGGCAGGAACTCGCCAAGAATATCGATCTCTTCCTTCTCCACCGTCGCCAGGTCGTCGCGGCCGGCATTGGCGTAGATCGCAAAACTCTCTTCGCGCTGCTTCACCATCTTCTGCAGCATCGGCAGGATGTCGGCATCGGTCAGCGGCCCCTTGCCTTCGCCCCGCGCCGCAATGTCCTTGTTCTTGATCTCGGCATTGATGGCGCGCAACGTCGCGGTGCGGCGCTTGTCGCCTGACTTCATGGCGGTCTTGTAGGCTTCGCTGATTTGCTCGCGCATGGGCGGCTCCCGCTTGTGATTGGATGTTCCCGCCCCATATAGGCGCAATATTCCACCTTCGCCACTTGCGCTTATGGGCCCGCTCCCCTAGGGAGAGGCCTCAACCAATAGCGCTGAACCCCGGAGACCCCCGCCATGACTGGCTGGCAGAACTCGCCTGCGACCGCCCTCCTGATCCTTGCGGACGGGACTCGCCTCGAGGGTCGCGGTATCGGCGCAGTCGGCCACGCGGCCGGCGAGGTGTGCTTCAACACGGCCATGACCGGCTACCAGGAAATCCTCACGGACCCCTCCTACGCCGGCCAGATCATCACCTTCACCTTCCCGCATATCGGTAATGTCGGCACCAACGATGAAGATATCGAGACGGTGAACATGGCGGCTCTGTCGGGCGTCCGCGGCTGCGTGCTGCGCGCCGACATCACCAATCCGTCGAACTATCGCGCCGTCGAAAAACTCGACGCCTGGCTCAAGAAGCGCAACATCATCGGCATCGCCGGCATCGACACCCGGGCGCTGACCGCACGCATCCGTGAGTCGGGCATGCCCAACGGCGTAATCGCCCATTCGCCCGACGGCTACTTTCACGAAGCCTCGATCATGGCCGAGCTCAAGGCCTTCCCGGGCCTCGAAGGTCTCGACCTCGCCAAGGAAGTCACCACTGCCCAGACCTATCACTGGGACCAGCAGACCTGGAAATGGAACCAGGGCTACCCGACGCTCGAAAAGCCAGACTTCCACATCGTCGCCGTCGACTACGGCGCCAAGCGCAACATCCTGCGCTGCCTCGCTGATCAGGGCGCCAGGGTGACGGTGGTGCCGGCGACGGCCACTGCCAAGGACATCATGGCGCATAATCCCGACGGGATTTTCCTCTCCAACGGCCCGGGCGATCCGGCGGCCACCGGCAAGTATGCCGTGCCGACGATCAAGGCTCTGATGGATACCGGCAAGCCGATGTTCGGTATCTGCCTTGGCCACCAGTTGCTCGGCCTCGCTGTCGGCGGCAAGACCTCGAAGATGCATCAGGGCCATCACGGCGCCAATCATCCGGTCAAGGACCTGACCACCGGCAAGGTCGAGATCACCTCGATGAACCACGGTTTCGCCGTGGACGCCGAGAGCCTGCCGGCCGGCGTGACCCAGACGCACATCTCGCTGTTCGATGGTTCGAACGCGGGTCTATCGGTTGACGGCAAGCCGATCTTCTCGGTGCAGTACCACCCGGAAGCGTCGCCCGGCCCGCAGGATAGCCACTATCTCTTCACCCGGTTCGTGAACCAGATCCGCGGCCAGAAGGGCATGGCGCTGAAGCCGGAAGTCGTGAAGGCCGGCGAGTAAGACGCAAAGCGCGCCGGTCAGCCGGCGCGCACCACCCTGACCTGCGGCAGACCTGCGGCCTCGAACCCCTTGTCGCGGGCCATGATGCCGAAGGCCTCAGCGCCGCGATGCAGCTTGTACGGCTCCGCGGCGAACCGCACACCTGCGTTGACCACCGCCCGGTCGATCAGCACGAAACTCTCGCCCACCCCGTCGACCGGCAGCAGTCGGAACACCTTCTGCTGACCGAGATGGCTGCGGTAGCCGAGATCGCGCCGGACTTCTCCGGACGTGCCGCCCAGCTTGTAGAGAATGCGGAAATGCGTGCCGTCCTTGAGCCGGAACAGCGCCGGATCCGCATTACCCCCTGCCCCGTCGACGACATTCGTCGAGACCACCGGGCGCTGCGCCGCCAGCATCTTCACCAGCGCATCGGACGGGATCGAGCGGATGGCTCCATCGACGAGCAACACCTTCTCGGCATCGCCGGGCAACGTATCCAAAATGGCGTTGTCGGCCGCGATGCCGGGGGTACTTTCGTGATACGCGAAGGTCAGCCTATCCTTCGGATAGTCGAGCGCCAGCAGCGCTGCCGACAGGTCAGGGTGTAGCGGCTCACCGCCCAGCCTCACCGCCACATGGATATGGGGGCGGTCTGCTACAGGGGCCAGACGCTGGTCCGTGTACGGCAGCAGCGGATCGCGAATCTCTACCGCCAACAGCTCCGGATGCTTCCGGCGGCGCAACCACCATTTGATGATCGTTGGGACCTGGAAGATACCGGCAATGCGGCTGCCCCGCTTGTGCCAGGGCACCCAGGTCGAGAGCCAGACATGCGACACCAGCGTGCCCTGGTCGGCGGCGACCACGGGACCGAGCCCGGCCAGCATGATCTTGAGCTTTGCGTCGCTCGTGGTCCGCATGCCGTTGGTGCGGAGCGGCGACCAGACCTCGGGCAGCAGCAGCGCAGGCCGATCCGCCATGTCGAGGCTCAGGGCCACAGCGGTGACCATCGATGGACCGGTGGAAAAGAACGTCTCCTGATCGGCTAGCTCTGCCAGTTGCCCAATCACCGCCTGCCACATCGGGTGGTTCGGTACCGAGCCCATGAAGGCATTGGTAAAGAGAAACGGCACGCCCTGATGAATACGGTCGGGATTGATGTGCTCAAGCGGCTCAACACCGAGAAAGCAGTCGAAGCCCAGCAGCGAGTCGACCGGCTGCAGCGGCTCGACATCGAGATCGGCATAAATCCCGCCCAGCTTGCCCAGCACCAGATAGCGGAACGCATCCGCCCGCTGGATCATCTTGGGGTAGCCCTCGTACGTCGCCAGCAGGTCCGGATAGTTCTCACGGACGAAGGCAAGCATCGTGTCGTCCGTCCAGAGGCGGATGTCCCAACCCGGATGCAGGCGACGCCAGGCGTCGAGATAGCGCTGCATCACCCGCGGCAGGTCGGCGGTCTTCCAGGTGAAATGCAGCAGCTTGGGGATCATGGACCACGGCGGACTGAGGGCGGCGAGCATAGGTCGCCGATCCTGCCGGCCTTGTCCAGCGCCCCGGAACGAAGAAGGCCGCCCTCGCGAGCGGCCTTCTCTCACCATGAATGGTGTCGTGCTTACTGTGCCGGCAGCGTCGCCACGAAGGCGTCGAACTCGGCCTGCGACAGCGCACCGCTGCCGTCGGTATCGGCGGCCGTGAACGCGTCAGCGGTGAGATCCGGCCAGACCAGCTGCGCCTCGGCGAAAGAGACGTCTCCACTCTTGTCGGCGTCGGCAGTGACCAAATCCGGCGCTGCTGCCTGAGCCATGACGCCCGAAGTGGCGAGGCCGAGGGCGAGAACGGAAACGAGAATCTTCTTCATGGGATAATCCCTCCATGTGGGGTTCAATGCGGCACCGGATCGGTCCGGCTGCCGACGGCTTGCCAGAGCAGCGCGCCGTGAGAAGCAGGCTGCTGGTCGAATGCGGCACTCACGCGTCCGTGATCGGGTAATGTCGGGTCCATTTCGGGCCGGCATCGGGCCGCTAGCAAGGCGGAAGAAACGTTCCCATGCTTAGCGCGAATTACTTCCAGTGTTGCAGTAGCGCGCCCTCGATTCCGGCCACCGGATCGGTCGCCGGAAGATGCACCCGCTCGATATTGTGGTCGGCATGCGGCCGCTCGTCGGCATCGCCGGTCAGCAGGTCCCAGTTCTGCCCTGGCGGATATGCGCCGACCACGAGAAAGCCGTCACTGGAACTCAGGCGCCTGTGCACGACGCCTGCCGGAATGACGATCACGTCCCCGGCCGCGACGTCGAACTCACGCCCATTTGGACCACCCAGCATCAACCGCGCCGACCCCACCGCGACGCCGAGGCACTCATGCGCGGTCGAATGATAGTGGTGGTAGGTGAAGACGCTCGCCCGCCACGCCGGCGGCCAACCATTGCGGGTGAACAGCGCCTCCATCGCCTCGGGCGACGGCGCGGCCACCGCCGCCTTGTATAGCAGCAGCGGCAGTCGACTGTTGGGGAACTGGCCGTCATCCTCAAAATACTCGAGCGCCGGCTGGGTCATCACTGCGATCCTTTGGCGGCGATCTTGTCGAGCCCGCAATTCCCGCCCGCCGGAATGGCATAGCCAACATCGTACCAGGTCTTCCTGCCCTCGAATGAGGCCGCCGCCACCAGTTCCGGGATCACCTGGCCTGCCCTTGGCTCGACGATGGCGCGAGCTCGATTGGCGTCCACCTCGGCCAGCGCGGCGAGCACTGCAGCGTTGTCGTAGAGCGGCTCGATGCCGGCCGTCTTGGTCCACATCGCCCCATAGCAGGCCGACTGCATGTCGAGGCGCTTCTCCATTGTCTCGGCGCGCGAGTTCGGTCCCGCCTGCCGCTCGTCCGCGATGGCCTGCAGCGAACCGAGCACGCGCTGCACATGGCCGCCATAGGCCTCCGCCACCATCAGCGCCTGCGCATAGTCCGCACCCAGCGGCAGTTTCTGGCGCAGGCGTCTGTACGCGTCGAGATCGACATAAACCGTCGAATTGTCCGGGCAATAGAAGGTGGCGACGTCCTTGCCGGCGAGGCCACAGCCGAAGGCGTTGCGATCGGCGACGACGCTGATGTGGATGTCCGGATACTCGATCGCCGTCAGCCTGAACGCGCGACGCCACATCAGCTCCGCTTCGCCGCCCACAATCGGCGGATAGGCGATCAGCGCCTCATCGGCCGCCGTCGCCGCGGGCTTGCCGGTGATCGAGGTGAGCGGCGGCGGTGGTGACACCTGGCCGGTGAGCACGGTGATCGGGTTGATCCCCGCCAGCATCACCACGACGATCCCGACAGCGAGCACGCCCGTCCAGCCGAAGCGGCGGATATGGGGTTTTACGCTGTCGGGGATGAAGGACACGAGGCGACTCCTGTTGCCTCGTTTCTAGCCCATCAGATCGACGAATTGAACGTGTCGCACTGCCCGACATCGCCCGTGTCCATGCCGCGCTTGAGCCAGGCCATGCGCTGCTGGCTGGTACCGTGCGTGAAGTTGCGTTCCGAAACCTGGCCACGGGTCAGCGTGTCGTCGCCGCTCTGGTTTGCCGCCCGGATCGCTTCCTCGGCGTCGCCCGCCTCGAGCAGGTTTTCCTTGTTGGCATAATTGGCCCAGACCCCGGCATAGCAGTCGGCCTGCAGCTCGACGCGCACCGAATAGGCGTTCTGCTGCTCCTGGCTCATCGAACCGCGCTTGCTGTTGAACTCGGGCAGAACGCCGGTCTGATCCTGCACCGCGTGGCCGATTTCGTGGGCGATCACATAGGCCTGGGCGAAGTCGCCCGGGGCGCCGAACTGCTGCCGCAGTTGGTCGTAGAACGCCAGGTCGATATAGACCTTCTTGTCGTTGGGGCAATAGAACGGCCCGCTCGCCGATTGCGCCATGCCGCAGCCGGACTGCGTCGCATCGGTGAACAGCACCACCTTGGGTGGCACATAGGTCATGTTGTTCTGCTTGAAGACCTCGCTCCAGAGGTTCTCGGTCTCCTTGACCACCACGCCGACGAACTGGCTGAGCTCGTCCTGGCTGGCATTGGTCGGCGGCGTGTAATTGGTACTCTGCGAACTGGGCGAGGACATGCCGCCGGTCAGCACGTCGATCGGGTTCTGCCCGGTCGCGAACCAGATGATGCCCAGCACGATGACGATGCCCACTATGCCGAGCCCGCCGCCGGCCGAACGGCCGCCCATCGGGATGCGGATGCCCCCCGGAATGCCACCGCCCCCCATGCGGCCGAAGCCACCGCCGCCCTGGCTGCGCCGATCCTCGATATTGGAGCTGCGCTCGCGACCCTGCCACTTCATCTGTCATTCTCCCTGACGCTTGGGTGTCAAACTAATGCACAGGCCATTGGGCCGCAAATTTGACCAGTTGGTCCAGAAATCTCATAGTCCGCTCGCCGCAGTCATCGCAGCGTCACCTCGGCGCGGCAAGAGAACCACCCTCGCCTGCGCCGTCAGATAACCGGCTAGCCCCGGTTGTCGTTCCGCCAGGACGAAGGTCAATTCGATCTGGGGAGACCTCAATGAACTTCCACTCTGGCATTTCCCGCCGTGCCTTCCTCGCCGGCTCCGCCGCCTTTGCCGGTGCGACCGTGGTGCTGCATCCGTTCGCCGTGCAGGCCGCGGCCGGCCAGGCGCATCTGCGCATCATGGAGACCACCGATCTCCACGTCGCCGTGTTCCCCTACGACTACTACGCCGATGCCCCCAACGATACGCTGGGTCTCGCCCGTACTGCCGCCATCATCGAGGCGATCCGCGCCGAGGCCGGCAACTCGATTCTCGTCGACAATGGCGACGTGATCCAGGGCAACCCGATGGGCGACTACATCGCCTACGAGAAGGGCCTCGCCGAGGAAGCCCATCCGGTCATCGCCGCGATGAACACGCTGGGCTACGAAGTCGGCACGCTCGGCAACCACGAATTCAACTACGGCCTCGAGTTCCTCGACGCCGCGCTCAAGGGCGCCAACTTCCCCTTCGTTTCGGCCAACCTGGTGAAGGGTGAACTCGCTGCCGACCCGTTGAGCGACACCACCTATATCGAGCCCTACCGCATCGTCGAAAAAGAGATCACCGACGGCGAAGGCAACAAGCACACGATCAAGCTCGGCTTCATCGGCTTCCTACCGCCGCAGATCATGACCTGGGACGCGACCCACCTCGTCGGCAAGGTCAACACCCGTGGCATTGTCGAAACCGCGCAGGCCTATGTGCCCAAGATGCGCGAAGAAGGCGCTGATCTCGTCATCGCCCTTTCCCACTCCGGTATCGCCGCCGACCCGGGCATCGGTGAAAACGCCTCGCTGCAGCTCGCCGGCATCGAGGGCATCGACGTGGTCTTCACCGGCCACCAGCACCTGGTGTTTCCGAACTCCAAGGATTTCGAAGGCGTCGAAGGCGCCGACGTCGCGGCCGGCACGCTCGCCGGCAAGCCGGCGGTGATGGCCGGCTTCTGGGGCTCGCATATGGGTCTGATCGACCTGCTGCTCGAAAAGGCCGATGACGGCAAGTGGTCGATCGTCTCGCACACCTCCGAAGCCCGCCCGATCTTCGATCGCGTCGAAGGCAAGGTCGTGCCCAAGGTCGAAAGCGTCGCCACAGTCGAAGCCGCCGCGCAGGACGACCACGACGAGACTCTCGCCTATGTCCGCCGCGCCGTCGGCGAGACCGCCGCGCCGCTCTACTCGTACTTCGCGCTCGTCGCCGACGATCCGTCCGTGCAGATCGTGAACATCGCTCAGAAGTGGTACATCGAGCAGATGCAGAAGGGCACCGACTGGGACGGCCTGCCGATCCTTTCGGCGGCGGCTCCGTTCAAGGCCGGTGGCCGTGGCGGCCCGGACTACTACACCGACGTGCCGGTCGGTCCTGTTGCGATCAAGAACGTCGCCGACCTCTACCTCTATCCCAACACCATCCAGGTGGTGGTGATCACCGGTCAGGACGTGCAGAACTGGCTCGACCGCTCCGCCGGCATCTTCAACCAGGTCGCTGCCGGCGCGACTGATGCGCCGCTGATCAACCCGGACTTCCCGTCGTACAATTTCGACGTGATCGATGGCGTGACCTACAAGATCGACATCACCAAGCCGTCGAAATACGGCTCCAAGGGTGAGGACCTCGGCGTCGCCGAGAGCCGCATCGTCGACCTGATGTTCGACGGCAAGCCGATCGATCCGGCGCAGAAGTTCGTCGTCGCCACCAACAACTACCGCGCCGGTGGCGGCGGCAGCTTCCCGGGCATCGGCGCCGACAAGATCGTCTTCAAGGGTCCCGACACCAACCGCGACCTGATCGTGCGCTACATCGTCGAGCAGAAGACCATCCAGCCCGCCGCAGACAGCAACTGGTCCCTGGCCCCTATCGGTGCCACCGTCCTATTTGAAACCGGCCCCAAGGGCGCCGATCACGTCGCCGACGTCACCGCCGTCAAGATCGAACCCACCGGCGACACCAGCGAAGCCGGATTCGGCATCTACCGCATCACGCTCTGAGCGAGTTCGACTGAGACGTTTGAGCGGGAGGGGCGAAGGCTCCTCCCGTTTTGCTTGGACGGAGACGCAGTGCCACGCCTCGTGGTTCGACAGGCTCACCATGAGGCTACTTTGAGTTCGGTGTCCCTGAGGACCTCATGGTGAGCTTGTCGAACCATGAGGTCCGGGCTCACTAGCCCACACTGATGCACCGGACAGCCATGAGCTTCCGGGGATTCAAAGAGCGTGACGGGCCCGGAGGCAAATGCCGCCTCGGCATTTGATTTAGTGAGACGGTCTCCGCCTCCGGGTACCGGGTTTTCTGGCATTGTCCCGCGCGTCGGGAGGGGGGCGATCCTGTCTCCCCTAGGTTAGCCTCCGTGCGCCTGGCCCAGCGGTTCGGGACGACTCCCCTCCGCCTCCCGGCAATCTCCCCGCAAGCGTTCGTCGCGCTTCCCGTCCACCGCGGGGTTGATGG
>VFQQ010004362.1_pt1 | contig 12587 bp, 11 predicted proteins | sample 3512341 | NCBI WGS metagenome assembly VFQQ01 (sample SAMN10412373, study PRJNA504923) | tailings metagenome | isolation source: Relicate 2 Philex TSF1 revegetated site | place: Philippines: Tuba, Benguet | collected 2017-08-29 | reverse complement strand
ACGCGTGGTGCGCGACCGTGCCGCACACGCTGCGCAACCCGCTCTACCACTGGTCGCACCTCGAGCTGGCTCGCTACTTCGGCGTCCCCGACATCATCAACCCGGCCTCCGCCGACAAGATCTGGCGCGAGGCGAACGCGAAGCTTGCGACCCTCCGCGTGCACGACATCCTCGCCGCCAACAAGGTGGCGGCCATCTGCACGACCGACGACCCGGCCGATCCGCTGGAATTCCACGCGCAGATCAACCGCTCCGGCCTCAAGACCCGCGTCTACCCGACCTTCCGCCCCGACCGGGCCTTCCTCGTCGACCAGCCCGCCGCCTACAATGCCTGGCTGGAGAAACTCGGCGGTGTCGCCGGGATGCCGGTGAAGACCTTCGATGATTTCCTCACGGCCCTCGAGAAGCGGCACGCGGCCTTTCACGAGGTCGGCGGACGCCTCTCGGACCACGGCATGGAGAGCTGCTACGCCGAACCCTGCACCGCGGGCGAGGCCAGGGTCATTTTCGACGCCGCCCGGGCGGGCCGCGCCGCGAACGCGGCGGATTACGCGAAATTCGCCTCGTTCCTGATGATCGAGCTCGGCCGTTGGGACGCGAAGCGCGGCTGGACCAAGCAGCTCCACCTCGGCGCCCTGCGCAACAACAACACCCGCCTGCTCACCAAGCTCGGACCCGACACCGGCTTCGACTCCATCGGCGACTTTTCCCAGGCCCGTGCGCTCAGCCGCTACCTCGACACGCTCGATTCGACCAACGAGCTCCCGCGCACCGTGATCTACAACCTCAACCCGGCCGACAATTACCTCATCGGCACGATGATTGGCAATTTCCAGGACGGCACCGTCGCCGGCAAGATGCAGTTCGGCTCCGGCTGGTGGTTCCTCGACCAGAAGGAGGCGATGGAGTGGCAGATCAACGCGCTCTCCAGCCTCGGCCTGCTCAGCCGCTTCGTCGGCATGCTCACGGACTCGCGCAGCTTCCTCAGCTACCCGCGCCACGAGTATTTCCGCCGCACGCTCTGCAACCTGCTCGGCACCGACATGGAGCGTGGCGAGATCCCCAACGACCGCGCCCTCGTCGGCGGCATGGTGAAAAACATCTGCTTCGCCAACGCCCGCGACTACTTCCGTCTCGCGCTCGATCCCGCCTACGCGAAGTAGGCCGGTCGGCAGGCAGGGCGAATCCTTCCGCCGTCGCCAAGGCTATGGCGGACAGGCCGGATGAGCCGCGGCTCGTCGGGATCACCACGATAAAAACGGAGCTTTCCGACTCCGGGTGGGAAGGCCTACCGTCAGACCCATGCCCGCTGACCACGCCATCATCAGCTCACGGGTTCTGGCCTTAGCTCGTGAAGCAGTATTTGCCGCCTTCCGCGATCCCGCCGTCCTGGCCTCCTGGTGGGGGCCGGCGGGTTTCACGAACACGTTTCATGAGTTCGATTTCCGGCCGGGCGGGATCTGGCGGTTCACGATGCACGGGCCCGACGGCGCGGCCTACGCGATGGACCACCGGTTCACGGAGATTGCCGCGCCGGAGCGACTCGTGGTGCGCCACCTCCAGTCCGGTCACGATTTCACCCTGACGATCACTCTGGCCGCTCGCGGGGATCACACCGAGGTCGGTTGGCGCATGGTCTTCGACGACCCCGCCGAGGCCGAACGGGTCCGGGCCTTCGTCCTTCCTGCCAACGAACAGAACCTCGACCGGTTGCAGGCGCATTTAGCCAAAACCATGTCCGGAGCCGGCTGAGTCGTTCGTTGGGACTGTAACATCCTTCACTGCAACTCCAACTGGCCATGTCCTCCACGCCCTCACCCTCCAAGGTCCCGCTCTACGTCAGCATTGTCCTCAGTGTCCCGCCCGTGCTCATGCTGCTCATGAGTGGCGTGATGAAAGTCATGCAGAACGAGCAGGTCCGGAAGGGCTTTGCCGACTGGCCACCCGGAAGCGCCGTCGCGATCGGCACCGTCGAGCTGCTCTGCACGGTGATCTACCTCATCCCCCGCACTGCCGTGCTGGGCACGATCCTGCTCACCGGTTATCTCGGCGGCGCGGTGGCGGTCACCGTCAAGATGGGGCTGGGGGTGGCCGGCTGGTGGATGCCCCTCGTGTTCGGCATCCTGATCTGGGCCGGGCTCTGGCTGCGCGATGTGCGCCTCCGTGCGCTCATCCCGCTGCGGGCGCGGAGTTGATCAGCCTTTGCGGACGAACATCACAATCGAGGGTGCCAGCAACAGCACCAACATGCCCAGGCCCAGCAGCCGGCCGCGGCGGAGATCGAAGTCGGCCGCGATCCGGTTCCACGGCAGACGGAAGACGACGCGGCCGAAATAAATCTCCAATCCGAGCATGGCGACCACCCACAGACCGCCGACCAGCAGGCATTCGGCGGTGGACTCCGGACCGATCCAAGGGACGGCCAACCACGCGATGATCAGGATGGCCAGCGATCCGGTGCCCACGCCGATCTGGCGGGCCCGGTGGTCGCCGACGCGCCGGTTGAGCAAGCGCACGCGCAGGATGCCCTGCAGAATTTCGGCCAGCGCGATGAGGCCCCAGACCAGCAACGCCCGCGGCAACAGGGGGCCGTTCATGGCGGGTGAGGCGACCGGCGTCAGCCGGCCGCCGGGGTGAAACGTGCGAGGAATTCGCGCACGTCAACGGGCAGCTTGCTGTTCAGGTGCGGCAGCACCCAGCGGAAAAGCCGCAGGATTTCCGAATTCTCGTCCCCCGCGCGTTTCAGGGCCGGGACCCGGTAGCCCAGCTTGTGCTCGGCGGTCTGTTCCTCGCAGATAAAAACCTCCAGGGCCGGCGGATTCGGTCCGCTCCGCACGAAATAGTCGTGCATGCGGAATTCAAATCCCTGGATGGCCTGTCCGGCGAAATTGCTCCAGACGGTCAGCAGGGTGTCGCCCGGACCGTGATAAAGCGTGGTGATCAGGCCGCGTTCCTTTTCCCGCACGAGTTGCGGGTCGCCGGCGCGGAGTCCGGCGCCGATGGCCACCGGTTCAAGCAGCTGCAGGTAGCTTTTCTTCGCGTCAAACTCGTCGAAGAGCAGCTGCAGCCCGAGCACCGCGTGACCGGCGCCCGTTTGCCGATGGGCGACCCTGACCGGGGCGGAAAGGGTGTGTTGCTCCAGCGTCAGTGCGAGCCGGCCGGTGGTGCCGCGCTCGGCGGCGAGGGCCGGCGGCACGCCGATGCTGGCGCCGGTGCTGGAAAGGTTGACGAGCCGGCCGGTGTGCCGTTGTCCGTTGATTTCCAGCTCTGCCCGGAGCGGCGAACCGGCCGCCACCGGATAGCGCTCGCCGTGCCGTTGTTCACGCTGGGCGGCCGCCTCTTGGGTGAAGTTGAGGATGCGCTTGAAAAACAGCACGCGCCGAACATGGCATGGACCCAAACCGGCTCAAGCCTGCACCCGCCCGTCCGCTAAAATAGGGTCAAACCGCCGTTACCGACATTCAATTGCACACAATGGAACAATCCGCGCTGGCCACCGTCAGCACTCCGCGCCAAGAGTGATTTTTTGTTGCAGGCAAACTGCCAACCACATCCGCATGTCCGACGCCACCGCACCCCAGTTTTGGGATACCCGCTATGAATCCAAGCAGACGCCTTGGGATTTTGGCGGTGTGCCCACGGCGTTGCAGGCTTATTTGAAAAAGCACCCCAAGGGCGGCCGGGTGTTGATCCCCGGCTGCGGCGTGGGGCACGAGATCCAGGCTTTCGCCGCCGCCGGCTACGAGGTCACCGCCATTGATTTTTCGGCCGCGGCCGTGGCCGCCGCGCGCGCCAAAGTGGAGCCTGCGCTGGTCGAGCGCATCATCGCGGGCGATTTTTTTGCGCATCCCTTTGCCCCGGCTTCGTTCGACGTCATATACGAGCGCACCTTTCTCTGCGCGATCGCGCCCTCCCAGCGCACCGCCTACCGCGACCGCGTGGCCGCGCTCCTCCGGCCCGGCGGCGCCTACATCGGTTATTTTTACTATCAGAAGACCGATCCGAAGGACGGTCCGCCGCACGGACTGGCCTGGGGCGAGAGCGACCTGCTGTTTGCCCGGCACTTTCTGCTGCTCCGGGACATCCCCTCGCCCGATGGCCTGGCCATCTTTGCCGGCCGCGAGCGCTGGCAGGAAAGCCGGCGGACGACCTACAGCGGCTGAGGACTCCGGTCGCTGGGTTTGGCGGCGCCGTTTTTACGGGCTCCCCGGAGACGGCGGCGGCCGGCGCGAGGCGACGCGGAGCCAGGCCGCGGAGCCGGTTTGAAGTCGCGCTTGTCAAGCAATGCGGCCTCGGGATGCTCGCGGCACCCTGACCATGCAAGCCGCCATCCTGGTCCATCCGCGTTTTGATGCCGTCTGGCCGTTTTCGGCCGATCATGCCCGCCGGTTGTGGGCGGGGGAGGGGCCGGTGGATTTTGTGCGGGTGGCGCCGGACGACAACCGGCCGGCGGGCGCCGTCGCGCCGGCACCGGAAAAAATTGGGCGGCTGCTCGTGCTCGGCCTTGCGCTTACCCCGGACTGTGTCGGCCGCTTTGCCGGCCTGAAGGAGCTGGTTTGGTCGGAGGACGGCTACGGGCAACCGGCCGCCGGGCGCGAGGCGGTGCTGGCCGCCTTGGCCGCGCGCGGCGTGCGCATGATCCGGCATACGTCGGAAGGATTCTGGGGGCAGTCGGTCTCCGAGTTCGGGCTGGCTCTGACGCTCGCGGCGCTGCGCCGCATCCCGCAGACCCACCGGGTCATGATCACGGACCACGGGCCGTGGGATTACATGCCACCCGGTGGCATTGGGCAGCCCGGGGGGCGCGGCCAGCAATATGGTGATGATCCGCGTTTCACGGCCGGCACGCTTGAGGGCAAGCGCGTGCGCATTGTCGGTGCGGGCAACATTGCCAGCCGCTATGCGAGCTTCTGCCGTTTTCTGGGCGCCGACGTCGCGGCGTGGGATCCGTTTGCCAGCGAGCCGTCGTTTCACCGCGCGGGCGCGCGCCGCGAGCACTTTCTCGACCGGTTGGGGCGCGATGCGGAGATTTTTGTGCCGATGGTGCCGCTGACGGAACAGACGCGCGGGCTGGTGACCGCGGCGCACATCGACGCGCTGCCGCGCGGCGCGCTGGTCGTGCTGGTGACCCGCGCGGGCATTTGCGACATGACGGCGTTGCGCCGCCGCGTGCTGGCGGACGAGCTGGCGCTGGCGGCGGATGTTTTCGATGTCGAGCCGGTGCCGCTCAATGATCCGCTGCTGGGCCGCGGCAATGTCGTGCACACGCCGCACAACGCCGGCCGCACCCGTCAGGCCAACGAGCGCTGGGCGGAGATGCTGCTGGCGCAGTTTGCGCCGACCGCCTGAGCCCGGTGGAGCGGCTCACGCCGCCACCGACTGGCAGTGCAGCGCGAGGTCGCGGTCGGTGATGGCGGGCATGCGTTGCAGCGCGAAGATCGTGCGGGGCTCCCAGAGCTGGCTGCGGAGGGACTCGAGAAACCGGCGCGGCAGGTCCGGCGATTCGAGCTGCCGGAGGATGGCGAGGGTTTGCCGCGAGGCCGGCAGGCCCAGCCAGGACAGGACCCCGTAGATGCCGTCGCGCTCATGCACGGCGTTCAGTTCGGCCCAGCGCGGAGCGGTGCCCCGCAGGCTGGCGTGGGCGGCGACGAAGGCGGTGAGCGCCGGCGTCTCGATGAGGTCGGGCACCAGTCCCGGGCAGCGGGCAACCACCTCAAGCGCTTCCATGCGGGCAAAGGAGAAGCCCGCCAGGAAGGCGCGGATGTCGGCCGGGACGAACTCAAGATAGGGCGCCCAGTTGCGCTGCCGGCAGATGAGGGAGGCGGCGGCAAGGAGTTCGCTGTCGGGCTGGATGGGCAGCCAGTCTTCGCCGTAGAGCCGTTCGAAGCGGACTTCGGGCCAGGGCGTGACGCGGTGCAGGTCGCCGTAGTGGGACCAGGTGAGGGCGATAGGGAGGGGGTTTTTCATGGGACGGCGGGTGAGGATCATGCGCCCAGATTACCGGAGAGGGTGGGACATTGCTTGGCCCAGGCTGAAAAATATGCAGATTTCTTCGCATGCCCCCGACGATGCAGCTTTCCCGCCCGCCGCTGGAGCGGATGCTCCGGATCCACGACAGCCTGCGCCGCGGCGCGATGGTCAACTGCACGCGGCTGGTGGAGGAGCTGGAGGTGTCGCGCAAAACGATCGTGCGCGACATCGCCTTCATGCGCGACCGGCTCGACCTGCCGATCGAGTTTGATGCACACGTGAACGCCTACCGCTACACCTCGCCGGTGAACGCCTTCCCGACGGTCAACGTGACCGAGGGCGAGCTGCTTGCCCTGCTGGTGGCGCAGCGGGCGCTGGAGCAATACCGCGGCACGCCGTTCCACCGGCAGCTCGAGGTGGCCTTCGGCAAGCTCGCGGCGGGGCTGCGCGACCGCATTTCGTTTTCGCCGGCCGACGAGCTGCGGGCGGTGTCGTTCAAGAACATCGGCCTGGGCAAGACCGACCTCGCGGTCTTCAACGCGCTGAGCGCCGCGGTGCTGCACCAGACGGAAGTGACCTTCGCCTACCGCAAGCCCGGGACGGCCCAGGCCGCGCCGCGCCGCGTGCAGCCCTACCACCTGGCGAACCGCGAGAACCTCTGGTATCTCATCGCCCACGATCCGGAGCGCGGGGCGCTGCGCACCTTTGCCCTCACGCGCATCTCGGCGGTGACGGCCACCAAGACGGGGTTTCGCCGGCCGGCGGATTTTTCCCCGGAAAAGTTTTTTGCCAACGCGCTCGGCGTGCTGGGCGGCACGGGCGACTGGCGCGTGGTCATCCGGTTCGCCTCCGCGGCCGCCGAGCGCGTGCGCGAGCGCGAGTGGCACGAGTCGCAGGAACTCCGCGAGCTGCCGGGCGGCGCGCTGGAGCTGCGGCTGCGGCTCGGCGCGCTGGAGGAGGTGGAGCAATGGGTGCTCGGCTGGGGCGCGGCGGCCGAGGTCGTCGGTCCGCCGGAGCTGCGCGAAAAAATCCGGCGGACGGCGGCGCAACTGGCCGCAATCTACGGCCCGGATCAGGCGCCCTGACGCAGGGCGCGGCCGAGCGCGGCGACCTGCGGGCGGAACTCTTCCTCGATCAGCCCCGCGCGGGTGAGCGGCACGTCCCAGGAAACCACGCCGCCGCGCCGGTTGATGAACTTGGTGTAGCCGATCGTCAGCTCGTCGGGGAAGCGCACCGGGCCCTTGCCCCACCATTCGCCCATGATCGTCAGCACGTGCAGCCGCGCGCCGTTGATGAACTCGGGGTAGGGCGCGAGGCGGGAGAGGTCGGGCAGGTGGCCGGGCGACACGGTCATGTCGCGCTCGATTTCGCCGGGCGTGTAGTCCTCATACTCCGTCATGGAGTAGAGCGGCGTGCGCAGGCCGTTGTTGAAGGCGACGATCGAGGCCGGATTGCCGGCCTTCAGCGCGGTGGCGAAGCTGCGGTAGTTGGGTTCGTCGGGATGCTGGTAGGCCGGCGCGTCGTAGGGGCCGTCGATCCACCAGCCGCTGACGGATTGGCCCCAGCGCTGCGACCATTCGCGGCAAATGGCCTCCCAGTGGCGTTGCAGCGTGGTGTGGCGCGCATCGTCCACGCCTTCGAGCTTTGCCTTGGCCACGGCGTCGGTCGCCGGCGCCATGCCGGGCAGATACACCAGCAGCCGGATGCCGTGCGGCTTGAAGGCGGCGGCGAGGTCGGCGATCAGGTCGCGCCGCGAGCACTTGCTGGGCCGGATGCCGGTGATGGCGTCGTAAGCGGCGTTGGGGCTCAGGTAAAAACCGGAGTTTTGCCCGAGGGTGATGACAAAGTAAGGCACGCCGTGGTCCGCGAGCTGCTGGGCGAGGCCTTCCGCGTCGAAGGCGTCAATCCGCCGGTTCCAGTCGTCGGGCGAGAGGGTGATCGGCTGCAGGTTGCTCGCCGCGTCGGCGAGATAGTGGGTGAACATGCCCCAGCGGCAGTCCCGGAACCAGGTGGTGTCGGCACGCTGCCAGGCAGGGGAAGAAGGGGTGGCCATGGGCAGAGGGTTTCAGCGGGCGAGCTGTTTCAACTTGGCCAGGTCGGCCTCGATGCGGGCGATGATGGCGGCGGTGGATTCGGCCGGCTGGGCGGCGTGCTTGGCGGCGACCTCGGCGGCGTGTTCCTTCACCCCGAGTTCCTGCATGGTCGAGACGATGATGCCGATGAAGAGGTTCAGGATCGTGAACGTGGCGACCACGATGAACGGCACGAAAAACATCCACGCCCACGGGTGCACGGTCATCACCGGCCGCACGATGCCCATGGACCAGCTTTCCAGCGTCATGATCTGGAAAAGCGAATAGAGGCTGCCGCCGAGGGTGCCGAAAAACTCCGGGTGCGAGCCGCCGAACAGCTTCGTGGCCAGCACGCCCGCCGTGTAGAAAAAGATCAGCATCACCGCGATCACGCCGACCAGCCCCGGGATGGCGTGCAGGAACGCGGTCACCACCCGGCGCAGTTGCGGCACCACCGTGAGCAGGCGCAGCACCCGCAGCACGCGGAGGGAACGCAATACCGACCAGGCGCCCGCCCCGGGCGCCAGCGCCACGGCGATGACCGCGAGGTCGAACCAGTTCCAGCCGTTGCGCCAGAACAGGCCCCGGTAGGCGGTGAACTTCAGGGCCAGCTCGATGCAGAAGACCGTGAGGCAGAGCCGGTCCGCCAGGATGAGCCATGGGCCCCAGGCGGCCATGATGGCGGCGTTTGTCTCCAGGCCGAGGATGGCGGCATTGAGCAGGATGAGGGCCACGATGCCGAACTGGGCCCGGGGATGCTCGATGAATTCGGCCAGCCGCAGCCGCCAGGCGGCGGCGCGGGGGCTGGCCCGGAGGGCCGAAAGGTCGATTTCGCTCATGCTGGCGGCCAGTGCATCGGGCCGCCGGCCCGCGTCAATCCGCGTGTGGCCCGCTGGTCACACAATTGTAACAAGCGGCCTTGCCCAGCGCCGGGGCGCACCCTAACCCTGACACCGACTCCCGCATGATCGGCACGACCCTCTCCATCCTCGGCAGCCTCGGCATGTTCCTCTTCGGCATGAAGATCATGTCGGAGTCGCTGCAAAAGCTCTCCGGCGAGCGGCTGCGCGCCATCATGCGCACCATGACGGGAAACCGGTTTGCCGGGGTCGGCACGGGGTTTCTCGTCACCTGCATGGTCCAGTCCTCCTCGGCCTCGACCGTGATGATGGTGAGCTTCGTCAATGCCGGCCTCCTGACGCTGGTCGAAGCCATCGGGATGATCATGGGGGCCAACATCGGCACGACCACGACCTTCTGGCTGGTCTCCTTCTTCGGTTTCAAGTTCAGCATCTCGGCGGTCGCGCTGCCGATCATGGGCCTGGCGCTGCCGTTGCTCTTTGCCCGCAAACCCCGGCTGCGCAACCTCGGCGAGTTCTGCATGGGTTTCGGCCTGCTCTTCATCGGGCTGATGTTTCTCAAGGACGCGGTGCCCGACATCAAAAACAACCCCGAGGTGCTGGAGTTCATCAAGGACTACACCGGCCGCGGGCTGGCCTCCACGCTGATCTTCCTGGGCTTCGGCATCCTGCTCACGATCATCGTCCAGTCATCTTCGGTGGCCGGGGCGATCACGCTCACCATGGCCTACAAGGGCTGGATCGATTTTCCCACCGCCTGCGCCATCACGCTCGGCGAGAACATCGGCACCACCATCACGGCCAACCTCGCCGCGCTGGGCGGCAACGTGCAGGCCAAGCGGGCCGCCCGCGTGCATTTCATCTTCAACGTCATCGGCGTGGTCTGGGCCATCGCGCTGTTCAACCCGTTCGTGAACTTCGTCCAGGACCTGGTGCCGGCCGACGCGACGGACCCCGTGCACATGCCGCTCCACATGGCGGCCTTCCACAGTCTGTTCAACATCCTGAACACCGCCCTGCTGATCGGGTTCGTGCCGCAGCTGGCCCGGCTGGCCGAGCGCCTGGTGAAGGACCGGCCGGCCGCCGCGCCGGGGCGCGACCACATGGACTATGATTCGCCCCTGGTGCCGCGCACCGGCGAACTCAACCTGGCCGAGGCCGAGCGCGACCTCCAGCGCATGGGCGCCATCACCCGCGAGCTGGTCATGGGCTTCAGCGATCTTTTCGAAAACCCGCCCGCCGACCTGGAGGCGCGCATGACCGAGCTCAAGGAGCTGGAAAAGGAAAGCGACCGCCGCGCCCTCGCCACCACCCAATACCTGCTGCGCTGCGCTTCCGGCGGCCTGAGCGAGGAGACCCGCGCCCGCGTCACCTCCATGCTGCGCGTGGTGGCGGAGCTGGAGGACATCTGCGACTGCGGTTACCGCCTGGTGCTGCTCGCCGAGCGCAAGCACCGCAAGCGCCGCCAGCATCCGCCCGAGGTCACCAAGCAGGTGCGGGATTTTTCCCAGCTGCTCCTGCAGTTCATGGATTTCTATTCGAGCCGGCTGACCACGGGCGTGGTCACCGCCGACATGGAGACCGCCTATCAGTTGGAAAATCTCATCGATGCCTTCCGCAAGAGCCTGCGCAAGGAGTCCGTCCGCCGCATGCGCGTGAGCGGCGACGTGATCAAGGCCGAGATGCTCTACATCGACATGCTCAACAACATGGAGAGTATCGGCAACCACTCGCTCAACGTGCTCCAGGCCCTGCGGCACGAGAGCTGACCGCGCCGGCGGGTTTCAGCCGGCCAGCGTCCGGTCCAGCGTGGCGCGCAGGGTTTCCAGCGTGAAGGGTTTGGTCAGCGCGGCGGCAAAGCCGTGCCGGGTATGGTCGCGCAGCTCCGCGGCATTGGCGTAGCCGCTCATCACGATGGCCCGGACCGTGGGATTCACCGCCTGCAGCGCCCGCAGGGTGTCGAGCCCGCCCATGCCGCCGCGGACCGTGAGATCAAGCAGCACGGCGTCGAAGCCGGCGCCGGCCTGCAGGGCGGCCTGGTAGCAGGCCACGGCGGCTTCGCCGTGCTCGGCGGACTCCATGCGGTAGCCCAGCCTTTCCAAGGTGCGGCCGAGGGTCTCGCGGATGGTGGCCTCGTCGTCCATCACGAGGATTTTGCCGGTGGCCGGCCGGGCCGGGGCGACAAAAGGCGATCCGGACTCCCGGGCTTTTTGCGCCAGCGCCGGCAGGTAGAACCGGAAAGTGGTGCCGCGCGGCGAGGAGTCCACGGTGATGGCGCCCTGATGCTGCTGGATGACCGAGTGGCAGATGGTCAGGCCCAGGCCCATGCCCTTTTGCACGCCGCGATCCTTCGTGGAAAAATAGGGGTCGAACACTTTTTCGAGCAGTGCGGCCGGGATGCCGTGGCCCGAATCGCTCACCGATACCTGCACGTAGGTTCCGGCCCGCAGGCCCTGGGCGTTGCCGGGGTTCAGCTGCACGCTTTCCGTCCGCAGTGCCAGCCGGCCGCCGTCGGTCATGGCTTCGCGGGCGTTGATGACGAGGTTGCGCACGACCTGGCCGATCTGGCCGTCGTCCGCCTCGACCGCCGGAAGATCCGCCGCGAGGGTGAATTCCCGCGTGAGGTTGGAGCCGCTGAGGGCCAGCTCCGCCGCCTCCCGGATGACGCGGTTGAGATCCACCGGCCGGCGCACCGCGGCGCCGCCGCGCGCAAAGGTGATCAGCTGCTGGGTGAGCTGGCGTGCCGCCAACGAGGCTTTTTTGGCCTCCTGCAGGCGGGTCTGCATGGCGGCGGGGTTGTCGCCGGTCATCTCGGCCAGATCCAGGTTGAGCAGGATCACCGCGAGGAGGTTGTTGAAGTCGTGGGCGATGCCGCCGGCCAGGATGCCCGTGGACTCGAGCTTGCTCAGCACGAGCCGGTCCTCCTCGGCCTGCTTGCGGGCGGTGAGATCGGTGTGCGTGCCGATCACGCGCAGCGGCTGGCCCTTGGCATCGCGCAGCACCACCTTGCCGCGGTTGAGGATCCATTTCCAGCTGCCGTCCTTGCAGCGCAGGCGGTGCTCGACGGAGAAATTGGACGTGCGGTTCTCGTGGTGCGCCTGCTGTTGGCTGATGACGGTCGCCAGATCGTCGGGGTGGATCAGGTTGCGCCAGTCGTCCAGGCCTTCGCCGATGTCGGTCTCCGCGTAGCCCAGCATTTCCTTCCAGCGTCCCGAACGCAGCACCTTCCCGGTGGCCGCGTCCCAGTCCCAGACGCCGTCGCCCGAGCTTTCGATGGCGAACTTCAGCCGTTCCTCGCTCAGGCGCAGCGCTTCGGCCTGGCGCGCCACCCGGAGCAAAATGTGCCGTTGCCACCACATGATGAGCAGCACGACGGCCAGCCCGCCGGCCGCGGGGAGGAGGTAGGGACGGATGTCCGCAAAGCGCAGCGGGCGCGGTTCGATGGGGCCGATCCACTTGGCGAACAGCCGGTCGAAGGTGCCGTTGTGGCGGACCGTGGCGAGGGCCTCGTTCAACTGCGCCAGCAGGGCGGTCTCGCCCTTGCGCACGCTCATGTGATACTGGTGGAAGATGTCGTCCACGAGTTCGGTGCGCAGGTTGTGGGGATTCGCCATCCGGCTGCTGACCGGACTGAGCATCAGGGTGGCGTCGATCTCGCCGCGATGGGTGGCGTCGAGCGGGGCCT
>VFQQ010004361.1_pt1 | contig 12589 bp, 23 predicted proteins | sample 3512341 | NCBI WGS metagenome assembly VFQQ01 (sample SAMN10412373, study PRJNA504923) | tailings metagenome | isolation source: Relicate 2 Philex TSF1 revegetated site | place: Philippines: Tuba, Benguet | collected 2017-08-29 | reverse complement strand
GGCGGCCAGCGCTGCCGCCCAGCTGTATGCGCAGTTCTACTCCTCGGGAGGTGAATTGGCAGCCTTAGCGGCCCTGTACTGCTGGGCTTCAAACGGGCGTGTAGGCGGGCACTTGCTCAGCTGGTGCAAGGGAGCACTCTTTGACGCATTCTGTCCCACTGCTCCCCCCCGCGTCCCTGAAGCCGCTGACCAGGCAGGCGCCTTCTGGGCCATGCTGGGGCAGGCGGTGCAGGCAGACGCTGGCCGTGCCTGTGGTTCCCCAGCGGCTGCCGCCCGGCTGGCACAGGCTGTGGCCAATGCGCCGATGGTCATGGCGAGCGCAGGTGAGAGCTTGAGGCAGAGTGCGGTTTGTCTGGCACTGCATGCTGTCATTCGCTGTCCAAAGCACACTGGCTCCAGCCCGTCTGCTCCCTCCTGCTGCTCATCGCAGTCATGCCGCAGGGCGCCATCCTTCAGATGCTGGGCCCCCTGGGCCTCATGCAGGCAGTGCGCATCGCCACACAGGTCAGTTGTGGGTGAGCTCTTGGCATAGGCGCAGGGCCTCTGGCATTTCGTTATTGCAGCCTGCTGTTCAAGGGTTCCGTCAAGCTTGAGCGCACACCCTCCTTCCTCCCACCCTCCTCCCCGCAGGCCCTGCTGCCCAGCATGACCGACGGCTTCCAGGCGCTCGTCAGCCAGCGCTCCATGGCACCCGGCCCGCCGGCAGGGCCGCAGCCCGGCGGCTGGGGCTATGCGCCACCCCCTGCCAGCCCATACGGGCCCCCGGCTGCCGGAGGCTCGTACCCACAGCCACCCATGTCGCCTGGTGGGTATGCCGCTGCCGCTGGGTGGCAGGGCGCAGGTCCCTCCTACCCTGCTGCCCCCTCCTACCCGCCATCCTACCCGCCCTCAGCCACTGCCTACCCACCCCCAGTCGGCTGGGCCACCGGCGGACCGCCTGCCACAGCCCCGCCTCCCGCGAGCCCCCTGCAGGCGGGGCTGTCTGCCAGCAGTGACTGCTCCACCGCAACGCAGGATGCGCCCTCGGCACCGCCTCTGCCTGGCAAGGAAGCAGCCTCCGGCTCCAAATTCCCTGCCATCATCTGAGGAGACATGTGCTGCACGCCGCTCAAAGCAATACGTGCTAGCAAGTTGTTTGTATAGTTGCATCCTTCCCTGTCGAGTAACGTGCCTGCTGGACATTTCTGTTGGCCGCTCCATCTCTTTGGCGGCTCAAATGCCAAGCTCGCTCTGTCTGTCAGTTGAGAATGTGTAACACACACAGGTTGCAGTCATGTGGTGCAAAACGCATCAATCAAAGGCCAGTTGCACGCTTTCTGCTACACACCAGCTGTGGCACCGCTCCCAGATGGCCGGCCCTGCTCCAGCTCCACCTGCACCGGCGGCTGCAGCTGTGCCCCGTGCTGCTCCTGCTGCTGCTGCGCCCACTGTGCCTGCAGCAGCTGCTGCTGCACTTCCGACAGTCCTTCCTCATCTGCTGCAGTGCCGCCAAGTTGCTGCTGCTGCTGCTGTGGCAGGGACACTGCCCGCTGCTGCGGGCCGTTGCGGTGCGACTGCCCTCGGCGCAGGCGGCGCTGCAGCTTCCAGCGCCAGTGCTGCAGCAGGGGAGGGGCGCCGGGTGCACACGCTTGTGCATCAAGGCAATGTGCTGCCTGCTGACCCCACCAGCCCTTCTCAGAAGCAGCATTTCGCCTGTGAATGTGCTGCACGGAAGGACTGCAAACCTCTCCACCGCCCACCCACCTCCAGCTCCTCTGGCCCGAACGCCGCCAGCAGCACGGGCAGCAGTATGAGGCCGTGCGCCGCACCCAGCAGCACCAGGGCAGCGTACTGCATGTGGACACGTGGGCAGGCCAGGGTTGGGAGCTCTCATGGCAAAGGGCGGGAACGCAGCTGACGCACAGCGCCACGCATGAGTATGCCGAAAGAACCCAACAGCTCGTGCCTCCCAGCTGGCTGCCATGGACTCACCATGCGGAAGTAGTAGACCTCGAAGATGCGAGTGCGGGAGAAGGCCAGCACCGCCACGCCTGGGAAGGGAGGGAGAAGCAGGGAGGCGGGTGGTTCATGGCTTGAGTTGGGTCTCCCAGACTCCCAACCTGTCTGTGGGTGTACGCTATTCATCATGCCATGCCAGGCAGAGACCACCAAGCACGCCCAGCAACCCATACCCACCCTTCCGCCCGCCCTTCTCAATTTTCTCACCCGCAATCTTGGTGAGGGTGATGCCCGACAGCACGGCGGCGCCCACATCCCCCAGTGCCGCCGCCGCTCGGTCCTCGCTGGAGCCCCGCTCCTCCACAAAGGCGTGCACCAGGTGGGCGCAAAACTCCACGCCAATGCCCAGGGACATGACCAGGTTGACCAACGAGACTGGTGAATGGGGCAGGCGAGGGAAGATGGGGAGATGGGGAGATGCTGAGGGTGGGCAACAGGCAGACAGCAGGTGGGGGCATGGGCATGGGCATGGGCTACTACGCCGTTCTTTTTGCAAAGCAGAAAGCACCACCATGGAACCACCGAACCCGCCGCCCCCCGGCGTGCCCCTCACCCGCGTTGAGCTGAATGCCCAGCAGCGCCATGGCTCCCATGATGTCAACCAGCAGCATGCACAGCGTGAGGATGATGAGGGTGGCCGACCAGGGGGAGCCCGTGGCCGCCAGGCAGATCAGGAAGATGGCCACGCAGGCTGCAGGGGCAGGCAGGGAGGGGCAAGGGCGGTGAGGGGATGGGTGAGCAGTCAAGAGGTGTCGCATGAGCGACGGCACGGCCATGGACCTCTCATGTCCGCCCTTGACATCAACCATCAGTCCTTGCCGTCTGCGCCTCAAGTGTCAAGCACCAACTGCTTTTCATCAGCTGCTGCTGTCTACCGCACCCTCATCCACCCCTGGCGATCTTGCGCAGTAAAATGTGGTGCGCAATTCATGCGCAAAGCGCAGCTCACCCGAGCCCAGCAGCGTGAGCGCCTCGCCGCCAATGGTCAGGTACTGCTCGAAGAAGATGTGGAAGATGGAGTAGGGGAACACGCGCAGGCCCAGGCGCTCAGAGGCGGCTGCAGCAAAGTCGCGCGACGCCTGGGGGTGTGGGGCGCGGAACCAGTAGTGGGCAGCGAGTGGGCAATGTGGGGGCAGGGGAGTGGCAGTCATGGAGCACGGCACAAGCCGCCGGTTCAGCCACCATGCCTGCCTCAGCATCTTTGGTACAGCCACCCATTTGTGCAACAGCAGGAACAACACAAAGACACCTCTCAATGGGCTCGCCCCATTCCCCACCCGCAGCGCGCCGATGAAGTCGGACTGGCGGGACAGCACCACGTACGAGGCACGGAAGGAGGAGGCAGCCACCACCCCTCGGCTGCCCAGGCCCGCCACCCCGGTGGGGTCTGATGCATCACGCTGGATGGCATCGCTGTACGCGCCTGCACCGCCCTTGGCACAGGCGGCAGACGGCTGGGAGGCCAGGAACCAGGGCAGCTTGTCCTGCAGGGTGGTAGAGGCAAAGGATGTAGGGAATGGAGCATGATGGGCTGCTGGCTGTGCTCGCTTTGGGACCGCTGTGCATGCAAAAGCCCCCAGCTCTGCAGCAAAGTGAGCAGCAGACTACAGTACCTCACCAGCCCAGCCTGCCCACCTGGAACTCTTGCAGCCCTGGCCGGCCGCTGGGAAGCTGGCCCGGCGCGAAGCAGGTGGTGCACTCTGTGCAGGCGCCTGGGTCGGCGGCGCAGGGCGGCTGGTCGGGCGGCGGGCAGCGCGTGCCGTTGGCAAACTGGCGGCAGCACTGCAGCATGGCAGGGGTGTGAACACGGAAGCAGCACGTTCAGCAGCTGCCCACCGAGCAGCGCGAGCGTCTGCACAGGACAACTTGCTGTGCATCACCGCAACTCCACCCACCTCTTCGCAACCATGCACTATTGTGGGCCCACATGCATGCACTGCTGTGCACTCCCACACCTGCCCCCTGCTCTCCCACCTGCGGTATCTCGGGCGAGGCCCAGGTGCTGAAGTCGTCCAGCCAGGAGGCGGCGGGGGAGGCCAGGCGGGAGGACCAGGGCGCGCGCGACGCAGCGGCAATCTGGGGCAGACAAGGGGAGAGGAGAGAGCGGCTTGTGGGATCTGGGCTTGAGACACGTAAACTCATACAGCAACCACACAGCAGGCGGCCGCCAACACAACAAACAAGCAGGCACAAGATTCGGGTTGCGGCACAGCCTCAGTCGCAGCTGCCCTCCCGAGCACCAGCCCCACCTGGTTGAGCAGTGAGTCTGGGTCGCATCCAGCCACGGAGCACACACGGCCCACATCGGGCGCCGCCTCGCTGACGTTCAGGTCCTGCACCACAAACATGACTGGCGGGCCCACGCTGCACAGGGGGTGGGTTTGAGATTGGTTAGTGGCGCAACGGCATGCATGTTGTGGGGTTTGGAGAGGCACTGCGAAGGCATGTGTGGGCCGGAAACCTGGCTGACAGCCGCCCATGGTGTGCTTCTGTCAGATCCATTATTTTTTCAAGCACCGCCTAGGGTGGGCTCACCGCAGGGACGTGAACACGTCATCATAGTAGTGCTGCAGGTACGAGTCCCGCGGCAGCGCCACGCTCTGCTCCAGGCCCCTACATCACAGAGCAGCAGAATAATAAACTTTGAAAAATCAGGCCGCCGAAAACCCATGCTAGTATTCGAGCTGATATTTGCAGGCAGGGGCCAGCAAGCTGGCTGCGGTGTCACCAAGCCAACACGGCCTCACCCCGCCCTCTTCTGTCCCTCCTGCCCTCCTGGCCCCCACCTCTCCAAGCGCGGCAGCGCGGCGCAGCTGAGCAGGAAGATGCCTCCGAACACAGCCAACACAGCCGCCTTGACCGCCGGGCGGCGCAGCAGCGGCGCATGGATGCGCCGCATGTAGGACCGCAGCGCCTGGGACACGCCCACGTAGCGAGCATCATCTGCCACAGGGTGAGTCAAATGGGAAGCGGGCTAACAAGAGCGGCCAGGAGTGACCTTCCCACTGCCACCAGTTTGGCTATGCAAAGAAGTCACAGCTCTGCCGTGCACACACACCTACACTTAGCCCCCGCCCCATACAGACCTGGTTGGTCGGCATGGAAAGCATGGCCAAAGGTCGCCTCCACCTCCTCCCGCGCCTCATCAACGCCATCGGCCTCGTCGCCGCCCAGCAGCGGCGCGCCCGCGCTGCCGCCGTACATCTCCTCAAAGTCGCTGTCGTACAGCGGGGCGCCGCGCGCTCTGCAGATGAAGGAGCACGGCAGCAGAGTAGGAGGGTGGCCGAAGGGACGCTGGGCATGCAGCACGAACAGTGTGGAGGCAACACCAAGCAGCCTGTGGCGCCCTTTGCAAAACAGCACAACGATGCCTTGGGCCTGTGCACACTGCTGCACCGACCTGCCACCCTGCAACAGCCCCGCACCTGCGCCAGGGCCAGCAGTCGAAGCGGCCCTGCTCCAGGCGCCGCGTGTCCAGCGCCAGCAGCGCCACAAACGCGGTGACTTGCAGCAAAAAGTCGAGCAGCACGGCCAGCGCGGCGCAGACGGAAAAGTTGCGCAGGGCGGGCATGGAGGTCATGCCGCCCAGGGCGAAGGCCACCACCTCGCACGAGGCTGCGGGGTGAGCAGGGGTGCGGGGTGGGCGGGGGAGGGGAGAGGGACTTTGGGTTGGCAACGCAGGCAGTAGAAGGCATGGCGTTGTACCATCCAGCTCGTGCAAGCATCAGGCTGGCCCCACAACATCCAGTTTCACTCCCACCATGCCCTCCAAAGCATGAACAATACTCTGCTATGGTGGGAACAAAAGTAACCTCTAAATTATAAACAGAACTCACCGGCCAGGGTGATGGAGGGCCCCACAGCCGCCAGCGCCAGCCCCACGCGGTGCGGCAGCGGGTGGCTGGCCGGCTGCTGCTCCAGGGCCGTCGCCAGGATCATCATGTTGTCCACGCCCACTGCAGTGTGTGGGGGTGGTTGGCAGGCAGGGCAGGTGAGCAGCAGTGGGTTAGCTATTGACATCAGCTGAAGAGAGCCGCCCGTACTTGGGCCATGCAGAAGCAGGCCGACCAGAGGCTTGCGAAAAAAACTGGGAAGCCAGCCTGGTCTGACAGATTCTTCCGCCGTGCTAGCCCCTGCAACCAGCGCACAGGCACACAGCCCACCCACCAGCCAGCGCCAGGAAGGGGATGACTTCAGCGATGATGAGCGTGCTGCGCATGCCCGCCCAGCTGCACAGCCCCAGCGCGCCCAGCACGGCGGCCGCCACAATCAGCACGCCGCCCAGGCCCAGGGCCGCCCTGCGGGAGGGGATGGAAGGCAGGCGGGGAGGGGTCTGGTAAAAGAAAGCGTGTGGCTGGATGCAGGCAGGTCCAAGCCGACCCCAGCATTGGTAAAACATGCAGTGAACTCCCCGAGCGGCCCACCTGCTGTGCACCAGCAGGTCCCGCCAGTCGGAGTTGCGGGGGAAGCGTCCCAGCGCCACGGCGATGTACAGCAGCATCACCACGTAGGACAGCAGCACGGTGGGGGCGTCTGGGGGAGGCAGGCAGGAAGAGCGGGAGTGGAGGGTACTGCACGGTCAGACATGGGCAGGCCCAGCATGATACTTGCAAGCTGGCAGACTCGTAGGCCCACCAGTGACGCTGCACCCTAGCTGGAAGTGAATGATACTGCCATGGGTCTTGCATCACCCTCACCCGAGGTGCTCTCCCGCGCCAGCTCGTCCTGCACCGAGCGCTCGGTTGAGAAGGAGAGGCGCAGGCCCGCGCCCTCAGCCATGGCCGCCAGCCGCGTGGAGGCCAGCTGCACAAACGCGGCCTCCCAGGCCATTGCCGCCTCCCTGCGGAGCGATGGCAAGCAGCGTGTGAGGCGTGGCAGCAAATGGTTGTTAGCGCCGCAAACAGCCCTGGCACAGTCCTGGACAAACAGTAACCTAAGCAGCCATCACCCCCCAAGCCCAAGCGGTGCCACCCCACCTGTTCTCGGGGTGTGAGTCGATGGGATAGGTGACCACAAAGGCGGTCGCATCGGCCGAGAAGTTGCGGAAGGCGGTTGAGTCGGTGGGGAACCCTCCTAGCACCAGGTGCGGGTCGATGGGCCCGCCAAAGGCGGCGCGGCACTGCAGGTGGGTGAGAGGGCGCTGGGGTGTCATTCGCACTTAATTTGCCTGGAGCAATCTAGCCAAACAGAGCAGGTATACCACACCGCGCTGCCACCGTCAAGCAGCCCAGAGGAAAGCCAGGCTGTGCTACGAGCCCGGGCTACTAGCCGGTGGCCCCCGCTGCCAACCTGGGTGGACCAGTGCGTGAAGCAGAACTCGGGTGTGACGCGAACACCGACGCCTGGGGGGCCTGCATGGCAGCAGGTGTGAACGATCAAGTGCGGGCCCCAAAAATGTGCAAGAGCAGCGGAAACCGTAGCAGGCTGGTTGCATGGCTGCTTCATGCTTGCATGGCTGCCTCATGCAAGGCTGCTAAGCAAGGCTGTCCCTGCCCAACCCTCCCAGGTGTGGCAGGGCAAGGGAACGCGGTGCACCCACCCACCCACCCACCGTGCTCAAAGGCCTCCCGGCTCATGCCCCAGTACTGCAGCACGCTCTGGGTGGCGCAGTCGGCGCCCATGGGCTTCAAGCACACATCCGCCAGCGTCACATTCCAGCTGCCGCCGCCGCCACCACCGCCAGTGCCCTTGCTGCTGGCATTGCCCAGGCCGCTGCCTGCTGCATTGCTGCCATCGGGCTCGCTGCCTCCAGGGTTGGCCACCAGGGCATCCACGGCGTCTTGCAGGTCAAACAGCAGCCGGATGTGCTCGTCTGCCGGAGGTGGGATGCGGAAGTGCAGCTTGTGTTAGCTTTTGTGCGTCACAGCTGACTTGAGCCAGTGGCAGGGACCTTGCCAGATCAGCCGATTACAACTGCACTGCAAGCTGGCAATGGAACCCAGACGCCGCGCCCCGCCCCCTTCCACACCTGTCACGATGGCGGGCAGGCCCGAGGGCGTGGTTTGCGAGGAGTTGGTGGCTGGGGTGGTGGTCAGGATGAGCTGGGTGATGCGGTAGAAGGGGCCAAACGCAGCCTGCGAGGTGGCAGGCACAGCAGACAGTTTGGAAGGGTGCATAGCGGCTTGACCTGTGTGGGACATTGGGGCAAGCAGGCGCTGGCGTGCAGCCCACCCAGCGCCACCCTCCTGCCCTGTCCTCCCGCCGCCCTCCTCACTCCCCAACCCCCCTCATCACCACCCACCTCGTACTGGGCTTTTTCACGGGCCGCCTGCGAGCCGGGCCCCACCCACAGCTCCTGCGGGTCGGTCATCACGCTGCGCATGGGGAGAGGCAGGATGGCCGTCGCATGTCATGTGGTCGGCAAGGCAGAACGCCAGGGAATGCGCAGCAAGCAGGTCACAGAGGCAATGGCCAGGCAAGTGGCTGTCACATTGAATGAAAGTCTCAGCCGTGCCAGCCACAATTCTCCCCCCTGCCCCACCCCGTGCCGCAGCCCGCCCCACCTGAAGCGGGTGAGGCCCAGGGCGCAGGCCCCCACCACCAGCAGGCTGAGCGCCAGCACCAGGCGCGGCCGCCGCGCGCACCACAGGCCCTGCGGCAGCAGTGGCGTTGGGCAGGCGCATTGGGTCATGCACCCTTGGCAACCAGTATGCAACCTGGGTGAGCACCTGGGCATGCTTGAACCCGCACCTTGCACTGCATTCCCCAGCACGGCACACAACAAGCTCATCACCTGGTGGAAGAACCACTGGCGCAGGAGCTGCTCGGTGGCGGGCCACTCCACCAACTCCTCCTCCTCTTCATCATCATCGCCGTTGTCCTCTTCACCAGCCTCCCCCTCGTCCGCTTTGCTCCTGCTGCCTGCTGTGGCCGCTGTGGATAGCGCATCGCTGGCCTCCCACAGCAGGCGCCCTTCGGGCCGGCTGCCGCCACCGCCGCCGCCGCTGCGCTGGCACGGCAGGCTGCTGCCCACCTCCAGCTCAGCCACTGGCTCTTCCTCCAGCTGCTGCTCTGACCGTCGAGCCTCGCTCTCCGCCAGCTGCTGCCGCGACTGGCGCACCACCAGCGGCAGGCAGGCCAGCAGCCCGGCATACAGAGCCGCCAGAGACAGGTCGGTGCAAGACAGGCTGGCGGTGCCAACTGCGGGGCAGCCGGCCGGCGGCGGCGGCGGGGGCGGCGGCGGTGGCTCGCAGTCGGGCGCGCTGGGGCAGTCTCCGCATGAGCAGGCCAGCGCGCCCTCGCCGCACGATGGTATGCTGCTGTTAAGTGGCGAGATGCCCTCTGCTAGAACAGGAAAGGAGAGGCAAAATGGAATGTTTGTGGCATCGGCATGGCTTTAACGCTGCTGTGCGATGCAAGATGTGGGAGGCGGCGCCACCAACAGACAGCTGCAATTTTGGCACGTCAAAAGGAGTCACAACAGAATCCAGCTGCTGCCTCTCAGGCGGGCCTGGCGGCGGCCCCGGCGGGAAGTTCATTTGGAAGGGGCTGCCCACGGGCGGGAAGCGCTTGTCCTTGACCAGCCCGATGAAGTCAAACCACTCCTGGTAGTCCTTGGCGCCGCTGCGGCAGGGCAGGCAAGGGCATGCATCTCTCAAGGACAGTTGGGCTTGAGAGCAAAGTGAAGCACTGCTGACCACCCAGCGAGCCGGGTGCTCACCCGCCCACAAAGGCCATGGCTTTTTGGTTCATCACCGGGTACACCACGTCCTTGCAGGAGTTGTAGAAGCGCTCGCCAAATGGCGCTGCATGGTGTGAATGGTAATGCAGATAATCGGATGATGAACAGCTGGAATCACTCGGTTCGGCTGTCCTGGCATTCCTCCATGCCACACATCTAGCAAGCACCGCACACTAGGCCATCCCCCAGCCCTCCAGGCCTGCCCACCCGCGACAAAGTACCCCATCTCCGCCACCGCATTGCTGGCCCCCGTGTCGTTGGCGGTCTGCGCCGCCGTCACGTTGGCAAACGCGGCTTGGTCGGGGGAGCAGGTGAGGAGGCAGAAGAAGTGCTTGAAGTTGTGGTTGCAGGCCGGGCAGCCCACCAGGAAAATGGAGGCCACCTGGATCTGCAGCGGAGGATTGGGATGTGCAGAACGCAGCTGTATATACAGCCTGTTGAAGTGGGCGGCATGGGCAGTCGGGCAGTGCTGGGCAGCATGCAGCGCATGAACGGCAGCACAACCCACCTGCTGCTGCAGCTGGTCCAGCTGCTGCTCGGTGCAGCAGTAGGAGGAGCCGCCGGCAGCACCCACGTCAGCCGCCAGCTGCGGGCACACCGCCTGCAGCTTGGCCAGGGCTGGGCCCTGCAGCGGCTGTGCTGCTGTGTTGTTGGCGCAGCTCAGCGGGTCGCCGTCTGTGCGGTGGCCGCAGATGCCATATGTGGCGCACCGCCCCGGCTCATGCACCAGAGTACGCCACTCCGCCTCCCCCTCCGCATGGCACCTGGCTTGGCAGGAGAAAGTCGTGGCCATCAACAGAACCAGTTGGCTGGCACGGCAGCAGCGCAGGGAGGCGGACGGCCGGCAGAGCGCTGGCGGCGGCGGCGGCACTGGGGCTTTGGGCCTCACCCGGGGCTGACTGCCAGTGAAAGCAGCAAAATAGTGATGATCATTCCACGGTTAGCTGGCCCACGGGCCAGGAGGCGAGCCAGAAGCATAGCCCTGATTGCCCGCGCGCTAAAGACGTCACGGCAGGGGGCGACAGGCTTTCGACATCATATTGCGGTCGCTCACACACCAAAATTGTTGCGATCGGAGGCCTGCAAGCTATGTGCGCGACATGGCGCCTCATGCAGGCGGAGACACGCAAAGCGGGCGGCTGGCAGAGATCCCTGTAATCTGTGAGCACTACAGAGTCACCGGCAGTGTCCCCAGCCCGCCACGGTAGCTAGGGTACACCCCGACCAAACTCTTCCAAGGCTTGCTCCTGCAGCGCTCGTTCGGTGCTAGCAGCATGGCGCAGGTGAGTGGTGGCTCGTAGCAGCAAGCCCGACAGCCACCGATCTCCGCCCCCTCCACCGCCGCCGCCGCCGGTGCCGCCAGCTGTCAACTCCCCTGTGCAACCCTTCTCCAGACCAATGGCGATGCCGTGCCCGCCAGCCCCAAGGCGGAGTTCCTCAGCGTGGAGAGCATCCTGGAGGTCAGATTAGTGCAGCCATGCCACTTGTGTGCTTGACCTGGATCACCCTACTGTGCTCGCTTGCTGCTGGGCTGACCACCTCTCCATCTTCCCCCATCAACGATCGGCCCTGTCTCGTGTTCCCCTGTCCTCAGGAGCACGTGCCAGCAGACAAGCTAGCACAGGTCAAAGGCGTGTTGTACGGCCTGAACTGCGGCAAACCGGTGGCGGCCGTGCCGCTGCCGCCGGAGCTGTCCTCGGCAGCGGCCGCCGGCGGTTATGACCTGCAGGTGTGTGGGGAGGGGTTGGGCGGCAGCTGAATCAAAGCTGCTGGTGAATAATGCAGCCGCTGTTCCCTTCAGCGATGCTGCTGTCCTCAGGTGCTGATTAGCTATCTAAAGCGCAGGCTGCAGCACAATGCTGCTAAGCCCACCAGCATCTCGTTCCCTCATGCCACAGGCCTACCGCTTTGATGCGGCGCCAGAGCAGCTGCGGCCGCCGCGCATTGTGCGCATTGGCCTGGTGCAGAACGGCATCAAGGCGCCCACCACAGCGCCGTACGCGGAGCAGCGGGAGGTGCGGGGAGGAGGAAGGGAGCATTGCTGAGATTTGGCACGCAGGGCTGCGCTGCAGGGGCTATGTGCTGCGGAAGATTCTGCGCTGTCGAGTGTGTGTTTGCCGGCTGCGGCAGCTGCTGCGGCCATCAGTGGTAGCATGCGCTGGTGCCACCTGTGCAGGCCATCCACCAGAGGGTGCGGGAGCTGATTGATGCGGCGGGCGCAGCGGGCGTGCAGGTGCGGCGGCCGTGCAGGGGCCTATGCTGTTGGCTGGAATCTAAGCTGTGCAGCACATGAACACTCCCTGCGAGGCTGCTCTTGCACATGCAGCACGCGTGCCTGCTTTCTCCTGCAACTCCAGGCCTTGCCTCATTCTGCTTGCTTGCTGGCGCTGAGCAACACTGCCTGCTCCCCTGCTCCCGCTCCTGCCGCCGCAGGTGCTGTGCCTGCAGGAGGCCTGGCACATGCCCTTTGCCTTCTGCACGCGGGAGAAGGCGTGGACGGAGTTTGCAGAGTCGGTCGAGGGGCCCAGCACCCGGCTGTGCCAGGAGCTGGCCCGCAAGCACAACATGGTGGGCGGGGCGAGGAAGCCTCTGCAGCATAGCCATGGCATGGAAGCAGAGGCTGGGCCGGTTGCCATGGCAGTGGTTGCATCAGCTGGGGCCTCCCCAGCCATGCACGCTTGATCGCCTGCGGAGCGCACACATGCAGGATATGAAGGTGTAGCACCTGCCGCCCCCGCAGGTCATTGTGAACCCCATCCTGGAGCGGGACGAGGCGCACGGGCAGACCATTTGGAACACGGCGGTGGTGAGCTGGAGAGGGCGCTGAGAAGAGGCACCTGATGTGCGAGTGGTTGGCTGCGGGGGCCACGTGGCTGCCCCTGCCCACTGACCCTGCGAGTTTTGCATGCC
>VFQQ010004360.1_pt1 | contig 12589 bp, 8 predicted proteins | sample 3512341 | NCBI WGS metagenome assembly VFQQ01 (sample SAMN10412373, study PRJNA504923) | tailings metagenome | isolation source: Relicate 2 Philex TSF1 revegetated site | place: Philippines: Tuba, Benguet | collected 2017-08-29 | reverse complement strand
CCGCCTACCATCGGCGCCGCGATGCGCTTCATCACACTGGCCCCGGTGCCGCTGCCCCAGAGAATCGGCAACAGGCCGATCATGGTGGACGCCACAGTCATCATCTTGGGGCGTACTCGCTCGACAGCGCCCTCCATGGTGGCGGCGAAAATATCGGCCGAGGACAGCACATTCCCATCCGCTCGACGCGTATCGAGCGCCGAGTTGAGGTACACGATCATGATCACCGCCGTCTCTGCGGCAACGCCGGCGAGGGCGAGAAAGCCAATCGTCACGGCCACCGACCACTCGTAGTTCAGCAGCCACAGAAACCACACACCGCCCACGAGCGTGAACGGGATCGACGACATCACGATCAGTGTATCGGCGACGCTGCGGAAGTTCAGGTAGAGCAGCAGCACGACCAGTGCCAGGGTCGCCGGCACCACGATCTGCATGCGGGCCTTCGCCCGCTCCATGTACTCGTATTGGCCGCTCCACTCGAGGCGGTACCCGGGCGGGAGTGTCATGGCCCCTGCGATCATCCGCTTGGCCTCGGTAACGTAGCTGCCGATGTCGCGGTCGCCGGGATCCACGTACACCCATGCCGTGGGCTGCGCATCTTCGGTGCGCACGACCATTGGACCCGCCACCTGCCTGATGGTCGCCACCTGACCCAGTGGAACCTGCGGCGTGCTACCCGTTGGCTGGCTCGAACCGTTCATACCGTCAGGCATCCCTCCTGCACCACCGCCGCCGCGCTCACCACCTCGAGCGCTTCCGCTGTGTGCCACCGGCACCAGAACCCCCGCGAGTCGTTCCGGCGTATCACGCAGTTCTTGAGGGTACCGCACGCGAACCCCGTAACGCTCACGTCCTTCGACCGTTTGGGTGATCGTCATCCCGCCAATCGCGGTCGCAATGACCGTCTGCACGTCTCCGACGTTGAGACCATGGCGTGCCGCCGCAGCGCGATCAATGTCGATGTCCAGGTAGTAGCCACTGACCGCCCGCTCGGCGAATACGCTGCGCGTGCCGCTCACCTCCTTCAGGCGCATCTCCACCTCCTTGCCGAGCCGCTCCAATTCCGCCAGGTCGGGGCCGTAGAGCTTCACACCCACGGGCGTACGGATGCCGGTGGCCAGCATGTCGATCCTTCCCTTGATGGGCATGGTCCACGCGTTCGTCACGCCTGGCATTTTCGTGGCGCTGTCCATCTGCGCGATGAGCTGCTCGTACGTGAGCCCCTCACGCCACGCATTCCTGGGCTTGAGCATGATGGTGGTCTCTGCCATGTCGAGGCCGGCAGGGTCGGTCGCCGTGTTGGCGCGTCCCGCCTTGCCCCACACGCTTGCCACCTCGGGAAAGCCGCGCAGAATGGCATCCTGCTGCCGTAGCAGTTCGCGCGCACGCGCAACACTGATGCCGGGCATGGTGGTTGGCATGAAGAGCACCGAGCCCTCATCGAGCGGGGGCATGAACTCGCTGCCGATCCGCTGAAAGGGAATCCACGTGAGAATGAACATGACCGTCGAGCAGACGATCACCCCCCAACGATGCCTCAGCGCCCACGCGAGTACCGGTGTGTACACCCGGATCATCGCCCGTGAGAGCGGATTGTGCTGTTCGCGCGCGATTCGCCCGCGGATGAAGAGCCCCATGAGGACCGGAACGAGCGTGACACTGAGCAGGCTCGCTGCCGCCATCGCGAATGTTTTGGTAAGTGCGAGCGGCTTGAAGAGCCGCCCCTCTTGCCCCTCCAGCGTAAAGACGGGGATGAAGCTCACCGTGATGATGAGCAATGAGTAGAAGAGCGATGGCCCCACCTCTCGCGCCGAGTCGAGTACCACCTCCATACGCTCGCGGCGGGAAAGCAACGCCGTATCCATGTGCGTGGCACCCGGAGCCGCGCGGCGCTCGAGGTGCTTGTGCATGTTCTCCACCATGACGATGGCGGCATCGATCATCTCGCCGATGGCGATGGCGATACCGCCTAGCGACATGATGTCAGCCCCGATATCGAACGCACGCAACCCGATGAAGGCGATGACCACGCTGATCGGCAGCGTGACCACGGCAACGAGCGCTGAGCGTGCATGCAGAAGGAAGACAATGCAGATAAGCGCAACAATGATCGCCTCTTCGATCAATGTCGAGCGCACCGTGCCAATGGCCTCCTTGATGAGCGTGCTGCGATCATACACCGGCCGCACCACCACGCCGGCCGGTAGACTGCCCTGTACCTCGACAAGCCGCGCCTTGACGCGGTCGATGGTTTCGAGTGCGTTCTCTCCGAACCGCATGACGACAATGCCACCCACTGCGTCGCCGCGACCATCGAGGTCGGTGATGCCGCGTCGGACAGCCGGACCGATGGTCACCCGTCCGAGCTCCGCTACGCGCACCGGTGTGCCCGATGCGGTGGCTCCCACGACCACATTTTCGATGTCGGGGATCCCTTTCAGGTAGCCGAGACCGCGCACCATGTACTCGCGCTCCGACAGCTCCATCACCATCGCACCCACATCGCTGTTGGCATTCTGGATGGCGTTCATCACGCGCGTCACGGGAATGCCGAACGCGAGCAGCTTCGCCGGCTCGAGGTCCACCTGGTACTGTTTCTCGAAGCCGCCGACCGAGGCCACCTCGGCCACTCCCGGCACGGCGGTGAGGGAGTAGCGCAACGACCAGTCTTGCAGGGTACGCAGCTCGGGCAGGGACAATCGACCGGTGGTGTCTTCCAGCGCGTACTGAAACACCCACCCGAGTCCGGTCGCGTCTGGACCGAGGGTGGGGGCGACGCTCGCCGGCAGCTTGCCCCGTATCCCGTTGAGATACTCGAGCACGCGCGAGCGCGCCCAGTACAGGTCGGTGCCGTCCTCGAAAATCACATATACGAACGACACGCCGAAGAAAGAGTATCCGCGCACGGTTCGCGCCCCGGGCACCTTCAGCATCTCGGTGGCGATGGGATACGTCACCTGATCTTCCACAATGCGCGGCGCCTGCTCATTGTAATCCGCCTGCACGATGACCTGTACGTCGGAGAGATCTGGCAGTGCGTCGAGCGGCGTCTGGCGCAGCGCGTATACGCCGCCGATGGCGAGGCACAACGTGAGCACGCCGACAACCAGGGCGTTCTGGACCGACCATTCAATCAGACGCTTCAGCATGGTCGTGGCCTCACGGCTTGATGTGGCCGTCGTGCGATGCCCCCGGAGATGTCGCCGACTTTGCCTTCGGCGCGACATGCGCCGAGTGATCCATTCCAGGCATGTCTACCATCGTGTCGCGCGTTGGCTTCGTCGGCCTTGGAGGCGGCGGGGTGCGTGGCGTTGACGTCATCGGCAATGACGCCGGCGGCGTGCTCATCTCCATGCCCGGCATATTTCCCATGCCACCCAACGCCTTGCCGAGGTTCGACTCCGCGTCTACGAGGAAGGTCGCCGACGCGACAACCGTGTCGCCGGCGGAGAGACCCCGCAGTACCTCCACGCGTGTGTCGTTGGTGAGACCGAGAGCGACTTCGCGCGGGGCGAGTTGGCCGTTGCCTTCTCGTACGAACACCACGTGGCGTTCACCCGTAGAAAGGACGGCGCCGCGTGGGACGGTAAGCGCCTGTGTGCGGGCCCCACCCACGATGCGCAGCGTGGCGTACATCCCCGGCTTGAGCTGCAGATCAGCATTGGCGAGCACGACCCGTACCCGCACCGTTCGCGTTTCCGGGCTGATGGTGGGGTAGACGTAACCAATGCGCCCCATCCGGTGATCGCCGGGTAGTGCCTGAAAGTCGGCGTGCACCATTTGGCCTATCCGCACCTGCGCAAGGTCCTGCTCGAACACTTCGCCTTCCACCCACACGCGGCGCAGGTCGGCGACCTGGTATAGTGCTTCGCCGGCCATGATACGTTGACCGGCGACGACGTTCTTCTCCAATACGTAGCCGGCGGCCGGCGAGCGGAGTGTCAGTGTACGCCGCACGGTACCGGTCTCTTCGATGGCCGCGATTTCGGTGGCGGGGATGTCCCAGTAGGCGAGTCGTCGCCGCGACGACTCGAGCAGATCGGCGGCACTGCGTTGGGCGTCGGTGGATGCAGCAGCCACGTCTCGCGTGAGTCGCTTCGCAAGGAGAAGCTCCTCCTGGGCCTGCACGAGCATGGGCGAATAGATCGTGAGCAGCGCCTGACCCATCTCCACCGGCTGCCCCGTTGCGTTCACGAGGAGTCGCTCCACATAACCGTCGATCTTCGGCGTGATCACGTGCAGTCGCGTCTCATCGTATGTGATCTGGCCGACCGTTCGTACCTCGCGTTCCAGCGCTCCTACCGTGGCGACGGCATAGGTGACCCCGATGCGCTGCGCTTGCTCGGGGGGGAGCATCACGGGCGATGCGTTCTGCGCGCCGGCAGCGGCACCGTGATTGTGGTCAGCCGCCATGGGCGTCGGCGCTGATGCGTCGCGCGTGGCGAAGTACACGCCGCCTACGGTCGCAGCCACCACCGCGGAATAGATCGCCATCCGCCATGGGGCGATGCGTCGCGGTGTCCCATGGCCTTCCTCGCGATTCATGGCGCCTCCTTGGTCATGGGGACCAGCACACGGCCGGTCAACATTTCGAGCTCCGCCCACGCCTTCCCTTCGTCTGATTCCAGCGTGACCAGTTCTTCGCGATACCGGTTCACGGTCATGCGGCTATCGAGCAGCGTCATGAAATCCACGCTCCCCACGCGATACGCCGCGAGTGCGGACGCGACCGTGGCCTCCGCCTGTGGGAGGATCGTGGTGCGATAGAGCACAGCGAGGCGACGGGCCCGTCCAAGCGCGGCGAACGCCTCGCCGAGGCGTCCACGCGTGTCCGCACGCATAGCGAGCAGATCGGCGCGTGCCATGCGGCTCATGGCGCCCGCCTCTTCGCGCATGCGGAGTTGCCGTGAGCGCGCAAAAATGGGAACCGTGGCGCCGATCATGAGACTTCCCATGCGGTCTGTGGTGCGGCCCATCGGCTCGCCGGTCGTCGCCTCGGCCATCGAGCCGCCACGCTGCCCGTACTGCAGGCCTACCTGCAGATCCGGAAGCAGTTCGCGGTGTGCGAGCCGTTCGCTCGCTTCTGCCGCGCGGAGTTCGTCCTGCCCGGCCCGTATCATCGGGCGCTCGCGGTCCGCCAACGAGTCCAGCCATCGGCGTGGTGGTATCGAGACTGGGAAGGCCGGGAGCAACGGGACATGCAGGGCGCCATCAACGTCGCGATCCAGCAGGGCATTGAGGCGAGCTGTCATTGCCTCGCGCATCGCCTGCATGCGCACGGTGTCCTCGACCATTCGGGCGATCTCCACCTGCGCACGCAGTACATCCGTCTGCCGCCCCTCGCCCACGCGATACATGGCCTCCGCCGTTCGCGCGATGTCCTGTAACACGCGCAGGGTTTCGCGCGCCACCGACAGCTGCTGATGTGCGGCGTAGAGGTCGTAGAAGACCATCGCCGCCTGGCTGCGGAGCTCCCACACCACGTCGCTTACACGCGCCTTCGCCGCGGCAGCTGACGCCGACGCCGCCTTCCCTGCGAAGCGCAGTTTGCCGCCCAGCGGAAGCATCTGCATGAGCTGCACCTGCGCCATCCCCAGTACGGGCATGGGCGCCAGTCCCGGCAACGAGTAGTTCATGAATCCGAACTGTAGTTGCGGATCGGGAGGCCGAGTGACAGACGAAACCCTCGCAGCGGCCGCGCGCGCCTGCGCGTCGGCGGCAGCCACCCGAGGGTTCACTCTGGTGACCTCGGCGAGCACCTGCGCGAGTGACAGCTGTTCGGCGGGGGGCTGTAGAGCATCACGTGCGGTGGCACGCACCATCTCGCGCACCGCGTCACCGGATCGCGACTGCCCCGCCACCGGAGCCGCCACTGACAGCACGAGCGCGACTGAGGGCGCGAGGATGCGTACCAGAATGAACGGGTAGTGGCAGTACGCTCGATGTTCCCGACGGAATGCGGATGGCATGGCAACTCCAGTGTTCATCGTGCACATGATGCAGGTCGTCACCGGCTCAGTACAATCAGCATTCATCAGTCCGAAATGTCAGGAAGACCCTGACGCTGGTCTCGAAAGAGAGCGGTCAGGGGCTTCCTGATGACACCACGCGCAACGCGTCCGCGCGCAGAGATCACTCCGGCATGGGCGGATCGTTCGGCCGACGCGCACGGGAGGCCGTGTGTGAGTGTCGCACGACCCAGCGCGCTTTGTCACCACTGCCGGCGCGCTCGAGGATGAACGTGCCGCGCCCGAAGTTGTCGATGGTGCGAGTGCCCTCCTTGGCTTGCAGGGCATACGCTACGGTCGCCCAGGCGAGCTTGCCTTCGACGCGCGTCACGATCTCGATGGGGCGGTACTTGAACCCCGTCATCTCCTTGAGCTCGGGGCCAAGATGATGATCGCGGTAGTCCTTCCAGCCGCGGTTGATCCCGGCGCTCTCGAAGACCGTAAGACTGTCACCGGCGTACAAAGTGTCCAGCGCCGCCAGGTCCGCTCGCTCCGCCGCCGCAAACACGGCTCGGATGACGGCCGTCGCCTGATCGACGGGACGGGTGGCAGCCTGCGCACTCAGCGTGCTCGACCAGGCCATCGCGCCCATGGCGATGACGGTCGTCGTCATGGATCCCTTGCGCATGGTCAGATCACTTCACGCTGAAGACGTACGACCCGCCCATCGGGTGGCCGTCGGGACCGGCAACGCGGTACTTCACGGTGTACGAACCGGCCGCGAGGGGCTTGGTCACCGGAATGACCACGGTCTCGGGCGCCTGCGAATCGGCCGCGACATCACCGAGTGCCGCTAGCTCTTCAGTGCCGCGGAGCAGCGTGACCTTGGCGATCTTGAGCTCGATCTTTTCCGAGAAGGTCAGGCGAAGCTCCTTCGGCGCCGCGACGGTGGTCCCGGCAGCGGGCAGCGAACTCTTGAGCTTGGCGTGCGGCAGCGCCGACGCAACGGCCGTAAGCGGCAGGATGGCAAGGTAGGCGACGGCGCCAACAAGTGAACGTCGAGCGGACATGAGACCCCCGTGAAAGTTGAATTCCGATACGCTGAAAGCTACACGGGCTTTACGGAGCGTAAAGGCTCCGTCTGGACAGGTTCCTTCAATGCGCGTGCTGCTGCTCGGCACTCTTGCCCGGCGTCACAATACGGTCCCGCAGGACATGCCGGCCCACGCGCCACGCACCGTGCAATAGCATGGCTGCGGTCAGCATGACGCCGAGCGCCATCGCGGCGCGATCACCACGCGACAGGGGCCGCCGATGGCGCGTCGGAAGCCGGCCGCGCGAGGCATCCGTCCTGGTCGTCGGTACGCTGGAGAGCACCAGGTCAGCTCCGTTTGCCATGGATGAACGGCGAGAATTGGACAATCAAACCTGTCACAATGATGCCGAGCACGAGCAGTTGGAAGGCCGCCAGCAGCGTCGTATCCACGGCTTTGCGGCCGGTGATGGAAAACGTATGGGTGTCAAGGAAGGGACCGAACAGCCGCCAGAACCTCGGGCGACGCTGGATGATCTGGCCCGTCGCCTGGGAGACGAAGACGTCAGTCTGACCCGGATCGTCGAAGCGGAACTGATACGTCGGAACCGGCCTGTTGAGATCCATATACAGCTGGGATGAGGAGCCGATGTAGGTGAATGCCGGTGTTCCAGTTACCTCCTGACGCGCCAGCGCTCCCGCGGCCATCGGCGACAGCAATCCCAGCGGACGTCCGTCGATCGAATAGACGAGAGGCGGCTCGTCGAGACGGGTGGTGATTGCCCAGACGGGTTGCGTCCCGATCATCCGCCATTCGATGGCTTGAATTGGCCGACGGAGATTCGGTTGTGCCGCCGAAACCAGCCGGAGAATCGACGCTGGCGTAGCAAGCTGGAGCTGTGTCGCAAAGCCCGCGGCCCAGGTCGCGTTGAAGCTTGCCTTTCCGCGGAACGGATCCTCCAGTGGCCCGAGGCTGAGCCAGAGATACGCCCCCACGAGCAGTTGAATTGACAGGATCCCCCCGCCGACAACCCCCAGCTTCCGGTGCAGGGACCGGGCCCGCGCGCCCTGCGCGCTTCGTGCGAGTCCCTCGTCGCTGGCTGAAGCGCGTGGTCGACGCCACCAGAAGAGCAGATAGCCGAACGCCGTCAACAGCAGCACGCCGAGGGCACAGGCGTAGAGCAGCGTCGTCCAGAGGCCCATGTTCGCAGTGAACTGGTTGACGTGAAAGGTACGATACCACCAATCGAACCGCTGCGTTTCGACGTTGAGTCGGCGCAGCGTCCGTCCTTCATCCCGCGAGAGAATGAGGCGCGCCGGCTGTGTTCCGGATACGTCGGCCCAGACGGCGGGAATACGTTCGACGTCATAGTAGCGGTTGTACTCCGTGGCCGCCGTCAGGCCGGCCACGGGGCTGTCGATGAGCGCTTCCGCGGCGACCACGGCCAGCAGCGAATCCGACAACGGGTCGAGGCGTTTTCCGCTGACCGCGTCAAAGGTCAGTGCCAAGGCGGTTGGCGTGGGTTTAGCAACGTACCAGAGCTGCGAACCGCGCGACTGTAGCCGGAGCCAGTACAGCCGGTCGATCCCGTACGCGGACTTGAGGTGGGCGAGGATCTGGGTCGGCGTGATGGTTGCGGAATCGAGCCGAATGTCGACCGAGTTGTACGGATTGAGTCGGTAGACACCCGCGAGACCATTCGGCGCGTTCATCGTGACGAGCGTCATCGCGGCCGCCGAGACCAGCCAGCCGATGAGCGGAATAGTCAGCACCCACCCAAGCCAGCGGTGCCACGCGGCAACGCGTCCCTTCATGCTGGCGGTAATCACGAGAATGATCGCCTTCCTCGATCTGGACAGTCAGGAGTACGCGCGTGGGGCACGACCGTGGGGAGCAGACGTACGGCGGCGACGTGGAGGGCCCGCTCACTGCCGCCGCCCTCACAGGGGCTACCACGCCAGCTTCACGCCCGCCACGTAGTTGATCCCGGGCAACGGATTGAAGAATCTGCCGGCAGCCGCGTTGATCTGTGGCTGCGACGAGTACTTCTCCGAAAACAGGTTGTTGATGGCCACGAACGGCGCAACTTCACCCATCCGCGTCCGCTTCGCCCACCCTGCTCGCAGGTTGACGAGGCGATACGCCGGGTTCTCGGCGGAGTTCGCGTCGTTGAGGAAGAATTTCCCAACCGACTGAAATTCGATACCAGCCGAGCGTCCTCGGGAATCCTGGTAACGAAGCTCCAGAAAGCCATTATGCTTCGGAACGCCGGGAAGCGCATTGCCGCCGAAGTCGCTCGTTCCGGCGACGTAACGTGAATACGAGAAATCCGAGTAGGTGTAGGTGCCAGCGAGCGTGAAATTGGATGTCAGCGGCGTCGTCATTCCGGCCTCGATGCCAGCCTGCTTCACCTCGGCGGCGTTGATGAGCGCACCGAATTGCCCGGTCGCGGGTGCCGGTCGCAAGAAGTTGACGCTGACCGCCTGGTCGCTCACGCGCTGCCGGAAGACCGTCAACTCAACCGATGACTTGCCGATCACGCCTGTCGCGCCCACCTCGTACGTCCGGATTGCCAGTGGCTTGACGGACTGATTGGTGATGAACTCACCGTCCGAACGCGGAGAATTGCGAAGCTGACCGATCACCGGCGCCTCAAAGGACTCGCTGACGTTTGCGAACGATGAGAATCTCTTGTCAATGCGGTAGGTGAGGCCGAGTTTCGGTGTGACGCGCGTGAAGGTGCGCGGATCGGTCTGCGCCGCCCGAAGCTTGTTCTGCTGTCGGAAGCGGATGTTGTCAGACCGCACGCCGGCGGTGAGGCTCAACGCATCGGTGAACGCGAGTTCTTCGAGCACGTACACCCCAACGGCCGTCGCCTGTTCATCAAACGCCGAAAACGCCGTTCCTGCCGCCGCCGTCCTCGCGCGGCCGGTGGTGGTGGTCTGAATTGGCGTATCGTGGAAATCTGCGCCCGCGGTGAAGCGACTGTCGATCGCACCGAGGGCGCGCGTCGACAGTAGGCGAACCGTCACGCCACGGTTGCTGAACCCCTGCTGGATGAATTGCGTCAACGCCGGCCCTTCGTGGATGGTGCGCGGTACGTAGAACAGCTGCGTCTCGAGCTGCTCGTGTGTCGACAACGACCGTTGAATGTTGAGGCCGAATCGGAATTCGTCGAAGCGCCCGAAGTTGTCGAGCCGAACGCCACCCACGCGAGCGAAGGAGGTCGAATCGGCGATGCGAGGCGAACGCCGCATTTCATCGGCGGTCAATCCGCCCGAGACGTCCTGCCCCAGATTGTCGTAGGACATCACCGCGGTCACGGTGCTTCCTTCGTTGGGTTGGTATACGAACTTGGTGGAGAATCCGGTCTGGTCAAAATTGGAATTGTCTCGGTACCCGTCCTGTTGGGTGCGCCAGGCGCTCACGAGATACTTGAGTGTACCGTCAAACGCTTCACCCGTCGCCTTCGCATGCGCGCGGGCGAAGCCGAAGCTCCCTCCGAGTATCTGCAGCTGCCGGCGCGTTGGACCGCCCGCCTCACTGGTCATCGACACAACACCACCCGCCTGATTGCCGTACAGCGTCGAGGCTGGGCCCCGCAGCACCTCGATGCGTTCGATCGATGACATGTCGAGATTGGCCAGGTCCTGACCCGATCCACCGGCATTGTTTTTGGGCACGCCATCAATCATCAAACGTATGCTCCGGACGCCAAAGGGGTTCGACGCCCCGGCGCCGCGGATCGAAATCGTCGCGCGTGACGCACCGCCGAGCTGGTCGCGCACCACCAGACCAGGAACCGTTCGCAGCGCCTCCTCAATGCTGGTGTTTCGTCGTCCTGGTGCCTGGATCACGGCCGAGGAAACGACACTCACCGAAGCGGGGACATTCGCCAGCGCTTGTCCAGAGCGCGTCGCCGACACCACGATCTGCCCGAGAATCGATGGTACCTCCACCAGCGTGATCGTCACTGTCTGCGTGCTGCCTTCGGTCGCGTCGACCGTGACGACCGTTGGCGCGAAGCCGACCGCGGTCGCGCGAAGTGAAACGCGGCCGGAACTGATTGCCGACAGGGTGAATCGCCCATCTTCGTCGGTTCGCACCGTCCGCGACGCTCGTCCGTCGTCGCCGAGCAACTCGACGGTCGCCCGCGCGAGCGGCCTGCCTGCGCTTGACACCACCTGCCCGCGCACGCTGGACGAGGCGGCGGGCTGCTGCGCGCCAACGGGCGCGGTCGAAAGCACCCAGAGGAGGGCGCAGAGGACGTGCAAGAATCGACCCGGGATAGAACTGGAGTGCGTCAAGGGCGAGACCTCGCTGTTCGTGAAGAGTGTCGGAGGGCGATGCGTCGGGAGACCAGCGTGCGCCATTTTACGTTGGTTAAAAGCTCATCGCCAGTCGCGAGGGGCCGTCTGTGCACTCAGCGGGCGGCCGACCGGAACACGAGGGTCGCCCAATGAACGTCCCAGTCCGCACCCGAGCGAGGGGGCGCGGGGGCGATCTGCAGGGTGCGCACGTTCCAGAGGCCTGCGTTCGTGATGACCACGGTCGCCACACCGGCACTGTCGGTTCGCAACGAGACGTCGCGGTTGGAGGCCCGACGCGCAACCGATGTGCCGACGCGAGAGGAGGGTCGTTCCGGCACCGACCCCGCGTGAAGCCGCGCGAACGCTGCCGGCTTGCCGAGCAACAGCAGACGGAGACGAAGCGTGTCCCCGGCACGAAGCGCGGACGGGTCCGACAGCGGAATGAACTCCAGCGGATGGCCCGCCATCCGGTCGAATGCGCGGGCTCCCCGCCCGACCTCGACCAGCGTTTTGGCGTACTTTGCGTATCGGCGCGTGAGGCTGTCTCCTCCAACCACGGGGAGCAACCCATCACGCTCGTAGCGCTCGCGAGCCTCTGGTGCACCCTCGAGGTCGAGGTAGCGGCGGAAGCTGGCGGGGGACTCACGGACTGTCCGCGGCGCCAACTGGACGGCCACCATGTGCTGGCCGCCTACCGCCGGCGTATGCGCCAAGCGTAGCGAGGCCCCGTCGGTCGAAAGGGCGGTGATCCGATGGACCGCGCTCGCTGTGAGCACCGAGGCGTTCACGATTCGGTCCGGCGTAACAGCGGACAGGCTTGTCGGGAACAGACTCGAGGTCTGACCGCGAACGCCGATCCGCCCACCTGGCACGAGCGAGAATGCGTCGGGTACCAACCAGAAATCGTGCGCGCGCAGCGCGTTGACCGAGGTGAGCGCCATCGCGGCGGCGACGAGCGCGCAGCACCAGCGCGTAAATCGGGCGGTCACGAGCGGCGACTCCGCGACGACCAGTGAAATGCGCTGATACGCCACCCCATTGGGGTACGCGTAAGGATCGCGAGTTCGGCGCCTACGGAGTTCACGGGGCGTCCACGCGACTCACCCGTTGCCTCGCTGGTCGACGTCGCCCACGCCATGTCACCGCGTACGCGGACGTGGATGCTGCCACGCGTCTGCTTGACTGCCTTCGCGAAGCTGATGTCGCTGGCGAGGTGATGTGAGCGGTAATCCGCCAGCGTCTCGATGCCTCCGGCCTCCACGATCACGGCATCGGGTGTCAACAGCTTGAGTGC
>VFQQ010004359.1_pt1 | contig 12592 bp, 22 predicted proteins | sample 3512341 | NCBI WGS metagenome assembly VFQQ01 (sample SAMN10412373, study PRJNA504923) | tailings metagenome | isolation source: Relicate 2 Philex TSF1 revegetated site | place: Philippines: Tuba, Benguet | collected 2017-08-29 | reverse complement strand
CGGGGGAAGGGGGTGCTAGGGTGCGCATACATCGGAAAAATGAAGCACACACACGTACATGTCAAAACGTCCGATTTGGGAGGGTGAATGAAGGGCACTGTGGAGCGCCCAAGGCACAGACAAAGGATGCGTGATTCGGCTGCATGTGGTGAAAAAGTAGCTGCAAGAACTTGAAACGCCAGCAATGAAATCCCAGGCTTGAAGCGGCCTGTAAGAATGTCCCAGCTGCTTTGCTACGGCCGTGTATTGCTCAAAAGGCTGCCTGTCTCCAGGAGCATGATTGGCCTTACTTGTGATTGAAATTTGTGATTGTCAGAACCTTCATTGACCAAGGGAGATGTCTCTGGCTAGATGATGGATGGGTGACACACACACACACACACACACACACACACCACACTAACCCTAGCTACCTCTCTCTCTGTCTCTCACACACACACACACACACACGCACACATGCAGTACACTCTCTGCGCATGAAGCTGCACAGTGCTGTAGGCCAGCTGCACAGTACTGCTAGCACTTAGGCCCTAAAACGGGCGCAGTCCTAATCATGTCCTTATGTGCCCTAACCCTACCTCACTCTCTACAAGGTGTGGGTCACACTAAGCGATTGCTAACTGCCGCTGTGACTATCCAACTAACCAACGCAACGCAACGCGGCCAGGGGCCCGGATCACACTACCTTGGTCACCGGCCCTGGTAGATACTGGCCCCTAGATAGATATTCCTCGCGCCGATAGATCTAAGAATCTCCTATCGTATCTCTGATCACATTTACCCAGCCCTGGATTTGTACCAGACACGCAGACCTAACTAGCATCCCACAATTTTACGGGACTCATCCCATGGCTACAGCATTCAGCGGGGACTTAACTCATTCTACGCTGCGCTTGTACACGCCTTGCTGTGTCTTGAAACGTAGCTAGCATAGGGGACTGAGGGTGGGTGGCTACAGACTGGGGCTAAAGCCAACGTGTCGCCCAGTCGTTGAGTGTGATTCGCTACCGTGTTTGTGAGTGTGCGTGCGTGTGTCCCACCTGCGTCGCCCTGCGCACAGCCCTCTGGTGCTGCTTGCAGGCGCCGCCCTGCTTCTCTAGCAGCCGCAGTGCATCCCACGTGCAATCCCACACACATGCCATACAACCCCCTGCTGTTGCTGTCGTGTAATCGGGTGTGCCTATGCCTGGGAACGACAGCAGGGTCTGCACTTACTCACTGTGTTGCACGCTGCTCTCTGACACACAAAAGCTGTGCTGTACTTAGTCCGCGAGAGAGCAAGCCATGATGAGGGTCGCTGCTTAGCTAGAAATGGCGCGCCTGCACGGTGTTTGAGTAAGCATGTGGTCGCTTGTGGTGTATGTCTGCAAGTATAGCTAGGTCTGGTAGAGTATTGTTGTCTAGCCTAGGTAGGACCCGTCCATAGGGAAAGGATTGGGTGAGGTGAGCATCACGCTCGGTGCGGCGGACGCGGGCCGCGGGGCACCGGCCGGCATGTGCGCCGCCTGCGCTGCGGGCTGCGGCATCGCCAGCATCTGCGGCGGCGCCTGCGGGACCGCGCGCAGCGCTGCCGCCGCCGCACCAGCGTTCACAGCCTGCGCCGCCGCGTGCTGTAGGTGCAGCGTGGGTATGAGCGTTCCATGCGGCGGCAAGGACACGTGGTGGCGCGGGTCGAGCATCACCGGCCCGCGCATGTGCTGTGCCTGCTGCGGGACCATCTGCGGCGCGTGCTGCGCGTGCTGTGGCGGGTACGCGTTGAGCGTGTGACCCCAGAACTGCTGGAACATTGGGTTGTTCAGTGCTGGTGGTGTGCCCCCAGCGGAGGCAGCGTACACAGCCTGATTCATAGGTCCTACTGAGCCCATGGCAGCGCCGTGCATCATGCCTGGCATGACGACAGACTGGCGCCTCTGCACACACACACGCACACACACACACACGTGTCAAAGTTTGGCATGCACGATACAACGTATCTCCCAGGAACTTGGTGCATGGGCAGAGTACGCGCTGAGTATGCGCTGGTGCACCGGGGGGGAAAGGAAGGGTGTGTTTTTGTGTCTTCGTACCTTGTGTATGTTGATCCACGGCAGTCGCAGCATCTCCATGACAGTGGGTCTGTCCCCAGGGTGTTTGCGCAGACACGCGGTGATGAAGTCCACTGCACCTTGGGACAGCTCCTGGGGAAAGGCGACCTTGCCACCCATGATGTTACGCGCAGTGTCTATCATCTACACACACACACACACACACACACACACACACACCAGTCAGGGTGCATATTTACGCTTCGTGTGCGTTAGGAGGTGAGCAAAAGCATGTGCGCGCTAGCGCGCACACACACGCGTACGCACACACACACACACACACAAACACAAACACACGCGGACCTGCTCTGCCTTGAATGGCGGGCCGCCCACCACCAGCTCGTATGCGAACACGCCCACTGCCCACGCGTCAGCGCCCATTTCGTAGTGCGCGGCGTCAGGTGCGGATTTGAATTGGTCAGGGGTTTCCTTGGTGGGACAGCGCAGCACCTCGGGGGCCATGTAATCCTGTGACACACACACACACACACACACACACACACACACACACACATGGTCATATGGGCTCTGGGTGGCATGCGGTCGATTGCACATACCGGGTCGTGCGAGCTCTTGTGCGTTCCAAAGCGCAATAGCATTAGCAGGCGAAAACGCCGCATACGCGAATCATGAAGCATGTCAGTGCATGACTCACCAGTGTTCCAGCGCGTGTGTTCGCGCGTTCAGCCCTCAGGTCCACAGCCAGACCAAAGTCAGCGAGCTTCAACACCTTGTCCTCTGTCAGCAGACAGTTCTCAGGCTTGATGTCCCTGTGAATGATGCCCTGTATCAGGGGTTCACACACGCACACACACATGGCAGCCACACATACAAAGTGGACACTGACGCATACCCCCAGCGACCTCTCGCACTAACCCTGGTTAGACTACACGATGGCTTGCTTACCTGCTTTGTGTGTGTGTGTGTGTGTGTGTGTATGTGTGTGTGTGTGTGTTGCCTACCTGTGTGTGTAGATACTGCAGTGCAGCCAGAAAAGGCTGCAGCACCATCTCCACTGCCTGACGCTCACTCAGCCTTCCCCCCGCCTTGTACATGTAGCGCAGCAGGTCACCACCCTCTGCAAACTCTTGTACGATGATCACGCAGTTGTCCTCCTACACACACACACACGCACACATACGTGGCTTTCTTTCCCCAATGATGACTCGTGGCACGCTCATAGTCACCGCACACACAATCAGACAGAAGCGCATTCTGTAGAGGGGTATGTGCGGTGGCGTGTCTAACTCGTGTGTGTGTATGTGTGTGTGTGTGTGTCTCACCAGGAATGCCGAGTAGAACTGGATGATGTTCTGATGCTGCAGCCTTGAGTGCACGCATATCTCCCTGTACAGCTGCACGCGCTGCAGGTCGCACTGCGCCGCCAGACGGTACACCTTGAGCACCACCTTGAGCCCTGTTGTCTTACAGTCCGCCGCGTACACGTGGCTCGCGTACCCCTTGTGAAGACACTTGTGCAGCTTGAAGTCGTTGACACTCCACATAGACCGACGCATGCCACGCGGCAGAGCAGGCGACACAGCCAGGATGTTACTCTGCGCGAGCACACACACATACACACACACATGTGCTCATGGTCCTGAGATCCTTAAGCAGCATGGTGTCCAACCGTGCTACGCTTGTGCGAGTTGGGGTCCTGGGTGGCGTGTGTGTGTGTGTATGTGTGTGTGTGTGTAGCCTCACCTGCTTCTCCTTGAAGACCTCCTGCATGAAGAACGCCCCCTGATGCTGTGCGTGCATCGCCATCAGCTCTTCAATGTCCATATTCATAGACGTTAGGCTGTTACGTACACTCGCGGCAGTCATAGCCTCACTGTTAATACTAGCAGCGCCGAACAGGCGGGCGCTGGGCGCGTGCTCAAGCGTGCCCGCGGACGCGTGGCTTGCGATGTCTGACATGGGCGCGGCGGCGCCGGCGGCGCCGCCCGCGGCCTGCTGCTCGGTACTGATCCGCCAGTCGGCGTCCGCAGGCTGAGGCTGGCCGAATGCCGATCCGTGCGGCGGCAGCGGCGCGCCCGCCGGCCGCGCGAAGGCGTTGCCCATCGGCAGTGCAGGGAGAGACCTTGGCTGGCCACCCTCTGCCTGCATCATCTGGGCGGCAAGCCGCTGTGACATAGACCGAGGGACGGCCATGCCACCGCTTGCCGCAGCCGCCGCGGCCGCCGCAAGCGCCGGGTCCAGCCCCGCGACGTTCGCGGCGGCTGCGGCGGCTGCGGCGGCGGCGTGCGCGTCCTGCTCCATGAGCGGCGTGACGCCATCGGGTCCGAACTGTGTTGGGAGGGGTGCGTAGTGTGCGTGTGTGTAGAGAAACGGCTGACCGGTGGTGGTTGCTGCGCTGCCCCTGTCCTCGTCCATCTCACACTCATCCTCACTGGAATCAACCTCTTGTTGAGCCTACACACACACACACACACACACACACACACACACACACACACACACACACACGCACACACACAAGCTTAGCACATGCTCCGCACACACATCACGAGCTTAGCATACGGGTCACGCACACAAGGTACAGGTTCTGGGTTCCCTGAGCGCAGCAAGGGTTGTTCAAGCGGTGCGCGGTGGTAAGTCAAAGCGTGGCGCATAGGTGCAAATAATGTGCTTACCCGCGACACGTCGACATCCGGCACGAAGTCGTAGCTGTCGAGGTTCAAGAGCCCTTTCAAACTGATGTGCTGTCTGAGTGTGGTGCTTGAGATGCTGCCGCGGCGCAGGGACGGCGAGAGCCCACCACTGGCCCACGAGCTGAGCCGGCCGCTGGCGGGCGACGGCAGCATCATGCCGGGCACTGGGATCATCCCGCTACCGTGACGGGCAGCGCGGCCGGAGACAGGCGGCGACAAGTGGACCTCGGATTCAAGAGAGCGTGTCTGCATTCAAGTCAGATCACGTGACCGATGGTACACATTTGGGTGCTGTATGAAGCCTGCTACATTCTTGCCTTGCTGCTGTGCGTCTCTCTGGCAAAGGGGCACAGGTATGACTGGGTCGTGTCTGCAGGGCCCGCAAGGTTGTCTTGCTTGTGAGCCTGTCTGTATGGCTTGGGGCTGCTTTCAGGTCGTGACCTGTCTCACCTGGCTGAGATGGTAGGATGCTGCACGGAAGGGGTCCATAGTGCTCGGGCCTGCGCACGCAGTGTAGGATAGGCGCTGTTGTGAGTACGCTGTGCAAAGGGGCTGCCGTCACGTGACTGTGCAACCTTGCGCGCTAGACGTGACTAGGAACCTGGTCTGCTCCCTGCCTTACCCGCTCCTGCAAGCGGCGAGAGCCCCGCGGCGCGGTTGGCTGCCACTGCTGCGCTTGGGCTGTGCAGAGGGGACTGGGTGACTGCAATGGGGGGACATGAAGCTGCGTTCAGCCTCTGCTGCTGTGCGCACTGTGCCTGCCGGAACGCTTGAGCAGCATTGGGGCTTGCCCGCGCCGACGATCTGCAAGGCAGCAGGGGAGGACGCGGTGTGAGTGTTGTTGCGCGGAACACACTGCCGCGGTCCTACACACTGCGGTCCTACACACGCGTTATACACACTGTCGATCTCACACAGGCCGTTGCGTTGCTCCTTCCCTCTGTGCCTCACCTGCCATCTGCATTGCCAGATTGAGTGCACACAATGAAGTCTCCAGGAACACTAGCTGCATCAATCATAAATGCGTCCTGGCCAGCTCCATTTGTCTGGCACGCTAGTGGGTCCTGAGCTGTGGCTGGGGATGGCACAGCTGCATAGCTAGCTGCAGGGGGCTTTGACAGATCTAAGGCAGGGGGCATAAGCGCCTGTCCTGCATGCCCTTGAAAGGTCCCATCTGCTGGGGCACTCTGCGACCACGGGCCAGCTTCCGCGTATCCAAAAGGACCTGCAGTGACAGTCAAAGCAGGCCGCGAAAGGCCGTGCAAGTTAGGCAGCGTCGGGCAGACGACGCTGGCAGGACACGAAACCCTCTCAGATCAGCCTCTGGACTGCTTCAAGTGCTGCAGTAGGAATATTGTGTGGGGGAAGCGCCTAACCTGCGCTCGGAGCGCCAGCAGGCACCATGGATTCAAGGCCCTCGCCGCGGGCGCCTGCGTTGTCCTGCACAGACAGCACGCAGGAATATATCAAACCCAAGAGACTCTGCTTAGTGAGTCCTGTGGAAGGCCTCGCCTGCGCCTGTCTCATCACGCTTCGCTGGCATCCAAGCCCTAATGTGGCCGACGCGCTGGAGCGCCAGGGGCTGCCTGCTGCCCACACACTGGTGCCTAGATGATGCCTAGAACTTGTCAGCTGCTGAGGAGGAGGGGAGCGCAGGCTGTCCGGCCTCGGGACAGTCACGACACGGCAGAGGAGAAGGAACGACGTGCTGCGAACTATAAGCTTACCTTGCTAAGAAGCTTCTTAACCTGTTTAATTAGCCCCATCGACTTGCGGACGCCCCCGCCCTGCCGCTTCAGGGAGCTCTGCTGTCTTGGAGATGGGCTTCTTTGTGCAAACTGAGCCTCCTGCCCATCCATGAGGCACTTAGGCACACACTCAGAGTCCTAGGATCTGCACTCAGAGGGGCAGGGGACCAGAACAAGCATCACAGTACGGCGCAGCAGTTTTTGTGCCAATGCTTTGGAACACACGGGAGGCCTGGCATGTGCTCTCCGGAGCCCCAAGCCCAGCCGGGGTTGCTCCTGGGCACGTCAGCACCAAAAGGGGCCGACAGTAAGGACGGAGTACTGCAAGGGATATTTGTGTATCCCGCGCATGACAGGCACACGGGGTCCTGCCCCCTGCGCGCTTGCTGTATTAGTCGGCCCGCCTGCTTCCTGCCCCTATAGCTTTTCTGCTTCGCACGAATGCTAACTACCGCTGAAGCTAACCACAATGCACATACATGGAGTCCGTAAGTTCACGGTATGCGTTCATCTCGTGTGCACGGATGGGTTGCTACGCGCCTGAGATCACACCTGAGCACCGAGCCAATGTGCCAGCATAGCGCACAGCAAGCTTGCAAGGAGCGTATGCTAGGTGCTATTCCCCTCTACAAGGCACGATTGTGTGGGCGAGGTTACCAAAGTCGATCACAATGGACATGCGTGTATTGCTAGGGTGGCAGTGATGCTAGGATGACATACCAGAGTCGATCACATTGGGCATCCGTGTCTTGCCAGGCTCTGACTCTCAGGGAGAAACTTACCATGCATGCACAAACTCGTGTGGAAGCTAAAGAAGGAAGAAGGGAACGGGGAAGGAAGGCACATGCAGCACGGACAATCTACACACACATCAGAATCGGAACATGCAGAGATTATAAAGTTCATTGCCTTGGATGTGTTTGCAGGCATGTGATTAGGTGGACATTGCTTGGTTATCCGATGTCCCCTTGTCACCATGCTACCCATATCGTACAAAGGCCCCCTGCTCCTTGCAACTGTCTCTGTCGCCCGTTTCCCTGTGAAACAGATGAAGTCTGCCCTTGTGATTGTGGATCGGAGGCCACAGGACGTGGCTATGGGCAGTAGACATGCGATGGCACATGCTGTGGTGAGCTGGTGTCTGTACCAGGCTGGTGTGTGCCGTGCGCAGGCCCGTGCCTCTTTGTGGCTCACAACTCGCTGCCTGACGCCTTCTGCTGCAGCTCGTCTGCCTACGGGTTAACGCGCTGTTGAGCTCCTTCACCTCCCAGATGCTCCCCGCCAGCCCTCACACAGATACGTCAATCATTGTCGTTGTTACATTCAGGGTACCAACAGCGGCAGCTTCTTCCAATCTCTTGTGCACAGCACACATCTGCCCTCCCGCAGAGCAAAACAGGATCTCATGCATTATGAGCATGGCAACACTCTTAGCATGGTGCGCAGTGCAGAAGCTACGCCAGACATACCCTCGCTCTCAGCTCGCATGATTAAAGTACAAAACGTCACCACAATCAACGCACATAAACAGTCATTCTCCTATGTCTCATAATGGTACAAGGGAGCACAACTTTGCAGTACCTGCTGCGTGTGAGCACTTGCCTTGTCATACCTCGCTTACTGCTCTGTCCCACTACGGAAGGGTAAAATGCATACAGGGCAAGCCGGCCCGGTCTCCGTACCGCATGGCAACTGTTCTCAAGGTGCAATCTAGCCTTGAGTCACATTAGACTTGGGCGCATCCTAGTGCAGTCCGCTTATATGGCTATTTTATCTCCATTCAGTTGGTGGATTGATCAGGTCTTTAGAACACAAGGACTCTGCCTGAAACTATTGCAGGCACCCAGGCATGTCACATGCAAACACCCAGGCATGTCACATGCAAACACCCAGGCATGTCACATGCAGGCACCCAGGCATGTCACATGCAAACACCCAGGCAAGAAATCTCAGTCCGATACAACTCAAGGAACATGAACTTACACAACGGACTTACACAATGATGCAAAACAGCGGTACACAACAGCGCCCATGCAAACCGACGGGGCTTCGCATGGTGAAGGCCCGAACATGCAGTTTGAAGAAGTGTGCGAAAGTGCGTACCATCAGCAAGAGTGGCGGTGAGACCGAGACAAGAGGGACAGAGCATGCACACAGTACAACGTCATGGCCTGTTCCCAAGATATCTCAACAGTGCTGCACACCGAGCGCTTATCCTAGCGCACTCTCCCGTGCATCCCGGCGTATAGCTTGGTCAGAGCCCACGATAACCAAAGTCAGCAAGCTCACGTGCACGCACAGAGTGGCGATGCGTGCTACGGCCCTAGCTACTCCCGTGTCTGCATATCACCTCGTAGGTATACTTATAACGCTTACCCAAACACCACTAGCATAGACTATTGCCTACTTATCATCTGCCTACATCTCATCACCTTGTAACCGCCAAGCTGTGCTCATGGACTATTGCCTACTTATCGTCTGCGACACCTTGTAACCGCCAAGCTGTGCTTCTTCACGAGCCCACATGTAGTCATTGCTGCGAGGTGCGCAAGGTGAAAGATTTTGTATTCAAGCCAGCATGCTGGCTTAGGCGTGGAGCGCCCATGTCATGCCGCCATGCTGCCATGGCGCAGAGTAAGCACCTGCGCGCAGCACAAGACAAAGCAGAGATGCACTCATCCAGACTTTCTGCTACAGCATTGGACTGGCCTGTGCTCATGACAAGATCATGCATAGGACAGGGTTCTGTGTTCTACCTGTGCGTGCGGGCTCCTTTGTGCTCATGATGTGTCGTTTCTGCGCACGTTAGCTGATGTACATGCAAAGCGCATGGAGCTTGGCTCACCTAGTCACACGTTTGTTGCCAGCTAGCCACACTTGATATGGTTGAGTCATTTTCATCGCATGCCTTTAGGATTGCAGCATTTTGGCCCTGTGTTCTGGGAGCGCTGCGCTTGGGTACGGCGCCCCCGATAAGGACAGGTGAGGTCAGTTACGATGCGCACTGCGAATCCCCTTCATGTGCGCACATATGAGATGATGCCGCATATGGCCTGTAAGCCAGCGCGCTGGTGCACCCTTGCACCCATGCGCGGCTGCTGCGCTGAGCCATGTGCGCCCATTGCACCCATGCACCATGGCTACAGATCCGTGCACTGTGGCCACGCTCATGAGACTACATTTTGTACTGCTACTTGTTATCTTCGCCCAGATTGTGGTATCATTGCATCTGGTCAAAGTCCAGCATGGCCGCCGCCATGGCGCCCTGGTCACCCAGCTGGGTGGCAGCCGCGTGGCCCTGTAAGAGGTCGCTCTCTTTGGCCTTGTTCACCGACACAATCCGATCCTGCATCTCCTCCAACCTATCGCCCATGGTACCGACCTTTCCGTTGAGACGCGTGACCAGGGTGTGCATCTGCAGCATGGGGCACGTACACACACACACACACACATGAGCATGGTAGCTCAAGATACGGCTAGTCAGGATGTAGACAAGAGTATACATGCCTCGAAGCACACCCTGCGCATGACGTGCCAGCATCACATGCTTGCCAACGCATGCTTACATTACTATCATACACAAATAGTAAGACTACGCATGCTTGCTACAAGGTGGAGCTCTACGCATGGGCAGCGGGGCACCGAAGTGATGCAGTGCATGCAAGGCAATGCACCCACCTCAGCGAGCAAGTCCAGGCTGTTTTGCATCCACTCCTCTGTGTTCTCAAAGTTCAGGTGGAATGTCCTTGGAGCAGGTCGCACGACAGGTAGGCCAAGCGCCGACCCCTTGCGCCCTGACCCCCCACGCCCAATCCTGCCCGACCGCATGCGCGAGAAAGAAGGCTGGGAAGCCATGCTATGCTTGATCGACATCTGCTTGCTCAGCTGCTTGCCCGACAGCCCCGCGCCTGCCCCGTCTCCGCTGGTGCCTGACCTATGGTATGCGGCTATGGACCTACGGCGAGAAGATCCTCCATGCCCCACCATGTGCCCCGACCCAACTGCATCCCTAGGGCTAGCTTGTGTGCGACTTGCATGGGTCATGCTCTTCATACTGCGTAGGCCCACCCCAGCCGCATTGTCTTGTGTGTTGGTGGTAGTTGTGGTCCCAGTGCCCGTACGTGGCCGTGCCGTGTTTGGAGCACTGCTAGCAGCAGCTGCACCACCCGCAGCCTCGGTCCCGGTAACGGTAACTGCAGTGTCGCCGCCTTCACCGGCGTCACCGGTCGTTTCCACCTCCTCACCGGCGTCACCGGTTCCCTCAGTGTAAACGTAACCGTTTTGATCATACCCGTTATCATCCTCGTACGTTTCTTCGTCCTCCATGTCGGTCTCTCCGTCCGCGTCCGTACCCTCCGCGTCCCCCGCGGCCTGGAGTTCATTCAGCCGTTGTACTGCGCACTCCCGCACGAGCGCGGCGCTGTCGGGGAAGTCGCGCATGGCGGAGACTAGGTCATTGGCCATAAGCATGGCCAGGTCACACTGAGAAACGGACACGCAGTGTGCCGTACGGCGGGCGGTAGCGAGTAACGCCAGCTCACCGAAGAAACCGCCTTTCGAAAGCAGCGCTAACAGCTCTTGATGACGGTTAATGACGGCCACGTCACCCTGTGTATACACACACACACACACACACACACATGGTGCACATGGTTACGTGGGCTCTCATGACTTTAGTAGTGATATTGGGTTCGTGTGTGCGTGTGTGTGTGTGTGTGTGTGTGTGTGTGTGTGTCATCCCCGCACCTTGCACACGAGGTACATTTCGTGTCCTACGTCCCCTATCCTGAATATGACCTCCCCAGTTAGGTACACAGACAGTTTGATGCGCATCACTAGCTGAGTGATGAATGCGTCCTCACAGTCCTTGAATAGAGGGACCTGTCACACGTCACACATACAGATTACACATGTCACACATGTGTACATGTGTGCGTGTACCTGTGCGTGTCCGAGAGCACCGCGCGGTACGCAACACGCTTCTCACTACACACACATGCAGGGCTGTGTATGTGCGGCCAACACATGCATGGCTCTACCTTGACCAGCATGCTCCTATGGTGCACAGGTGCTTAGTGCATGCGCCGCACGCTACACACACATGCATGGCTATTGCGCTTTGCCTTACTCTGAACAGCACTCACCTTTACCAGCATGCTCCTGTAGCACCAGCTGTTGATGTCCTGAGCCATGGAGCTAGGCAGCTGATTGATGAGCGTGGTGCCGTCTGTGCCGGGGTGACTGTACTGGGTCAGGAATTCAAAATATACGTTGATACGCCGTGACAGCTGCTTAGGGATGTCTAGGTACCTACACACAGGCAGTACAGACAACATGAACCAATGGATAGTAAGATATTATGCAAATGAAATCACAGCACATGGCAACACAGCATACGTGCAAGGTATCGCTGTACTGTTGGGTAACTACTGTACAGTGTAGTGTAGTGTAGTGTAGTGTAGTGTAGTGTAGTGTAGTGTAGTGTAGTGTAGCGTATGCGTACGTACCGTATCGTATTCACGATAATATCCTTTTTGAACCTGTGCCTAGAGGCGGTTGGATTCAGGTTGTTAACCAGCAGAGACATGTTACCGACCACGATGGCGTAGAAACAGGCGCCCATAACGAGGACCAAGGTGCAGTACAACCGCTCAACGTCATTGGCGGGGAAAACGTCGTTCCCTGTGGCGATGCACGATACCAACAAACACAACATACATGTTTGAGACGTCAGCCTGGCAATGGTGCGTGGTTTGCCTGCTTACAACGAGCCTAGAAGCTGGCTTGCTGCCTGCCCAGTACTTGTCTACAGACCAGGCACGTGCACGGTGCATGGCTGGGCAGGGTCGTTGGTCCACAATCAGCCTTTGTCTGCATTGCATGTCCTACCAATCATAATGTACAGAGTGTTCAGGTAGCCTTGTAAGTAGAAAGTGATTTCCGCGGTGCCACTGCCTAGGTAGTCAAATGTCCACATCTGCTCGCTGGGGTCAAGCTGCGGACACAGGTCCGAGACAACACCAGACAACAGTCGAAAGGTGTGAAATGCAGCAGGAGCCACAGGCGCGGGACGAGTGTAGGTAGTGCAGCGAGGAGGGCAGCCAGC
>VFQQ010004357.1_pt1 | contig 12595 bp, 9 predicted proteins | sample 3512341 | NCBI WGS metagenome assembly VFQQ01 (sample SAMN10412373, study PRJNA504923) | tailings metagenome | isolation source: Relicate 2 Philex TSF1 revegetated site | place: Philippines: Tuba, Benguet | collected 2017-08-29 | reverse complement strand
GCGAAGCGGTGGTGGAGGGGCCGCGAGCGTGAGCGAGCGCTGCGCGCTCGACCCCTCCGTCAGCCCTGCGGGCTGCCACCTCCCCATCGCAAGTCGATGGGGAGGATCTTATGGCAGCGCCCCACCCTAAAGTGGCCATCAACTCATTTGGATTGGTGGGCTGGCTCCAGGGGGCAGGGCCGCTACTTCGGCCGCCCGCTGAACCCCGCCGCCTGCCGCAGTTCGTCGGCATCCATCACATAGCCGTCGCTGACCACCGTCACCACGCGGCGGAGCGCGCCGAGGTCGGTCGAGGGGTCGCCGTCGACCAGCACCATGTCGGCTTCCTTGCCGACCGCGATCGATCCGGTGCGTTTGTCGGCGCCGACGACGCGGGCGGGGATGATGGTTGCGCTCTGGAGCGCTTCGGCGGGGGTAAAGCCGGCCTGTTGATAGATTTCGAGTTCGCGGACGAGTTCGATGCCCCAGCCATCGGTCCCGGCCACGATCGGGACGCCCGCCTTGTGCAGGCGGCCGACCAGTTCGACCATCTTGGCATAGCTTTTGCGGTAATCGTCGCGCGTCAGTCCCTCGACGAGCGGATAGCCGCCCGCGGTGAAATTCGAGCGTTCGATGACCGGCGAAACGATGCCCATATAGGGGGCATAGGCCGGATGCGGCTTGCCGCCGTCCTGCGTCAGCATGCCTTCGAAAATGACGATCGTCGGGTCGACCAGCGTCTTGCGTTTCGCCAGGTCGGCGATGAAGCCCGCCATTGGCGGGGCGTCGAGGTCGACGTCCTTGAAGTAGCGAGCCGGACCTTCCATTCGCTGGCGCGTGTTCGATTTGTCGATGACGTCGCGCGGCATCGATTCCATCACCACAAAGTTTAGGTGGGTGAGCTCGTCATAGCCTGCCGCGACGGCTTCGCTGGGCTTCATCGTCGCGGGGACGTGGCCGTGGACGTGCAGGCCCAGTTTGTGCGCCTCGGCCGCCGCAGGCGCGATCCACGCCGGGTTCATCGAGGTATAGAATTTGATCCCCCACAGCCCAGCGTCCTTGACCCGGCGCACCGCGGCAATGGTTTCGGCTTCGCTGCTGACCACTTCGGCGCCTTGCGCGGCGAGCGGGTCCTTTTTGTCGATAATGACCGAAATAAAGGGCTCGCCCATGAGCAGCGTCCCCGCGGCACGGCGCTTCGTCGCGTCGACCGCGCGATCGAAGGTGGTGCCCGGGCTGCGGAAGCTGGTGATGCCGTTCGCCATGTTCGACAGCACGCTCCAGTCGTCGCCGATATGCAGGTGGCTGTCCCAGATGCCCGGCACCAGCGTTTTGCCGCTGCCGTCGATCACGCGGGCGCCGCGCGGAGCCTTCAGCTTGCCGGCGGCGCCGATCGCCGCGATCTTGCCGTCGCGTGCCAGCACGGCGCGGTTGGACAAAAATTCGCCCTTGTCGGCGTCGAACAGCCGGACGTTGTCGAACAGGACGGGCGCCCGCGCCGCCGGCGCCAGGAAACGCTCCGCGATCCCGGCGATCACTTCGGCGGTTGCGGCGTCCTGCGCATCGCGGAGTTGACGTAGTGCGCCCTCATATCCCGCCGGCATCACCGACAGGAAGCTGACGTCGGCGAAATAGCGTTTCTGTTCGTCGAGCCAGACCGGGTAAGGCGAGGGAAGGATGCCGCTGATAAAGGCAAGCTGCACCGTTTTGGCCCCGCCCGGCCCCTGAATGACCTGGGTTGGGCCAAAGGTCATCCGGCCCTTGCCACTCGGCAGGAAATCGACCCCCGCGTCGCCGGCGGCGGCCAGCGCGTTGAACAGTGGTGCATTGGCTACACTGACGCCGCCCGCCGGAATATACCATCCTCCAGCGGCGGCTTCACCCGCGTCGGTTGCGGTCTTCCAGGTCGCGCGACCATTGGCGACGCGATAATCCTCGGCGGCGTCGCCCGCGATGGTGATGCCGCGCACGGTCGTTGCCGTCACCGTGCCGTCGGACGCAAAGCTGGTGACTTGATCGATTTCGGTGATCCAGCCGCGCAGTTCCTGCGACCAGCGATAGGCCGTACGCCCGTCGGGCAATTGCCATTGCCATTGGTCGCCGTGCTTGCCGGCTTCCGACACGACGACATAATGCTGGGCATCGGCGGGCGGGACGAGCAACTGTTCCTTGGGAACCGGGGTCGAGGCGGAGACCGGCGCCGGAGGAGCGGTTTCATGCGCCAGTGCGGCAGGGGCTGCGGTGGAAAGCAGAAGGGCAGCGGTCAGGATCAGGCGCATCGTCAAATTCCCCGGTTATAGTACTTGCGCCACAATGGTAGGCGCCCGGGGACCGGTGTAGCAAGATACGACCGGCACCGAACAGGAATCGACGAACGCCGATCGCGGGTTCGGCGCGGCCGGCGGGTTCAGCCGCGCTTTTCCAGACTGACGACCGCGTGAAACGGCAGTTCGGCATAGACATGCGGGAACAGATCGCCCCCGCGCGCGGGTTCCCAGCGCACCGCGTCACCGAGGCTGCCCAAATCCACCTCGGAGATCATCAATTCGCCGCAATCGGCGAAATATTTGGCGATCGTCGCTTCCAGCTGTCCGGCGGTCGACAGATGGATGTAACCGTCGGCGATATCCACCGGCGCGCCGCGAAAAACGCGCTCGCGTTCGAAGTCGGTCCATTGCTGGACCGTCAGCACTTTGAAGGCGGTGGCCGCGGTCATGCCGGGGGTGGTTCCGTCGCGGCTGCCGCGGCGTCGGTCGCGACATCCTCGGCGGTTTCGTCGTCGCCTTCGTCGATCAGCGCCGCCGAGACGACATGCTCGCCTTCGGCAACGTCGAACAGTCGGACACCCGCGCTGCCGCGGCCGATGACGCGCATCGAATCGAGCCCCATGCGGATCAACTTCGCCTGGTCGGTGACCAGCATCAGCTGATGTGCCTTGGTCGCGGGGAAGCTGGCGACAACGGGGCCGTTGCGCGCGATATTGTCGATGTTGGTGATCCCCTGGCCGCCGCGCCCGGTGCGGCGATATTCATAGGCCGACGACAGCTTGCCATAGCCGTTGGCGCAGACGGTCAGGATGAACTGCTCGCGTGCGGCAAGCTCGGCCATTCGCTCGGCGGGCAATGTCGGCTCATTCTCGTTATCCTTCCACGGCGCGGCGCGGAGATAGGCTTCGCGTTCGTCGCCGGTGGTGCCGACGCGGTGGAGGATCGACAGCGAGATGACCGCGTCGCCGTCGGCAAGACGCATCCCACGCACGCCGGTCGAATTGCGGCTCTGGAATTCGCGAACATCGTCGCCGGCAAAGCGGATCGCCTTGCCCTGCCGCGTTGCGAGCAGCACATCGTCGCTTTCGTCGAGCAACGCGACGCCGATCAGCCGGTCGTCCTCGTCCTCGCCCTCGAACTTCATGGCGATCTTGCCGTTCGAGGGCACGTTGGTGAAGGCATCCATGCTGTTACGACGCACGCTGCCCTTGGCGGTTGCAAACATCACGTGCAGCTTGCCCCATTCGGCCTCGTCCTCGGGCAGCGGGAGCACGGTCGAAATCGTCTCGCCCGTCGCCAGCGGCAGCAGGTTGACCATCGGGCGCCCGCGGGTGGCCGGTCCGCCTTCGGGCAGTCGCCATACTTTCATGCGGTAAACCTTGCCCGCGGTCGAGAAGAAGAGAACGGGCGTGTGCGTCGAGGTGACGAACAATTCGGTGACGACATCTTCGTCCTTGGTCGCCATGCCCGCGCGACCCTTGCCGCCGCGGCGCTGCGCGCGGAAGGTGTCGAGTGGAGTGCGCTTGATATAACCGTCGAGGGTGACGGTGACCACCATCTCCTCGCGCTCGATCAGATCCTCGTCGTCGATGCCGTCGGCGGCGGGGGCGACGAGCGTCTTGCGCGGCGTCGCAAATTCGTCGCGCACCGCGACCAGTTCCTCGCGCATCACCCCATAGAGTTTTACGCGGTCGGCGAGGATCGAAAGCAGTTCCTCAATTTCAGTCGCCAACTCCCCGAGTTCCTTGCCGATTTCGTCGCGGCCGAGCGCGGTCAGGCGATGGAGGCGAAGGTCGAGGATTGCCTTCACCTGCACTTCGGACAGGCGATAGGTCGCGGCTTCCTCCATCTCGCCTTCGATTGCTTCGACGAGGCGGATGTAGGGCGCGATCTCGCCGATCGGCCATTCGCGCGCGAGCAGCGCTTCGCGGGCGGCGGCGGGCGAGTTCGAGCCGCGGATGATGCGGACGACTTCGTCGAGGTTGCTCACCGCGACGACAAGGCCGAGCAAGATGTGCGCGCGGTCGCGCGCTTTCGCGAGCTCGAACTTGCAGCGGCGGGTGATGACCTCTTCGCGGAAGGTGATGAAGGCCGACAGAATGTCCTTCAGCCCCATCATTTCGGGACGGCCGCCGCGGATCGCGAGCATGTTTGCGGGGAAGCTCGACTGCGCGGGGGTGTGTCGCCACAGCTGGTTGAGCACCACCTCGGCAGTCGCGTCGCGCTTCAGCTCGATAACGACGCGGACGCCCTCGCGGTTTGATTCGTCGCGAATGTCGGCGACGCCCTCGATGCGCTTGTCGCGCGCCGCTTCGGCAATCTTCTCGACTAGGCCGGATTTGCCGACCTGAAAAGGAATCGACGTCAAAACAATCGACTGTCGGTCGTTCCTGCCTTCCTCGATAATGTGCGTCGCGCGCATCATGATCGATCCGCGACCGGTGGCATAGGCGTTGCGGGCGCCGCCCTGGCCCAGCATCATCGCGCCGGTCGGGAAATCGGGGCCGGGGACGATCGCCATCAGCTCTTCGAGCGTCAGCGGCTCGCCGCCTTCGAGCTGGCGGTCGATCATCGCGAGCGTCGCGTCGACGACTTCGCCAAGATTGTGCGGCGGGATGTTGGTCGCCATGCCGACCGCGATGCCGCCCGCGCCGTTGACGAGCAGGTTGGGGAAGCGCGCCGGGAGCACAGTTGGCTCCTCGCGGCTCGCGTCATAGTTCGGCTGGAAGTCGACCGTATCCTTGTCGAGATCGTTCAGCAGGACCATCGCGGTCTTGGCAAGGCGCGCTTCGGTATAACGCATCGACGCCGGCGGGTCGGGGTCCATCGAGCCAAAATTGCCCTGACCGTCGATCAGCGGCACGCGCAGCGACCAGTCCTGAGTCATGCGTGCGAGCGCGTCGTAGATCGCGCTGTCGCCGTGCGGGTGATAATTACCCATGACGTCGCCGACGATCTTCGCCGATTTCTTGTACGGGCGGCCGGGGACAAAGCCGCCTTCCTGCGCCGCATAGAGGATACGGCGGTGGACGGGCTTCAGGCCGTCGCGCACGTCGGGCAGCGCGCGGCTGACGATCACGCTCATCGCGTAATCGAGGTAGCTTGTCTTCATTTCGTCGACGATATTGATCGGCGAAACGCCGTCCTCGGACGGCTGCGCAGGCGTATTTTCTTCGGTCAAGACCCGGCCTTTTTTCTGCTTATCGGGAGATGGATTTAGCCTAGCCCAAGGCGCGGCAAATTGCCAGCGATTCGGTCAATTTTCAGGGGGTAATTTCGGCGCCGTCCCACGCGAAAATCCGCCCCGTCTGCGCCGGGGTCAGCGCCTCGATCACGCGCAGCAGATTGTTCGCGGCGATGGCGGGCGTGACCAGGTTTCCGGCCGGTACAGACCGCTGGAACGGGGCCGACATTCGGGTGTCGACCGTCCCGGGATGCAGCGCGACGACGACCGCCTGATCGTTGCGGCGGGTCTCGCCGATTGCGATGCTGCGGATCAGCTGGTTGAGCGCTGCCTTCGACGCGCGATAGCTGTGCCAGCCGCCGCTGCGATTGTCGCCGATGCTACCGACGCGCGCCGACAATGCGGCAAAGACGGTGCAACCGCGCCGCGGCATCAGCGGCAGGAAATGCTTTGCGACGAGTGCCGGTCCGATCGCGTTGATCGCGAAATTTTCGGCCATCCAGTCGGGGTCAAGATCTGCCGGGCTGCGTTCGGGGCGCCGCTCGCCGCGATGCAGCAGGCCGGTGGCGATGACCAGCAGTCGCGGCGGAACGCCCGCCGCCTGAACATGACGCGCGGCCGCCGCGACCGACGCTTCGTCGGTCAGGTCGATCTGCCAGGGCGGCGATGCCGATCGCGACAGGCGGTGAACGATGCGATAGCGCCCGTCGGCGGCGATCGCGTCGGCCAGCGCGGCGCCGATACCGCCCGCTGCGCCGATGATGACCGCCGATCCTGCATCTGACATCGCGGCGGCGTATCAGCGCCGCCGCACCGCGACAAGCGGTGCTTGCCAATCGCCGCTCCGCCCCTAAAGCTGGTCGCAATGACCAAGAGCCTGCCTGGGGGGTGCCGGTGGCCCTGATCGCGCTTGTCGGCGCCAGCGAAACCCTGCCGGACGGCGGTCTGCGCGCGCTGGTGACGGTGGCGGGCGAGACCTTGATCGAGCGGCAGGCGGCGCGGCTGGCCGATGTCGGCGTCACCCACATCGCGGTCGCGGTGGCGGCCGTGCCCGCCGATCTGCTGGCAACCTGTGACCGGATCCGCCGCCGCGGCGTCAAAGTCACCCCGGTGCGCGATGCCGCCGACCTTACCGCATTGGTGCAGGGCGATGACCGGCTCATGCTGGTCGCCGATGGCCTGCGCGCCGGCGGCACCCATTATGCGGCGATCGCCCGGCCGGGTGCCCCGGCGATTCTGGTGACCGGCGATACGCCGTTGACCCAGGGGTTCGAGCGCATCGACGCGACGCGGCGCTGGGGCGGGCTGGCTGCAATCTCGAGCGAGATGGTCACCGAACTCGCCGCGATGCCGGGCGAATGGGACATGATGCTGACCTTGCTGCGCCTGGCGGTCCAGGCGGGCGCGCGGCGTCTGTATTGCGAACCGGCCTTGTTCGAACAGGGCGAGATCGCCATCGTCGCGGACCGGCCGACCGCGGCGCTGATCGAACAGTCCAGCCTGCAACAGGTCGAATATGGCGGCATGGGCTTGGGCCGGTCGGCGATCATGATGCCCGTGGTGCGGCTGTTCGGTCCGTGGCTCGTCAAATCGGCCAAGACGGCGAAATATCTGCCCTATATCACCGCTATGCTGTGGGCAGCGGTGGGATTGCTCGCGGCCAGCGGTCTCGCGGCGGCAGGCGCGCTCGTCGCGATACCGGGCGGGCTCGGCCTCGCCGCGATGCGGTTCCTGTCGTCGTTCCGGGCCGAAAGTGCCGCGCAGGACCGGGCGCGCGAGGTGATCCGCAATTTTGCCCTGATCTTGCTCGCGACCTTTCCGTGGCTGGTATCGCTCGCGGGTTCGGAGCACGTCATGCCGCCGTTCGCCGAAGCGGCGCTGGCGCCATGTCTGGCCGCGACCATCCTTCTTGCGCGGGCCTTGTATGAGGATGGGGCCGAGCGGCGGCGCTTTCACTGGCTGCTGCCCGACGCCGATCAGGCGTGGATCATGCTGGCTCCCGCGCTGCTGTTCGGCTTTTCACCGCTGATGTTCGCGATCCTGCCCTTGCTCGCCTTGCTCCAGATCCTGCTGTGGCTGCGGTTGGCGCGGCGCCCGGAACCCCGTTAAAACAAAGCGCTTCAAGGTTTAACGCCTATTAACGCCATCCTGCTATGCGCGATCGTGCATGACTGAATCCGTCCCCTCGACCGGCATCGATCCGCTGTCCGTGCGCCTGCACGAGCTGGCCGGACACTTCGCCGCGCCGACCGCAGGCCGGTTGACCGAGGAACAGCGGGCGCTGTCGCTGGCCATCGCGCGGCGCTTGGTCGCCGACGTCGCGGCGCGGATCGACCCTGCGATGGACACCGGTGACCTTTGGAGCGCATGGCTGAACGCAGGAATGCCGGGCGGTGCCGCGCTCGCCAAAGCCTGTTTTGCCCGCGCCGAGGAACATCGCTGGCGCGAGCAATCGGCACAGCGTGTCGCGCCGCCGCCGATACTCGCGGACGACGACCAAGCGCCGGGCGAGTCGGCGGCCACGCCGTCGATATCGGCGACCGACAGGGCGCAACTGGCGCTTCGCATCGCCGACCGCCGCCGGTTCGACGCGGCGGGGCATCCCGCACTCGCCGTGGCCGATGTCGACCATGACCTGTATCGTGACTTGCTGCGCGACATAGCCGCATGGCGGCTCGACACGATCGGAGGCGACCCGGTGCGCGCGGCAGCGCTGGGCGACAGGGTCCGTGCGGCCACCGACGACCACAAGGGCGAGAGCGGCATGGCCGAAGCGGGCGCGGCCTATGCAAAAATTTTGGGCAAGGACATGCCCCGGGCCGCCGCCGAAGCCATCGCGCGGCATGACTGGCCGACTCTGATCGCGCTCGCCGCCGCCGCCTGGGGACGCGCTTATGCTGATATGGCGCTCGCGTTGCTCTCGGCGCAAACGGCGGCGCTGCCGTCCCTGTTGGCGCCCTTGCGGATCGACCGGGCGGCACTGGCGCCGCTTGAAGCATCGCTCGCCATGTTGCCCGCGCGGGCAGTCGCCGCCGACGGTGCAGAGTTTGGCGGGGAATCGCCACCGCGGGACGGGCAGTGGTGATCGCGGACCGGATCATTCGCGGCCGGATCGACCGGTCGGGGGCGCTGGTCAGCGCCGATGCACCTCTGGCGCGCCTGCAACAGCGCGCGGGCGGGGGGCTGGGCAAGCCGCTCGCGCTGCCGCAACTGGCGCGGCTGGTGGCACTGGCGCAGCGATTGCATCGCGACATCAGTCGTCCGCTTTACGCCGCCGATGACCATAGCGACATTCATGCGGTGGTCCGCATTGTACCCGACGCCGATGGCGCCAGCCTGGAAATCAGCGACTGGCGCACGCGACCCGTCGTGCCGCCCCAGATGCCGGTGCTGCCCGAAATGCCCGCGCATGGATGGACGTGGGAATGCGATCAGCAGTTGCGGATGGTGGCATTGCGCGCCGCGACCGGAGCACCGCCGCTGCCTGCCGACTGGGAAGGACGTTCACTGTCCGAATTGTTCGAGTTGCAGCCCGACCCCGACGGGCGGTTTCCGGTGTTGCGAGCGCTCGCGCGCCAGTCGCGTTTCGATCGCCAGCGCGTCGAGGCCGGTGAGGCAGGGGTGCGGGTCGCGATGCTGTTGTCGGGCGATGCCATGTTCGATGCGATCGGGAATTTTACCGGCTTTCGCGGTTCCGCAACCCCGGCCGACCCCGGCGAGGCGAACGATCCGGCGCCGGAGGCGGTGCTGGTCGACCCGGCATTTGGGTCACTGCCACTGTCGGATCCGCAGTTCGGTCGGCGCATCGACGGCGCGCTCCGCGGTCCGCTCAGCCGCATCATTGCGACCGCCGAGACGATTTCGGGCCAGTTCGACGGCCCGATCCGCGCCGATTATGCGCGCTATGCGGGCGATATTGCCCATGCCGGACGGCATTTGCTGGGGTTGGTCGACGATCTTGCCGATTTGCAGAATATCGAGCGTCCTGGGTTCAAGGCGGCCGCTGATGAGATTGACCTGGGCGATCTCGCGCGCCGTGCGGTCGGACTGCTCGGAATGAAGGCCGAGGAAAAGGGCATCCGCATCGACGCGCCCAAGGTTGATGACAAGGCACCCGCGACCGGCGAGTTCCGCCGCGTCTTACAGGTGCTGCTCAACCTGCTCGGTAATGCGATCCGCTATTCCCCCGACAATTCGCAGATATGGATCCGCGTCGACCGTGACGGCGACCGCGCGACCGTGACCGTCGCCGACCAGGGACAGGGAATCGATGCCGACCAGCAGGCGGTGGTGTTCGAGAAATTCGAACGGCTCGGCCGCACCGACAGCGGTGGTTCGGGGCTGGGGCTGTATATCGCGCGGCGACTGGCGCGGGCAATGGACGGCGACCTGACGGTGGATAGCGCGCCGGGGCAGGGGGCGAGGTTTACGCTAAGCCTGCCAGCGCGGAATGTTGGGTAGCGCCTGTTTTTCAATTCGCGCAGAGGTTCATGATGTCCGGTTTCGACCGATTGCTGCCATCAAAATCCTTCCCGCTTGCGGGGAGGGGGACCGCCGCCGCAGGCGGTGGTGGAGGGGGCTATCGGCCTGACGCGCCGCGGAAGGACGCCGCCCCCCTCCGTCAGCGCTTCGCGCTGCCACCTCCCCGCAAGCGGGGAGGATCGTCGTGTTCCCACCCCAAAACCGGCCTTCGCGTTTACCTGAACACACACCCGTCCAGCCCGTCGCGCCGTACCTGTCCGATCCGCGCGGTGATCATATTGCCATAGCGGCGGGTAAAGCCCGACGGGCTCACCGCTTCGCGCTTTTTCGGCAGCGGCAGGATCGCGGCGATCCGCGCGGCTTCCGCCGGCGTCAGCTTGTTCGCGCCATGCTTGAAATAACGCTGGGCACCCGCCTCGACGCCATAGGTGCCGATGCCGGTCTCCGCGACGTTCAGATACACTTCCATGATCCGCCGCTTGCCCCAGATCGTCTCGATCAGGAAAGTGAACCACACCTCGGGCACCTTGCGGACGTAGCGTGTCCAGCCGCTGCCTTGCCAAAGAAAGACATTCTTGGCGGTCTGCTGGCTGATCGTCGATCCGCCGCGCATCCGTCTGCCCTGCGCATTGCGCTCGATCGCCTGTTCGATTGCCTCGCGGTCGAACCCGTTGTGGGTACAGAATTTGCCGTCCTCGGCCGCGATCACGGCGCGAACCATGTTGCGGTCGATGTTCGCCAGTCCCGTCCAGTCCTTGGTGATGCCGTTACGGTCGGCGAGCATGGTAAATGTCACCGGCGGCGGTACGACGGCGTAAACGAGCACCCAGACCACCGACAAAACGGCGAACCACAACAGCCATTTGAACGGCCGCAGATACCAGGGAAGCTTGCGCCGTTTCGCGCGGCTTTTCGACGGCATATAATTTCCATCCGCTTGCCCCGGCGGGCGGCCAGCGGCATTTCATTGAGTCAGAAGGGTCAGAACAAAGGCAACTCTACTGCTGCCTTGCTCCCGTTGTCGAGCCGTGCCGTGCCGGTCAGGCGAAGTTGCGCATCGGGTTTCAGGTCGACCGTCATGAGCTGACGGTTTTGTTCGGGCAGATCAATGTAAAGTTGCAGGACGGTGCCTTGGCGGCTCACCGTGCCATCGGATTCGAAGCCGTCACCTACCAAGCGCAAAGCACCACTGTCGACATCGACCCGCCTGACGACGAAGTTGAACGACAATAGCCGCCGCGACAGTGCATCGGTCGCGTCGCGGCTCACCGGCGCCAGCACCAGTCGGTCCCGTTCGCGTTCCGACAGCCGGATCAGAGTCGCGGTTTGTTGAAGCGCTGCGTTGCCGCTGGCCATCATCGCCTCGATCATCCCGCGCCGAAGCGCTTTGTCTTCGGTGGCCAGATAAAGCTCGCGGGCATCGGCGACGCGTTCGTTGTCGGTACCCGACGCGATCGCATCCTGGAAACGCATCAACGTCTTGCGTTCGGATGGGAGCGGCAGAATTTTTGTCTGCACCGGTGCAAGCACCGGAGCGAACGTGACCAGCGCGCCGCGCTCGCTCGCCTCGCCGTTCAGCGTGGCGCCAAAGGTTTGGGTGGCCCAGATCACCGCCATCAGTGCCGTCGCAAACCCGCTGTGGAACATGGCGATGCGGGCCTTGGGAAAACGTCGTAGGGTGAACAGCACACCGGTCAGCACGGCTGCCGCGAGCAACAGCCACAGCGAATAATTTCCGATGGGTTTCGCTATGTCGCCGGCAAGCCCGAGAAGCAGCGCCAGCCCCTCCCACATACCGAAACTGTAACCCCGTTTCTCGGTTACGACCTTTGTTTCCGCTGTTCCCGGACCCGGTTGCACCGTTTTGGTATCGCTCATGCCCGCCCCCATCGCATGTCGGACATGCAATGTGGCGCCAAGGCATCAATTCGTCAATCGGTTCAGGCGCTGACCAGTCGCCGGTCGCCCGCGAGCTTCAGCATCGCCTTTTGCAGCTTTTCGAATGCGCGCACCTCGATCTGGCGGACGCGTTCGCGACTGACGTCGTAAATCTGGCTCAGATCCTCAAGCGTCTTGGGATCGTCGGTCAGGCGGCGTTCGGTCAGGATGTGACGCTCGCGCTCGTTCAGCGTGGCGAGCGCTTCGGTTAAAAGCTCGTGACGCACATCGCGTTCTTGCGCCTCGGCGACGCGCTCGTCCTGCAACGGACCTTCATCGCCGAGCAGATCCTGCCACTGGCTGTCGCCGTCCTCGCCCATCGGCACGTTGAGCGACGTATCGCCGCCCATCGCCATGCGGCGATTCATGCTGACCACCTCGTCCTCGGTGACGCCAAGGTCGGTCGCGATCTTCGCGACATGTTCGGGGCTGAGGTCGCCATCCTCGAACGCTTCCAGATTATTCTTCATCCGGCGCAGGTTGAAGAACAGCTTTTTCTGCGCCGCGGTGGTGCCCATTTTGACGAGGCTCCACGAGCGCAGGATGAATTCCTGGATCGACGCGCGGATCCACCACATCGCATAGGTGGCGAGGCGGAAGCCGCGTTCGGGGTCGAACTTCTTCACCCCCTGCATCAGGCCGATGTTGCCCTCGGAGATCAGCTCGCTTACCGGCAGGCCATAGCCGCGATAGCCCATCGCGATCTTCGCGACGAGACGCAGGTGGCTGGTGACGAGTTGATGTG
>VFQQ010004356.1_pt1 | contig 12599 bp, 17 predicted proteins | sample 3512341 | NCBI WGS metagenome assembly VFQQ01 (sample SAMN10412373, study PRJNA504923) | tailings metagenome | isolation source: Relicate 2 Philex TSF1 revegetated site | place: Philippines: Tuba, Benguet | collected 2017-08-29 | reverse complement strand
GCTCGCCGAAATAGACGCCGCCGGTCAGCTCGCGCACGATCATGATGTCGAGGCCCGAGACGAGTTCGGGCTTGAGGCTGGACGCGTCGGTCAGCGCCGGAAAGCAGAGCGCGGGGCGGAGGTTCGCGAAGAGCTCCATGTCCTTGCGCAGGCGCAGCAGGCCGCGTTCCGGCTTTTTGTCGAAGGCGTTCTTGTCCCATTGCGGACCGCCGACCGCGCCGAATAGCACGGCGTCGGCGGCCATGGCTTTTTCCATCGCCTTGTCGGTGATGGGTTCGCCGGTTTTTTCAAGACTGATACCGCCGACGAGATCTTCGTCGAGATCGAACGAGACGGATTTGTTGGCGGCGAGCCAGTCGATCACGCGGCGGACCTGGACGGTGACCTCGGGGCCGATGCCGTCGCCGGGGAGAAGGAGGAGTTTCGCGGTCATCTTGTCTCTCTCAAATGTCATGGCCCGCGAAGGCGGACCATCCACGCCTTTAGGCGCGGATGAAGCCGTGGATGGTCGGCCTTCGCCGACCATGACAGCAGGGGTGGCGGTTAGAGCCAGGGCTTCGACAGTTTCGCTTTCGCTTCGTAGTCGTCGATCGCCGCGCCGTCACGGAGCGTCAGGCCGATATCGTCCCAGCCGTTCAGCAGGATCTGCTTGCGGAAGGGATCGATGTCGAAGGTGATGACGCCGCCATCGGGGCCGCGGATTTCCTGTTTCTCCAGATCGACCGAGATGATGGCGTTGGCGCCGCGTTCGGCGTCGTCCATCAGCTTGTCGATGTCGGCCTGCGGCAGGGCGATGGGCAGGATGCCGTTCTTGAAGCAATTGCCGTAGAAAATGTCGGCGAAGGACGGCGCGATGATGCAGCGAAAGCCGTAATCGAGCAGCGCCCAGGGCGCGTGCTCGCGCGACGAGCCGCAGCCGAAATTCGCGCCGGCGACGAGGATTTTGGCTTCCTTGTAGGCGGGCTTGTTCAGGACGAAATCGGGAATGTCTTTCCCGTCCGGCGTGCGGCGCATTTCGTCGAACAGCGCCTTGCCGAGACCCGAACGCTGGATCGTCTTCAGGAACTGCTTGGGGATGATCATGTCGGTATCGACATTGACCAGAGGAAGGGGCGCGGCGACCGCAGTGAGCTGCTTGAAAGGTTCCATGACGGGCGTTGCTTTAGCACCGGCCCCGGCCCTCGCGCGAGCCTCGATTTCGCCCCTTGCGGCAAGGCGCCCCGGGGCTGCGGCGGCCGGCTTCCGCTAGGGTCAGGCCTATGAAAGCCCTGATCGCCCTCGCCGCCCTTGTGCTCGCCGGATTGCCCGCGCGCGCCGAGGAGCAGGTGAACCCGGCCTGCGAATTACTGACCGAAGACGAGGCCCGTATCGCCTTCGGCGCCCCGGCGACCGAAAGCGTCATGAACCCGGAAATGACGGGTACGTCAGACTGTTCCTGGGTAGGCGAGAACGGCAGTTCCATCGCGCTCAACCGGGCGCGCGGCCTTGCCTTTCAGGGCGATGCAGTCGCCGCCGACAGCTACCGCAATTGGCGGGAGAATTTTGAAGGACAGGGCAAGGTGGAAACCCTGACCGGACTTGGCGAGGAGGCGTTTCTGTTCGCCGAGGGATCGGTGGAGGCGCGGGCGATCATCGGCATTCTGCATCAGGGCAATGTGCTGCTGATCGGCACCAGCGGGGTCTCGCGGGACGCCCTGCTGCACCTCGCGGAACTGGCGGCCGGACGGCTTTGAGCCGTTCGACAACACCGTCCGCCACGTTATCGTCAGATCCGATTGCACGAACGGAGTTCGCCATGCGCCGCCTGATCTTCGCCGGAGCACTGACGATGGCCAGCGGGCTTGCGCTCGCCTCGGCGATGCTGGCGACGACGCCAGCGTGTGAGATACTGAGCGAGGCGGAGCTGAATAAGGCGGCCGGCCATACGATGCAGTCGCAAGGAGGCACGGCGGATATCGCGCATATCACCGAATGTTTCTGGTGGAGCGAGAACGGGCCTTCGCTCGACTTCAGGTTGATGGCCGAAGAGCTGTTCAGCCCGAGCGGCCAGACCGGGCTGGATTACCTGACCCATAACATCGACGTCATGAAAAAGTCGGGCGGGCCCTTCGAGCTGATCCCCGGTATCGGCGACGGCGCGATGCTGACCGAAGCGCCGGACACGCTGGTCATCGATCTGGCGGCGGGCGGCGATTACCTGAGCATCCGCCTGACCGGCGGCACGCGCGCGACGGCGATCGCCATCGCCGAAGCCGCCGCGAAGAAGATGGCCGACTAAAGAGCGCGCCTACAGAGCGCGCACGTCGGTGAGCGTGCCGACGATGGCGGCGGCTGCCGCCATGACCGGCGAGACGAGATGGGTGCGGCCGCCGCGGCCCTGACGGCCTTCGAAATTGCGGTTCGAGGTGGAGGCGCAGCGTTCGCCGTCGGTCAGCTTGTCGGCATTCATCGCGAGGCACATCGAGCAGCCCGGCTCGCGCCAGTCGAAGCCCGCCTCAATGAAGATCTGGTCGAGACCTTCGCGTTCCGCCTGTTCCTTCACGAGGCCGGAGCCTGGAACGATCATCGCATTCACATGCGCCGCGACCTTGCGGCCCTTGGCGATGGAGGCGACGGCGCGGAGATCCTCGATGCGGCCGTTGGTGCAACTGCCGATGAAGACGCGGTCGACCTTCACGTCGCTGAGCTTCTGGCCCGCCTTGAGGCCCATGTAATCCAGCGCGCGTTCCTTGGCGGCGCGGCGGCCCGGATCGCTCTCGTTCGCGGGGTCGGGGACGACGCCCGTCACCGGCGCGACGTCTTCCGGGCTGGTGCCCCAGGTGACGAGCGGCGGGATGTCGGCGGCGTCGATGACGATTTCCGTGTCGAAGACCGCGCCTTCATCCGAGAACAGCGTCTTCCAGTAGGCGAGCGCCTGTTCCCAGCCGCCGGCCTTGGGCGCCTTGGGGCGGCCCTTGATGTAGTCGAAGGTCTTGTCGTCCGGCGCGATGAGACCGGCGCGGGCGCCGCCTTCGATCGACATGTTGCAGAGGGTCATGCGGCCTTCCATCGAGAGGCCGCGAATGGCGCTGCCGGCATATTCGATGACATAGCCGGTGCCGCCGGCCGTGCCGATCTTGCCGATGATGGCGAGCGCGATGTCCTTGGCGCCGACGCCGGGGCCGAGCTCGCCATCGACCGTGACGCGCATGTTCTTGGATTGCGGCATGCGCAGCGTCTGGGTGGCGAGCACGTGCTCGACCTCCGACGTGCCGATGCCGAAGGCGAGCGAGCCGAACGCGCCATGCGTGGAGGTGTGGCTGTCGCCGCAGACGATGGTCATGCCGGGCTGGGTGAAGCCCTGCTCCGGCCCGACGATGTGGACGATGCCCTGGCGGATATCGTCCATCGCGAGATGCTCGATGCCGAACTCGGCCGCGTTGGCGGCGAGGGTCTGCACCTGAAGTTTCGATTCGGGGTCCGAGATGCCCTCGATGCCGCCAGCGCGGTTCGCCTTGTCGGTCGGGACGTTGTGGTCGGGCACGGCCAGCGTCTTTTCCGGGTGGCGCACCGTGCGCCCGGCCATGCGCAGGCCTTCGAAGGCCTGCGGGCTGGTGACCTCGTGGACGAGGTGGCGGTCAATGTAGATGACGGGAAGCTCGCCCGGCGCGGCGGAGACGAGGTGTTCGTCCCAGATCTTGTCGTACAGGGTGCGGGCGCGGGTCATGGCTTTAAGGTCGATGCAAAACGGATAATGAGGGGCGTCACATAACCCCTGCCGGGACTGTCGGAAAGGGGCGGTTTTAAGCAAGATTATGTCGCGGCTTAAGCCTGCGTTGACCGGGGACGGCGAATATCACGTCGGAGATTCCGATGACCGACGCCGTGACCGAGACCGAACTGCACGGCCCGCCGGCTCCGGCCGAGAGCCTGTGGAAGTCGTTCTTCAAGGCCTGCGTCGCCGGTTTCGCCATGGGCATGACGGCGTTCAGCCTGCTCTCGGGTGAGCCGTTCATGGCGGCGATGGTGGGCATGGTTTTCCACCACATCCCCATCGCCGTGGTGATGCTGACCCTCGCCCCGGTCCTCGCCGTGCCGATCCGCATTCTCGACGATGTCGCGAAGGTGTTTCATCTGCCGCGCGGCGTTTCCGACATCGCCATCGGGATGGCCGTCGGCGCGCTGATGCTTCTGCCCGATCTTGCGCGCGGCGCGCCGCCCAACCTGATGGGCATCGGCTTCGTCATCGGCGGGGCGTTCGGCGGGTTCGTGTTCTGGCGCGGCCGGGGCTATCCCGACCGCGAAGGCCGCATCCGCACGCTGGGCGCCGCCCTTGAAGAGGCGCGCGAGACGATGCGCGGACGGCTCGGCCTCGGCTGAGGCTTTTTCCAGCCGCGCCATCGCCGCATTCCGGATCGAGCCTGACGGCCTGAAGCCGGAGGCTCCTCTTTGCTCTCACGCCGCAATTTTCTCGCCGCCGCCTGCGCCCTGCCCTTTGTGCGCGCCGCGCACGCCACACAGATCACCACAGGCCAGGCGCTCGTCGAGGCGGCGCGGGCGCAGATCGGCATCACCACGATCTACGATCCCGCCTATGTGCAGATCGCCTATCCGATGGGCGACGTGCCGCGCGAACGCGGGGTCTGTTCGGATGTCGTCATCCGTGCGCTACGCGATGCGTTGACCAGCGATCTGCAGCAACTGGTGCACGAGGACATGCGCGCGCATTTCAGCCGCTACCCCAAGCTATGGGGGCTGACCTCGACGGACCGGAATATCGACCATCGCCGCGTACCGAACCTCAGGCGCTATTTCGAGCGGCGGGGGTTCGAGATGGCGGCGGGCTCGGACGTCCTGCCCGGCGATCTGGTGACCCTCACCGTGCCGCCGAACCTGCCGCATATTGCGGTGGTGTCGGACAGACCGGGCGCGCATGGCCAATATATGATCCTGCACAATATCGGGCGTGGGACGCAGGAAGAGGACCGGCTCGCAGTCTATCCGATGACCGGCCACTATCGCTGGGCGGCTTAGGACTCGACTCCGGCACAATAACATGTTCTCATAATGTTCTCATCAGGGAGGACATCATGCCGGTCACATTGGGCGCCTATCTCACCATCGACGGCGCGGCCGCCGCGATCGAGTTCTACAAGGCCGCGTTCGGCGCCGAGGAGGTGATGCGCATGCCCTCCGATGACGGCAAGAAGCTGATGCATGCCGATCTGAAAGTGTTCGGCCAGCAGGTGCTGCTGGCCGACGAGTTTCCCGAATTCGGGAATGTGAAAAGCCCCAAGAATCTCGGCGGCACGACCTTCAACATGATCGTCGGCCTGGAAAGCCCGCCCGATGTCGACGCGGCCATCGCCAAGGCGGCGGCCGCAGGCGCGGAGGTGGTGATGCCGGCCGAGGATCAGTTCTGGGGCGCACGCTTCGGCATGGTGCGCGACCCGTTCGGGCACCTCTGGGCGTTCAACGCGGACAAGCCGGCCGACTGATTATTGGATGTCATGGTCGGCGGAGGCCGACCATCCACGGCTTTGCCGTGTCTGAAGGCGTGGATGGTCCGCCTTCGCGGACCATGACAAGGGTGGAAACGTCACGGCACCCCCAATGCCGCCCGCGCCTTCTTTGTGAGGCCGCCGGCCACGATGGCGTGGGCGCGGGTGAGATAGGCTTTCAGCTCGGCCGGCTTCATCCGTGTGAGGCGGTCGAGCTGGACCCATTTGGCGCGTTGAAGATAGGGCGCAGGAATGATCCCCTCTTCCTGCGTGAGGATGGTGAAGCTGTCGTCACCCGCCTTGAACGAAATCGTCTGCTGCTTGGCGTCGGGGTTACGCATCACCGCGAACATCTTAGCCCCGACCTTGTAGACATGGTCGTCGCCCCACTGGATGGAGAGCGTCGCGCCCGGCAGCGCGGCCAGATGATCGCGGATCGCCTGTTGGCTCATTTCTTGGTGCGGCCTTTGGCAAGGCCGTCCATCACCTGCGCGAGATCGATGTCGAGTTGGGTCAGGCCCTTCGCGTCATGCGTGGAGAGCACCACGTCGACGCGGTTGTAGACGTTGAACCATTCCGGGTGATGGTCCATCTGCTGCGCCACCAAAGCCGACGACGACATAAAGCCGAAGGCGGTGACGAAATTGTCAAACGTGTAGGTCTTCTCGATCGCGTCGCGGCCTTCCTGCAGTTTCCAGCCTTTCAGCGATTTCAGCGCGGCCTTGCGTTTGGCACCGGCGAGCTTGGCGGCCATGATATTTCATCCCATCTTCAACGAATGAGGGATACGGTGACAGCGGCGGCGGCGGAACTCAATTGGCTGGGCGCGAGCGCGCCGGGCCTTGCCGAATTCGAAGCGATGACGGCGGAGGCGTTTGCCGCGCTGCCGGATGAATTCCGCGCGATGTGCGGCGATGTGGTGATCCTGGTGGAGGATTTCCCGGACGCCGATGTCATTCAGGATATGGGGCTGGAGAGCGAGTTCGACATTCTCGGCCTCTATACCGGCGTCGCGCTGACGCATCAGGAGAGCCTTGGCCCGCCGCGTCTGCCCAATACGGTGCACATCTATCGCCGCCCGATCCTCGACTACTGGGCCGAGCACGAGGAGACGTTGGGCTGGATCGTGCGCCACGTGCTGATCCACGAGATCGGCCACCATTTCGGCCTCAGCGACGAGACCATGCACGGGCTTGAGGACCAGGCCGAGCGCGAGGAGCGCGGCGGATAGCGCCACGTTCTGCCTGCCCCCTTCCGCCCTTCGGGCACCTTCCCCCGTCGGGGGAAGGCCTTGATCCTGAAGCACCGGCGTTTTTGGCGTGAGCGCCTTCCCCCATCGGGGGAAGGTGGCCAACGGCCGGAAGGGGGTCTTCAGGATTGAGCTTCGAACGTCAGATCAGCGCAGGTCCCAGCGGGTAGTCGCGCTCCGGCTCGTAGTGCCGGCCCTCGCCCATCTTGTGGCTGGAGAAGAGGACGAAGCGGTCCACCGGGAAGGGACCGGAATCGTAGAGATTGTTTTGAGCAATCCAGCGCTGCACCCGCTCCACCGGCGCATGACGCGGCCGGGCCAGCGTGACGTGCGGCACGTAGCGGTTGCCCTTTTCGATCTGCACGCCGAGGCGGCGGAGGATCGAGATCTGCTTGTCGTGCAGATGGCTGAGCGGTTCCGACGGTTCCACCACCGCGTGCATCATCTGCGGCTTGCCCCCGCCGAACGCGTTGACGCCCTTCAGCCGCAGCGTGAACCCCCCGGCCCGGATGCGCCGGAACTCGGTGTCGATATCCTCGGCCAGCGGCTCTTCGACCTGACCGATATACGCGATCGTGATGTGGAAATTTTCTTCCGGCACCCAGTTCGCGTCCCACGCGCCATCGTCGGCGTATTGCAGCGCGGTCAGCTGGCTGCGCAAAAGCTCGGGAATCTCGATGGCGGTGAAGAGGGAAATCATGGCCGGACCGTGCTTAACCCCTTGAAGGGCAAGAAATCCAGCCTGTCCGGTTTCCCTTGAAGTCAGGCCTCGCGAAGGCGATATTATGCCACAGCCCGGCCTTCCGCCGGCATCACTTGGGAGACGACAATGTCCGACTATCGCCAGCCCGGCTACGGTGCGCCCGCGCGCCCCGGCTACGCCGACGCGACGATGGATCTAGGCCTCCGCAGCTACATGCTGGGGGTCTATAACTATATGGGCCTCGGCCTTCTAGTCACGGCCGCAGCCGCCTATGGCCTCTTCACCGCTTCGTTCGTCGAGGCGAACGGCCAGATCATCGGTCTGACCAGCCTGGGCACCACGCTGTTCACCGGCCCGCTGATGTGGGTGATCATGCTGGCGCCTCTGGCCTTCGTGCTGGTGCTGTCGTTCGGCATCAACAAGCTATCGGCCGGTACGGCGCAGATCCTGTTCTGGGCCTTCGCGGCGGTGATGGGCGCTTCGCTCTCCACCATCTTCGCGGTCTACGCCGAAGGCTCGATCTTCCGCGTGTTCCTGATCACCGCCGGCATGTTCGGCGCGATGTCGCTCTACGGCTATACGACCAACCGCGACCTGACCTCGATCGGCGGCTTCCTCATGATGGGCCTGTTCGGCCTGATCATCGCCTCGATCGTCAACATCTTCTGGCCGTCGGGCGCGCTGAACTTCGCGATCTCGGTGATCGGCGTCGTGATCTTCGTGGGCCTCACCGCCTATGACACGCAGAAGATCAAGAACAGCTATTTCGAGGGCGAGGCGGCCGAGTTCACCACCAAGAAGCAGGTGATGGGCGCTCTGTCGCTGTATCTCGACTTCATCAACCTGTTCATCATGCTGCTCCGCCTCGTCGGCGACCGCCGCTGAACGAACGGACTTACCTGAAATACGAAACCCCGGATGGAAACATCCGGGGTTTTTCGTTTGGGTCTGTGCGTCCTTCGAGACGGCGGCTGCGCCGCCTCCTCAGGATGAGGAAGAGGGGAGCCTCCGATTTTCCTCATCCTGAGGAGGGCGCGCTTGCGCCCGTCGCGAAGGACGCAAGATTTGAGGGCGGACAGAAAGGCGTGGATGGTCGGCCTTCGCCGACCATGACAAGCCGTATCAGGCCTCGACAGCCTTGATCAGCTTGGCGTCGAAGAGGCGGAGGACCTGTTTGAGGTCGTGCCCGCGCTTCAGCACCTGGCCGCCGGAGCCGACGACGGCGTAGGCGCCCTGTTTGGTGCGGAGCTTGGGGTCTTTCTCGATGCGGTAGAGCGGCATCTCGCTGGCGCGGCGGAAGATCGAGAACACCGCCCGGTCGCGCAGCCAGTCGATCGCATAGTCGCGCCATTCGCCGGCGGCGACCATGCGTCCGTAGATGTTGAGGATGGCGTTCAGCTCGCGCCTGTCGAACGCGATCACTGGGGCCTTTGCGCCTTGATCGTCTATCCGCGGCACGGGGCGCCCCGTATCGCGGAGATCGACTATGTTGGTCGCATCATCCATGCCCGGGGAGCATGCGCCTCGCTTCGGGGACGCGCAACCCTTGTGAAACTGATGTGACGGTTCAGAGCTTCCGCGCCAGCATCAGCCCGTCACCCACGGTGAGCATCGCGCTTTCGACGCGCGGATCGGACGCGATACGGGCGTTGAGGGCGCGAATGGCGGAGGTGTTTTCATCCGTCACGGCGTCGTCGGCGACCTTCCCGCTCCACAACGCATTGTCGACGGCGATGAGCCCGCCTGGGCGCAGGAGCTCCAGGCACAGCTCGTAATAATTGCCGTAATTGCTCTTGTCGGCGTCGATGAAGGCGAAGTCGTAAATGCCGGCGCGGCCTTCGCGCACGAAATCTTCCAGCGTCGCGACGGCGGGGCCGAGATGCAGGCGGATGCGATCCTCGACGCCTGCCAGTTTCCAGTAGCGGCGCGCCATCGCGGTGTACTCCTCCGACACGTCGCAGGCATCGATGCGGCCATCCTCGGGCAGCACCTCGGCCACGCTAAGCGAGGAGTAGCCGGTGAAGACCCCGATCTCGAGGCAGAGCTTGGCGCCCATGAGCTGCGTCAGCAGCCGCATGAAGGCGCCTTGGTCGGGGCCGATCTGCATGCCGGAAACGGGACCGAGCGCGGCGGTTTCAGCGCGGCAGAGTTTCTGAGCTTCGCTTTCCGCGCGGCTGACGCCCTCGGCATAGGCGAGCACGTTCTCGGTGAGGGTCAGGAATTTCGCCATGGCTGTTTATCCTTGTTTTTCAATGGCCTCCATACGCCCTGTGACGCTGGTCACGCAAATCAACGCGTCGTCATTTCGCCTTGTTTCGGACAGGTCTTCGCCGCCTGCCCCTATCATATTCATCCTTGTCAAAAGGCCCGGTTCTGAGGCGGTCACTTATAGCCCCCCAGCCCCCTGCGACCGGTTCGGGGCCGGGCCTGAGACATCCCCCTAGACGACCCCACTTTCGGCCGGAAGCTCACGCTTCCGGTTTTTCTTTTGCGCCTTGACCCTGACGCCGCGCGCGCCGCTTGATGCCGGCACATAAACATCAGGGAGGCGGCCATGCGGCTGAAAGACAGGGCGGCGATCGTCACCGGCGCGGCATCGGGTATCGGCAAGGCGACGGCCGCCCTGTTCGCGCAAGAAGGCGCGCAGGTTCTGGCCGTCGACCGGCCGGAAAGCGCGATCCTGAACGCCCATGAGGGCGTCGCCGGCATCGTGCCGCTGGCGCTCTCTATCGCCGATCCGGGCGCGGCCGACCGGATCGTCGGCGAGGCCGTGGCGCGGTTCGGGCGGCTCGACATTCTCATGAACAATGCCGGCGTTTCGGGCCGTCATCTGGTCGACCAGATCAGCGATGAGGACTGGAACCGGCACATGGACGTGAACCTCACCGCCCAGATGAAACTGGCCCGCGCCGCCATTCCGCATCTGCGCAAGAGCCCGGCCGGGCGGATCATCAATGTCGCCTCGGTGATGGCGGAGGGCACCGATCTCGGCCTCGTCGCCTATTGCGCCTCCAAAGCGGGCGTCATGGGCCTCACCCGTTCGCTGGCGCTGGAGCTCGGCCGCGACGGCATCACCGCGAATTATCTGCTGCCCGGCGCCATCGAGACCGGCATGACCAAGCCGCTCTGGGACGCGCGGCCCGATGTCGCCGATATCTGGGCCAAGAAGTCCCCGCTGCGCCGCCACGGCCAGCCCAGCGACCTCGCCAAGGCGGCGCTGTTTCTTGCCTCCGACGATGCAGCCTTCATCACCGGGCACGGCCTCAACGTCGATGGCGGCCTGATGCTCAGAGTGTGATGGCGAATCCTGCCCCGATAGAGCCCGGCATCCACCAGCTGCCGCATGCGCGGATCGACTGGATCAGCCTGTTTTTCGGGCTGACCGTCGCCGCGCTGATGACAGCGGCGGCGTGCGTCGCGCTGATGTCGGGGTTCGACCACAAAAGCGCGCCCACCGTCTTCGTCTTCGCCTTCGCCTATGCCTTCGTGGCGGCGCTGGCGATCGGACTGCCCGCCCTCTCACGGCTGATCCGCCGCCGGGCGCTCAACTGGAAGACGGCCGCCATGGCGGGGGTGTTTTCGGCCGTCCTGCCCGGCGTCACCTTCGTGCTGCTGATCGCCAATTGCGCCAACAATGCGGAAATCGCCGGCATCACCTTATGCGTGGACGGATCGCGGACGCTCGCCTCATGGGGCTGGGGGGCGGTGCTGGTCGCCGCGATGGGCTTTGGCGGGGCGGTGGCGGGGCTGGCCGGGTTCGGCGTCTACAAGGCGATGAAGCGGCTGATTTCGCCCCATCACTGAGCCGCCGCTAACGCCCATGTCACTTGTTTCCGCCCTGCCCCGCCCGGTAAAAGACGCGGCCTCAAGCACCGGGGCGCAGCAAGCCGGCGTGACGCAGCTTCCATGGCGATGATCGAGATCGAGGGACTGGCCAAGAGCTTCGGTCCCGTGACCGCCGTGCGCGGTGTGAGCCTGACGGTCGACAGGGGCGAGGTGCTCGGGTTCCTCGGCCCCAACGGCGCCGGCAAATCGACCACCATGAAGATGCTGACCGGGTTCCTGACCCCCAGCGAGGGCGCGGCGCGCATCTGCGGCCATGACGTCCAGTCCGACCCGCTACCGGCCCAGGCACTGCTCGGCTACCTGCCCGAAGGCGCGCCGGCCTATGGCGACATGACGCCGCGCGGCTTCCTGAAATTCTGCGCCGGCGTGCGCGGCCTCAAAGGCGCCGCCGCCGCGTCGGCCATCGACACCGCCGTCCGCCGCACCGAATTGGCCCGCGTGCTGGACCAGCCCATCGAGACGCTGTCCAAGGGTTTCAAGCGCCGCGTCGGCCTCGCCCAGTCGATCCTGCACGATCCGCCGGTTCTGGTGATGGACGAGCCGACCGACGGCCTCGACCCCAACCAGAAGCATGTGGTGCGCGGGCTCATCCGCGAGATGAGCCCGGAAAAGGCGATCATCGTCTCCACCCATATCCTCGAAGAGGTCGCCGCGATCTGCACCCGCGCGATCATCATCGACCGCGGCCGCATCGTGGCAGACGGGCCTATCGCCGACGGCCGCATCGCCTTCCGCACCAGCCCCGAGAGCGGCGAGCCCGGCGAACTGATCGCCGACGCGCGCGACCTCGACGATGTGTTCCGCGCGCTCACCCAGCGCCCCGCGCCGGCTGCGGCCTGAAGGACAAGACGATGCTGAAGGGCACTGCCGCCGTCTTTTCCCGCGAACTCGCCGCCTATTTCGCGACGCCGCTCGCCACCGTCTTCCTGGTGATCTTCCTCTTCGCCATGGGCGCCTTCACCTTCTACATGGGCGGCTTCTACACGAACGGGCAGGCCAATCTCGGCGTCTTCTTCTCGTTCCACCCCTGGCTCTATCTCTTCCTCATCCCGGCGATCTCGATGCGCCTGTGGGCGGAGGAGAGGAAGAGCGGCACCATCGAGTTGCTGCTGACGCTGCCGATCCCGCTGATCTCCACCGTCATCGGAAAATTTCTGGCGGCCTGGGTGTTCGCAGGGATCGCGCTGATCCTCACCTTCCCGATCTGGGCGACGGTCAATTACCTCGGCAGCCCCGACAACGGCGTGATCTTCGCCAGCTATATCGGATCGTGGCTGATGGCCGGCGGCTATCTCGCCATCGGTTCTGCGGTCTCGGCCGG
>VFQQ010004355.1_pt1 | contig 12601 bp, 9 predicted proteins | sample 3512341 | NCBI WGS metagenome assembly VFQQ01 (sample SAMN10412373, study PRJNA504923) | tailings metagenome | isolation source: Relicate 2 Philex TSF1 revegetated site | place: Philippines: Tuba, Benguet | collected 2017-08-29 | reverse complement strand
CTCTAAAGAAGAATGCTTGATTCTTATCAATCTATTTTAAATAAATAAAGCGCTGCCGGAGACTAGCGTCATCCTCATCTTCGGAGAGCACCCATGCCACCCGTTCTTACTGAATTGGCCAGCCTGCTGCCCTGGGTGTACGCCGTGGCCCTGGTGCCGGCGGCACTGGTCGCGGCCGGTCGCACCGGCGCTCTGTGGCGGCCCGCCCGACTGGCCGGCTACGCAGGTTTCGCCCTGGCCCTGGCCGCGCTGCTGCAAGCGGCGCTGGACAGTCTGGAAAACGATCGCCTGGGCCTGGCCATGACCACGCTGGTCAGCCTGCTGGCGCTGGTCATCATCGAGTTTTCCCACCGCTATCTGGACGGCGAGCCGGGCCAGCGCCGTTACGTACTGGCCTTGCTCGGCACCCTGGCATCGGTCGCGCTGGTGGTGACCAGCGGCGATCTGTACCTGCTGGTCGGTGCATGGATCGTTTCGAGCCTGTGCCTGCATCAGCTGCTGACCTTTTACCGCGACCGGCCGATGGCGCAGGTGGTGGCGCACAAGAAGTTTCTTGCCAGCCGCCTGGCCGATCTCTGTCTGCTGCTGGCGACCGTGCTGCTGGTGCGAGCCGCCGGCGGCAGCGAGATCGCGCTGATTCTCGAGCAGGTCGCCGCGCGCCAGGACAGTGGTGGCGCGCTGGGCTGGGATCTGCAGCTGGCCGCCATGTTGCTGGCGCTGGCGGTGATACTGAAATCCGCACAGCTGCCTGTGCACGGCTGGCTGATACAGGTGATGGAGGCCCCCACGCCGGTGTCGGCGCTGCTGCATGCCGGCCTGGTCAATCTGGGCGGCTTTCTCCTGCTGCGCTTCGCGCCCTTGCTCTCGGCGGCGCCGGCTGCGCAGACGCTGCTGGTCGTGGTCGGCGGAATGACCGCGGTGCTGGCGGCCCTGGTGATGATGACGCGCATCAGCATCAAGGTACGTCTGGCCTGGTCCACCTGTGCGCAGATGGGCTTCATGCTGCTCGAGTGCGGGCTGGGCCTCTACGAACTGGCACTGGTGCATCTGCTGGCGCACTCGCTGTACAAGGCGCACGCCTTCCTCGCCTCCGGTGAAACGGTGCTGCAGGCGCGCCACCAGGCGCTGCAGGCACGGCGCCCGGCACCGCGTCTTCGCTCGCTGCTGCTGGCGTTGGGGCTGGCCGGCCTGGGTGTCACGCTGCTTCACCAGCTCTGGCTGTACTGGCTGCCGACGCATCCGCTGCCGCTGGAAGCGCTGGCCATCGTCGCCGTCGGGCTGGCGCCCTGGTGCCTGCATCGCGGCGGTCTGGCCCATGGGCTGACGATGCTGATCCTGCTGCTCGGCCTGTATCTGCTGTGGCACCTGGGAGCCGCCTGGATACTGGGCGCCGACGCCACATCCGGGGCGCACTCGCTCTACCTGACGCTGCTGGCGCTCGGGCTGTTCGCCGCGCTGTACCTGGTGCAGGCATGCATCGTCGCCAGGCCCGAGGGCGTCCTGGCGCGGCGCCTGTACCCGGCAGCCTTCGCCGGATTCTTCCTTGACGAACACTTCACCCGCCTGACCTTCCGCCTGTGGCCGCCACGCCGGCCGGGCCTGCCCGTGAACGGAGAACGCTCATGACCGCTCTCGAACATTTCGTCGCCATCGACCGCGATCTGCTGCATGCCGCCGCCAGACGCGCGTGCGAGCGCATCGCACCCACCTGGCCGCTGGATCGCATGATTGCCGTCAGCCCCCTCTGGGAACGGCGTGATCAGGCCTGGCAGGAGGTGGCCGAGCAGCTCTGGCGCCGCGCCGGCAGCCGACTGACGCTGGATGCGCAGGCGTATCGGCAGGCCTTGCAGGAAGGGCATCTCGATGACCGTCACCTGCAGCAGGCGCTGGACGAGGCCGGCTCGAGCTGGACACCGGCGCAGCTGCTGCACCTGCTTCCCGCGCAGGATGCAGAGGCGTGCGGGCTGCCGCTGCTGGAGGACATGGCCGATGCCGAAATCGCCCTGCCAGGCTGGCCGACATTGATCACCCAGCAGATCGGGCAGTGCTGCGCGGCCTGGTTCGACGAGGCACAGGCCGACTGGCGTCCGGATCGCTCGGAAGGGCTGTATCAGGCCTGGCGCGCGGCCATGCTGCAGGATCGAGGACTCAGCGTACTCAGTGCCTGTGCCGAGCTGCGTCAGCGCATCGGCGAATTGCCGATGCAGCCGCAGGCGGCACTGGAGGTTGCGGTACAGCGCCTGGGGTTGGCGGCCGATGAGCTGGACGAATGGTTCGACTGCCTGTTGCTGCGCAGCCTTGGCTGGGCTTCCTGGTGCGCCTACCGGCGCTGGCAGGCACGGCTTCAGGGCGACGACGATGACAGCCTGCTGCAACTGCTGGCGATCCGCGCCGCGTGGGAATGGCTGGTGGATGATCGTCTGCACCACGCCGGCAGCCGCTGGAGCAACTGGCGCGAGGCCTGGCAAGCGGCTCGCAGCCAGGTGCCTGCGGCCGGATGGCAGGCGCTGCTGGTGTGTCAGCGCGCCGAAGAGCTGGCCTGGCAGGAGCAGTTGCAGCAAGGCTTGCGCCGGCCCCTGGTGGTGCCGGCGCAGGCGCCCGAGCTGGCACGGGTGTATTTCTGCATCGACGTGCGTTCCGAACCTCTGCGTCGGGCCCTCGAGCAGGCCTGCCCGCAGGTGCGAACCGGTGGTTTTGCCGGCTTCTTCGGCCTGCCCATTGCCTACACGCCGCTGGGCACCGCCGCCACGCGCCCGCAGTTGCCCGGGCTGTTGGCCGCCCAGCTGGCGGTCAGCGACAGCAGCGGCGACAGCCAGCGCGACCGCGTGCTGGCCGAGCGGCGGCAGAAGCGTCTGGCGCGCAAGGAGCGGTGGCAGCTGTTCGAGCGCCTGCCGGCGTCGAGTTTCACCCTGATCGAATCCACCGGGCTGGGCTATGCCGGCGCGCTGCTGGGGCGCACCTGCGGCCTGCTGCAAGGGGCGGGGGCGGCGCATCGGGCAGCCTGGCGGGCCGCTGAGTGGCGAGCGCTCAAACCGGCCCTAGCGCCGCTGGCGCTGACCGAACGCGTCCAGCTGGCGGCGCGGATCCTGCGGGCGATGAGCCTGACCCGCGATTTCCCGCCGCTGATCCTGCTGCTCGGCCACGGCAGCCAGAGTGCCAACAACCCGCAGGCGGCGGGCCTGGACTGCGGCGCCTGCTGCGGTCAGAGCGGAGAGGTCAACGCCCGCCTGCTGGCCGACCTGCTGAACGATGCTGGAGTGCGCCAGGGGCTCGCCGAGGAGGGTATCGAGCTTCCCGAGGCCTGCCGGGTGCTCGCCGGCCTGCACAACACCAGCACCGACGAGGTGCAGGTGTTCATCGACGCGCCATTGTCAGCCGAACTGCACTCGGCCTGGCAGCAGCTGCGTGCGGCGCTGGATGCCGCCGGCGCCGAGGTACGTCGGCAGCGCGCGGCGCGCCTCGGCCTGCAGCCTGTCGCCGAGCGCCCGCAGCGTTTGCTGGCCGCGCTGCGTCGGCGTGTCGGGGACTGGGCGCAGACCCGGCCGGAGTGGGGGTTGGCCGGCAACGCCGGGTTCATCGCCGCTCCGCGTGAGCGTACGCGAGGCGTCGATCTGCAGGGGCGCGTCTTTCTTCACGATTACGACTGGCGGCAGGATGAGGACGGCAAGGTGCTGGAGCTGATCATGACCGCACCCATGGTGGTGGCGCACTGGATCAACCTGCAGTACCTGACCTCCACCACCGACAACCGGCGGTTCGGCAGTGGCAACAAGGTGCTGCACAACGTGGTGGGCGGACATATCGGGGTGTTCGAGGGCAACGGTGGCGATCTGCGCATCGGCCTGGCGCGCCAGTCGCTGCACGACGGCGAGCGCTGGGTGCACCGACCGCTGCGCCTGAGCGTGGTGCTGGCAGCACCGCAGGCCATGATCGAGCGGGTGATCGCCACGCACCAGGTGGTACGCGACCTGGTGGAGCACGGCTGGTTGCACCTGCTGCGCCTGGACGATGACGCCAGCATGCCGCTGGAGCGGCGAGGGGAGGCGGGCTGGCAGAAGCTGGCGGGGTGAAGTCAGAGGTGCCCGCTGCCAGGTTATTGGCAGCGGGTGCTACCGCTCAAGGATTGCAATAGGCGCAGTGCGAGGGTGAAGCCAGTTGTGGCAGCGAACGCCGGACTTCATGACCGCAGGCCGGGCAGCCCCAGTGCTGTGCGGCTGGCAGCGGGGTACCCAGGCCACAGTCGGAGCACAGCAGGCCCGGCTCGCTACGGACGATGGCGAAGCCCGGCGCCTGGCAGCTCGGACACAGGCTGGCCAGATGCCGGGCCAGGGCGGCTGCCGCTTCGCGTATCACCACCTGACGCAGCGGATTCATGTGCGCGCGCATGTCCGTTTCCAGCCACACGCTGGGCTCGCGGGCCAGCACCCATTCCAGCTGGCCGATCAGCCAGTCGCGCTGGCGGATGCCCTTGCGGAACCAGGGTTCGCCGGGGCGGCCGAGAATCAGCCCATGCTGGGGAAACTGTGCCTTGCGCATGAAGGCCTCGGCGGCGGGCAGGCTGTCGATCTCGCTCTGCGCGTAGTTGGTTGCACCCGAACCGGCCATGGCGAACACGCTGTACTGGCGTTCGGCATCCCACAGGCAGAGCACTTCATAGTCCCAGGGCAACCAGCCGACATGCGGGTCGCGCGCGAAGCTGCCTTCGCTGCCCAGGCCGTAGCGGCTGCCGGCGAGGCTGGCGGAGAGTCGCGCCTTGGCCAGTGCCGTGTCGTGAGCGGAGCCGCGTCTGGGTGTTTCGCGACTGAAGGTGCCGAAGTGATCGGTGTCGTAGGTGTTCAGCGGCTCGACGGCGAAACCCAGCGCGGCCAGCGCCTCGCTGACCAGGCGCGCCTTGTCATGGCAGGTGAGAAAGGCCACGGGTTGCCTGGCGAGCAAAGGCTGGGCGGAAAGCGAATTGGCGGCAGACATGACGAAATCCCTGATGGCGGCTGTCGGCCCGATTCTCGCCAGTCGCAGGCATTGGCGATAATAGATTATCTAGCGCTTTAGCATTGGTAGAAGACGATGAATAAATCACGCTTTCACACGCGCCAGACCACCTTCCGCCAGTTGGAGACCTTTCTTGCCGTGGCCGAGCACCTGAGCGTCACCGAGGCGGCGAGGACGCTGCATCTGGCCCAGCCATCGGTCTCCACCCAGCTCGCCAAGCTGGAGCAGGCACTGCAGATGGAGCTGTTCGAACAGCTGGGCAAGCGTCTGTATCTGACCGACGCCGGACGCGAGGTGCAGGCTGGAGCACGGGAAATCTTCGACGCGCTCGACCGCCTGGAAATGCGGCTGGCGCAGCTCAACGGGCTGACTACCGGGCAGCTCCGACTCGGCGCGGTCACCACGGCAAAATACCTGGTGCCGCGCCTGTTGGGGCCGTTCTGCAGGCAGTACCCGCAGGTGGAGGTGCAGCTGAACATCGCCAATCGCTCGGATGTGATCCGCTGTCTGGAGGACAACCGTGACGATCTGTACGTATTCAGCCAGCCGCCCGATCACCTCGACCTGGAATGCGTGGCGCTGGCAGAGAACCCGCTGGTGGTCATCGCGCCGGCCGGGCACCAGCTGAGCGGACAGCGTATCCGCTGGGAGCAGCTGGCGCAGGAACCTTTCCTCAGCCGCGAGCCGGGCTCAGGTACGCGGCTCGCCATCGAGGATCACTTCGCCCGTCACGGCTGGCCCTACAAGCCGCACATGACCATTGCCAGCAACGAAGCCATCAAGGAGTCGGTGGCGGCGGGACTGGGCATCGCCATCCTGTCGCGCCATACGCTGATCCACACGGCGGTGGGCAATCTGGTCGAACTGGACGTGGAGGATTTTCCCATCGCCAACCAGTGGTATCTGGTGCGCTGGCGCAGGAAGGCGCTCTCGCCGGCCGCGCAGGCCTTTTCCAGCTTTGCCGAAATGCAGGCGCCTCTGGCAGCGCCAGCGCCCCCTCAGTAAGGCGCCGCCGGCTCGCAGGCGCGGCTCAGGCGTTCATGCACCGCCGCCCAGGCCGCTGACTGCGGCGGCAGCTGGATGTGGATGTGCCGCAGGGCCAGTGCATCGAGCTGGTACAGCGCGGCGTACAGGCCGGCGGCATAGCGCTCGGGATCGCCGCTCAGGTCGACGGCCGGGCCGCGGCTGGGGTGCGCCTGGCCACACCAGATCCAGCCGCAGTCGGGGTCATCCAGTTGCGGCCGGGGCAGCTCGCTGAAGCTGCTGGTCGGCGTGCCCGGCGCATAGTGGCGGCGACATTGGCCTGGCGCGCGCACGCTGCCGGGGCGGTTCTCCAGCGCCTGGCCGAGAATCTGTTCGAGACGCGCCTGGCCGAGCATGCCATGGCGCAGCAGGCGCGGGCTGTCGCCAGGCAGCAGGCTGACGATGCTCGATTCCAGGCCGACCTGGCAGGCGCCGCCGTCGAGAATCAGCAGCTCGCTCTCGGCGAACTGCCTGGCCACGTGGGCGGCGCTGGTGGGGCTGATCGACATGTAGCGGTTGGCCGAGGGGGCCACCAGGCCATCGCCGAAGGCCTGCAGCAGGGCGCGTGCCACGGGGTGCGCCGGCACGCGCAGGGCGACGCTGTCCTGGCCTGCGGTAACGCTGCGCAGCACGTCGTCGCGGGCCGGCAGGACCAGGGTCAGCGGCCCCGGCCAGCAGGCATCCATCAGCACCTGCGCCTGCGCCGGAATATGGCTCGCCCAGTTTGAGGCCTGGCTGGCATCGGCCAGGTGGACGATCAGCGGGTTGCTGTCGGGGCGCTGCTTGAGCTGGAACACCTTGGCCACGGCTTCGCCGTTACGTGCGTCCGCCGCCAGGCCGTAGACGGTCTCGGTGGGCATCGCGAGCAGGTTGCCGCTGCGCAGCTGCTGCACGCAGCGGTCTAGGTCGGTAGTGATCGATGGCATGGTGGTGAGCGGGTCGTGGCTGATGACGTTCAACGGCGCGGCCGTAGGCAGCGGGCGATTGTAGGGCATTTGCGCGCTCGTCGTGCAGGCTCAGACGCGCGGACGCAGTTTCAGCTCCGGGGTCGGCTTGGGTGCGCCATCGGCCGGATGCAGGCCAGGTCGCTCCAGGGTGTGCTCCTCGAGCAGACGCGACAGCCCGCGCAGCGCTTCCAGTTGCGCCAGGGCCAGCGCGGCCTGGCTCGGATAGCGGCCGTTGGCGTCGGCTTCGAGGTTGCCGAGGCCCTTGAACGGATAGCTGTAGCGCTCGCTGAAGAAGCGCCGGTAGTCCTCGGGCGTGTGCGCCAGCGTGCTGCACGCGCGCTCCAGACTGGCCAGCTGCTCGGCGACGCTGGCCAGCATCAGGCGCAGGCGAATGCTCTGATGGTTTTCCCAGTTCATGGCGACGGGCTCTGCGCCGGCTGGCCAGCAGGCCGGATCGCCGAAGCGACGCACGAACTCGATGCCGGCCTGGCGGCCGTACTCGGTGAGGCGAGCGATGCGCTCGGCCGGCATGGTCAGGTTCAGGCCACCTTCCTCGCGGGTGAGCTGGATCAGGCCGATACGGTCGCGAAAGCCGGGCAGCAGCGACAGGGTTTCGTGGTTCCAGTCCTTGGCCACGTTCATCACGATGCGCAGGAAGCTGCCCAGCGCGCCGAGCCCGGTTTGCGGAAAGCGTCGCCAGTAGGCCAGGCGCGCATCGCCGTTGCGTGCCGGAAAATGTACGCGCGGGCCGTCGGCGTCTTCGGTGCTGCCCAGGTCGAGGCCGAAGGTGGGACGGGTCGGCAGGGCCTGGTCGAAGAAGTGGATGGGAAAGTTCGAGGCAATGCCGCCGTCGGTGAACCAGCAGCGCTCCAGGTGCCTGTCGTCGCTGCGGTAGTCGACCGCGTGCAGCGGCACGGCGCTGAGCAGCAGCGGAAAGCTCAGGCTCATGCGCACGGCGACCACCACCGGCAGGTCGTCCGGCAGTGGCAGACGATACAGGCCGTCGCTGCGCTCGCCCTGTTGCGCCGGGCGCTGGCGGGCGCGCATCCAGTTCACCACGCGCTGCGGAAACAGCGCGCCGAACTCGCTCTCGGAGAAATGGAACTGGTTGTTCTCGCGCACCTTTTCGTCGTTGCGAAAGGGCAGGCGGAAGGGCCGGGCCATGCTCGCGCAGGTGGTCATCATCTGCAGGTCGATGCCATGCCGACGCAGTTCGCCGAAGGTCAGCGGGCGCTCGCGCTCGATGCTGTCGGCGCTGGAGGCGCAGGCCTGACGCTGGCCGCAGAGGCGATCCAGGTACTCGGTCAGCCAGGGCGTCAGCACCTCGTCGGGGGCCTGATCGTCCGGACCGGGCATGCCCGAACACAGGGCGAAACCATTGGCCGGCATCTCTCGGGAAATCTGACGCAGCATGCGCCAGCCGATGGCCGTCAGGGCGCCGATACCGGCGCAGCCGAGCAGCCACAGCCATAGCAGCGGATTGCCGCCGTGCAGTGCGACCGGCCACAGCGGGCCGCCGCCGAGCAGGGCGCCGATGCCTGCCGCCCGCCAGTAGTGAGCGAGCAGTGCGCGGGGCAGGCCCAGCGGGTTGCGCCGAGCGTCCAGCGCCGCGGTGAAGCTGTCGAACAGAGAGCGCAGGGCCGGCGCCGGACGAAACAGGGCCAGCAGCCGGGTGCCACGGCATTCGGTGGCCGGCAGGCACAGCTGGCAGGGCAGGCGTTCGATCTCGGCGAAGCCCTGCGGGTCTTCGCTCAGCTCGCTAGCAAGGTAGCGCTGGCGACCCAGCTCGGCTGCCGCCGCCGCGGCAGCCGCGATGGCGCCGGCGCTGGTGCCGCCGATGCTGCGCAGGCGGAAGGCCTTGGCGATTTCGCTGATCGCCAGGGGGTAGACGATGCCGCTGGTGATGCCACCCTTCATGACCAGATCGCACTCGCGGGCGAAAACGGGCGGGCGGCGGTCGTTCATCTGGGCTCCTGGGGTACTGCACTGCGATGGGAGCCGGCATCATACAGGGCCGATAAAGGCTATGTGCCAGTATCTGGAGTCAGTCGCGAAAGAACACCTGGATCAGGTGATACCCGAACTGGGTCTTCACCGGGCCGTGCACTTCGCGCAGCGGCTTCTTGAAAATCACCTGATCCACTGCCCGCACCATCTGGCCGGGGCGCACCTCGCCGAGGTCGCCGCCTTTCTTGCCGGAGGGGCAGATCGAATGCTTGCGCGCCAGCATGTCGAAGGCCTCGCCGGCAGCGATGCGCTTCTTCAGCGCGGCCGCTTCCGCTTCGGTCTTGACCAGGATGTGGCGGGCCATTGCCTTTGCCATGACGGGGTCCTCAATTTTTCCGGGGCGTTATTGTGCCAGCATTCTTTGCGCCATCAGAATGGCGTCAATTCAAAGGCAGGTTTCGCCGGCCGAATGCCGGCGAATCTTGGCTATGGTATTTCAATCGCTGCCCACGGAAACGCCGCCATGGATCTCCACGCAATGCTCAAAGTCCTGTCCAGCCAGGACGGTTCCGATCTCTATCTGTCCACCGGTGCGCCGCCCTGCGCCAAGTTCAACGGCGTGCTCAAGGCCCTCAGCCAGGAGCCGTTGAAATCCGGGGACGTGGCGGCCATTGCCGAGTCGATCATGGATGGTGCCCAGCGCGAGGAGTTCGAGCGCGAACTGGAGATGAACCTGGCCATTTCCCTGGCCGGGGTGGGGCGTTTCCGTATCAACATCTTCAAGCAGCGCAACGAAGTCTCGATCGTGGCGCGCAACATCAAGATGGAGATTCCCCGCTTCGAGGACCTCAAGCTGCCGGAGGTGCTGCTCAGCACGGTGATGGAGAAGCGCGGCCTGGTGCTGTTCGTCGGCGGCACCGGCTCGGGCAAGTCCACCTCCCTGGCCGCGCTGATCGACTACCGCAACCGCAACAGCGGCGGGCACATCATCACCATCGAGGACCCGGTGGAATACGTGCACCGGCACAAGAAGTCGATCATCAACCAGCGCGAGGTCGGGGTGGACACCCGCAGCTTCCACGCCGCGCTGAAGAACACCCTGCGCCAGGCACCCGATGTGATCCTGATCGGCGAGATCCGCGACCGCGAGACCATGGAGCACGCCCTGGCCTTCGCCGACACCGGTCACCTGGCGATCTCCACGCTGCACGCCAACAACGCCAACCAGGCGCTGGACCGCATCATCAACTTCTTCCCCGAGGAGCGCCGCCCGCAGCTGCTCAACGACCTGGGCAACAACCTCAAGGCGTTCGTCTCCCAGCGCCTGGTCAAGACCGTCGATGGCAAACGTCGGGCCGCGGTCGAGGTCATGCTGGGCACTCCCACGGTACGCGACCTGATCAAACGTAACGAGTTCTCCGAGCTCAAGGAGATCATGGAGAAGTCGAAGAACCTCGGCATGCAGACCTTCGATCAGGCGCTGATCGATCTGGTCCACGAAGGCGCCATCGACGAAGAGGAAGCGGTGAAGAACGCCGATTCGGCCAACAACGTGCGCCTGAAGCTCAAGCTCTACCGCGACAACCCCGCCAACGCCGCCAACGCCGCGCCGGCGGCTGCCAGCGCTGCGCCAGCCCGGCCGGCCGTGGCGCCTACGGTAGCGCCGAAGGTGGCCGACAGCGGCGACTGGGGCCTGGAGCTCAAGCTCGAGGACATCGAACAGGAGCAGCCGCCAGAAGACCCGGGGCGCAAGGGCATCTGAGCGGCGGTGCGCTAGGGCGCGGCGTCGAGTGGCTGCGGCAGATAGAGCTCGATCAGGCGCTTGCTGATGCCTTCGTCATGCACGCTTTGCACGGCGGCACGCAGTTTCTGCACCAGTTGCGCATCGCACTCCTTCGAACAGGCCAGATAGAGATGGGTGCTGGCCAGTACCGGGCTCATCTGCAGCCTGCGCGTGGAGTGTTGCGGCCAGATGTAGAGCGCCTCCGGCACGCCGGTGAACCAGGCGTCGATACGCCCCCGCTCCAGCAGATGGGCGGGGTTTTCACCCAGGGTATGGGTGATGATCTGCTGCTCGCTGAAACCCTGGCTTCTGAGAATCTCCACCTGCGCCGTGCCCAGGCCGACGCCGATGCGCCGGTAGCGCTGGCGCGCTTCGGCGAAGCTCTGCACCGGCTCGTCGAGGCTGAAGAAGGCGCGCTCCAGCGGCATGATGGGTGCTATCCAGGTGTACAGCGGCTCGCGTTCGGGGGTACGCGACAGGGGAATGATCAGCTGGTCGCGGCCGTTGGCCACCTTGCGCTGGGCGCGTGCCCAGGGCTCGTAGCGCAGTTCGCTGAGCAGGCCGGCGCGGGCCAGAGCGGCGAGCGTCACATCGCCGACCATGCCATGACCGCCTTTCAAACTGGCGAAGGTCAGAGGTGGCGCGTTGGGCATGTACAGCTCGATGACGTCTTCCGCCTGACTGGCAGCGGCCAGGCAGAGCAGAGCGCAACAACAGAATTGACGTAACGGCACGGCGAGCTTCCAGCGGCACGATCGTGCTTGAGTATAAGCCGCCACGGCGGCGGTGCGGCTTGACGTTGCGCAAGCTTCACTCACGCAGTTGCGGCAGATCCCTGAACAGCTCCAGCGCCTGCGGGTTGGCCAGGGCGTCGGTGTTCTTCACCGGGCGGCCATGCACCACGTTGCGCACCGCCAGTTCCACCAGCTTGCCGCTGATGGTGCGCGGGATATCGGCCACCGCGACGATCTTCGCCGGCACGTGACGGGCGGTGGTGTTGGCGCGGATCACCTGGCGGATCTCGCGTTCCAGCGCCTCGTCCAGCGCCACGCCCTCGCGCAGGCGGACGAACAGCACCACGCGCACGTCGCCAGCCCAGTCCTGGCCGATGGCGAGGGATTCCAGCACCTGCGGTACCTTTTCCACCTGGCGGTAGATCTCCGCGGTACCGATGCGCACGCCGCCCGGATTCAGCACCGCGTCGGAGCGGCCGTGGATCACCAGGCCGCCGTGCACGGTTTCCTCGGCGTAGTCGCCATGGGCCCAGACGCCGGGGAAGGTGTCGAAATAGGCGGCGCGGAATTTCTCGCCGCCTTCGTCGTTCCAGAAGCCCAGCGGCATCGAGGGAAAGTGCCGGGCGCAGACCAGTTCGCCTTTCTCGCCGGTCACCGGCTGGCCACTGTCGTTCCATACCTGCACGTCCATGCCCAGGCCCTTGCACTGCAGCTCGCCGCGCCACACCGGCAGCACCGGGTTGCCGAGGGTGAAGCAGGAGACGATATCGGTGCCGCCGGAGATGGACGACAGGCACAGATCGGCCTTGATGCCCTGGTAGACGAAGTCGAAGCTCTCGTGGGCCAGTGGCGAACCGGTGGAGAGAAGCGCTTTCAGGCGTTGCAATTTGTGCGTTTCGCACGGCTTGGCGCCGGCCTTTTCCAGCGCGGCGAGGTATTTGGCGCTGGTGCCGAAGATGCTGATGCCCTCGGCGTCGATCAGATCGATCAGGCGTTCGGGCCCCGGATGGAAGGGCGAGCCGTCGAACAGCACCAGGGTGGCCCCCAGGGCCAGGCCGGAGACCAGCCAGTTCCACATCATCCAGCCGCAGGTGGTGTAGTAGAACAGGCAGTCATCGGCCGTCAGGTCGGTGTGCAGGCCGAGTTCCTTGGCGTGCTGCAGCAGGGTGCCGCCCACG
>VFQQ010004354.1_pt1 | contig 12607 bp, 10 predicted proteins | sample 3512341 | NCBI WGS metagenome assembly VFQQ01 (sample SAMN10412373, study PRJNA504923) | tailings metagenome | isolation source: Relicate 2 Philex TSF1 revegetated site | place: Philippines: Tuba, Benguet | collected 2017-08-29 | reverse complement strand
TGTGCGTCTGCCCCTTCCCGTGGGTTGACGCAAACTTCCGAGGGGTGCCCCTCCACGCGGTGGGGCTGAGATGGCAACAGCCGAACCCTTTGAACCTGATCCGGATCATGCCGGCGAAGGGACGGAACACAGACCGTCATCTCGACGTCCGTCTTCGCACCAACCCGGATCGCTCTGGCTCTCAGCAGAAGAGGATCCCATGAACGCGCCCACCAACACCCAGCATCTCAAGGCCGCTCCCCAAACCGTTACCACAGGTCCGATTGCAGGTTCGCAAAAGGTCTATGCGCACGCCCACGATCGGTCGGATATCCGGATTCCCTTTCGAGAGATCGCGCTGTCCTATCCCAAAGAACCGCCGGTTCGGGTCTACGATTCCTCGGGTCCCTTCACGGATGCCGAAGCCCGGATCGATCTTGCCAATGGGTTACCGCTCGTGCGCGAGGATTGGATCGCGCGGCGGGGGTTCGATCCCATCTCCGGCCGCGCGGCGCGCCCCGAGGACAACGGCAATGTCGGCGCCGACCGGCTTGTGCCGCAGTGCCCGGCCCGGCGCACGCTGCGCGCGGGCAAGGCGGGCCAGCTCGTGACGCAGCTCGAGTTTGCGCGCGCGGGCCTCATCACCGAGGAGATGGTGTTCGTCGCTCATCGCGAAAATCTCGCGCGCGACGCAGCGTTCGCGAGCGCACGCGAGCGGCTCGGCGATGGCGAAAGCTTCGGCGCCGCTATCCCGGAGTATGTCACGCCCGAGTTCGTGCGTGACGAGATTGCGCGCGGCCGGGCCATCATCCCGTCCAACATCAACCATCCCGAGCTCGAGCCGATGATCATCGGCCGCAACTTCCTCGTGAAGGTCAACGCCAACATCGGCAATTCGGCCGTCACCTCAGGCGCCGCGGAGGAGGTCGAGAAGATGGTGTGGGCCATTCGCTGGGGCGCCGACACCGTTATGGATCTCTCGACGGGCCTCAATATTCACAACATCCGCTCGTGGATCCTGCGCAACGCGCCAGTGCCGATCGGCACGGTGCCGATCTACCAGGCGTTGGAAAAAGTCGACGGCGATCCTGTCAAGCTCGACTGGGAGGTCTTCAAGGACACACTCATCGAGCAGGCCGAGCAGGGCGTCGACTATTTCACGATCCACGCCGGCGTCCGGCTTGCGTACGTTCCACTTACGGCAAATCGCGTGACGGGAATCGTGTCTCGCGGCGGCTCGATCATGGCGCGGTGGTGCCTTGCCCACCACAAAGAGAGCTTCCTCTACGAGCATTTCGACGAGATCTGCGACATCGCGCGCCGTTACGACGTGTCGTTCTCGCTCGGAGACGGCCTGCGGCCCGGCTCCATCGCCGACGCCAACGACCGCGCGCAGTTCGCCGAGCTCGAAACGCTGGGCGAGCTGACGCGCGTGGCCTGGGACAAGGGCTGCCAGGTGATGATCGAAGGGCCGGGCCACGTGCCCATGCACAAGATCAAGGAGAACATGGACAAGCAACTCCGCGAATGCGGCGAGGCCCCGTTCTATACGCTCGGACCGCTCACGACCGACATCGCGCCAGGCTACGACCACATCACATCGGCCATCGGTGCGGCCATGATCGGATGGTTCGGTACGGCGATGCTTTGCTACGTGACGCCGAAGGAGCACCTGGGACTCCCGAACCGCGACGACGTCAAGACCGGCGTCATCACCTATCGCATCGCCGCTCACGCGGCGGATCTCGCGAAGGGGCATCCGGCGGCAAAAGTGCGCGACGACGCGCTATCCCGGGCGCGCTTCGACTTCCGCTGGGAAGACCAGTTCAACCTCTCGCTCGATCCGGATACGGCGCGTGCCTTCCATGACGAGACGCTTCCCAAGGACGCTCACAAGGTCGCGCATTTCTGCTCGATGTGTGGTCCCAAATTCTGCTCGATGAAGATCACACAGGACCTGCGCAAGGAGGCCGAGGCACTCGCCGGCATGCAAGAAAAATCGCAGGAGTTCCTCGACCGGGGCGGCGCCCTTTACGTCCCGGCGGCGGAGTGAAGGCGATGACAATCATATGGAACGGCGCAGAGCGGGAGGTCGCGCACCGCACTCTGTCGGAGGTCCTGCGGGAGCTCGGCTACGAAGAGGCCGCAATCGCGACCGCGGTCAACGGGTGCTTCGTCCCGGCGCGGCGGCGGGAAACGGTGCTTTTGAATGCCGGCGATGCGCTCGAGGTCGTCGCTCCAAGGCAGGGAGGCTGAGCATGAACCTCTATGGCGCGACGCTCTCCTCGCGTTTGCTGCTTGGCACCGCGCAGTATCCCTCGCCTCAAGTGCTCGTCGACGCGGTGCGCGCGTCGGGGGCGGAGGTTGTGACGGTCTCGCTTCGACGCGAATCTGCCCGAGCGCGCACCGGAGACGGGTTCTGGTCTCTCGTGCGAGGTCTCGGTGTGCGCGTGCTGCCTAACACCGCAGGGTGCCATTCGGTCAAGGAAGCGGTCACGACGGCGCACATGGCGCGGGAGGTGTTCGACACGCCCTGGATCAAGCTCGAGGTGATTGGCGATACGGATCTGCTGCAGCCGGACGTCTTTCAGCTCGTCGAGGCGGCGCGTGTCCTCATTCGCGAGGGCTTCGAGGTGTTCCCCTACACGACGGACGACCCCGGCGTCGCCGAACGGCTGGTCGAAGCCGGCTGCCGGGTGCTCATGCCGCTCGCGGCTCCGATCGGCTCGGGGCGAGGGCTCAACAATCCGTTCGCACTCCGCGTTTTGCGCAACCGCTTTCCGGACATCACGCTGATCGTCGATGCGGGCATCGGGGTCCCCTCGCATGCAGCGGCCGCCATGGAGCTCGGCTACGATGCCATTCTCCTCAACACAGCCGTCGCCAAGGCCGGTGATCCGGCTGCAATGGCCACGGCTTTTGCCAAGGCGATCGAGGCCGGCCGCTTGGCCTATCGCGCCGAGCCCATCGAGCCGCGGGACATGGCCGCTCCGTCCACGCCTCTGGTCGGCATGGCCATGCTCTAGGCGCCCGTGTCTTCGCACCTGCGAAACTGTCAGCTTCTCGGGCTTGTCATACAGGTCGCATTGCGCGCGTGTTTCTGGTACACCAGATTTGGAATGCCAAAATAAGAACGAATGGGAGCGAAACGTGAAAGTTTGCATCTACGGCGCAGGCGCCATCGGAGCGCATATCGGCGTCCTCATGAAGCTCGCGGGGGTGGACGTGTCGCTCATTGCACGGGGCGCCCATCTCGCAGCGATCCGGGAGAACGGCCTTACCTTGCAGATCGGCGGCGATGTGAAGACGGCGCGCATGCCCGCGTCCGACAAACCCGCAGATCTCGGCCCGCAGGACTATGTGATCATCGCACTCAAGTCCCATCAAGCGTGGGAGTCCGCCGAGCAGCTCAAGCCCCTGCTGGGGCCGGAGACCGTTGTCGTGACGGCGCAGAACGGCATCCCGTGGTGGTACTTCCATGGCTTCGAGGGCCAGTATGCGAACCTACAGCTCGAAAGCGTCGACCCCGGCGGGCGGCAGTGGAAAGCGGTCGGGCCGGAGCGTGCAGTGGGCTGCACGGTCTATCCTGCTGCCGAGATCGTGGCGCCGGGTATCGTCAAGCACATCTACGGTGACCGCTACGGGCTCGGCGAGCCAACGCGCAAGATTACCGGGCGCGTGAAGCGGTTGGCGGAGGCCTTTGAGGCCGGTGGCCTTAAGCCCTCGATCTATCCCGAGATTCGCAACGATATCTGGCTCAAGCTGTGGGGGAACCTGTGCTTCAACCCGATCTCGGCGCTTACGCACGCCACGCTCGACGTCGTGGCCACCGACACCGGCACCCGCATGGTGGCGCGACGCATGATGGAGGAAGCTGAGATCGTCGCACGCCGCATCGGCGTGCATTTCCGCGTCAACATCGAGCGCCGCATCAACGGCGCGGCCTCGGTCGGCGCGCACCGCACGAGCATGCTGCAGGACGTTGAGAAGAAACGCGCCATCGAGCTCGACGCACTGCTGACCGTGGTGCAGGAGATCGGACGCCTGGTCGAGGCTCCTACTCCAACGATCGATGTCGTGCTCGCGCTCACGCAGCAGATGGGCCGGGTGGCCGGCGTCTATCCGACGTTCCCGGCGCACGTGCTCGAGGAGGAGCCGGCGGCCGTCGCCGTACACTGACACTCCCTACGCCGCTTATTGTGCGTCGCCGCATGGCCGGTCCGCGTCTGTGGAATTGCGGCCACGCTGGTGGCCGCAATCGACGTGGGTGTCCCTCCGGAAGGCACACTATGAATTGCCATCTGGCATACAACATACCACTATAGCAGAATCAACGCTCATATAACGCTCATATAATGAGGGGATTCATATGCGTAGGGATGGAAGACGCGGTTTCAGTGCAGGATTGCTGTCGGTTTGTGCCATCGGTCTTTGGGTATTTCCCGGCCATGCCGCCGATCTCGGAGGCAGCTGCTGCGCCGATCTGGAAGAGCGCATCGCCGAGCTCGAGGCGACGACAGCGCGCAAGGGGAACCGAAAAGTGTCCCTCGAAGTGTCGGGACACATCAACCAGGGCGTTCTCTTCTGGGACGACGGCGGCGAGAGCAACGCCTACGTCGTGACGAACGAGAATTCGCGCTCGCGCTTCCGGTTCAAGGGCAAGGCCAAGATCAACTCGGAATGGGAAGCGGGCTACATCCTCGAGGTTGGCGTCCGCACGGCAAACTCGAAGCGCTTCACGCAGAACAATCCCGAGGGCGGCGACAATCCGGCCGACGTCGGCTTCGATCTTCGCGATTCTGTTTGGTATCTCAAGAACGAGCGCCTCGGCAGGGGCTGGGTCGGTCTCACCGCGTCGTCAACGGACCAGATCACCGAAATCAATCAGACGCAGACCTCGGTCTTCTCGAAATACTCCGACATCGAGGACAGCGGTCTCGGACTTTTCCTGCGTTCGAGCGCGAACGGCGGATTGAGCAACCTTACCTGGCGCCGCCTGATCGGGGATGGCGGCGATCAGCCGGGCGACGGCGACCGGAAATACAATCAGGTCAAGTACGAGAGCCCGGAGATCGCGGGCTTCACGGCATCCGCCTCGTGGGGCCAGGACGACTATTGGGACATGGCGCTCCGCTACTCGGGCCAGGTCGGCGACTTCAGGATCGCGGCAGGGCTCGGCTACGGCGAGCAGATGGACGGCACCGACACCAATATCGCGTGCAACGCTACCATCGCGGGCAATCAGGACTGCAATCAGTTCGGCGGCTCGATCAGCGTGGTGCATGAGCCGACGGGGCTGTTCGTCAATTTCGGCGCCGGCACCAAGACCGACAACCTGATCGAAGAGACCGGACGTTTCGCGGGTACCGGGGTGGACGATGGTCAAGAGTTCTGGGCCATTCAGGCCGGTATCGAAAGGAAGTTCACCGAGTTCGGAAAGACCACGATCTACGGCGAGTATTACACCTACGACGGTGGCGGAAACTCGCGCCGCACGATTGCCGCCGGCGATCCGATCAATCCGCTCGGCGCAGATGCTGCGATCTGGTCTACGGGCGTCCAATCCTTCGGTGCCGGCATCGCTCAGGGTTTCGACAACGCGGCGCTCATTTTGTACCTGCAGTACCGCCACGTGGAGGCCGATCTTACGGTGCGCCAGCTTGCGGGTGGCGTTGCGACGGGACCTCTTGCTGACGCTTCGCTCGAAGATCTCGACATCGTCTTCACGGGCGCGATGATCAAGTTCTGAAGCTGCGCGGTCGTCCGCGTTCAGCGACAAACCGACCGGAAAATCGGATGGACGGCGCGGCCGTGGCGTATCCGCCGCGGCCGCAGGTCCTTGAGGCGTGCGGCGTCACTCGTGCGTGGTTGCGATAACGTCGCTCCACTCAGGGTGCTTTGCCGATTGCGCCCGTACATAGGGGCAGACGGGAACGATCCTGAAGCCGTTCTTGCGCGCGTCGGCGACCATGTGCTCGACGAGCGCCAGGGCAACTCCAGTGCCGCGCAGCGACTCCGGTGCGTTGGTGTGGTCGGCGCTGATCAAATTTGAAGCTTGGTTTGTGAACGTCAGCTCCGCCTCTCCGGACCGACCTTCGGCCGTTGCAACGTAACGTCCCCCTCCAGGGGTCGTTTCCTTGTGAATGGACACTGCGCTCATTGTGGTCCTTTCGTGCTCACTGGCTGCCTGCGCCGATGTTGCCCGCGGACTCCACGCAAAGCAATTTTCTACTTTGTCATCGAACGCGCTTCCGCTTGCGAGAACACAGCGATCGGCGTGGGCCAGACGAACGGGGCATCGGAGCGCACGTGCGCTGCCGCGTTCCACACGCACGATCCGCGGTTGAGCTCCAGGCGACCGACTCACCGCGGAGGCTTAGGAGCTCACGGTTACGTTAACCTGCGTCCGTCGAATAAAACTAATTGACTAATTAATTAGGTCGGTACAATGCTCCACTCAAGGCTTCTTTGGGGCGGAAAATTTTGGTCAGCCTGTCCAAGAGTGACAGACCTGCCGGAACGGGGGGACTATGACAACGGACGTGCAAAGCCGTGTCCATCTGGGGCATGGCCTAAATCTTCACCGGACAATTTCCTGGAAACACGCGTTCTGGCTTGCTGCCGGCGCCCCGGCCCTGGTGCTGTTCACGCTCGGGCCAGTGTCGTCCACCGCCGGCCCGCTGTCGCCTGCAGTCTGGATCGTCTCTGCCTGTTGCGCGTTGCTCCAGGCTTTTGCCTACGCCGAGATTTCCGGGATGTTTCCCAATAAGTCCGGCGGGGCCTCGGTTTTCGGTGCCGTGGCGTGGGTGCGTTACGGCAAGATCCTTGGGCCGATCTCGGTCTGGGTCAATTGGTTGGCCTGGTCGCCAGTCATTGCCATCGGCGTCAGCCTGGCTGGCTACTATCTGGTCGACCTCTTGTTTGCCGCCGACTCCCCGATACGCCATTGGGAAATCACGCTGCTCGACCTCGGCTTTCTTCAGAAAGGCCTGCGGTTACGCATCGACGCCGTGTACCTGGCGGCATGGGTGATGGTGCTGATCGTATTTGGCATCCAGCACCGCGGCATTCTCCGCGCCGCACGCGCGCAGATCGCGCTTGCCGTCGTGGCGCTTATCCCGCTGTTTGCAATTGCGCTGAGCACTTTCTTTACCGGTGCGTTCGACTGGTCGAACCTCACACCCTTGCAACCGCTCTTGCCCTCGCCGGACGGGCAGGTGCATTTTGCTCAATGGGATGGCTTAGGTGTCTCGATCATGCTGGCGGCGTTCTTCGGTGCCTCCTACGCAACTTATCCTTTCGAGACTGCGGTCTGCTACACCCGCGAATTCCGCGATCCGGGCAAGGACACCTATCGGGCTATCATGTCCGCCGGCATTCTGGCGCTGTTCGTATTTGCCATCGTGCCGCTCGCCTTCCAGGGTGTGCTTGGTGTGGCAGCCCTCCTGTCGCCCGGCATAGCCAGCGGCACAGAGATCGGTGCGGCGATGGCATCGATGGTTGGCGGCGGTTTCGTCGTCAAGACCGTCATCGTCGGCTTTCTCATCATGACGCTGCTCTTCAGCGTTTCGACTGCGATGGCCGGATCTTCACGCACGCTCTATCAGGGTGGCATCGACGGTTGGCTGCCGCGCTATCTTGGTCGCGTCAACGACAAGGGCGCGCCTGTTGCGGCGATGATGACCGATTTGGTGTTCAACATGCTGCTGCTTCTGTTGAACGACATCATCTTCCTGCTTGTCGTCTCCAATGTAACCTACCTGTTCTTCGTGTTCATGAACCTGCAGTCCGGTTGGCTGCATCGCATCGACAGGCCAACGACGCCGCGCCCCTACCGCGCGCCGGATTGGCTGATTGCAGCGGGTGCGGTGCTTGGCTTCATCAACATGTTCTTGATGGGCGCGGGGGGTGCGTTCTGGGCACCTGGCGCATTAGCGGTCGGCGTCATTGCCTCGCTGATGATCGTGCCCGTGTTCTGGTGGCGGCACTACGTTCAGGATGGCGGTGTGTTTCCGGAGCAGATGGAGGAAGACATGCACCTGCGTGGCTCCGGCACCGACCAGCCGCAAACACGCGCGGGCATCCTGCCTTACGCCGCAATGGCGGGCGGAGGGTTCATGGCGACCGCGGGATACTTGTTCGTTGCCGCGTACATTCACTGATCCCGTCTCTCGGTGCAGAAATTAATTATCCAGTTATTCAATAAGGAGCATGTGCGTGAAGGCGTTCGAGCGCCACGCGACCGACTACCAGATCGACACGCCGCGCTCGGGTCGCGTTTGGCCACTCTGAACCCAATCTAAATCACAAACCAAGATCGAGAACCGAGGACCTGCTATGTCTGCCAATATTTGGATCGAAAAGAAGAAGGAGCTCGCTGCTGCGGGAGTCGAATATTGCTTTGCCAGCTATGTCGACGTCCACGGCATCCCCAAAGCGAAATGCGTTCCGATCAGCCATCTGGACTCGATGGGAAAGGGATCGGAGTTGTTCACCGTCGGCGCGCTTGATGGCATGGGGTTGGTTGGTCCGCAGTTCGACGAGTGTGCCGCGGTTCCCGACATCGATACCGCGATCATCCTGCCCTGGGATCGCCGTTACGTGTGGTTTGCATCCGACCTGCATTATCACGGCGAGCCCTATGCCAACTGCAGTCGCGTCATTCTGAAGAATGCCAGACAGGCTGCAAAGGATCGCGGGCTTCGCTTCAATGTCGGCATCGAGCCGGAGTTCTACATCTATCGAAAGGGTGACAATCGCTTCGATACGTTTCAGCGGGAGCGATTTTTGGGCGGAACGCCGGCCTATGACCTGTACCAGAGCTCTCTGGCAGAGCCGCTGCTCGATAAGATCGCACGCTACATCGACGACATGGGCTGGGGCCTCTACTCCTTCGACCAAGAAGGGGGACACGGTCAGTTCGAGTTCGACTTCGACTATGCCGACGCGTTGACGACCGCCGACCGCCAGACCTTCTTCCGTTTCATGCTGAAGAACGTGGCGCAGTCGCTCGGCGCGGTCGCCACCTTCATGCCTAAGCCTTTCAGCAACGATTTTCGTTCCGGCGCGCACCACAACATGTCGCTCGAGGATCTGAAGACGGGCGAGAATATTTTCGACGTCAAGAAGCGTTCGCAAGGCAAGCTGGCGAAGGAAAGAGGCATTCGGGCAACCGACGAGACGCTGCATTTCATTGGCGGCCTGCTCGATCATGCGAACGCGCTGTGTGCCATCACGTGTCCGACCTTCAATTCCTATAAAGGCCTGATTGCGCAGGGCGACATGCCGGATATGTCGTGGGCGCCGGTGCTGCAAGCCTATGGCAGCAACAATCGCTCGGCGATGTTGCGCCTGCCGATGAACCGGCCCTGCGTTGAAAACAGGACGCCCGACATGAGCGCCAACTTCTACCTTTCGACAGCGTTCAGTCTGCATGCGGGATTGGATGGTCTCGATCGCAAACTCGACCCGGGCGAACCCGTCAATGACAACCTCTATCTCGCGCGCGCTGCCGACGAGGGCAGGCCTGGCGTCAGCCGGCTGCCACGGACGCTCCTCGAAGCCGTTGAGGCGCTCGAGCAGAGCGAGCTTGCAGGGCGTACGCTCGGTGCGGAGTTCGTCAGCCTGTTCTGCCGGCAAAAGAAGAAGGAATGGGAGACCGCCTTCTACTATGTCAGCCCGCATGAGCGGGAACGGCAGTTGACCTTCGTCTGAGCGAACGGCTCTACGGGACAACCATTTTGGGCGCCGGGCGCAACGGGCCGGCGCCCAAGGACACAGCTCATCAATTCAATGTGTGGATGCGTGCGGCAACACCGTTTGGGGCCGCACCTGTGAGGAAGACGATGCACGCCATGGAAAACTTACGACGTGAGGCCAATGCGATCGCGCTGCGGAAGTTGTTTGAAGCCGATCCGGTCGTGGAGGATGTCCAGCCGGCACTGACCGCGGTTCCGGGGTTCACGAGGAACCTGATTCTGACATCGGGACCAACGATGGACTGGTCATCCTATCAGGGCGGGCAGCGCGACGCGATCATCGGCGCGGCACTTTTCGAGGGGTTGGCCGAAAATGCCACCGAAGCCGACCGCAATCTCGCGTCGGGTGACATTCGCCTGTTGGGCGCACAGGAGCTGAGCTGTGTCGGTTCGGTCGCGGGGGTCTATACGGCTTCCATGCCGGTGTTGGTCGTACGTAACCGCCGGCACGGCAATGTCGCGTTCTGCAATTTTTACGAAGGCACCAATCCACGCCGCCTGAACTACGGCATCTATGATGAGGATGTGCGCGATCAGCTGCTTTACGTGAACACTATCGTGGCGCCCGTCCTCGGCGAAGCAATCCGCCGGAGCGGCGGTATAGCCATGAAGCCGCTGATGAAGCGGGCGCTCAACATGGGCGACGAGCTGCATAGCCGCAACAGTGCCGCCGGCTTGCTTCTGATGCGCGAACTGTTGCCCCACTTCTTGGCGGATCGAAGCGCAGATCCGGTGAAGACTGAAATGGCGATCGCGGCGCTGACGGAGGATCAGTATTTCTTTCTGCGCTTTTCGATGGCCGCGGCGAAAGCCACGGCCGATGCGGCGCATGGCGTCGAACATTCGAGTTTGGTGACGGCCATGAGCTTCAATTGCCGCGAATTCGCGATCCGCGTCAGCGGCCTCGGCTCGCTTTGGTTCAAGGGTCCGCACCCACAGGTCGCAGCCAAGCTGTTCGACGGCTTCAGCACGTCCGACATCACCTGGATGGGGGGTGAGAGCATCATAACCGAAACCATCGGGCTCGGCGGCTTTGCCCAGGCTGGAGCTCCCACCTTGCAATCCTACCAGGGCGGCACGGTCCAATCGCTGATCGATAAGAACCTCGAGATGTATCAGATCACGCTCGGTGAAAACCCCGATTATCTGATCGCCAATCTCGGCTATCGGGGAACTCCGACGGGGATCGATATCTTCAAGGTGGTCGAGACGGGAGTGACTCCCGTTATGGACATCGGCATCGCCGGCAAAGGCGGTGGCCAGATCGGTGCAGGCACAGTCAGGGCGGACAAGGCCAGTTTCGCCAGCGCTGTCGAGGCGTTTGTGAGCCAGTATTCCTGATTGACGTTGGGGGCGGCCACGCCTCCATCTGCTTACCCTAGCGCAAACCAGTCAGCTTGGAAAAGATCACCAGAAGCCGATCCAGCGCCTGCACTATGGAGTAGTTCTTCTCGAGTATCGAACGGGCGATAATGCCGTCGAGATGCGTAGAGACGAAATAGGCCAGTTCCTCCTGCGATATCGACGGGCCGCCCGGTCTGGGACCGGCAGGGACTGCCGACGCGATCAGTGACCGCTCGAAAGCGTAGAATCTCTTTATTTGCGCATCGATTTGCCGGTTCTTGGTGTCACTCCGAGAGTAGTCCAGCATCAGCTTCAGGAGTTTCACGATGTCGTCAGACATCATTCGGTGGGTGTCGAGCCAGCTGTTGATGATATCGGCCGGGCTGGTGTGGCCTTCGACGTTGGCCGCATATTTGCTGCTGATGCGGTCAATCAGGGTAACGAGGCATTGATGGAATATGTCCTCCTTGTCGTTGAAGTAGTAATAAATCATCGCCGAATTGACGCCGGCCTTCTCGCCTAGCGATTTCGTTGTAACCGACGAGAATCCCTTCTCGGCAAAAAGAGTGATGGCGGATTCGATAAGGCTTTCCTTGATATCGATCGGCTGCTTTTCGGAACTTGCCTTCCGCCTTCCCATCAAATGTGTCCTTCCTCTAGGCTATTGAGTGGCCCTGCTATCTAGGGCATCCAGGGGGCTCAGACAATATTAATTGGCCGCACAATTAGTGGTGGCTGCCGCTGTGTGCCCTGCCGTGGCGAGGAAGCGGCTAGCATATGCGATGAGGCCATTCACGAGTGAGGCCGACCCAGTCCGGATATCAGTGCTTTGCGTGATCTCTCGTGATGGGGAGCACGAACGGCGTTCTCGCTGGCGTCGTGTTCGCATCGAGATCGCAGCCGAAGGTCTGCGACAGCAAATCGTCGCGCACGATATTTCTCGGCTGACCGCATGCAACCATCCGGCCGTTCCGCATCAGCGCCAGCGCATCGCAATACCCTGCCGCGAGATTGATGTCGTGCAGGACAGCGAGCACGGCCGCTCCTTCCTCCGCGATCTCTCGCATCGCTCCGAGCACCAAGCGCTGATGGCCGATGTCGAGATTCGAGGTCGGCTCATCGACGAGCAGAAGCGGTGTCTCGCCGGGGCGGCGCCGCGCGGTCGAAAGCTGACAGATGGCGCGAGCGATATGGACGCGCTGACGCTCTCCGCCTGACAAGTCCGTGTATTTGCGGTCCGCAAGATCGATCAGGCCGACCCGCTTCAGGGCGTGCTCGGCTTCCGGCAGGGCCTCATGGCCGAAGCCCGGAACCGATGCCCCGAGGCAGACAACCTCGATCGCCGTGAATGGAAACGTGAGCTGCGAGGATTGGGGCACTACCGCGCGACGCTGCGCCAGCAGCGCCGCGTTCGCACGCGCCAGCGGTAACCCGTCGAAAAGAACGGTCCCCGATGTGGGCGCCAGTTCGCCGGACACGAGCTTCAAGAGTGTGGATTTTCCGGCGCCGTTCGGCCCGAGGATGCC
>VFQQ010004350.1_pt1 | contig 12615 bp, 10 predicted proteins | sample 3512341 | NCBI WGS metagenome assembly VFQQ01 (sample SAMN10412373, study PRJNA504923) | tailings metagenome | isolation source: Relicate 2 Philex TSF1 revegetated site | place: Philippines: Tuba, Benguet | collected 2017-08-29 | reverse complement strand
AGCCGGTGGGGATGATCAGCGGCAGGTGACAAATCAGACGCGTGTTCAGCAGCCCGTGGTGCGGCTGGATATGCGTGCCGGGCATGAGCCGCGAAAAGAGGGCAATCGGCGCGCGGTTGGGAATGACGGGCTGTGGCGTCAATTCGAGCGCGGCGAGGGTCGCGGGGCAGAGCCGGTCCATACCGTCCGCCACGGCACCGTCTTTCCATAGCCAGGCGGCACCCCAGTCGGGCTTGTCGAGGAGCGGGTTGTTCGGTGGCGGACGGTCGGCGCTGGCGGTGACATAAGGGGCAAAGCGGTCGGCCGCCCCCTCGATCAACGCCAAGAGTTCGTTCCGGATAGTGTTGGTAGCCGCCTCGAGCACGGGCGCCCATTCGAACTCGGAACGATCGAAAAAGGGCCGCTGCGCGAGACCGGGAAAATAGAACATGCCCGGCTGTTGCAGGTAAAGCGGCTGTTCGCCCGCAAGCATCCGGAGCGCTTGGGCGACGCGTGGCGGTGCAGTGCCCCGATCGATGCCCGCTGCGCCCAGCTGCGCAAGCAAATGATCGGCGAAGGCGCGCTCGGTCGCGGCGACAAAAGCCTCGGCGCGCTGGAGACCGGAATGGAGTGCTGCATGGACGCTGCGTGCCTGCGCCGCGGTGGCGAGGGCAAGTCGATAAAAACTGCCCGCTGCACGATCGTCCATGATCCGCCGTTTGAGCTCGGCCATTGCAAGCAGCGCAGCGATGTTGCTGCGGTCGGCGCGGATCGCACCGTCCAGCGCTGTCGTCTCCGCCACGATGTCACCGCGGCGGTGTGCGTCGCGCGCCTGGTCGAGCCATGTCGTCGGTGCCGTCATCGCCTATGCCATAACGCGGCATCCGGTCTTTGCAAGCGAACGCCCCTCGCGCTTCAACCGGCGCGCACGAAGCTGTCGAGTACGCGCTTGCTGCCCGCCTGGTCGAACTCCACCTCCAGCTTGTTGCCGTCGATGTCGATGATTTCTCCATAGCCGAATTTTTCGTGGAACACGCGCATCCCGATCGCAAGGTCGGCGCGCGGCTTGGCGCCGACCGACGCAGCGGGGCCGCGCTCGGAGGGCGCGGGCGCGTGGGTGACGGTGTTCGATGCGGCCACCGCGCGCTGCCATGCCGGGCCGCGCGTCATGATGCGTGACGGCTGGCGTTCCGCGACATGCGCGAAGGGATCGCCCTGCGCCGACCAGTTGGCGCGCCACAAACTCTGCCCCCCGCCAAAGCTGTTTTCGCTGTCGACATGCTCGGGCGGGATTTCGGCGATGAAACGGCTAGGGATGCTGCTCATCCACTGGCCGTAGATGCGACGGTTCGCGGCGTGATAGATGCTCGCGCGCTGGCGGGCGCGGGTGATCGCGACATAGGCAAGGCGGCGTTCTTCCTCGAGGCTGGCGGTGCCGCCCTCGTCCATCGAACGCTGCGAGGGGAAAACGCCGTCCTCCCATCCGGCGAGGAAGACATGATCGAATTCGAGACCCTTGGCGGCATGTATCGTCATGATGGTGACGGTTTCGCTGTCGTCATTCTGGTCGCGATCTATGACGAGGCTGACATGCTCAAGGAACGCCTCGAGCGATTCATATTCCTCCATCGCGCGAACGAGTTCGGAAAGGTTTTCCAGCCGTCCTGCGGCTTCGACGCTGCGATCGGCCTGGAGCATCGCGGTATAGCCCGATTCGTCGAGGATCAGCTGGGTCAACTCAGGGTGCGACAGCTCGTTCGCCTTGCCCTGCCAGCCGCGCATCAACGCGACGAAATTGGCGAGCTGGCGGCGGGCCTGCGGGGTCAGCTCGTCGGTTTCGGTGATGCGCACGGCGGCGTGGAAGAGGGGCGCGCGTTCGGCGCGCGCAAACTGGTGGATGCGTTGCAGCGCCTTGTCGCCAAGGCCGCGTTTGGGGACATTGACGATGCGCTCGAACGCAAGATCGTCGGCGGGCGACTGGACGAGGCGAAGGTAAGCGAGGGCGTCGCGGATTTCGGCGCGCTCATAAAAACGGAAACCACCGACGATGCGGTACGGCATGCCGATCGCGATGAAGCGGTCCTCGAACTCGCGCGTCTGGAACTGGGCGCGGACGAGGATCGCGGCGCGGTCGAGGCTGATCCCGCGATGCTGGAGCGTTTCCAGCTCTTCGCCGATCCGCCGCGCCTCCTCGGGTCCGTCCCACACACCGACAACGTGCAGCTTGTCGCCCGCGTCGAGGTCGGTCCAGAGTGTCTTGCCGAGGCGATCCGAATTCTGCGCGATCAGCGCCGACGCAGCAGCAAGGATTTGGGGCGTTGAGCGATAATTTTGTTCGAGGCGGATGACCGTCGCGCCCGGGAAATCCTTTTCAAAGCGCAGGATGTTCGCAACCTCGGCGCCGCGCCATGAATAGATCGACTGGTCGTCGTCGCCAACGCAGCAGATATTTTTGCGTTGCTGCGCGAGCAGGCGAAGCCACAGATATTGGCTGGCGTTGGTGTCCTGATATTCGTCGACGAGGATATATTTGAAGCGCTCCTGATATTGTTCGAGCACGTCGTGGTGGGTTTTCAGGATTACCAGCATGTGCAGCAACAGGTCGCCAAAGTCGCAGGCGTTCAGCGTCTTCAGCCGCGCCTGATAGAGCGCATAGAAATGCTGGCCCTTGCCGTCGGCATAGGCTTCCTTGTCACCGGCATCGAGGTCGGCGGGGGTGAGGCCGCGGTTCTTCCACTTGTCGATCAGCCCGGCGAGCTGACGCGCGGGCCAGCGTTTCTCGTCGAGCCCCTCGGCCTGAATCAGCTGTTTCAGGACGCGCAGTTGATCATCGGTGTCGAGGATCGTGAAATTGCTCTGCAAACCGACCAGTTCGGCATGGCGGCGCAGCATCTTGGCCGCGATGCTGTGAAAGGTGCCAAGCCACGGCATCCCCTCGACCGCGTCGCCGATCATCCGCCCGATCCGCTCGCGCATCTCGCGCGCCGCCTTGTTGGTGAAGGTCACCGCAAGGATCTCGGACGGCCAGGCGCGCCGCGTCGCGATGATATGCGCGAGCCGCGCGGTGAGCGCGGCGGTCTTGCCCGTGCCCGCCCCCGCGAGCATCAGTACCGGCCCCTCGGTCGTCAGCACCGCCTGCCGCTGCGGCCCGTTCAATCCTTGCAGATAGGGCGGGTCCGACGGATCGGGCGGGGGCAGGTCGGGCAAGGAGGCAGGGGGCAGGGTCACGCGCGAACGATTAGGGAACAGCGGCGGCGCTGTCCAGCTTGGCGCGGTGGGTTGTTACGCGAGCCGCAGCAACGCCAGCCGGGCCTTGCCGACCTTGCGATCGGCATCGATTGCAAAGCCTGCGACCTCGACGTTTTCTCCATGCCCGGTTTCGACCGAAACCCAGCTGTCGGGGCCGATCCAGCCGAGGCGGCGCAGTTTGTCGAGCGCGACGCTGGCTGCGCCGGTGCCATAGGGCGGGTCGAGCATCAGCAGATCATAGGCGCGCGGCGCCGGGCCAAGGCCGAGCACCGACCCCGCGCGCACGTCGGCGCGCGCGGTTGCGCCGAGACTGGACAGGTTGGCTCGCAGCGCGTCGAGCGCGGCGTGGTCCTGCTCGGCGAACAGGCAGGCGGCGGCACCGCGCGACAGCGCTTCGATTCCCAGCGCACCCGACCCCGCGAACAGGTCGGCGACCATCAGCCCCTCGAAGCTGCCAAGACGGCTGGTCAGCATCGAGAAGAGGGTTTCGCGCGTCCGGTCCGCCGTCGGCCGCGTCGCGTCGCCCTTGGGCGCGACCAATTTGCGTCCGCGCCATTCCCCCGAAATGACCCTCATTTCAGGTGTCGGCGAAATTTGAACAATTCGTCGCGCGGCACGACATCGACCGCGCCGAGCGGCAGATCGCCGAGTTCGAACGCGCCATAGCGGGTGCGAATGAGGCGGCTGACCTGCAAACCGAAATGTTCGAGCACCTTGCGCACTTCGCGGTTCTTGCCTTCGGTCAGCGTCATTTCGATCCACTGGTTGCGCCCCGTGCGGCGTTCGAGGTTGGCGTCGATCTTGCCATAGCGGACCCCGTCGATCTCGATCCCCATCACCAGTTCTTCGAGCTGTTCCTGGCTGATGTCGCCAAACGCCCGCGCGCGGTAGGTGCGCTCGACGCCGCTGGCGGGTAGTTCGAGTTGACGCTTGAAGGCGCCGTCGTTGGTGAGCAGCAACAGCCCCTCGGTATTATAGTCGAGGCGCCCGACCGGCATCAGCCGCGGCAGATCTTTGGGGAGCAGGTCGTAGATCGTCTTGCGGCCTTTCGGGTCGCGCGCCGCGGTGATGCAGCCCGCGGGCTTATGAAAACGATAGAGTCGCGTCGAGACCGGCTTGGCCACTGGATTGCCGTCGACGGTGAGGCCGTCGAGCGAGGCGAGCAACGGCGCGGGCTGCGCGATAACTTCGCCATTGAGCGCGATGCGGCCTTCCTCGATCATCCGTTCGACGTCGCGGCGCGAACCGACCCCGGCACGCGCGAGCAGCTTGGCGATCCGCTGCGGTCCGTCCTCGTCGCGTTCGGCACCGGCGGGTTTCGCCTTGAGTGCTGATACAGAGCCGCGCGCGGCGCGGCGCCCCTTTGGCGCATCGCGGTCGCCCGCGGGCTTGGCGGCGTTCCGCGAGGTGGTGCGGGGAGGTCGGCGGGTGGTCATGGGAACGGGTGCGGCTTTCGTATCGTTATGTGGCAACGACTGTTGCTCTGTAGCCACGCTCATAGCCGGAAACGTGTCGCTTCGTCGATGGGAAGCCGAAGCAATCTTGCACGACGGCGTCGGGCACGTCATGGCGCGATCAAAGGGAGACCCTATGCTCTTCGCGTCCCGCCCGTCCTGCATCAAGCGGCTGCTGATCATCGAGGATGATCCGCTGGTGGCGTTCGACAACGAGCGGACGCTGAAACACAGCGGTTACGATATCGTCGCGACGGTCGATTCGGGCGAGGCCGCGGTCCCGATTATCGCTGACGAACAGATCGACGCGCTGGTGCTCGACCTGGGGCTTGCCGGACATATGACCGGACGCGAGGTTGCCCGCTTGGCGCGCGACCGCGGCATCGCGGTGCTGTTGGTAACCGGTCAATGCCCCGAGGATGCCGCCGACATTGCGGTGGCGTGCCTCGGCAAACCGCACAGCGCGTCAGCGCTGGTGGCCGCGTTGCGCGCGGTGGAAACGATGACCTGTCAGAACAGGATGCCACGCAAGGTCAGCGGGCTGGTCACCTATTGGCGGCCCGAAGCCGCCTGAGCGCGACCAACCGATAAATCGCCGCTTCCAATTTGCCCGCGACGCTTTAGGCCAATCGGTCGAAGTGATGGCATCCCGGAACGAGGGTGCGGGGGAGTGTAAGCATGTCGGTTGATCTGATCCGGTTCTTGATTTTTGTGGCGGTGCTCGTCGGGCTTGTCGTCGTGGCGCTGTCGGTTCCGGCGTTTCGTCCCTATCTGCGGAAAAATCCGCTGGTAACTTTCCTGCTCGGCATCTCAAGCGGCTTTCCGCTGACGCTACTGATCGCGACGATGACATTCTGGCTGGCGAAGGTCGGTATCGACAAGGCGACGATTGGCTTCGCCGTCGCCCTCGGCATTCCTTATACGATCAAATTCCTGTGGGCGCCGCTGATCGACAAATTGCCCCTGCCGTTTCTGACCCGTCTTTTCGGGCAGCGGCGCGCGTGGCTGTTCTTCATCCAGGCCCTGCTGTTTGTTTCGATCTGGCAACTCGGCGCCAGTGATCCGCAGCCGGGGGATATCGGGCAGTTTGCGATCTGGGCGTTCATCACCGCTTTCCTGTCGGCGACGCAGGACATTGTCATCGACGCCTATCGTATCGAGATCCTTGAGGAAGACGAATTTGCCCACGGGATTGCGACCAACCAGTTCGGTTATCGCACCGGCAATCTGATTGCGGGTGCCGGGACCATTTATTTCGCATCGAACGAGGGACTGGGGCTTGGCTGGGCAACCGCCTACGGCCTCACTGCCTTCTGCATCGTTCCGGCCATCATTGGCGCGCTTTGGGCGGGGCCGGGCAAATTTATCGACCGGTTCGAACAGGCGGCGGGCATGAAAGCCGGGCAATGGCTGACCGAGGCGGTGGTCAATCCATTCCGCGAGTTTCTGACCCGCCACGGCGCTTTCCTGATCCTGGGCTTCGTGCTTGTGTACAAGGTCGGTGACGCGATGGGGCAGGCGATGTTGGGGCCGATGATCGTCGATCTGGGCTTTGCCGACCTTGACTATATCTCCGCCAACAAGCTGTGGGGTTTCGGTGCGCTGATCGTCGGCTCGGCGCTCGGCGCGCCGTTCCTGCTTTGGTTGGGGATGGGGCGCGCGCTGCTGGTGTCGGGGCTGCTGATGATGTTTTCGAACGTCATGTTCATGATATTGGCCGCGACCGGTAACAATTACTGGATGCTGGTTGCCGCGATCGTCACCGAAAATCTGACGAGCGGCATGGGATTGACGGTGTTCGCCACCTATTTGTCGGGGCTTTCCAACATCGCCTACACCGCGACGCAATTTGCGCTGCTGTCGTCCTTCGCCGGAGTCGGGCGGACGTTCATGGCGGGACCGGCGGGCATCGTGGCCGAAAATGTCGGTTGGGTCGGCTTCTGGGCCTTCACGGTGGTTGCCGCCATTCCGGGGATGTTGCTGCTCTGGCTGCTGTGGAGCAAAGGCTATGTCGTCGAAGGCGTGCGTCAGACCGAGACCGTCGACGAGCAACGGCTCCGGCAGCCGGTGGGCCCAATCCGCATCGCCGGTTTTGTGCTGATCGTGGCGGGCTTGGTCGGGGTTTTGCTTGCGCAGCAGCTCGAATTGGCGGGTTATGTGATGACGTCGTCGATACTCGCTTTTGGGCTCGGGGCGGTCCTCGCCTGGACAGGCAGACCCGCGCGCACTGCCTAATCCGGCAGTTCGCCGTTTCGGCGCAGGACGTCGCCCGCGAGATAGAGCGAACCGCAGATCAACGCGTCGGCGGGCGGACGGTGCCTGGCGATGAATGCCAGCGCCGCCGCCACGTCGTCGCACGGCTGCACATCGGTGATGCCCAGATCGGTCTGCGCCCAGTGGCACAGGTCTTTGGGATCATGATGCTCATGTCCGGGGATCGGCACCACCTGGAATGACGCGATTTTGTCGGCGAAGGGGCGCAGCAACCCCATCGCATTCTTGTTTGAGAGCAGGCCGCAGACGATGTGGAGCGGCGCCAAGCCCTGCAGCGCGCGCGAAAGGGCGACGCCCGCGTCGGGGTTGTGACCGCCGTCGAGCCAGACCGTCGTGCCCGATGGGAGCAGGGCGGTCAGCGGACCCGCGCCGAGCCGCTGCATCCGTGCGGGCCAAGTGGCGCGCGTCATCGTGGCGGCGAGCGCGGCTTCGTCAATGCGGACGGCGTGCTGATGACGGAGCATCGCGACCGCGAGCGCGGCATTGTCGGCCTGATGCGCGCCCGCCATTGCGGGGAGTGGCAGGTCGAGCGCGCCGCGGGCATCGCGATAGGCGAGGCGGCCGTCGACGACACGGGCGTCCCACGCCGTGCCGCGATCAACGAGCGATGCGCCAACCGTTGCGGCGCGCGCGGCGATCACCGCGCGCATGGACGCTGGATAGGCCTGCGTTACCAGCGGCGCGCCCGGCTTGGCGATCCCCGCCTTTTCAAAGGCAATGCGGTCGTGCGGCGGCGCGGGGACATCGGCTTCGGGTGCGAGCAGAAAGGCCTCATGGTCGATGCCGAGCGAGGCGATCCCGCAGACGGTCGGCGCGGCGATGACGTTCGTCGCGTCGAGCCGTCCGCCAAGCCCGACTTCGACGATACAGGCGTCGGCGGGTGTGCGCGCGAAGGCGAGGAAGGCGGCGGCGGTCGTGACTTCGAAGAAGCTGGCTTGCAGGTCGTGCGCGGCGTCGAGGACTTCGGTGAGCAGCGCCGCGAGCAGCGCGTCGTCGATCAATGTTCCGGCGAGGCGAATGCGCTCATTGAAGCGGACGAGGTGCGGGCTGGAATAGACATGCGCGGTCAGGCCTTGTGCTTCAATGGCGGCGCGCAGGAAGGCGCAGGTTGATCCCTTGCCGTTAGTCCCCGCGACGTGGAAGACGGGCGGCAGGCGGTGCTGCGGATCGCCGAGGCGGCGGCACAGTTCGGCGATGCGGTCGAGGCCAAGAATATCGCGTCCCGGCGACAGCGCGGTCAGGCGGTCGAGCTGGGCCTGGACGGCTGGGTCGGTGCTGTGGGCGTGGTCGGGCATGGGGGGTGGTTTCCACAAGCCCCTCCCCTTCAGGGGAGGGGTCGGGTTGGGTCCATCGGCCTAGTGCAAGGCCGATGGACCCACCCGCTGCGACTAAGCCAGCAAGCTGGCAAGTCTCGCTGCCCTCCCCTGAAGGAGAGGGCGGATAGAATCAGGCAGCCTTCTCGGGCGCCAGATAACCGATCAACCGGCCCAGCGTTTCCGGCAATTCCTTGCGATGCACCACCATGTCGATCATCCCGTGATCGAGCAGATATTCGGCGCGTTGAAACCCTTCGGGCAATTTCTCGCGGATCGTATTTTCGATCACGCGTTGGCCCGCGAAGCCGATCAGCGCTTTGGGCTCGCTGATCTGCACGTCGCCGAGCATCGCGTAGCTGGCGGTGACACCGCCGGTGGTCGGATCGGTCAGCAGCACGATATAGGGCAGCCCGGCGCGGCGGAGACGCGCGAGCGCGACTGTCGCGCGCGGCATCTGCATCAGCGACAGCGTGCCTTCCTGCATCCGCGCGCCGCCCGCCGCAGTAATCGCGATATAGGGGACGCCGCGCTTGATCGCCTGTTCGACCCCGGCGACGAAGGCCTCGCCCACGGCAACGCCCATCGATCCGCCCATGAAAGCGAAATCCTGCACGCCGATCACGACGCCCTGGCCCGAAATGCGGCCAAAGGCGTTCTGATAGGCGTCGCGGTCGCCGGTCTGCGCGCGCGCCGCCTTGATGCGGTCGACATATTTTTTGGTGTCGCGGAATTTGAGCGGGTCTTCGGGCGCCGCGGGCGCGGCAATCATTTCGTGCAGCCCGCCGTCGAACAGCTGCGCGAAGCGTTCCTTGGCACCGATGCGGTCGTGATGGTCACAGCGCGGGCAGACGTTGAGATTATCTTCCCATTCCTTGACGAACACCATCTGCTGACACTGGCGGCATTTGTGCCACAGATTGTCGGCGGTATCGCGCTTGGCGGTGAAGGGCAGGGCGTTGCGAACGCGGTCGAGCCAGCTCATGCGGCGATCTCCTTGGCGCTATGGATAGCATCGGCGAGGGTGCGGGTGAAAGCCTCGACATGCGGCGCGGCAGCGTCGCCATGCTCGGCGATGATGTCGATGAAGGCCGATCCGACGACGACGCCATCGGCGACCTTGGCGATTTCGGCAGCCTGTTGCGGGGTCCGGACGCCGAAGCCCACGGCAACGGGCAGGTCGGTCGCGGCCTTTAGGCGCGCGACGGCTTCGTTGATGCTCGCCTGCGCGGCCTGTTGCTGGCCGGTGATTCCGGCGACCGAGACATAATAGAGGAAGCCGCCCGCGCCATCGAGCACTGCGGGCAGCCGCGCGGTGTCGGTCGTCGGGGTGGCGAGGCGAATCAGGTCGATGCCCGCGGCGCGGAGCGCCGGGCCGAGCTCGGGGTCTTCCTCGGCGGGAACATCGACGCAGATGACGCCATCGACGCCGGCACGCGCGCATTCGGCCGCGAACCAGTCGCCGCCGCGGATCGTCATCGGGTTGGCATAGCCCATCAGGACGAGCGGGGTGTCGGGGTGGCGCTGGCGGAAGGCCATCGCCATCGCGAAGATATCCGCGGTCGTGGTGTCTTTGGCAAGGCTGCGCAAATTAGCCTGCTGGATCGCGGGGCCGTCGGCCATCGGATCGGTGAAGGGCATGCCCAGCTCGATCACATCGGCGCCCCCTGCGACGAGCGCGTCGAGATTTGCCGCGGTGTCGCCGTCGCCCGCGGTGATGAAGGCGACGAGGGCGGGGTGGGGTTTGGCGAAGGCGGTGGTGAAGCGGGCGCTCATTTTCCCTCTCCCCTTGCGGGAGAGGGTTGCGCAGACTTGCCAGCTTGCTGGCTAGTCGTAGCTGGGTGAGGGGTTTGCGATCGCAATGCGATCGCGCGAGCAAAAGGCTCGCTCACCCTCATCCAACGGCGCCTAGGCGGCTGCGCCGCCAAGGCTTCGTATCCTTCTCCCCTCAAGGGAGAAGGTTTTGCATGGGCGCTCACAGCTTCACCTCCAACGCCTCGGCGACCGTTGCAATATCCTTGTCCCCACGCCCCGAGCAATTGACGATGATAATCTTGTCCTTGCCCAGCGTCGGCGCGACGCGTTCGGCGGCGGCGATCGCGTGGGCCGACTCCAGCGCGGGGATTATGCCTTCGAGCTTCGTCAGCTTCTGGAAGCTTGCGAGCGCTTCGTCATCGGTGACGGGTTCGTAACGGACGCGGCCGATGTCGTGGAGCCAGCTATGTTCCGGGCCGATGCCCGGATAGTCAAGCCCCGCCGAGATGCTGTGCGCCTCGGTGATCTGGCCATCCTCGTCCTGCAATAGATAGGTCTTGTTGCCGTGGAGAATGCCGGGCTTGCCGCCCGCGAGGCTGGCTGCGTGCTTGCCGTCCAGCCCTTCGCCGGCGGCTTCGACGCCGACGATCTCGACGTCGGTGTCATCGAGAAAGGGGTGGAACAGGCCGATTGCGTTCGATCCGCCGCCGACTGGGGCGATCAGCATGTCGGGAAGGCGGCCTTCGGCTTCCAATATCTGTGTCCGAGCTTCGTCGCCGATCACCGACTGGAAATCGCGGACGAGCTGCGGATAGGGGTGCGGCCCGGCGACGGTGCCGATGATGTAGAAGGTATCGTGGACGTTCGCGACCCAGTGGCGCAGCGCCTCGTTCATCGCGTCCTTCAGCGTCTTCGCGCCGCTTTCGACCGCGACGACTTCGGCGCCGAGCAGCTTCATGCGGAACACATTCGGCTGCTGCCGCGCGACATCGACCGCACCCATGAAGATGGTGCAGGGCAGGCCGAACAGCGCGGCGACGGTCGCGGTCGCGACGCCGTGCTGGCCTGCGCCCGTTTCAGCGATGATCTTGGTCTTGCCCGTCCGCTTCGCGAGCAAGATCTGGCCGATGCAATTGTTGATCTTGTGCGCGCCGGTGTGGTTCAGGTCCTCGCGCTTCAGATAGATTTTCGCGCCGCCGAGATGGTCGGTGAGGCGCTGCGCCAGCCACAGCGGGCTGGGGCGGCCGACATAGTTTTTCAGCAGGTAATCGAACTCGGCCTTGAACGCCGGGTCGGCCTGCGCGGCGCGATAATGGCGTTCGAGGTCGAGGATCAGCGGCATCAGCGTTTCGGCGACATAGCGGCCACCGAACTGGCCGAAATGGCCGCGGTCGTCGGGGCCGGAGCGAAGGCTGTTGGGCAGGGTCGGGGCGTCGGTCATCGTCATATCCATCGGTTACGGGTGGGCATTCACTTGAAGATCAGGTCTCAAGCGATCAGCGCCATCGTTTTCCGGTATGCAGGACGAGGGGGTGTGCCGTGGTCATCGACCGACCGCTTTAAGGAAAGCGGCGATCTTGTCCACATCCTTGACGCCCGGGGCGCTTTCGACGCCCGATGACACGTCGACCAGCGGCGCGCCGGTCGCGGCGAGCGCTTCGCCGACGTTGGCGGGGGTCAGGCCGCCGGCGATGCCCCAGTCGATGGTGTGACGATGGTTCTGGAGCAGCGTCCAGTCGAACCGGGTGCCGGTGCCGCCCGGGAGCGCGGCCGCCGGGGCATCGAACAGGATGCGGTCGGCGGCGCCTTCATATTTGCGGATCCGTTCGAGCGTTCCGGCATCCTTCAGCCCGACCGCCTTCCAGATTTCGGCAGGCACCAGACGTTTGACGACCGCCAGCCATTCGGCGGTCTCGCCGCCGTGAAACTGGACGATGTCGGGCCGCACCTTCGCCAGCGCCTCGCCGGTCAGTTGCTGCGAGGCGTTGACGAGCAGCAGCGCCACCTGGACGTGCCGCCCGGCGCGCTTGCGCAGTTCCGCCGCGGTCTTGAGATCGACATGGCGCGGGCTGGGTTCGTAATGCACAAGGCCGATGTGCGTCGCGCCATATTCGATCGCGGCATCGACCGTTTCGGGCGTGGAGAGACCGCAGATTTTGACGAATGGGGGCATGGGCGTCTTTTCCTGTCGCTGTTCCTGCGCCGGCCGGGATCTCCGCGGTGCGAAAGGGCGTACCGGCGAGATCCCGGCCTGCGCCGGGATGACGGATGTGTGGGTGACTAAAGCGTCGCTTCGATTTCGCGGGCGGCCAGATCGGGGTCGGGCGACTGGCTGATCGGGCGACCGACGACCAGGATCGACGCGCCGTCAGCCATGGCCTGCGCCGGGGTCACGATCCGTTTCTGGTCTCCCGCCTTGCCATTGGCGGGGCGGACGCCGGGGACGACAAAGAAACCGCCCGGCCAGGCCTTACGCGCCGCTTTGACCTCCTGTCCGGAACAGACGATCCCGTCGAGGCCGGATTCGCGCGCCAGCGCCGCCAGCCGGACGACCTGGTCGTGCGGGGTGCCGCCGACCCCGATGTCGTCGA
>VFQQ010004349.1_pt1 | contig 12615 bp, 20 predicted proteins | sample 3512341 | NCBI WGS metagenome assembly VFQQ01 (sample SAMN10412373, study PRJNA504923) | tailings metagenome | isolation source: Relicate 2 Philex TSF1 revegetated site | place: Philippines: Tuba, Benguet | collected 2017-08-29 | reverse complement strand
ATGAAGGGTGAGTGCCAACCGGCGAGCGCCTCATTGTCCGCCTGCCCCTGCCTCCCCATCTTCGCAGCAAGTCGCAGGCCTGACGCCACAATGCAGCTGCGACATCTGCATCCAGCTGCCCAGTTGACTCCAAGCCCCCTGCCCTTTCTGTAAATTTCCACAGCAAGTCGCAGGGCATGACGCTGGACAGGGTGATTGTGGACCTGTCTGGCGCCTTTGCTCCCGGCCAGTGCTACGTGGCCCTCAGGTGCGGATCCTGCCATTCGTCACGCTTGCCTGCTTGCTTGCTTGTTGCTTGCGCAGCTGCTGGTGCGGCTTGGCTGCCGTGTCTGCTGATGGGTGACATCTGCCTGTCTTGAGTGGCCACCCTCCTTTTGCTGCCATGTGTTCGCACCGCAGCCGGGCCAGCAGCCTGGAGGGACTGCAGATTGCGGGGCGCACCAATCCGCTGCTCAGCGTACCCAAGCCCGAAAAGCTGGCTGTGCAGGCAAGCAGCTGGCCTTTGGCTTGTCCATATGTGGCTTGTCAATGTGTGGCGGTTGCTGTCGCTGCTGGCGCCAAAGCAACCGAGGCATCTGCTGTGGCGCTGCCGCCGCCGGCTTGCTTGGGCTGGCTGTGTCACGTTTAACAAGCCACGAGGGCTCTGGATCATATTATTATGTTTTGGCCTTCTCCCCTGCCACAGTTCTATGCTGCCCACGAGTGCGGCGGGCGGTGGGAGCGCGAGGCGGTTGTGGGCGATGGCGAGCGAGGGCCCTTCCCTCTGCAGGTAGATAGGCCGGCCTGCGCGGGTTTGTCTCCTGGGCATCCGGTGCTGCAGCTTGCGCTGTGGCTGCGTGCATGTGGTCGTCGCCTTGTTCGCCGCTGCTGGCTGCGGCCTCGTGGCTGGGATCTTTCTTGACTGCTGACGGCCCTCTCCATGCTTCCTTCAATCACCGCAGATCGACTTTCGCGGGGCGCACGGCGAAGCGTTCTACCGCTGCATGCAGCAGGGGGCGGACGCTGTGCTCTGGCTTGGCGAGCTGCCTGACCTGGCGCAGCAGGCAGCACAGCAGGGGCAGCAGGCACGGCACGCCGCAGCCGCAGCACAGCAGCAGGCCGCGGCGGCGGGGTGGCAGCAGGCGCAGCCGTATGGGGGCTGGGGCCAGCCGCCGCCCCACCTGCAGCGCTCGCCGCGCCCGCAACAGCCGCAGCAGTACCAGCAGCAGCCGTACCTGCAGCAGCCGGCAGCGTCAGGGGGTGGTGGGTGGCAAGCACAGCAGCAGCAGCCTCCCCCCTCGCCTCAGCAGTCTGGAGGGTCTGTAGCCTCAGCTGCGCCCCGGCAGCAGTGGCAGTGGGCGCAGCAGGCAGAGCAGGCACAGCAGGCACAGCAGCAGCAGGCACAGCAGCAGCGGGCGCAGCAGCATCAGCTGCAGGCACAGCAGCAGTACATGGTGCAACAGCAGCAGGCGCAGCAGCACATGCTGCAACAGCAGCAGGCACAGCAGCAGCAGCAGCAGCAAGGCGTGACGCCGCCGCCGGCGCTGCTGGCTCCGGGCGCGCTTGGCCAGTCAGGGGGCGGGTTTAGCATCAGAGGCCTGATGACCCGAGGCGGCTCTGCCACACCCCACATGCTGCCCCCACAGCAGCCTCAGACCTCGCCACGCACAGCACCGCAGCCGCAGCAGGCTGTGCAGCAGCAGCACCACCACCAGCAACAGGCTTACCACCCGCCCCAGCAGGCGCAGCAACAGCAGCAACAGCAGGCAGTGCCGCCGCCGCCGCAGCCGGCGGCCCCCCCACCGCAGCCCTACCTGCTGGCACCTCCCCTCACCGACCCTGTGCCCTTCTCCTGGCCGCCCGGTAGCCGGGTGGTTCAAGTCCATGCGGTGTGCGATGGGCTGCTGTCGGCACCCTGCGCCCAGGACAGGTGAGTGCATGCTGTGCTGGCTGCTGCACACAGCGCACTCCTTTGCCCGGCATCGCCCCAGCCGGCCGTGGCAGCAGCGGAGGCCATGGCTGTTGTTGTCTAGAATTCCGTCTCCTATCCATTGAACCTGCAGGGAGGCGCTGCAGGAGTGCGCCACGCTTGAGGACTTGGTCGCCATGCTGCGCCCGCCCCTGAGGCTGCACCCCGAAGTGCCAGGTACAGCAGTGGGGTTGGGAAGGGCGGGGCACTGGGGGCAGCTGGGCAGCAGCAATCGACGTCCTGGGTGCATGTTCACAGCTGCTGAGCAACTAACCCATCAGGGAGGCTGCAAGCCAGCGGCGAGGGATGCACGATTGCTGGTTTGGATGCAAGCGAAGGCTCAGAGAGGCTCTCTTGCCCCTCCTTTCTGGTTGTCTGCAGCGGAGCTGTGGATGCTGGATGCGGGTGAGCTATTAGCCTGGCATCAGCTCTAATTTTAGCATGGAAATCGTTGTTCCTGGCTGCCCTGTGCACTGCGCCCAAGCTGGTGATGCCATTCAACTATCCTGCCCAAGCTACGCTGCCTGCCCACCTGTCTTCCCCCGCATGCCTTGCCCATACCAACACCCGCGCAGGCGGCTACTGCATGCTTGTTGGCGCCACACTGAAGCCTCGCATTGTCATGGACCTGGCAGCGGGGTTGGTGCTCAACGTCACAGCCTGAGCGGCAAGCGGCTTCGCCGTTGGCGGCAGCAGCTCGCAGGTGGCGACGGCGGCGGTCAGCGGCAGCCTTGGCGAGGCCTTCTGACGTTCGTCTATCTTCCGTCGAACTGTTGTGATCGCATTGCAACGCAAAGACGGCCGTCTGAGGCAAGGAAGGGAGGCTCAGCAAGCCCATGCAGATGAGCAGGATGGCATGCTGCTTTCCGGCTGTTAGGGCCCGCATCGGAAACATCGGCAATTGCACAAGCTTGTGAGCGACTGCCGAGGCGCCGTTGCACTTTCGCGCTTCACCCCGCTGGTCGCGCGCCCACCCCAGCCCGTCACTCCCCCTCAGAGGCTTGTACAGTTCCGCCAGCCGGCATGCACGCGGTCAGCGTGACGCGGTGTCAACCGCAGCTGGCCGGACGGCAAGCGGCGGCGGCGGCACGCTGCCGCTCAGTGCCGCCTGCCGGCCTGCCGCTCCGCGGGCTGCAGCGCCATGCTCGGCCGCTGCCGCCCTGCAGAGCTATGGACGACTCGGATGGCGAGGAGGAGGTGGAGCAGCAGCAGCAGCGTCAGGCGGTGGTGCAGCAGGCGGCACCGGCGCAGGAGGAGCAGCAGCAGGAGAGCGAGGTGGCAGTGGCGTCCAGCAGCACGGCAGCCGCCGCTGGCGCCAGCTCTGGAGCGCGGCAGCAGCGTGCGGCGGTGGCGGCGCCTGCGCCGCCGCCGGCAGCAGCGGAGCCTGACATGGGGCAGGCGTGGAAGATGGGGCTGGGTGGCGTGGTGGCCCTGGCCGCTTTTGCGGGGCTTGGCTTCCTGGGGCACCGCCTGTACAAGAGCAAGGCCGTGTCTAGCGCAGTCACCAACGTGCAGCAGGTGTGCAGTGGGGTTTTATTTGCAGGAGGGCAACGTGACAGCGAGGGTGTGCAGGCTGCAGCGACATGGTTGGCGGCGCATTGCTCCTTGCCGTTCTCAAGTTGTTGTGCAGCCGGCTGTGCTTCGCCCATGCCTTGCCGCCGCCACACTCGCCAAAGCCCTGCTACCGCCGCTCATACTGATGCCATTCTGCCAGCTTTCTCTCTCACCATGCTTGCCACCTGCCCCGCTGCCCACAGAGCATCCAGCGGGGGCAGCTGCAGAAGGAGTCGCGCGCCCGGCTGGACGGCTTCATGAGCACGCTGCGCAACATGCAGGTAGGCCTGTGCACATCTTGATTTGCTAACTGCGACACTGAATACTCGGTCGTGCTGGTTGCGCTGCTGTTTCCGCACCTCAATCACCATGCGCCTCCTGATCTAACCTGCCCAGCAGCCGCCTCCTGGCCAACCCACTGCGCCACCTCCTGGCATGCGATGCTGTAAAGTAATCATCACTTCCCTGCCACAGACCGCGGACATCTCGGCTCAGAACCTGGGCGATGAGGGCTTTGCCTATGTCGTGGATGCTCTCTCCTTCAACGACCGGTGCGCTGGCTTGGGTTGGGCTAGCGCTGGCTGCACTGTTGGCGGGCAGCGCAGTGGCGCCAGTGCAGGATGCACAGTGCAGGATGCACTTGGGTTGGTGTAGCGCTGGCTTGCATTGCATTGGGCAGCCACAGTGTCGCCAGTGCAGGATGCGGGCTGGGCAGCCAGCTTGCCCCTGCGCTTGGCTGTGCCAGCAGCACTGTGTTGCTGATTGCCGCAGGCAGCTGTGCCATCGTTGCGTGCGTTCTGTCTGACTCGCTGCGTCCCTGTCGGCGCATGTGCACTGCAGGTGCGCGGCCGCGGACTTCTCCAAGAACGGAGTGGGTGCAGAAGGCTGCAAGCAGCTGGTGCAGGTGCGTCGCCTCCTGCGCATGGCGGTTCGCCTGGCCCGGTTGCAAGGCACCTCTTTTTGCCCAGCGGATGGCAAGCGAAGCACCGAACCGACCTGTGTGCTGAGAAAATGGCCTCAAGGAAGCGCTTGGCACTGCTTTCAGCGTGCCTTGCAAACGGTTCAAGCTCCACACATGTACCATCAAAACCACCCACCGCAGGCGCTGACCTCCAACAGCGGCCTGCAGTCCCTGCTGCTGGACACCAACGCCATGGGCGACGAGGGCGCAGCCATGCTGGCCACGGTGCGCGCGCTGTGCACGCTTGGTACTACACATTGGCCTGCGATTGGCCTGTCGAATCGCCGACCCAGCGCATGCTGCCTGTTACACATTTTTGCGGCGCTGCAACAGCAGCAGTAGCCTCAACCTCTCACCCTGCCCATACCACGTGCCTTGTCAACCGCAGGCGCTGGTGGGCGGCAGCCGCACCACCACCCATAGTTCTGCCCTCTCAACTGCTTCAAATTTCGCCCCTGCCCATCCTGTCCCTCTGCTACACCTGCCCCACCAACCGCAGGCGCTGGCGGGCAGCAGCCGCATCACCACCCTCAACCTGTCCCCCAACTGCCTTACTTCTTGCTTGTGCTCACTTTGTCCCTCTGCTACACCCCAACTCCGACATCTGCAGGCGCTGGCAGGCGGCAGCCGCATCACCACCCTCAACCTGTCCTCCAACAACATTGGCGACGCGGGCGCAAAGGCGCTGGCTGAGATGCTCAAGGCGAGCGGGGTTGCCGTTTACGATGTTTGCGTGTGAATGCGGATTCGCTCACGCAGCGGTTGATGAGGCGTGTGGACCACGCCAGCGGTAGCTATCACTTGTGGAGCTATCACTTGTGGAGACACAAAACGAGGCGCCCTGTGCTCCCTCCCCCAGCCGCTGCCGCGCTCACCCACACACCCCTCTTCTCTGGTCATTCCTGATCCCCCACGGACCCAGACCCCGCTCTGCAGGCGCTGGAGCAACTCAACACCAGTGTGTTCAACTCAGCGCTGGTGTTCTCACCCTTGCTCTGTGCTTCTCTGATTGTTGCAGACCAACACCACGCTGGAGGTGCTGGAGCTCAACGGCAACGTGATTGATTACGAGGGCATCGGCGCCATCGCCGAGGCGCTCACCCAGAACACCAGCCTGAAGACGCTGGGCCTGAGGTGGGAGCCGCTGCTTGTGCTCGCCCTGTGTTGTGGGCGTGAGTACTTGAAGCAATGCGGAGCACCAGGCTGGAGACGACAAGCCTCAGGCAAGCTCTGTTGTTGACTTGATTTGCAACAGTCACATCAGGGCGCGCGGCAGGCTGCCTCAGCTCCCTCAGCTGCGTGCGCCTACATTCAATCCCTGCTCTCAACCGCTCCTCCTCCCCGCAGCGACAATTACATTCAAACGCCCGGCGCCGCGCTGCTGGCCACCGCCCTCAAGCAGAACTCCACGCTGCAGGTGAGCCCAGCTTGGCGTGCCTGATTGGTTGGTGGAGCGAGGAGGCAGAGTGCGGCTATTCACTGATCGGTTCCCAAGGGGACTGGCGCCTGCTGGCACCTGTCGCCTGCATGCCCAGTAGCTCATGAGAGGACGTCCTGCCCAAGTCATGAGTTTTCGTGCTGCTGCTTTCCCTGTGACCAGGAGCTGTACATCAAGGGCAACGAGCTGTAGAATGAGGGCGTGAAGAATGTTCCTCCAGTTCACGCATTTCTGCTTCGTTTTCCTTCCCTCCTCACAACCAGGAGCTGTACATCAAGGGCAACGAGCTGGGCGATGAGGGCGTGAAGACGCTGTGCGAGGCGCTCAAGGGGCACAAGGGTGCGCTGCTTGACTGGCTCGGACAATCTTTATCATGTGCTGGGTGTTGTGTCTTTCCAACCCTGCTTCGCTAAGCTGATCGAGGCGGTGCATCTGCCTGGCTTTTGGGCCACAAGGGTGCGCTATCATGGTGCTGGCTGTCCGGCCGATCAATTAGCTGCCCCGCAACAGCTGTGGGATGTGAATTGCCGGTGGCAGGGCACGAGCATGACAGACCTCCCCGCCGCTTGCTACACTACCCAATGCAGAGCTGAAGGCCGTTGACTTTGGCAACAACTCGATGGGCAAGGAGGGTGCGGCTGCACTGGCCGACCTGCTGCGCGGCAGCAAGACCATCACCGACGTCAACATCAACATGAATGACGTGGGCAACGACGGCGCCTTCCAGGTGGGAAATTTTTCGATGGTTCACACCGAGAAGCCTCAGGACAGAGAAGAGAAGAAGAGAAGAGGATGAGAGGCGCTCAAGCTGCATGTCTGAATGTCACCATCCCTGCGCCTTACACCCCTGCCCCCCTCCCTGCCTCTCTACACCCCTGCCCCCCTCCCTGCCTCTCTTCTTCTTCCATTCCCAGATTGCGGCCGCCATCTCCGGCTCCAAGACGCTCAAGCTGCTGGACGTGGGCGGCAACAACATCAGCGAGGACGGAGCCAAGGCGCTGGCCTGTGAGTGTAACAGTGCTAGGATTCCGTTGCCGCCCTGTAAGAGGCCTTGTCCAGGTTGCCGCTGCACATTCAGCTGCCCACACCCAGGCGCTTGCATGCGGACAGCATAGTGGTGTTCGTGCTGTGGAAAGTAGTAGGCGGGACGCTGAAAAGGGCTCTCATTGCTCCGCCGCCCCCGTCCTTATACCCTGTCTGCCCCCACACACTGCACTGCAGCTGCGCTCAAGGGCAACGAGAGCCTGCGCACGCTGGAGCTGTCTTACAACCCCATTGCTGCTGATGGCGCCAAGGCCTTTGCCGACGTCGTCAAGTACGACATGCAGGTGCGAGGAAGGAGCCGGCTTTTTTGTTGGTTTGCGGTTGTGGGGGTGAGGGCGGCACGGGCTGGCTGCTGCATCCGGTCAAGACGGCGCTGTGAGGTGTGCGGGCGACGCCTTGCGCTGTGGTGTGGGTCGCCGCGTCGTCTTTGTTGCAACTTGCGACCAGACAGCCACTGCCGTTTTTCACCTGCTTTGGCTTGCAGGTTGAGACCGTGGGCATGGGCTGGTGCAAGATTGGCGCGGGCGAGGGCGCCAAGGCCGTGGCAGACATGCTGATGTGAGCGAGCTGTGGGAAGAAAGTGCCAGCCCTGGTGTTGCCTGCCTTTTGCTTGTCGCTTCTTGCTTGCCTGCCGCCTGCATGCAAGCAGCATTGCGAGCAGCAGGCTGGCCGGCGTGCGGCTGGCACGAAACTGATTGGTTTGCGCCCGTTCGTTGGTTTGATTTATTTATCTGCAGGTACAACAACTCCATCCGCCGCCTGGACCTGCGCGGCAATGCCTTCGGCAACGACGGTGCGCGGCTGCTGCTTTGCCGTGTTGAGCAGGGCGGCAGGGGAGTGCAGGAGTGAGCGAGCCAATGGGCTAGTAAGGGTGGATGCTAAGTGCAGGACACCCTCCTATCATCTGATCTCGCTTTCCAACCTGCAGGCGCCATCTGGTTCTCCCGCGGCTTCAAGGAGCACACCAACGGCAACCTGACGGAGCTGGAGCTGGGCTACAACGAGATCAAGGACGAGGGGGCGTGCGCGCTGGCGCAGGTGGGTAACTTTGCTGCTCTCCTTTTGGAAGCCGTTGTCTGGGGAACACCCTTACCAACTTTGGCGGAGCTCGGCTACAACAAGATCAAGGACGAGGGGGCGTGCGCGCTGGCGCAGGTGCGCTGGGTGGTCAGTGCCTTCTTGCAGTGGGTGGCTGCCTTGCCTGCGGCCAGTGCGGCTGCGCAGCCTTGCGGTCCGTGTGCCCCCTCAAACATTACCATGGAGCAAGGCTGTGCCCGTCTCCCCGCACTGCCGCAGGCGCCCAAGGCCAACCCCCAGGGCGCTCTAGGACTGATTTGCACATTCTCACTGACCCACAGCCACTTCATTGAAAGCGGCCCTCCTGGCCCTGTACCCTTCCCTCGCTGCCGCAGGCGCTCAAGGCCAACCCAGAGGGCGCCCCCAAGGAGTTCAAGATCAACGCCAACTACCTCACCAAGTTTGGGCAGGTGCGGACTTGTCAATTGATGGCTGTGTGCTCAGTTGATTTGCGCTGTGGAACAACAGAGGCAACTACCTCACCAAGTTTGGCCAGGTGAGTCTTCGAACTGTTTGTTGCCGCCCAGGCAGTTGAGCTGTGCTCGGTCGCTTCGTCAATTGGAACATCAGAGGCAACTACCTCACCAAGTTTGGGCAGGTGGGCCGTGGCTACGGACCTCATCAGTTGTCGTTTTGCTCTATTGGTATTCTGTTGGTCAGTTTGCCATGTGCAGCACGCAAGCAAGCTAGCTACCTCACCAAGCTTGGGCAGGTGCGGTTTGGCTCAGCGGGTTGTTGTGTGCTGGTCACTCAGCCATGTGCCACACCAGAACGCGCATGGTGCTCCTGTGCCCTGGATGGATGCGTTATTCGATTCAGATGAGCAGGTGCCAGCGGCGGCCTTGACTCTGGGCTGCCGCACATTGCCATTGAGGCATTTGAATATTGCACAGCCTTCATGCTGCTACATGGTGTGCATGATGTCCCAGTGGCCCCCCCCCCCTGCTGCCCGCTGTTCAAGGTGGCGCTGCACTGTGTGCGCTCAGCTCCGTTTGCTGCCCCTTCCTGCTGCCCGCCGCCGCAGGTGGCGCTGACCGAGGCGCTGGACATGGTGTTCGACATGGCCAAGAAGGAGATTGTGAGTTGGTTGATTTTTTTATTTTCTGTCTCCTGATCAGAGTGCTTTAGGCGCTGTGGAGCAGTGCAGAAGGGACTGTTTGCTTGCTGCCGTTTGCTGGGGGTGGCACTTGAAGCACTGCATGGACTGCTTGATCTACAAGAGGGAGCAGGATGCTGAGCGGAGGCTGGCTGAGTGCCATGGGATCTTGGCCTCAAATGCTTTGCCTTGCCTTGTCTCCTGCAGACCATCACCTTCTGAGGCGCCGGTGGCATCAAGGCTCAAGTGCGGCGGGCAGCGGAGCAGCCATTGCGCTCTGTTGCTTGCCGCAGCAAACGGTTTTTCCCATGCACACTGACCCCCATCACTGTTGATTGCTGGTGCTCCGCAATGTAAACGTGCGGGCATGCAACATCGCACATGTCGGTTGGCGAGAGGGTCAGTTGGCGGCTGGTGGAGTGGCAGAGATATTGGAGCAGACAACCAGCACAGTAGAACAAAGAGTTTCTGTTGTTCACGGCCGGCCTCGTTAGGCACACAGCTATTCACTACAACGACCGCGGCGTGTTGCCTGTGGTGGGCTGTCGAGCGGCGGCTGACGCTGGGCGCGAAAGGCGGTGGCGCCTGTCGCCACCCAACAGCATCCGGCGTTTCTGCGTCTGCCCACAATCTCGACGCCACTGGTGGAGCTTCGATCACGTGTCGGTGAGCGTTTCTGCCTGCCCTGCGCTCAACCGGGTTTTCGTGTTGGGAGCGCCAAGCCCTTGGGCCGGGCGCTGCGATCCTTTCGACCCAGAATCCAAGCCATATAGCGTAGCACTGCACCTCTGGCCTCGCGAAGCTCCCGGCTCGCAGCTGGGTTCCCGAGCGCCGTCTTTCTCACCCTCCTGGGCCCCGATCCCTCGCAGGGCGCGCAGCAGCGTCCACAAGTCCCCTCGAGACATGCAGCCCCCGCCCCCGCCGGGCCTGGCCCGGCCGCCGGGCGGCGGCAGCGGCGGCGGCGACCGTTCAGAGCGCCGCCGCTCCCAGGGCCAGCAGCCGCAGCCGCAGGGCACCCCTGGCGGCCATCCTGGCACCCAAAAGCGGCACGGCAAGGCCCAGAATGGCCGCGGCCAGCCGCAGCACCAGAACCAGCCACAGCAGACCCCCGGGCGGGGCGCAGCGGCAGCAGGTGCACCCCCGCCGCCCCCTCCGCCGACTGCCTTTGCCTCATATGTGCAGGGCCAGCAGCATGGCTATGGCCCGCAGTACGGCAGCGGTCCAGCGCCTCCCTCGCCTTACTTTGCTGGCGGCACGCCTGGCCGTGGCGGCCGCGGGGGCAGGGGCAGGCACAGTGGTCCCAGCGGGCCCGGCGGCTACGCCAACAATGGCTACGCTCAGGGCGGCTTTCCTCAGGGAGGCTATGGCAGTCCCGCACCACCCGGCGGCTACACGCCGCCCCCGCCGCCGCCAGGCAGCGCCGGCCGCGGCGGCCGCGGCGGCCGTGGCCCCGGCGGGAGAGGCGCCGCCGGCGGCGGCCCAGCAGGCACGCCCGGGGGTGGTGTGCGACTGCCGCCCCCGCCGCCCGGCCAGCGCGGCAGCAGCGGCAGCGGCTACGCCACACCCCCGCCTGCTCGCACGCCCATGCACGCAAGCAGCAGCAGCAGCAGTGTGGATAGTGCCCGGCGCACGGGCGGGCGGAGGGGCGGCTACTTTGCAGAGCACCTGCCTGGCGCTGTGCTGCAGGCAAGCTGCAGGAGGGGGTACGGTTGCCACAGTGTGTGTGCTGGTCTGAGCATGGTAAACAGTGCACCTCCCTGCCACAGCAGCAGCCTTCATGCTGCCGCAGCAATGGTCCGTTTCATACCTGTCGCTTCTCACTTTACCTGCCGCAGCAAGGGCTGAAGGGGGGCGCCCTGTTCCGAGCCGTGTTCCGCACCAACCCCTCGGACCGCAACCAGGTGCGGATTTAGGTGGATTTGTAGAGTGCTCATGCAAGTTCAAACATATGACTGGGTGTGCTCTGCCAGAGATGCATTGTTCAGTAAGGGTCACCAACCCCCGGACCGCAACCAGGTGCAGAACTGTGCCCTGATTTGCGTAACGTTCTGAACATTGTGGATCCTGCTTGGCAATGCCAGGGTTGTTTTGCTTAGCATGGGGATCGGTGCAAACGCATGTGCCCCGGCATGGCATTAACTATTTCACTCCGGCCCTCTCTGCTGCCCTTCCACGCAGGGCTTCTGCTCGCTGCCCGGCCTGCCCACCGATGTCTTCGTCCGGGTGCGATTTGCTGTCAACTCATCACTGCTGCTACAGGAGTTGTAGTGCTGGGTTGCTGCCGTGCAAGCGCCGTGCCGGCAGCTTGATGGCCATTAGGTCTTCGTCCGGGCATTGCCATTCATTGATGTTCTACATTGTCATTCATCGATTTTCTAAATTGTCATTCATTGATGTTCTGATCCCATGGCACTCTGTTCTGCCACGTTGCATTCCGCAGGGCTTCAAGATGCAGAACCGGGCGATCGAGGGCGATGAAGTGGCCATCCGCATCCTGCCCCCCAGCGAATGGTACCAGCTGGCATCCGCCAAGGCAGCAGCCGAAGCAGAGGCCGCCAAGACTGGCGCCGGCGGCGCAGCAGCAGGCACGCCGCAGGCACCGGCAGGTGCGGCAGCACAAGTGGCCCCAGAGCGCAGCAATGCGGTGCCAGCTGCGCTGCCCTCGCGTGCGGCAGCGGCGGCAGGCGCCCCGCCACCCACGCCGCTCACTGCTGCCGTGGGCGCTGCGCCGGCTGCTATGACTCCGCCAGCGTGGGCGGGCGGCCAGCAGCGGCGGCCGGCTGGAGACCTGGTGGCATCCCCCGCCCTGCTGCTTTCAGGTATGTGTGTCTGTGTGTGTTGTCATCTAGGCACTGTTGCCGGGCAGGCGAGACGTCTTGTTGCCAGCACACTCGCGTGCGGCCTCTGCCAGCCTCCCCAGCTTCCTGCCGTGCTGCCTGTTGCTTGATGGCCCGGCCGTTGAACCCTCCACTGTGCCTGCAGCCAGTGGTGGCGACCTTGGGGTGGCGCTGGGCCCCTCCCTGCTGGGCGATGCGGATGACAGCGAGGAGAGCGAAGCAGGTGGGCAGAACTGCTCTACAAGGGAAACATCGGCCGTTGCTGGCTGATTTGCACAACCGGTTGAGGTGGTAGGTATGGACCAGTGTGTGCAGCAGAGCAACCAGATGCACGCGTCATGCCCCCACACTGCCTCCTCTGCCCCCGCCATAACAGGCTCCGTGAGCAGCGAGGGCAGCCTGTGTTTGGAGGAGCACGAGGCGCTGGTGGCGGCGGCGGAGGAAGACCTGGTGGTAAGAATTGCCATCTTGTGTGCATGGAGTGATGGTTGCGACCGCCCAGCTGTGGACGCAGTGCGCTCACGCCTTCACTTGTTTTCTTGCTGCGTCCATCCACCCTCGGGGCTTGCAGCTGGACACAGGCACAGCTGCCGGCCATCGCCTAACTTCATCCTGCATTGCTGCTTTCATGCATCACACACAGGGGTCGAAGCTGGACAC
>VFQQ010004347.1_pt1 | contig 12616 bp, 11 predicted proteins | sample 3512341 | NCBI WGS metagenome assembly VFQQ01 (sample SAMN10412373, study PRJNA504923) | tailings metagenome | isolation source: Relicate 2 Philex TSF1 revegetated site | place: Philippines: Tuba, Benguet | collected 2017-08-29 | reverse complement strand
CAGCTGGGCATCACCGTAATCTTGGTGGGTCATGTCACCAAGGAAGGGGCGTTGGCAGGCCCGCGTGTGCTTGAGCATATTGTGGATACAGTGCTCTACTTTGAAGGTGACCCTAATTCCAGCTTCCGGCTGATCCGAGCATTCAAGAACCGCTTCGGCGCTGTCAATGAGCTGGGTGTGTTTGCCATGACAGAAAAAGGCCTGCGCGAGGTCAGTAATCCTTCTGCCTTGTTTCTCTCGCATCATGCAGAGCAGGTTGCGGGCTCCTGCATTACTGTCACCCAGGAAGGCACACGACCATTATTGGTTGAGGTTCAGGCCTTGGTGGATGAGGCGCATGCCCCAAACCCCAAACGCTTATGTGTTGGCTTAGAACAGAACCGCTTGGCCATGTTGCTGGCGGTGTTACACCGCCATGCGGGGGTTGCTTGCTTCGATCAGGACGTGTTCATCAATGCGGTTGGCGGCGTAAAAATCAGTGAACCTGCAGTCGATCTCGCTGTGCTTTTTTCAATCGTTTCTTCATTAAAAAACAAACCATTAGATAATAAACTTATTGTTTTTGGTGAAGTTGGATTGGCGGGAGAGATTCGGCCTGTACAGCGCGGTCAAGATAGACTTAAAGAAGCAGCAAAACTTGGCTTTACGCAGGCGATTGTCCCCAAGGCTAATGCCCCTAAACAGGCCATGGCAGGTATCAAAGTGATTGGCGTTGAGCGCCTAGAACAAGCACTCAACGCCTTGCGCAACGCTTAATGTAGATGGCCTGTCAGAAGGCCATTTGGAAGGTGCTAGCTACCCTGGCTTCTGATCCAGGCAATCACTTTCAGAACTTCATCTGGAGACATGCCGTTTTCAGGGTCATTGGGATCCATTAAACCTTTACCTTTTGCGCTCATGCCGCCATCAGTGCCAGCCCAGATGATCTCAAACATGCCTTTGTCTTCAGCACTTTTGGCATGATTAAAGCGAGGACCAGTTAAACCATGTGCAGTTTGTCCTTGCGCATTGCTCCCATGGCACTGATTACATGAATACAAATGATAGATTTTCTTACCACTTTCCAAAGCGCTTTTATCTCCGGTATAAGGATTTTTACCACTAGACATAAATTGCTTGGCTTGGGCAGTCTCAAAATATTCAGTTTTGATTTTGAGCGCTCCGCCTTTACTGTCGGTAAAGCCGATCATTTCTTGAGCCCATGCGGACTGAAAGACACTGACAGCCGCGACAACTAACATAAACACAAATGTGAATACGAAAGTTAACTTATAGGTATTGACTTGCATGTCGCCTCCTTAAATTAATCGTTTGCACACTAGTGTGAAAACAACAACTTACAATAAGTTCAATGAGTGAGTGATTGGCGGCTTGAGACTTTGTGCAGTTTTAGGGATTAAAAGCAGGGGAAATTCGGCGGTTTCCTCTTTGAATATTGCATTCAGACAGCCTTTCAAAGACCGCCCGATTGAGAAGATTTTGGTGTTCAGGAAATTCTCATCCACATGGTGAATGATGAAAATCCGGCATAGATGTCGCAAATTAAGACTATTGTCTGCCCGAGAAAAAACTTCTTCTCCCAATCAAATTTAAAATAATGAATATTAACAATGATTTAATTTTTTTCTGTTGGAATGATCTTGCCTAGTTTTTGATGGAATAACTTTTGCAGATAAGCATGCATCATCGTCTTGTTTGCTAAGGTTTAAATGGATTATTCAGTACGTGGTGGCCTTCGGGACCGCCATTTTTTTCATCAAAGTAGCTGCGGTTTCACGCTCATCGAAATGGCCACCGTGATTGCCATCATGGGCTTGATGATTGTGAGCGTGCTCAATGGCTATGAGTTGGTGTTAAGTACCAAGGTTAAAAAATTGTGTCAGGAGTTCCGTGATGTGCAAATCATGGTCTATGGGTATCAAGACAAGTACCGCTATTTGCCAGGTGATGATCCAAGAGCCAACACACGGTTTGTAGGTGGTCAGTTGGCGACGGACGTTTTTGCGATTGGAAATGGTGAGATCGATGGACATTGGAATTCGAATGATCTGGGTGATGAGTCGGCATTAGCTTGGCAGCACTTGAGGCTTTCTGGACTTGCTTCAGGTGCAATTAGCTTTAGCAATGGCGCTGATATGGCGCTATATTTCCCTAGAAATCCGGATGGTGGCCGCATTGGCCTGCAAAGTTTGATGTCATTCAGTAGTCAAGGCATCACGGATGGTAACCTGACTGGGACCATGGTGATCTGTTCTGATCGGATTACCGGAAAAGTGGCCAGATTGCTTGATATTGCCTTGGATGATGGCGAGACACATTCAGGCACCATGCGTGCAATTCCTAGCGGTAGTATGCCCGGCCTTTCTACTGAAACAAGCCAGTTGGATAACACGGCGATGTATACGGTGTGTTTGACCTTTTAATTCGTAAACGCTCTTAACCCATAAAAAGTCTGCCTTTGTCTATCAATGTTTCGCAAGCCGAGGTCCTTGCTCCAAGACTCAGGGCTTGTGAAAAATTTGGCCAGAGTAGTCGCGGCTATCTGGCCCCATGAGATACAAATAAAGCGGTACCAGTGCATCTGCTTGTGGTAAATCTGCGTGAATTTCACCTGGATGTGTTTTTTTACGCTGAGGCGATTGTATCGGGCCCGGTAGCAGGGTGTTGACGCGTAGGTTGGGAAACTGTCCAAGCTCTAGCGACCACATATGGGTCATTTCTTCGACCGCGCGTTTGCTGATGCCATGACTTCCCCAGAACGCACTGCTTGGATGCATGTTGCTGGTAGAGGTAAACAAAATGGCAGCGTCTGCTGATTGCTTCAGTAGTGGCAAACATGCCTTGGTAATGGCAAAAGGTGCAACCAGATTGACCTGTAACATGCGAGAAAACTGTGCGCCTGTCTGGATTTCCAGCGGACTCAGATTGTCGAAATGGGCTGCGCTGTGCAAAATGCCATCCAGCCTGCCTAGCTGCTGGTAGATACCCTCGGCCATGGCCATGGCTGATTCATCCGTCAGTTTTTCCAGATCCATTGGAAATATCAATGGCTCTGGCCCTCCTTGCATCTGTATGGCGTCATAGACGGCCTCAAGCTTTTTTTGCCGACGTCCAAGCAGTATCACGGTGGCCCCGTGAAGCGCGTAGGCCATTGCGGCTGTTTTACCAAGCCCTTGACCAGCCCCAGTCACGAGAATCACCCGGTCTTTCAGCAGTGCTGCATCAGCTTGGTAGTTGGCGGGAATCGAATTTGCTGACATGAAAAGTGGCTCCGAGATCATTGGGAAAGAATGGCGTCAGCACAGCTGCGGCCAGATCGCATGGCGCCTTCTATCGTGGCTGGATAATCACCTGCAACATAATCACCAGCAATTAACAGGTTCTGGATGGGTGTCATCATCGCAGGCCGGGCAAGCAATGGGGTGCAAGCAAAGGTGGCCCTTTTTTCTGCTACCACCTTATGCCATAACACTGTCGGCAAATATGGAAATGCATGCTGTAATTCTTCAACGACTTTCACTGCCAGTGTCTCCATCGTTATTGATTGATGCGTGCCATTGGCACTGATGACAACTGCGAGGAGATTCTTCTGGCCATATAGTTGGCCGCGGTCAAATACCCACTGGCTATAAGTGCCTGTTAGCCCGGTCATCGGGCGAGGTAAAGCTGCTTCTGCGGCATACTGCAGATACACGGTGTAGATAGGTTGGTAAGTCAGTTTGGCGACTTGTTGCTTAAGCGCACCCAGACCTTCAAACCCCTCAAGCAGGGGAGCTAAGCGAAAAGGGGAGACTGCCAGGATCACATGGCTAAATGATTGCTCAAATCCTTTGCCTGATACGACAAATTCCTGATTTCCTGATCGAGTACCGCATAGAGTGATCTTATCAATGGGCGTATGCTGCAACACCTCGCCACCTTTCTGACGAATGTATTCCGCCAATGGGGTACCCAACATGGTGGTTAAATCCACCTTGGGCAGGAGCATATCGCAGTCATGGCGACTGCCTGTAAAGCTATCGCGCATAACATTTAAAAAGATTTGTGCGCTGGCCTCATTGACTGGGGTATTTAAAGCCGCAAGGCATAATGGCTCCCACAGCCATTCAATCACCCGTTGGGGTTGGCTGTGCGCTTTAAACAGGGTCGCCAGCGGTTGATCCTGTTTGAGTTTGAATTGTTTTAATTGCGCCCAGATCATCAAGCGCACAACTGCCAATCGTTCTGAAGTGGTGAGCCCTTTGGCGGTCATTAATCCAGCGAGCATATGCAATGGTGCGGGCAGGCGCGTGCTTGTCTGCAGATCAAAGTGAGGCAGCATTGCCAACTGCAGAGGCAATCGCATCAGGACATCTTGTTCTCTAATACCTGCAAGTGTGAGTTGGCGTAGGGTTTCCCGGTAAGCACCCAACAAAATATGCTGGCCATTATCCAGCGCCAAGCCTTTCCAGTTAAAACCACGTGCCCGCCCACCTAATGTGGGCGATGCTTCAATTAGGGTTACGCGTATCCCGTTTTCTGTGAGCCTGGTGCCAGCAGCCAAACCGGCGCAACCTGCACCGATCACTGCAACTTGTGGTTGTTTTATGGAAGACATAGTATTCATGCGATCCTGCATGGTGCTGGCAGGTCAGTGATCAAGGCTAAGGGCTTTCTTAGGTACGCACCCAGGTGGTCCATGCCAGCCATAATTTGCGTAGTGGTGTAAGCGATGTTCTGGCATTCAAAACCTTTTGTGCGCCATCTGCTTTGATTTCCCGTAGCAGTGTACGGTAGATGGCAGCCATGATCAGCCCGGTTCGCTGGGATTTTCTATCTTCCTCAGGCAACGCGTTGAAAGCACGGTCATAAAAGCTCTCTGCGCGTTCAATTTGAAACTCCAACATGTTTTGCACCTGCTCAGATTCCAATCCCTGCAGAATATCTGCTTCTGTGACGCCAAATTGTGCGAGCTCATCTAGTGGGAGATAAATACGGTTACGTCTGGCATCTTCACCTACGTCGCGAATAATGTTGGTCAGCTGGAATGCCATGCCTAAATCATGCGCATATTTCAGCGTGTTGCGATTATTAAAGCCAAATATCGAGGCTGATAACAAGCCAACAACACTGGCGACCCGGTAGCAATAGAGTTGCAGTTGTTTGAAATCGGCATAGCGGTTCTGATCAAGGTCCATCTCCATGCCATCAATGATTTCCTGAAAATGCTCAGCACTCAGGTCATATGCCTTCACCGCTGGAACCAGTGCCTTGGTGACCGGGTGCTGTGGTTTTTGCATATAGAGATTGGCAATTTCAGTCCGCCACCAGGCCAACTTAGCACGTGCAGTTTGCAAGTCTGTACATTCGTCAGCAATATCATCGACTTCACGACAGAATGCATACAATGCTGTAATGGCCTCTCTTTGGGGCTTGGGTAGGAACAGAAAGCTGTAGTAAAAGCTTGAGCCACTTGCAGCAGCCTTTTCCTGACAATAAGCTTGAGGTGTCATCGTCGGCTGATTGCCCTGAATAGCATATAGGACCAATCCCAGGCTTTTAGCACGGGACGCTGAGTAAACATATCCCCATGGGATCGATGTAATTTTTGCAGAATGCGCTCGCCACCGGCGATGATTGTTCGCATTTCCAATCCAATTCTTCCGGGCAATATCAATCCCAATGGCGCGCCTGACTGTAAAAGGCGACGCGCGCGGTTAATCTCAAATTCCATGAATATTCCCCAGTTGCCACTCGTATTACCTTGGGCAATCTGGCTTTCTTCAATGCGATATTTACGCATCTCGTCCAGTGGGAAATAAATGCGATTTTTTTTGTAGTCAATGGCCACATCCTGCAGAAAATTAATCAACTGCAGTGAAGAACAAATGGCATCTGACATCCCGATATTGCGCGGTGTTGCCATACCGTAGAGGTGCAATAGCAAGCGACCAACAGGATTTGCAGAACGTCTACAGTAATCCATGACTTCACCAAAATCAGCATAGCGCGATTTTGTAACATCCTGACAGAACGCATCGAGCAAGTCATAGAAGGGCTGTATTGGCAGCTGATGGTCTTCAATCGTGACCTGAAGAGCTTTAAAAAAATCTGTTTCTGGAGCCTGGTCAGCATGAATGCGCGAGAGTTCCCGGCGAAAACCAGCCAGCAGCATCAATCGGTCTTCCTCAGAAAGATCACCTTCATCGGCAAAATCGTCGGCCTGGCGGGCGAAGGCGTAAATCATGCCAATGGGCTTTCTCAGCCGCATCGGCAATAACGCAGAAGCTACCGGGAAGTTTTCATAATGACGTTTAGCGAGCGCTAGGCTATCGCTCGTCACATTCTGATTGATTTGGGTACTCATCAAGACGCTAAGTATGCCATAAAACCTCATTACTGGCCCGCAGTTCATCACCGTATTGTCTTAGCTTTGGGTTACAATCGGGCGGTTATAAAATGATTGAGTATAAAGAATGAGATTGTCATGCTAGGCATTATTGGTGGTACCGGCCTGACTCAGTTGGCCAATTTGAATGTTACGCGTCGTCAGATTATACGCACCCCCTATGGCGAACCTTCTGCACCTTTAGTGTTTGGAGAGGTCGGGGGCAGGGAAGTGGTCTTTCTGGCAAGGCATGGCGGTGGGCACACCTTGCCGCCTCATCAGGTGAACTACCGTGCCAATCTGTGGGCATTACATTCAGAAGGCGTGCGGGACATTATTGCTGTGGCCACAGTAGGCGGCATTCATCCTGAGCTCGGTCCGGGCAAACTGGCTTTGCCTGATCAAATTTTGGACTATACCTATGGACGGAAAAACAGTTTTCATGAAGGTACCGATGTTTCAGTCCGGCATATTGATTTTACCCAGCCGTATAGTGAAAAAATGAGAACCCTGTGCAAACAGGCTGCGCGCGAAATTGACGAAACACTTTATGATGGAGGTGTCTACGCCACCGTGCAGGGCCCTAGGCTGGAAACGGCTGCAGAAATCAATCGTTATGAGCGCGATGGGGCTACCATGGTGGGCATGACCGGGATGCCTGAAGCAGCTCTGGCGCGTGAACTTGACATTGAATATGCTGCAATCTGCCCGGTTGCCAATCACGCTGCAGGCCGTGGTACCAGTGCACATGGGATACGTTATGAAGATATTGGCCCGGTGCTTGGTGAAACCATGCAGCGTGTACGGAATCTGTTACAGCAAATGGTGACTTTGCATGGCAATTAGGCCAGTGTTACGAATGGGGGATCCGCTGCTACTTAAAAAAGCAGCACCGGTCGAAATCTTTGACACGCCAGAATTACATGCCCTCATTCAGGACATGCAAGACACGATGACATCAATGAATGGCGCTGGTATCGCTGCTCCGCAGATCGGCGTCAGCTTGCGTGTGGTTATTTTCGGGGTTGGTGAAAATCCACGTTATCCAGACGCCGAGCAGGTGCCCTACACTGTGCTGGTTAATCCAGTATTGCACCCTTTGGGCAATGAAGTTGAGGATGGCTGGGAAGGTTGTCTCTCAGTGCCCGGCATGCGCGGTATTGTGCCAAGATATCATCGACTCCATTATAGCGGGTTTGATCCCTACGGAAATCCAATAGATCGGATGGTCAGTGGCTTTCATGCACGAGTTGTTCAGCATGAGTGTGATCATCTTGACGGTATTCTTTATCCGATGCGCATTCGTGATCTCGCCAACTTTGGCTTTACCGATGTGCTGTTTCCGGGACAGGAAATACAAGACGATTAAGAATCGTTCTGGTAGAATTCAGCCCCTGACGATTTAGGTAGTCAACAGCAGCATTAACAAAGTTGTTGAGGTGTAGGGTAATGTGACCAATGCGCACGTTAGCCGAAGCTAAAACTGCCAAGTGTGTTTAGTTAGTGCAATACGGAAGCGTGGCCGAGTGGTTGTGACCGCAAGGGTCATCGCCGCTGATGTAAGCAGATGAATCTGCAACATCAGCGCGAAAGGCAGCAGTCTTGACAACAACGCAGCTTGCGCTGGGTTGTTGCGGTGAAGGGTAATGTGAGCAATGCGAACGTTAGCCGGAGCCAAAACTGCCAAGTGTGTTTAGTTAGTTCAATACGGAAGCGTGGCCGAGTGGTTGAAGGCAGCAGTCTTGAAAACTGCCAAGGGTTTACGCCCTTCGTGAGTTCGAATCTCACCGCTTCCGCCAGACCTCTTCAACTCCCATTTATTCCGATACCAAGAACTGATTATGATCAGTTTTCAGGTAAAAGTTGCCTTGTGCATCAATCTTGATGGCTCTAATGCGATACCCACTCAGAACGGGCTCTGCATAAACCAGGTTTGTCCCTTCTTTTTTAATGCGATATAGCTGCAAAGCGGCCATCCCTGCCACAAAGTAGTCGTGATCCCAGTAGTCGTTTTTCCCTGTGCTGGGATACTTTGCAATCTGACCCACCCCAATAGAGGGTAGAAACGTCATGGCAGGTTTTTCAAAGCCCTCATGGTTGTTGAATTTGTTCCCATAGTAATTACTCATGCCATCGCGTTCATAGATGGTGCCGTAGCTTACGATAGGCCAACCATAGTTCTTGCCTTTCTTGATCAGATTGATCTCGTCGCCACCGCGTGGTCCATGCTCACTCAGCCATAGCTCATTGCTTTCTTTGTCGAAAAAGAGGCCGCCTGAAGGTGAGCGTATCCCAGTGGCATACACTTCAGCATTCAACCGCTGTAAATCAATCCGGATTACTTTACCGATGGAAGTTGTTTTGTCCTGAACCCGCTCTGGCTTTGAAAAGTCCCCAATGCTGAGATATAGAATGTGGTTGCTCTCGCCCATGACCAACTTGCCACCTACCTGGTGGCCCAGAAATGGCTCCTTGATAGCAGGGCGACTCAGGTAGATTTCCCGTTTGAATAAAATGTCTGCATTAGGGATATCGACTTCGAACTCGGAGACTGCCAAGCGGGCTCCATTCTGTTGCTCATCCCACGTGGTATAGGCGACAAAAAGCGAGTTGTTGATAAGCAGGGAGTCTTTGACCCCTGAAAGATCCTTGCAATACACCAGATTCTTGATGCGGCTTTCATCAACTGAATCTTCTCCGCCTGGTATGAACTTGGTAAGGCTTTTGCCGGTTTTGATAATCTTTAATTCGTCTTCAAGCTTTGTGAAATATACCTCCCCGCATTTGGTGACAAAAAGAAAATGCTGATTTCCAAGCATCTCGAAAGGACCGGTTGGATAGCCGTCTTCAAATGGTAAGTGGTAAAGTTTGAGCTGCTGGGTACCAAAAATCGAAGTAATCTTGATTGGATCGGCAGAGGCTTCCGGGCTGTCTTTTTTGAAGACATGAATTGGGTAACTTTGCTCTGAAGCGGGTAATGTGTTGTCAGCCTCTGATGCGATAGATTCTTCCGCCATTGTAGGTTGAAGTAAAAATGCATGCAGCGCAAAAAAACAACTGATCAGAAGACGTATATTCATGGGTTGGTGAGTATAGAATGGGTACAAAACCGATAACTATAAAAGAAAATACGCTAAACATGTGAATTCTTTAGTATTTATTCGTTTTATCTACCGTTTTTCCCATGCGGAAATGCCGGGTGCTATTGAGATTGGTATCATGTGCAGGTAAAGCAAATTGTGATTTAACGTCAGAAGGAGGAACGCGACATGATCCCTGAACAAACATTAGACTTGTCTGGAAAAGTGGCATTGGTGACTGGTGGTGCTGTTGGTATAGGTAAAGCCTCGGTCGAGGCGCTGGCAAAGGCGGGCGCTTTTGTTGGTATCCATTACCATAGCAGCAAGGATGCAGCGGAAGTCTTATTTAAGCAATTGCAAGCAAGTAATCTCAAGGCTATGTTGTTGCCGGGTGACCTCACCAACGAAGATGAAGCGAAGCAGGTGATATCGAGACTGGTTTCAGAAGCCGGCAGATTGGATATCCTGGTGAATAATAGTGGCGGTCTTGTTAAACGCGCAAAAATTGAAGAATGCTCTGTTGAAGTATGGCGCCGCTCGTTGGATCTGAATTCCACCAGTGCTTTCCTGATCACCAAGCAAGCCATCCCACATTTACGTGCCACCGGCAGTGGCCGTATTATCAATTTGCTTTCATTGTCAGTACAGACTGGTGGTGCCAATGGTGCGGGGGCTTACGCGGCAGGTAAGGGTGCCTTGATGGTGTTCACTCATACCCTTGCAAAAGAACTTGCTCCGCATGTACGCACCAATTCAATTATGCCGGGCACCGTGGAAACGCAGCACCATGAAATTCACTCAACGCCGGAAATGCTTGAAAATTATAGAAAACAAACGCCACTAGGCCGAAATACAATGGCAGAAGAAGTGGCAAGTTCTGTGCTATTTCTGGCCAGCGATATGTCATCGCACATCAATGGCGCTCTGATTGACATCAGTGGTGGCCGCTTCCTGAGATAGTGCTGTTGGAAAATTATTGAATAAATTTGCGTAAATAAGTGGTGAAAAGGCGCAAAGGCTGGGTTAAGATAGCCATTCCGAACAATAACTCAAGGGAAGTTAACTGATGAACAAAGCAGAATTGATTGAACAAGTCGCTAAAGAAGCAGGTATCAGCAAAGCTGCTGCCGGCAAAGCGATTGATGCTTTCACTGACAGCGTCACTGCTGCGCTCAAGGGTGGTGATACCGTCACTCTGATCGGTTTCGGTACTTTTACCGTTTCTGAGCGTGCAGCACGTACTGGCCGCAATCCTCAAACCGGCAAGGAATTGAAGATTGCAGCTCGCAAGGCACCAGGCTTCCGTGCTGGTAAAGCTCTGAAGGATGCCTTGAACTAAGCCATTGGTTTAGTTGAATGAAGAACGCCAGCTTAATGCTGGCGTTTTATATTGCACAAAGATTCAACTGGCTACGGGTAACCATCATGTGGCGATAGGAATAAGCCTGCTGGTACTTACAGTTGTACCAGTAATGCCTGCTTGAGTTGATCAACAGACCTCTCATCCAGCGGCTGGTTGCCCTTGGCCGACACAACAAAACTATCCTCAACGCGGTTTCCCAAAGTGTTGATCTTGGCGTTATGCAAGTGCACCTGATGTTTTAGAAAGGTGACAGCCAGCCTGGACAGCAGACCTGGGCGATCATTTGTGATCACTTCAAATGTATGGTTGCCAGTACCCGCATCTATGACTGCATTCACGCTAGCAGTAATGGGCATATGCTTGACTTGCCGGCTGACACGCCCTTGTAATGGCTCGGCAAGTGGCAGCTGGTCTGTCAACTGACGGCTCAACTCGTACTCAATATAATTTAATAAGTCACGATAAGATACTGATCTATCATTTTGATCTAAAATAATAAAGCTATTAAGCGCATAGCCATTATTTGCGGTAAAAATGCGTGCTTCTGCAATATTGAAGCCGGCACGTTCAAAAAAGCCGCATATTTGCGCAAACAAGTCATCACGATCCAGCGTGTAGATCATGGTCTGAATCCCATCACCCGCTGGGCTCAATCTTGCACGCACAATCGTTTTGTCAGTTTTTTGGTGGGGAAGCAGCAGACGCGTATGCCAGGCAATTTCTTGCCCCTCAAATCGCAGGAAATACTGTTTTCCCAATTGTTCCCAGAAATGTTGGTAACTCTCTGGGCGAATGCCGTAGTAACTGAGGCGTGACTGTGCCTCAGTTACGCGAAGTTGAATTTCTGCATTTGCACCTACCGAACTGCCGCTTAAGGCACGCTGGGTCGCATAAAATAAACTTTCGAGTAATTTAGCTTTCCATGCATTCCAGACTTTTGGGCTGGTGCCTCGAATATCAGCCACGGTGAGTAGATAGAGTGCAGTCAGGCGACGCTGTGTTTTAACCAGGCTGGCGAAGCGCTCAATCACGGCCGGATCTGAAAGATCTGACTTTTGTGCGATGCTAGACATGGTCAAGTGTTGTTCCACCAGCCAAGCCACAAGTTCACGATCTTCTTTGGGCAATCCATGTTGCTGACAAAAGCGCCGTGCATCGACAGTGCCAAGTGTTGAGTGGTCTCCACCACGCCCCTTGGCGATGTCATGAAAGAGGGCGCCAAGGTAGAGTAAATGTGGTGCATCAAATGTCTTGAAAAGCTTGCTGCAGAGTGGAAACTCATGTGAAAACTGCGGTAGTGCAAAACGTCTCAGATTACGTAATACATTCAGAATATGCTCATCTACCGTGTAAACATGAAAAAGATCATGCTGCATCTGGCCGACAATTCGCCCAAAAGCCGGGATATAACGGCCCAGAATGCCATATCGGTTCATCAGTCGTAAGGCGTGGGTAACGCCAACAGGTTGCTTGAGAATCTCGATGAAGAGCTTTTTGTTAACAGTGGACTGTCTAAATTCTCGATTGACCAGATTCTTGACTCGGTACATTGCGCGCAGCAGGTTGGGGCTCATTCCCTTGAGCGTTTGATCTTTTTCTAACAGCAAAAAACTCTCAAGGATTGCAGAAGGCTGACGTTGCAGCAGGGTGGCTGACTTAATTTCAAGTAGCCCGTGTCGTGATTCAAACCTGGCATTGATGCTGGTCGTGGCCTCATCAAATTGTGTCAATCGGTCCTTCAAAAGTTGCAGCAAGATGTCATTCATCAGGCTAATGAACTTTGCGCAACGATAAAATCCCCGCATC
>VFQQ010004346.1_pt1 | contig 12617 bp, 22 predicted proteins | sample 3512341 | NCBI WGS metagenome assembly VFQQ01 (sample SAMN10412373, study PRJNA504923) | tailings metagenome | isolation source: Relicate 2 Philex TSF1 revegetated site | place: Philippines: Tuba, Benguet | collected 2017-08-29 | reverse complement strand
CGCTCGATCCCCTGCTGCTGCCAGTGACCATCGCACCCTGCGCGCCCGGCACCCAGCCCAACCAAGCCGGTGGGTGTGCTGTGGTTTGGCAAGGCTGGCCCGCTGGCTGCGGGAGGTGATACGCCATGCAGTGCTGGGTGTGGGACACCAGGCCAGGGCACAGCGCTGCGGTGCCAGGCTTGAGGCTAGACGAGCAGCTCGGGTGTTTGCGGCATGCAACCATCCAACGTGCATTTACCTGTGCAATTCGCTGTGCAGGCAACAACTGCGATGAGTGCGTGCCCGGTTCGTTCAACCTGGGAGGCGGCACCTGCCAGCCCTGCCCTAAGGGTGCGTACCCCGTTTGCCTGCCGGCCCCTGCGCCCTGGGAATCTGCTCAATGATTCGCTCAAAGGGTGTGGATCTGCTGGTTTGGGTTGCTGTGCCGCCGCGGCGGCGGCGGCAGCCAGCTGGCCGCTTACGGTTTGCCTTGACATACCCACCCGTGCTTACTGCTGACACACACCAGCCATGAACCGCTTACCTGCACCACCCATTACCCGCTCCTGCAGGCGCCATCTGCCGCGGCGGCGACCACCTGGCGTCCCAGGAGAACTTCTGGCGCTCGTCCGCCAAGAGCGAGGAGTTCTTCTCATGCAAGGTGCGCTTGTGAATGCCTTACTGTCCAGTTGTTGCTTTAATTCTGTCTAAACCTCTGGCACACGTTTGCCAAGAGCAAGGAGTTCTTCTCATGCAAGGTGTACGCTCCTGATGGCGTGCAAGTTGGTCGCGCGGTGTCCCGATGCATGGCTATACGCCGGGGCTGTGGGCACGATGCACATGCTGTTGCAGCCTTCCCCCATGCTGTGCTTTTAAGCATCCCAAAACTCGTATGTATCGCACTTCCTGCAGGCCATCGGGGTGGGCTTGGAGGGCGAGGCAGCGGGCGACCTGGCTTGCTGCTTCATTGCCAGCTGTATCCCACCTGCCATTTTGCCGCTTCTGTGTCCACCCTTACTTGGCAGGCCACCGGCGTGTGCTTGGAGGGCGAGGCTGCTGGCAACCTGGCTTGCGAGGAGGGCCATGAAGGACCGCTGTGCGACGTTTGCCTGCCCGATTGGTTCAAGTTCAGCGGGCAGTGCAGGTGCGTGCGTGCATGGGAGACATAGCCACAGTAGTTGTTTAGCACGTGTGGTGGAATTGCATGATGCACCGTCGCATGCTGCCTGTGCCGTGCATTGCCAGCCATTGCCTCGTTCGCCAACCAGCCCATTTACACGTCCTGCGTGTGCCGGGGAGTGCTCAATCAACGGCCAGGCCAAGGCCATGCTGGCCATCACTATCATCCTCTTCCTTGCTGCTTCAGTACCACCCTTGCAAATGTTCGCCTTCCTTTCCTGGTTGTGCAGGGAGTGCTCGATCAACGGCCAGGCCAAGGCCATGCTGGCCATCACCGTCATCCTCTTCATCGTTCTGGTCGTGGCGCTGTTTGCCAAGACGTGGCACTTTGGCGGGCGCGGCCCCGGCATCATGACCAAAGTCAAGATCTTCCTCACGCACTTCCAGGTGCGCTGTGCGTCAAAGCGGTGCACATGCAAGTGGGCCACTGAATGGCAATGACCTTGGACGGCTGAGCGGCCCGCAGAATGCTGTCAGGCGGCATCCTCACAGCCATTGCTTCTACTCCCCATTCAATAAATGCAGATGATCGCTCTGTTCCGTGACTACGATGTCATCTGGCCGGGCGCCACCAACACCGCCCTCGGCTGGTTTGAGATTGTGAATGTGGGCCTGTCCATGGCTGCTCCAGGTGGGTTGTTTTTGCTGCCGCACTGCTGCGCGGTGCTGCAATGCTGTGCTGCTGCGATAGCCTGAACTGCACTAGGCGAGTGTGAGACTTCACAGGACTTCCTGCCACAGACCAACGGGTCGTGCAACTTCCGGCCGCCTCCTCTGCCTGCTCACACCCGCTGACAACTGCTCCCTCCGATCCCTGTCCCAGAGTGCTGGTTCGGCTCTTACAACTTCTACGCAATGTGGATCTTCCAGATGGTAAGAAACGCTCGCTGGGACTGATCTGCTTTTGCGATGTTGCAGCGCAGCTGTTGGGCCCCTTTTACCAGTTCCCTGCTGGCGCTGCCACCGCCGCCGCTGCCACAGCTGCCACGTCCTCTGCTCTCAAGGCTGCCGCTGCTGGCATGATGACCACCAGCAAGCATGCTGTGCACATTACGCCCAACTTGCACTCACTCTTGCTACAGGTACTGCCCGTGGTGTGCGTCATCGGCTGCGTCTCGATTTACTGGCTGGCAGAGTGGACGCTTCGCCGCGTCGACCCCACTGGTGGGTGCCTTTGCCACGGCCTACCCAGTGTTAGCATTGCAGATCTGCTTGCTAGCCTGTCGCCGCCACTGCCGCCGCCACTGCCGCCGCTGCTCCTGCACGTCGCCTGTCCACCTTGTGTGCGCGTGATTGCGCGGCTGTGTGTACTGCCCTGCTGTCCTGTTATCAGAGTGAGGAGGCTACACTCACAACAAGCTTGCTGATTGGTATCCCACCTTGTCCTGTGCAGGCGAGAAGCGCGCTGAGGGGCCGGAGGCTAAAGGCCTGGTGGGCTGGCTGATGGGGCTGAAGCTGCGGTGAGCTCCTTTGGGCGCTGTTGATGTGTGTGTGAATGGCTTGGCTAAAGTTTGATGGCGTTGACTGGCCAATGCACTAATGGGCCCAAGCTGCGGTGAGCTCCTTTGGGCCTGGTCGGTTCGGGAATGAATGGATTGAGGTGGCAGTGAGTGGTTGTTTGCGCTTCAAGCTTCGGTGGGCTGGTGCAGGAGTATGCAGGCGTGAGCTGCACTTGAAAACGGATCAGGTTGCTTGCTCAAATCAAGAAACATTAAGTTGCTGTCCCTTTGCGATGGCATCTCACTGCCTGCCTCGCGCATACACCCCTGTTCGAAGCTGCTGCATAAATGCCTTTTGGCTCGCCACCCTGCTCCTAACATGTGCCTGCTCTATACCAGACAGCCTCCCCATCCCATCCCCCACTGCCCCACAATCACCCACACCGCCCCCCTCCCACCTGCACCCACGCCCCGTTTGCTGCAGCTGCTGGAAGAACGCCTTCTGGTTTGTCACCCTGCTCTACCCGCGCTGCGCCATGACCGCCCTCCAGCTGTTTGGCTGGCAGAAGCTGGACATTGGCACCTTCCTCAAGGCCGACTTCTCAGTCATGGTGAGCTGATGTGTAATCTTTCAGCGTCTGCGCAGTTCTTGTTCTTGCACGGGTGGGAGGGACAGCCTGAAAGCTTGCATTCGCTATGCATGGCTGCCTTGCGGCTGCTGCCACGTGTGCCGCCGTGCTGCCGCTGCTACGTCTGCGCCCTTGTCATTCCTGACGCATGTGTGGCCGCCGCCAATGTTTGCTTGGTCCCTTTCAATTCTGCAGGTCAAGTATCCCGATGGTGACTTTGTCTCCACCTACATCAAGTACATGCCCCCCGGAATCATCATGATCATTGTCTTTGCGCTGGCCATCCCCGGCTTCTGGTTCATGGCCGTGCACGCCAACCGCCACCGCCTGGAGGTGAGCTGCTCTGATGTTGGGTTTGGGTGTGATGCCAAAGGCCTCCGTTGAACCATTTAAAACTTGGGCATGTGATACCTGCGCTTGCTGCTGTGCAACTTTGCTTGCTGAAAGCATGCATGCATGGGCGCCTGCCTGCCTATGCTTCTAGAGAAAGCGCCGGCCTGCACACCTGCCCAGCTGGCACTGCATACCTGTGACTTGTGATACATTATGCACGCGCTTCTGCAGGACGATGAGGTGCACACCAAGTACGGCTTCCTGTATGACAACTATTCCCGCAAGCACCCCTACTGGGAAACCACCGAAATGCTGCGCAAGTTTGCCATCGCCTTCATCCCGGTAAGCGTGCGTTTGAGCTCTGCGGTTTGTTTTTCCATGTGTTGATGCTGCGCTAATTAGCCATTGCCTTCATCCCGGTAAGTGTGTACAGAAATGAGCTGCTCCTTGTTGGGTTGCCTTGTTGGCTGAATGCCGCGCACCATTTTGCCGCCGCATGCACCCCGGTCTGCGTGCGCTGCCTGAACAAGTGATATGCGGCACGGTGCCCATGCAACGGCTTGCAGCACGCGTTGCACCCCAGCTCGACCTGATGCCCGCTGCTACTTGCCTTTCGCCCCACCCACTTGCAGGTGTTCATCCCTTCCCAAGCCGAGGGCAGTGTGCAGGCGGCCTGCGCGCAGGTGGGCTGGGCTTGTCTTTGCCTCACCTGTGACTCACGTGGGAAAGTGTGCTCACACTCTTGCACAGCTCTGCTGTACAGCTCTACTGAATTGTTGCGCCGCTTCCATTCCTATCCTTAACTAATGGCAGGTGGTCCTCCTGGTCTACATCATGCTGACCATCAAGCTGTGGCCCTTTGCGGCCAGCGAGGACAACTGGCTGCAGCTGGCCAGCCTGACGGGTGAGCGGTGGTGCTTGTATGGTGGTTTTTCGACAGCACGCTTGGGGCCAGAATGGGATGTACCAGCTGGCGGCAGCGCCGGCCTGCCAATTGGGCGGCTGCTGGGGCTGCGCAGGGCACGGCGAAGGCTGCCGGCACGCACTCTCTGCCATCTCAGCTGGGGTTCGGCCCCGTCTGCTGAACTTGCCTGCAACCCTTTCCCCGCTCCTCCTCCCCCGCAGTCCTGTGGGTGCTGCTGCTCACCTCGGGCGTCAACAAGTGGGCAGACCTGTCTGGCTCCGGCGACCGCGCTCTGGCCGGTTTCCAGCTGGCCCTCTCCTCGGGTGTGGGCTTCCTGCTGCTCTGCGCCATCGTCATGGCGGCCATCAAAATGATCAAGGGCTTCCACCGGAGCTACACCGCAAAGAAAGCCGCCGAGAAGGCCGCCGCAGCAGGCGGGGAGGACGGCGGCGAGGATGGCGGCGACGACGGCGATGCAGCGGGCCGCAAGAGCCTGGCATCCACCAAGCGCGGTAGCCTGGGCGACGGCGACGACGCGACCGGCGAGATTTGTGCCATCTCGGCACGCGCCGACAGCCGCACATTTGGCGCTGGCATCTCCGGCGCAGCGGGCACAGCGGGCACAGCGGGCAGCGGGCCCATCCTGACGGGCAAGAGCGGGCGCCAGCTGGCCACGATCAAGGTTGTGGCCGGCAACCCGCTGTATGAATCGGAGGCGGCTGCCAGCCCCTATGCGGATAACACGCCGCAGGCCAAGTGAGGATGAGAAGGGTGGGGGTGGAGGGTTTTGGTGGGTGGGTGCATGGCGGGTGCATCCTGGTGCTGATGCTGACCTGCAGTGCAGCCATGGCGCTAGAGAGGAGGCAGTTGGGTGCTTGTTGTTGGGCGGGCGGGCGCCTGGCGCCGCCTTGCAATGCCGTCCCTGCTGCTAGCCGCTCGTGCGGCTGCCCACTCGCGGCGCCGCCTCACCGCCGGCCCGCTCCGGTTCTTGCCCGATCCAACCCTGCTGCAGGCGCGGCCTGCTGCACCGCACCAGCTCGTCGATGAGCCGCCGCAGCGCTGCCGACGATGCAGAGATGCGCCTGCCCATCCCCGGCTCGCCCCAGCCCTCCGGCCCCTCGATCCTGGGTCTGCCCGCCGCGCACGCCGCGTCGGATGTGCCTGCTGTGGCTGCCCCGTCTTCTGCGCCCGCTGCACCCGCCGCGCCCGTCGCGCCTGCACCGGCGCCCGCACCGGCGCCTGCACCGGCGGCGGCTGCTCCTGTGACAAACAGCATGCAGGCGCAGGTGCAGCAGAGTGCTCGTGGCCCGCGCCCCTGGGTGCCGCCTGGCGGTCCGGCTGTGCGTAATGGCAGCCCATAGATTCAGCCACCTGGCGCCAGCCAGGCCACATTTTTTCCCAGCCTGGGGGAGGCTTTTTCCCTTGCTGGTGCAGTGCGCAAGGACTGCTGCCACTGCTGACCAAGCAGGCACGCTGCCGCCCGCTCACATTGATTGCATACACCCGTGCGCCATCCACGTCATGCATCTCGCCGCTGCATCCCCAGCGGCGTTGAAGGCTTTTGGGATTACTTCCGTTGGAGGAAGGACTTTGTCCTGCACATCGAATCCTTGCTCAGTTGTAATGCATGCCATAGTACAAAGCTCCTTATCCGGCTCGTTACCGCACCGCACATGTGTCCAGCCTCGGCGGGCGGGGCCACCGCCGCTGGAGCCTGGGAGAGAGGTTTGCGGGCTGGGTTGAACCCACAATCGCCCACAAGCTAATCAGAGGCAGCTGCTGTCCCTCAACACTGCTGAGCGTGGCTCACCGGCGCTCACGTGGTGAACTCATCAGGCGCAGAACGCTACAGGCTCACGCCTTCACAGCGAGCACAGGCTTGATTGCACACTGTTACAAAGGCCCTGGGCGCCGCCCCGGCTCTCCCCGACCGCCGCCCGCCTTGCAAGAAGTGAACCCAGCCCTCCGGACCTGGTGAGGCCGCATCAGCAGCGAGTCTGCGTCTGACGATGTTTGTGGCGCCACAGCAGCAGCTGCCGCAACCATGTGCCGCCTGCCGCCGCCGCTGGTCCCCGCCCGGGGCCGCCGATCAGCCGGGCAATCGCAAGCATGATGCACCGTGTCTGCTACTCTCGATCATGCATGCAACCTGACTGCTGTGGCTGGTCTTGCAGGCAACGAGGCCGCCGATGGGCACTCCAAGCAGCATCGAGTGGCCCTACTCGCCGGGCCCGCATCACCGGCGCCGCCGAGCATTTGCCGACCTGCCAGGCTCCCCTGAGCAGCCGTTTGTGCAGCGCCTGCAGCTGAGGCGTGCACCCCTAGCCAGAGTGCTGGACTGGCTCGGACTGGTGAGCGCCGCGGCTGGGTGCTGGGTGCTGGGTGCATGCAATCAGCAGCAGCCGGCGGCTCGCATGGCACGAGGGACCAAAGCATTGCCCAACTCTTTGCCACACTCGTCCTCTCCCCGCCCACCCTTCATGCAAACAGGTTGCAGCGCTCACCTGCTTGCTGCGGCAGCTGCTCCAGCCTGCGCCCGGCCCGCTGGCACACCTGGGCCGCATGCACCTCCTGCTCTTTGGCTGCGCCTGTGCCGCCCGCATCCTGCGGCGCAGCGCCGCCGGCCCAGACGCGCCCTGGGCCCTGCTGCTCGTTCTTGGACTGCTGCATGGCGCCTGGCTGCTGCAGTGGTGAGGGTTGGGGAGCTGCAGTCTCGCCACCTTCTGCGGTTGCGGGTCTTGCGGTTTGCCGCTTGTGCCGCCGGAGCGGCCTGACTGCAACTCGGATAAACAGCGGGCGCCCAGGCTGCCTCTCCTGCCCTTGCTGCTGAGCGTGCCATCTTACAGCTGCATCTCCTTTCCTGGTACCTTGCTGCAGGCAAGTGGCAGACCCTGCGACATACACCCTGGCCACCCCGCCCAGCGCCGATGGCGGCGCGCTGTGGGCGCTGTGGACGGGCCCCGGCCGCCCCGCACTGCTGCTGCTGGTCTGCGCCTGCCTGCCCCTGCCGCACCTCAAGCTCTCGTACCCATGGCACCTCAGGTGGGGGCTGGGTGCAGCGACAGTCTGCGCTTGGCAGGACAGAGTCGATTGCCGCACTGGGGGGCTGCAACGCCACCAGCCAAGGATGTGCAGAGCCTGCCTGCTGTGCGTTTCCAAGCCATGGGCAACGCTCAGCCCAACCTGGCTTCGATCCTTGGCCTTGCTGCCCTCCCACCACCGTCGTTGCGCAGGCTGAGGGCAGCGGCGCACTCGGCGGTTATGCTGTACTGCCTTCGCCTGGCGCCCCTCATATGTACCTCAGCCCCCATGGAGACACCGCCTGCTCGGCAGCTGACCAGCCGGCTGGCACGGCTGCTGTCCCAGACCTCGCTCCTCTCGCTGCACCCACTCAGCATGGCACCGCCCGCCGGGGATGGAGCAGCCGAGTGCTGCGCTGTGCTGCGCTTTGCACAGCTCGTGCTAGGCCTGCTGGCCCCCTTGGCCCTGCAAGCCAGGGCTGAAGCGGCGCTGTTTCAGCAGCACCAGCGGCAGCGCAGCAGAGCTGGGCTGCCGCCTGAACGCGGATTCACTGCTAATCTGCACGCCGTGACCTGCAGCATGCTGCACCTTGTCGCCCGCCCGCAGCTGTGCATCTGCTGCCTGCTGACCCTGGGGCTGTGCTGGCTCCTGGCAGTGGGCAGTGCTGGGGGCGCAGCCAGCAGCTGATGCCTCAAAAACCCACTCACACGCCGTCCGTTCTGCTGTGCTGCCATTGCGCTTTCTTCTTTGCTGCCACCTCCTCAACGCGACACTGCAGTTTGTTCAAACCCCTCCCGCTCCAATATCCACACATTTACCAGTGCCCATCTTTTGCCAACACCCAACGCCTGACCCATCATCACTTCACCAATGCGCACCGATCATCATCAACTGCTGTTTCACTTGCACACGTTGCTTTTCAACGTACCACCTCCCGCCCACCTGATCTTTCCCTCCCTGCAAGATTGGTCCACCTGCGTTCATCCTGCCAATAACACGCCTACCCTCCCAGTAATATCTCTATGCTGCACCTTCGATATGCGCCTGATCGACCGTTTGTCAACACAAGCCATCCACTGTGGAGCAACCGGCAGCAGGCACGGCCGGGCGGTGCCACACACCTCCGCTGCTTGCGGCATTGGCAGGGCTGACGCTTTTAATCGTTCACGCGGTGCTGCCCGGCGGTGATGCGGCCTTGATGCAGCCTTGTCACACCCCCAGACGGTCGGTCACAACCCCTACGGCAGCAGGGAGCGGTGGTGGGCGGCGGCAGTGGGCGGCGGCAGTGGGCGGCGGCGGTGGGCGAGGCCTGCGGCAGCCCGCTGGGCCGCCCACTTTACGTATTTTGGGCAGATCCGAGCTGTTGAGCGCACCGATCGCTCCAACCGCACCTGCTGCATGCTGCTGTGGGCGGTCGCAGCAGGGGCGTAGTGCGACCAACCCAAAGGGCTGCAGGCACCGGCGCGATCAACCTGTCCATCACATCATCTCAGGTGCGTTGGCCGCAGCGCCAGGGGCTTGACGTAAGTGCGGCTGGTGGGTGCACGTCTCCCTCCCCGCGCCGCCGCTTCACCTGCCGCCCGCCAAACGCTGCCGAAGAAGCGCGCAAGTCCAGTGCTGCAAGCATTGCGCCCAACACGGTGTCACCTCTGCTGCTACCGCCGCTGCCGCCGCCGGCGCTGCCCGCCCACCGCTGTCACTCCTTGCGTCGCCCTGCTGGTGCAGGCCCCGCCCCCTGCAACCCCACAGCTGCCATGGCTCCCTTCCCCCTGTGCTGCGTGGTGAGAAATGGGGCGCAATGGGTAAATTGGTCCCGAATTGGCTGCGGCAGCCTGTGCAAGCCAGCCACGCCGAACGGGTGCCTAAGCCCAGCCGCTGCTGCTTGCTTGGGAACGTTAGGCACAGCTCCCCCTTGGTGCACCCACACTCCCCTCAAGCGCCCCCTCTCCACCCCTCCTTACCCTTTTACCCTTGCAACAGGCCGGCCTGGCCTCTTCTGAGAGCGTGGCCACTCTGGCAGCCGCCACCACCGGCCTCGTGTCCGGCCTGGGCCTGGAGGTGCTGACCCAGGAGGCGCCCGACTTCAAGGGTGCGTTTGAGGGGGGGCAGAACGATGGCTGGCTTGGCAGCTGATGCGTATGTCCGTGAGGGCCTGCAGATTTTGGCATGCCTGTGGCCATGGCGGGTTGCAATTGCATGTGCACCAATGCTTTGGGTCTGTTCACACCTGTTCGCATGCTGTGCAGATGCCAACGCGCCCGTGGCCAACCTGGTGGCGGAGCACAAGAAGATTGTGAAGCGCAGTGAGCGTGTTTTGCTCGCTCAAAAATGCTCGCTGAAGAGTGCGAGTCTCCCCAGCGCCTGTCGATGCCTGCCGCCCTGTGCAACCGGCCCTGCGTGCTTCTTTTCATGGCCGCCCTCTGGCCTGCCTGTACAGGCTCCAAGCTGGCGCGCCCCCTGGTGATCGCCGGTACCGTGGCTGCTGGCGCCGCCGCTTATGGCAACCGCGACAAGCACGCTGCGGGGCCGCTGGCCGTGGCCGCCGCCGTGAACGGCGCCGTCATCGCTCTGAGCCTGTTCCTCATCAAGCCGCTGGAGACTGAGATTGAGGTGAGGAAAGGAAAAGAAGCTTTTGCTGCCCCTGTTCTGACTTGTACCACAAGTTCCTCCAGAAGTTGTGTCTTGTCTTGCAGATGCTGCCACCAGCGCCTCCCCCATCCCTGCGACATAACGCCGCCAACTGTTGCCCCTGTGTGCCGCAGGCGCTGCCGGCCCCCACCAACGCCTCCTCAACAAGAACTCCGACCACAAGCAGCTGCGGCATTGACATACATTCTTGTGTACAACGCACATTGCCATTTTTCTGCCTCGCAGGCGCTGCCGCTTCCCACCAACGCCTCCCCCAACAAGAAGCCCGACCAGAAGCAGGCGGCCGCCGACAGCAAGGCCCGCTCCCTGCTGCAGCGCTGGGCCAAGGTGGGTGCTGCGCGTGGCCTCCGCGATATGCATGCTGTGCCGGAGAATGCAGCCTGGCTGCTCCGCCCTGCTGGTGGTAGCATTCTGGCCGGATCTCCTGGATTGCCTGCAGAGCTTTTGCAGATGCGCGCGATCGCAAGATGCAGCCTCCCCGGATCGCTACGTATAAATGTGTCTCCAACCGCACACCTCCCCCACTGCCGCAGCTGCACACCGTGCGCGTGGCTCTGTCCGGCTTTGCCTTTGGCTCCACCCTGTGCGGCGTGCTGCTGCTCAACAAGAAGCACTGAGGCGGCAGGCCTGAGCTGTGGGCGAAGGCTGTGCAGCCACCAGGCCAACTGCACTGAGCAGCCGGCTGTTGCGTCTGCAAGGTGCAGTCCTGCAACGGCGGCTGCCCGGCTGGTAACCGCCATGGCAGCTGCTAGATGGCGCCCTGCAGCTGCGGATCCTCGATGCCCCACACCCTGAGAAGAAGACGCTGGCGGAGTACATTTGCCCGCCTCTGCAACTCACACACACCACAACGTTTCATGTTGCTCGACCAACCGTGCCCGGTCTCCATGTCTCCATGTTGCATTTGACCCACACACACTGCCCATGCAATGCTTCGCACACGCCTCCGCTCTTAACTGCATCCAATCCCTTGCTCGCGCCATCCTTTCAAGCATCTGCTTCATTTTATGATGGGATGCATCCCCAACTGTCCTTAGCGCTGCTCCTGTTTTCTTGTGCACGTTCGTCTGTCGCCCCGTGTGACAATGCTGTGTAGTACCACTAGGGCTATGTAGGCAGGCTGCTGATGCTGGCGGCTGATGTACAGTCAATAACGATTGCAGCGGTCTTGACTGGGGCGGGCATGCCGGCCGCTGTGGGCGCTGTGCGGTCCATTGTAATCGCTATCCAGCAGCACGCATTGTTCTCCCGATGTCGGTGGGAGGCGCCGGTGGACTGCCGCAACCCAGCAAGCCAGCACGCGACAGGAGGAGCCGTATTTACTCTATGTGCTGCCGCTGCTAGGCTTCTTGGATACCCTCAGTGCAATTCACATTACATTTCGAAGTCTTATTTCAAGCGTCTGCATTGTCTCAAGCATCGATTATCTCACGTCTCATATCTATCAGCATTGCCATGTGAAGCAATCTACATGCTCGCATCGCGTGTTGTCAAGCTGCTGTGTCGTGCACAGCGCTCACGCCGCGCCCTGCTGCTCGCCCGCCGCCTGCTGCGCCTGCTGTGCCTGCTGCGCCTGGGCCTGCATCGACTCCCGCATCTCCTGGGCCACCGCCAGGAAGTGGCAGGTGTGCAGGAAGTCTGCAGGGGCCATGGTGGGAACGAAACGCTGCATGTCAGACTAGGAATGGAGCGGCCCCAGACAGTGACGCACGTGGGCATAAGTTGCGAACCACCCGTGGGCTCCGCCTCACCACCATCCCTCCTGCACACTGGCCCGCTGCTGGATGCAGCAATACAGACCCCGCTCGCAACAGAATCAACATCCCAATATCCTGCAGCGGCTCACAGTTGTGCAGCTTGCGGCGGTCGTCCTCGGTCAGCTCCGGCACTGCGGCCAGCGCTGCGCCCATGTGGTGCCTGTTTGGAAGTTGGGAGGGACACACAAAGCACAGCATTCACGATGGCTTGGATGCAGCAGCAGCTCGATGGCAGGAACACTTGCAGCGCACAAGCGGTCAGCGCGGCGTCCATGTGGTGCCTGTTGAATATAGGAATATCAACGTCCCTCATCGATCACCAAAGCAACACCAGCGCCCACGCCAGCAGCAGCAGCGGCACCAGCAGCAACAACGGCGACAGCATCAGCACCAGCAGCTCGATGGCAGCCGAACTTGAAGCCGAACTTGCAGCGCGCAGGCAGGCAAGCTTTTGCTGAGCACAAACACGGGCACTGAGGTGCCTGCAGGGGCAGCCAGACACTGCTCAGCACTCACATGTATCGGTCCGCTGTGCGCTGCGTGCACTCAAAGGGCGCGTGGCGCCGCGGCAGCGCGGGGTGGCCTGCAGTGGTGGGAGAGGGGCAGGTGTTGTGAGGGGCAGGTGTGGCGGCAAGCCAGCGCCTGCTTACAGGCATGCGATTTGGGCGTCGAAGGCAGCAGCAGCAGCAGCAGCAGCAGCAGCAGCAGCAGCAGCAGCGGCGGCGGC
>VFQQ010004345.1_pt1 | contig 12617 bp, 2 predicted proteins | sample 3512341 | NCBI WGS metagenome assembly VFQQ01 (sample SAMN10412373, study PRJNA504923) | tailings metagenome | isolation source: Relicate 2 Philex TSF1 revegetated site | place: Philippines: Tuba, Benguet | collected 2017-08-29 | reverse complement strand
TAGCTCTGCTATATAGCAAAGTTCTTTTATTGATAGCTTTGCTATCAATAAAAAAGCTACCCCTTTTTTTTTTAAGGCCTTTTTTTTGTTTTTATTTTAGGCTGTGTTATTTTTTATTGCCAAAACAAAAACAAAAAAAGGCAACAAATAAACCGCAGCCTTTTTGCACAGCAAAAAGGTAAGGCGCTTTGCTTTGCAATATTCAGTTAACCATTGCCCGCCTTGCGTGCAAGGCAAGGGTAGCTTTGCTATTAACTGAAGATCTTTTCTTTGTTGAACCATTGCCCGCCTTGCGTGCAAGGCAAGGGCTTCGTTGGCCATGTTTATTAGCTTTGCTAATAAAACTGGCATTGCTGCGCAAATTCGAAGGGGTAGCTTTATAAAAAAGAAATCTTAGTTAAGTGACTATTAAACAAATATAAATGGTTAACTGAACATAATATATAAAAAATTAGAATTAGAAAAAAAAATATTAAAGGTTCATAAATTTAAGTTAATTAAAGTAACAACTGTTGTATAAATCTTTAAAGAACTTAATTTTTTATATTCAAAATTAAATATGGGTCAAAAAGTACATCCATTAGGTTTTCGTGTAGGTATTACTAAAAAACATCAATCACAGTGGTTTGCACGTTTTAATAAACAAAAATATGCTCAAAGTGTATTAGAGGATCATATGCTTAGACAAACTTTAACAAATTTATTTCCACAATTATTAAACCCAGTTTTAAAGAAACAAGTTAGAGATAAAAATGAAGATTTATCTTTTGCACAGCAACCAGGAACAGCTAAAATTACTCAAATTAAAATTGAAAGAGGTTTAATTCCATATGAAATTGGTATTCAAATCCATTCAGATAATTGTGATTTAATAAAAAAATCTATTGAAAATTTAAAAGTAAACCGTGATTTATTATGTCATTTACAAAAAACACGTCATTATTTACAACATTTACGTTTAAAATTTAATCAAATTAACGTTGCTAATGATAATTTAGACAAATCTGTAGATAATGTACAAAAAACATTAGATTTACAAGAACAAGTAATATCAAATAAAAATGAAAAAAGAAAAGATAAAAAATTAGCCTTTACTATTCAAAAAGTAAGATTAACAAAACAACAAGTACGTCGTCAACGCTTAATTTTAAAACGTTTAAAAAAACGTCAATCTATTCGTCGTCGTTATAAACAATTAGTTTCTACAGGTTTATATTTAACTAAAAAAGGAAATAAAATAATTCAAAAATTAAGAAATACTACTGTTTCTAAAAAACAAGAAACTAAAAAAACAAAAAATGAAGTTCAATTAAAAAATAAAGAACTTGTTAATCAAAGTCAAGGGCTTCAATGGCCTTTTTTTGCCCCAGCTAACGAGGGGCAATCACAAAAATCATTAAATATTTTTAAATCACGTATTAAGAAAAAATTTGTTTCTATTTTACTAAATAGAATGAATAACAAATTTTTACAATCTTTAAAAAATAGTTTTATTTCTAGTTTTAATGATACTCAAAACAAAGAAGTTGCTTTAAGTTTAATTTATTCTAAAAAATGGGATTTTGATGTAGTTCAAAATAAATTAGCTTTAAAACCTTTATCACAATTAATTAAATTAAGTACTATTTTAGAAGAGAAATCTTTAAAAAAAATGGAATCTTTAAGAAAAGATTTTATAGCTTCTGGACTAATTCCAAAAGCAGATGCTTTAAATTATTATCAAATGTTAAATTTCTTACAAAAATTAAAAGAACTTATCTCACAAATTAAAAGAAAACAAAAATTACAAGGGTTTTTAAATAAAAATAATAAAGTAAATAACCCTCGCCTTGCACTTTCTCTTCGCAATCAGACGGGCAAAGGTTCGTTTATACAAAAATTACAAACAAAAGAAAATTTATCAAATGTAACTTATAATTTATTATCTAATAAATTTAATAATATTGAAAATGAATGTCGTAAAATTCAATTTATTGAATATTTAAAACAAATTGTAAAAAAACATCGTACTAATAATATTTATTTATATTTATCAACAATAGCAGATGCTCGTAAAGATTTACGTAAATTACAACAATTTACAAAAAGAAATGCTTCTTTCTTATTTGGTACTAATTTAGAAAATATTAATCTACAGAATAATATTCCTGAAGGAATGCTTAATATTATTAAACAAACATCAGCAAATTCAATGGGTATTAAAACAATTGATAAAACATTATCAGAAATTTTCTTAGAACAAATTGAAAAACAAAGAACTATGTATAAAGATAATATTCAATTAACACCAAAAATTGCTATTAAATTCTATTCTGTAAATAATAATTCTTTAAAAACAAAAGCATCTTTTGTTGCTGATTCTGTTGTCGATGCTCTAGAAAAACGTAAAGCTTTCCGCCAAGTTATTAAAAGTGCTAAAGAAGATTTAATGCGTACTTCTGGAGTTAAAGGTGTAAAAATTCAAGTATCTGGTCGTTTAAATGGTGCTGAAATTGCACGAAGTGAATGGGTGCGTGCAGGTCGCGTTCCATTACAAACTTTACGTGCTAATCTTGATTATTCATATAAAACTGCTAATACAATTTATGGTATTATTGGTGTTAAAGTTTGGATTTTTAAAGGTTTAGTTCGTCAATAATAATTCTATTTATAATACGACAAATTATGTTCATATTTGTTTAATAGCAAATTTGCTATATAGCAAAGTTCTTTTATTGATAGCTTTGCTATCAATAAAAAAAGCTATTAAACAAATATGTTCATTTATAAAAAAAATATAAAACGAATAATATAAAAAATTACTTGTTTTATTACTTTTTGAATTCGTTAAAGTTAAAAAAATAAAAATATGAAGTTAAATTCTTCGATGGTCATTTTTTGTAAAGTATTTAAATGTCCAAATTTTTGTTATTATATTCAGTTAATACCAAAAGCTACCCCTTCGATGGCCAGGGGTGGCCATCGAAACCCCTTCTTTTTTTAAGACTTTATTTTATTTTATTTTATTTTATTTTATTTTATTTTAAAAAATTTTATTTTAATTTTAGGGTGGCCTTAAAAAAAAAAGAGGGCAAAAAAGCAATAAATGGTTAAACAAATATTAAGACACATCTTTGTAATTTTAACTTCATATTTTTATTTTTATTTATTTTTTTATTTTTTTTGTTTATTCATTTGATCAAATATTTTTATTTTGCTTTATATTTATTTTTTCTTAAGGTTTCATTTGCATTTAATAGCTTTGCTATTAAATGAAGATCTTTGTTTAATAGCTTTTTTTATTGATAGCAAAGCTATCAATAAAAGGACTTTGCTATATAGCTCTGCTATATAGCAAATTTGCTATTAAACAAACATTTGTTTTGAAAAACTTATTTTCAACGCTTAACATATTGATTTAATAGCAAATCTATTAAATCAATATGGAGTTTTTAAAAATAAACAATTAAACAATAAAATAAATAGTAATATTTTGCTTTGATTTTTTTAAATTTTTTTTAAATTCCGTTTATTTTTTAGTGATTCTTGCTATAAATTTTTTTTTTATTTATAACAACGGGGTTTATTTAGCTAAAAACAAAAATCTTTTGTTATTAAATTTGCCAAGTAAATTTACTAATAAAATATTTGTTTAATAGCAAATTTGCTATATAGCAGAGCTATATAGCAAAGTTCTTTTATTGATAGCTTTGCTATCAATAAAAAAAGCTATTAAACAAAGATCTTAAGTTAACCATTTATATTTGTTTAATAGCAAATTTGCTATTAACTTAACAAAATATATTTTTCTAAAAATTTTTTTATAAAATAGTTATATAGTCTAAGTAAAAAATAAAAATTTAAAATTTTTATGATTTATAAAAATTTTCTGCATAATTTTTTTACACAAAGTACTTTTTGTCATTTTTATTATTTGGGATTACAAAGAAAAAAAAAAAAAACTAAAAATTTAATTAAAACAAAACAAAAATCATATACAAAGCAGGCAGAAAGTAATAAGAAATTGCAAAAAAATAACCAACAATCTTTTTCTCAATACGCATTTGAAGCAAAGTCAAACCAATTTTTTAATCAATGTTTTGATAAAGGACGTATTAAAAATTTTGTTTTATGGTTTTTATTAAATTATGGGGAATACAAAACAGTACAATTAGTTGAACAGTTAAAAAATATAGGTTTTGAATATGCAAGTAAAGCTGGTATTTCTTTAGGTATTGATGATTTAAAAATTCCTCCAAAAAAAGCTAATTTAATTTTTGAAGCAGAGAATCTAACAACTAATACAATAAATCAATATATACGTGGAGAAATTACTGGTGTTGAACGTTTTCAACGTTTAATAGATACTTGGCATCGTACAAGCGAAATATTAAAACAAGAAGTTATTGATTATTTTGAAAAAACTGATGTATTAAATCCTGTTTATATGATGGCTTTTTCTGGAGCACGTGGAAATATTTCGCAAGTACGTCAATTAGTTGGTATGAGAGGTTTAATGGCAGACCCCCAAGGACAAATTATTGATTTTCCTATTCGTAGTAATTTTCGTGAGGGTTTAACACTTACAGAATATATAATATCAAGTTATGGTGCTAGAAAAGGTATTGTAGATACAGCATTAAGAACAGCAAACGCAGGTTATTTAACACGTCGTTTAGTTGATGTTGCTCAACATGTAATTATTTCAAATTATGATTGTGGAACTACACGAGGTATTATTTTAACAAATATGAAAGAAGGTAATAAAATTATACATTCTGTATCACAAAGAATTGTTGGCAGAATATTAGCACGTGATTTGTTTATAACAAAAACACATACGGAAAATCAACAATTAAAAAAAACTCAAATAAAAATAGCTTCTAGAAATGAAGAAGTAACTTTAGATTTATCTTTTGAAATTGGTAAAAATTTTGATAAAGTTTTTGTTCGTTCACCTTTAACTTGTGAAAAAATGATTTGTCAATTATGTTATGGTTGGAGTTTAGCACAAGGTAAATTAATTTCAATAGGTGAAGCTGTTGGAGTTGTAGCAGCACAATCTATTGGTGAACCTGGAACACAGCTAACCATGAGGACATTTCATACAGGTGGTGTTTTTTCAGGTGATGTCAGTGATCAAATAAAAGCACCTTTTAATGGTTTTATTGAATATATATCAGCAATACCTGGTACTTTAATACGTACTCCTGAAGGTAAAATAGCTTTTTTAACAAAAAGTGAAGGTTCTTTTTTTGTTAAAAAAATAAATGCGCCTGTTTCTTCTTTAGAAGAAAATCAAATAAAAAAATTTACTATACCACATTATACACTTTTATATATTAGAAATTGTCAAAACGTCTATGAAAAAGAAGTAATAGCTCAAATTTCAACAATTAGTCAAAAAATAAATGCAACTGACGATGCTGAATTAACAATAAAATCAGAAATTGAAGGTCAATTTTATTCTAAAATTTTATCTTTTCGTGAAAAAATGATAGGTTTTTCTTTAGATAAAAATAAAAAACCAAATAAAAAAGTAATAGATGTTGAAAATAAATTAAGCAAATATAATAAATTTAGTAAATTTTCACATTTTATTAAGCAAAAAAATTCTTTAACTAATAATAAAGATTTTTTAACTGATTTACTTTTTCGACAAATTGAATCTGAAAAAATTTATGAAGCTTGGACATGGGGGTATGCTTGGATTTTATCTGGTAAAATTTATAATTATAAAAATTCTTGTTCTTTTAAAACAATTACACCTTCTTTACCTATATTAGGTGATTTATTAAATACAAAAAGTCATATGACTCAAACAAAATGGGGTTTAAATAATGATTTTAATAATAATATTTTTTTTTATTATAAAAAAAGAGTACCTTCGGAAGAACTACAAAAAGTAAATTCTACAAATATTATTCCTATTCAAACAACTCCTATTTTATTTTTAGATTTAAATAATATATTATATAAAAAACTGGGTTATACTTTAGAAATAGCAAAAAAAAATCAATTTTTTTCATTGAATTCATATAATAACAAATTTATTAAACAACAAGTATATATACAAAAACAAAAAAATAAATATTTGCCTTTAACTCCCGTTTTTAAAACAGAAAAGATTTTAAAAAATAAAAAAGAATTAAAAAATGATTTAATTTTTTTTATAAAAAATCAAAAATCACTAAATAAAAATAAGGCAAACAAGCAAAAATCAAGTTTTAATTCAAGTTTATTAAAAAAAAATAAACATAATTTTTTTCAAAATTTACCTTATATTTTACAATGGTTTCCAAATAAGTATAAAACAGAATTAGGTGGTTTTGTTTTTTTTGAAAATAATTTTTTTTCAACTAAATTATATTTTGATTGGCTTTGGTTAACTAATTCTAATTTATTTTTTTCTAATCAATTTTTAGGACCATTACTTCTTGTTGCTGCGCAAAATGTGTCAAGTGTGAAGCAAAAAGTCGTTGTGAAAAAAACGGCAGATATTAATAATGTATTGCAAAACAAAGCAAAAGAAACAATCAAAAATCCAAAAGATTTATTTTTACATTGTTCCTTTATATCCCCTTTTGGCATAAACCGTAATAAAAGAGAAAAAAAAAATATAGAACGTTTATTTTTTTTAAATCGTTATTTATTATTAAAAATAATAGATCATAATAAAATTCTTCCTAAAATTTATTATGTACCCTCTAATTCTTTTAAATTTTCTATTTTAAAAAATAAAGATTTAAATAATAATATAGAAAAAAGAAAATCTTTTATGTCAATTTTTTTAAATAAAAATTTAAATATAAAAAAAACCAATCGACAAGGTTGTTTTTACGTATCATCTTTAACAGAAAAAGATTTTATAAATTCCAATTGTTCATTCCAATTATTACAAAGATTATTTACAGTTTCAAAAACAATTCGAAATATTTATAATTTTTCAGAGAATTTTAAATACCAATTAGCTTTAAAAAAGAATAAAAAACAAATCGAAATATTTGAAAATACAAAACAAATATATTCTACTATAAATAAAACAATAAATAAAACAATAAATAAAAAAGAGTTAAAACAATTTAGAAATGATAAGTTCAAAAATTTATCTTGTTTGGTCAATATAAAAAAATTACCTATATCATTAAACAACTTAACAAAAAAATCAACTCAAAAAAATGAATATGAACCTTTACTTTCTACGAACAATAAAAAATTGAAAATTTCTAATTTTTTTTCAAATATTTTTTTATGTTTACTTTCGCCTGATTTAGGTGAACCAAAAAAAAAGCTTTTTGTTTTTAGCAAAGCTAAAAATAAAAATATTACTCCACAATACATACAAAATAAGGAGTTGCTTCTTTGCATTTGGCATAAACAACAAGAAGTTAGTAAAATTAAATTTTTTAAAAAACTAACAATTAAAAATTTAAAAACTTTTTGTTCGCTTTTTTTAAATAAAAATTTAGATTTAATTTGTAATAATTCGCTTTTACTTGCAAAGCAAAAGGATCAAAAAGTTAATAAAAAATTAATTAATGAGTCCAATATATTTAAAAAAAATAGTAATTTCGTTAGTTTTGATTATTATCAAAATATTTTATATCAAATTAAATATAATTTATTAAAAAACCCTCATTTCATTTCATATTTAAAACAAAAATTTTTATTTATGCCTTTTAATCAGAAAAAAATCAAATATAAATCAAAGGTTACTTCTGTTTCTAGTGCTTTACATAGCATTGCTTCTTTGTCAAAGGCAATAACTGCAAACGGCAATAAACAAGTACAAATTAATTTTAAAAATGAACGTGTTTTAATTTTTTTAAATTCTATTTATCTCAATCTAAAATCATTTAATGTTTCAAATTTTTTAAATAGCTTTTTTACAAAGTTTAATTTGATTAAAAATAAACTACAATTTTATTCTTATATAGGCATGAATTCTTCTAGTAATTTTTTAAATATGCGTTTATGTTCTAGTTTTGTAACAAAAAAATCAATTAATCGATTTATTTTTTATCCAATACAACATTTAATCAAAAATAATTCTATTAATTTATTTTTTCCTCCTTATTTTTTATATAAATTAAATAATCATATAAAAAAAGTTTTTAAAAATAAATTAAATTTTAATCATAAACAAGTACTTATGCCTGTTTTATATGCAAAACAAAATAAAATTCAAGAAAAATTATTTTTTGTAAAAAAAGAAGAATTCAATTATTCTATTTTTTCATCCAACAAAAAGTTTGACAAAAATAAAATTAACCATATTGAAAAGCATTTTTATCATGGAATAGTTAAGAAAGGTTGGCCTTTTGTCTCTTTAATTTCTCCTTTTTATTTTTTAAATTTTCATAAAAAATTAATTCTTTCTGGGCAACCTATTTTGAATGATATTTTTTTTAATACACCTATTTTTACTGAGTCTTTTTTACTAAAAAATATTTTTTGTATTGAACAAATATCTTCTTTAGCACCTTGTGCAACTAGTATTCCCTTTTTAGATTCTTATAAAACAAATTTTTTTAATTCTTCTCAAAAATTTACTTTTTTAAATAATATTTTTAATGAATGTCATATTAGTTCTACAAATGGAAATGGGAATGGAAATGGTTATGGAAATGGTTATGGAAATGGAAATGGAAATGGAAATGGAAATGGAAATGGAAATGGAAAAAATGATTTTAAAATATATATAGAAAATAATGAAAAATACAATTTTTCTTATACTAATCATCATAAAGAAAATGATATTTATAACAAAAATAATAACGATAATAACCAGAACAATAATAATAACAATAATAATAATAATAATAATAATAATAATAATAATAATATGAATCATAATGAGAAAGATAATAAATTTAATGAAAATAAATTAAAAGATCTTTTTAAAAATAAATCATTTGATAAATTAAATGATTTAAATTTAATATGGATTAAAAATAAAAAATCTCGTTTTTATATACCCGAAACAAAATCCGCATATATTAACTTTGCTCGCTATTCACATACTGAAAAAGCGAACAAAGTGAGCTTCGCTAATTTCACTAAAAAAGAAAAATATAAAAATTTTAAAAAGGAAAAAAAAATTTTTAATTATTCAAAAGGTTTTGGTTTATTATTTCAACAAGTAAATGAATTTGACCAAATGAATTTAATAGAATTAAAAAAATATACATTTGAATCTACAATAAATGTATATTCAAATTCCTTTAAACATATTTTTAAAATATATAATAATAACCAAAAATCTTTGTTTTTTAGAAAAGCTGAAAAACAAATATATGAAGCAAAAACAAAAAAAAATCCTTTCTTATTTGCTAACGTTTTGCCTATTGCTTCACAAATGGCAATAACAAAGCAGCAAGGATCATTCGCAGTTAGTGGAATTAACTCAATAATGTTTTGCTTTGTTAGTAATTTAAATATTTTATTAAATTTAATAATAGAAAAACAAAAAATAAATAGTTTTCATTTCTTAATAAAACCTTTTATAAATCCTAGAAAAATTGAATCAACAAATTTAAACCAACCTCATAAAAATATGAGTAACGAAACTAACGTTGCAAAAAAAAGAACTAGTTATAATAATTTAAGTTCCAATAAAAAAGAAAAAATAAAATTGCTTCGCAAAAAAATATTAGTTAATCAATCTTTTGATTCGTTATTAAAATTGCAACAATTAAAAACTCAAAATTATACCTTAAATAGTTTATTTAAAAAAGATTCCCTTTATTCTGCTTCTATTATGAATGAAAAAATTCCAAAAGAAAAAGATAATAAAAGAGATTTTTCTAATATAATAAAAATTATAATTTTTTCTTTTTATTATACAATAGATAATAATTTAATAAAAAAAATAAATTTCTTAAATCAATTATTATTTATAGAAAAATCAAATTATTTAAAAATATTTAATGGAACAGTGGATTTTGTTAAAATAGAAAAAGAAAAACATCTAAAATATGTTAATAAATTAAAAAATAAACAATTTAACAAAGTTTCAGATATAAATTTTTTAAGTTTTGTAAAAAAAAATCATCTAAATAAATATGAAAATATTTTAATTTCTTTTATTTTTTATTATCTAAAAATAAAAAAAAAACAATTTCTTTTTCTTCTATCTGATTTATACGGGAAACAAATGCAAAAAAACACTGATTCTTTTTTTTCTGCAGAGCAAATACAGTTAATTACTTTTAGTTTGAGTGTAAATAAAATTGAGTTAAAAACTTCATTAGATTTAGTAAAAATTAAATTAAAAAAATATTTCTTGCAATTAAAAAAAAATGATTTTTATTTTAATCAATATTTTATCCATTGGCCTTTGCCATGGGCAAAGACCAAACATTTTAGTTTACTTAAACAAAAACAAGAATCTTTTTTAGTAAAATCGAATTCTATAATGTTTTATAAAATAGTCTTAAAAAAATATACTAATACTAGCGTGGAATTAAAAAATATTAATGAAATAACTTCTCCATTGTATAAAAAATTATTACAAAGTAAAAAATATTTTAGTTTTTTTAGTAAAAATCAATTAAATTTTTCTAGTTTTTATATTTTATATGAAAAACCTAATTTGTTTAATAAATCTAATTTGAATTTATTTTCTAAACAAACCCTAATACCTTTTGTAAATAATCAAATGAAAGAGAATTATAATTTTTCATATACATCTATTTCAAAATTTGATTCATTTTTATATCCTTTATTATATAATCATATTTCTTTAATTTTAAATTATTATTTGTTAAACTTCTTTAATAAAAAAAATAACAAAAAGATCAACAAATATAAAACATATTTATTTTCAAAAAAAAGTAATAATTTATATATAACTTCCATTTTTAATTCATTAATTAATAATTTTTTTGAAAATCCATGTTTTTCATTTAATTTATATAAATTAATAGATTTATCTTTTTTAAAAAAAACAAAAACACAAAAAACATTTTTTTTATATTATAATTTTTATAATCAACATCAAAAATCTATTTTATATCAACAAACTAATTTTCAACAAATAAGTGCTAAAACGAATTTTTATAGTCCTTTTAAGGGTGAAATTGTTTATATTCAAAATATACCTCCACAAGAAAAACTATTAATAAATCAAAACTTAAATTTTAATTTAAATTCATCTATTGAAACTCCAATTGATTTTATACCAAAAACATCTGCCATTTTATATAATTCTAATAATTTTTTTAGTTATAGTTGTATGTTTTTAACCAAAAATGATTTAAGTAGTTTTTATTTTAATAAAACAAAAAAAGTTAATGAAATTAATTTTTCTATTCTATCACAACAAAAACAGTCCTACGTAACAGAAATAGAGCAATTAAAAAACCAGCAACAAAACGCTAAATATAACATAAATAATACTTTAATTAAATTTTTAAACATGACTTCTGTTTTTGCTTCACAAAGCGACTCAAAAGCTAAATTTCAACAAAATTCTGTATTAAATTTAAATATATCAACATCAAATCTTAATAACCAAACTTTAATTAAAATTTCTAATATTAATGCTGGAAAACCAAGAATTATGGATTCACCTTTTAGAAGTTCAAATCAAAAATCATTTACTCAAAAATTACCTTTATTAGGTGATTTCTATACATATGGTGATCCTATTATTCCTTTTTCAAAATATTTAGATAAAAATTTAGATGATATTTATAGAATTCAAATATCTGGTCAAATTATCCATTATAATTTATTAAAAATTACTATTCGACGTGGTCAATCTGTTTTTATTTCACCAAAAGGTATTTTACATAAATTTGATGGTGATTTTATTGATCCAAAAGCACCTGTAATAACACTTTCTTATCAAAGATTAAAAACAGGTGATATTATTCAAGGTATTCCTAAAGTTGAACAATTTTTTGAAGCTAGAACTACAAAACGTGGTCGTTTATTTCGTGATAGCTTACCTTCTTTATTAAAAGCTTTGTTTAAACGTTATCTATCGAAAATTTCTTTTGATTTAGCTGTTCGTCAAAGTTTTTATAAAATTCAACAAATAATTGTTGACGGGGTTCAACGAGTTTATAAATCACAAGGTGTTACAATTTCTGATAAGCATTTAGAAATTATTGTTAAACAAATGACATCTAAAGTTCGTATTATAGATGGTGCTCAAACAGGTTTTTTTACAGGTGAAGTTGTTGATCTTATTTTTATTGAAAAAATTAATAAATTTTTAATAAAAAAAATTACATATGAGCCTCTTGTTTTAGGTATTACAAAAGCTTCTTTAGAAGTTGATAGTTTTTTATCAGCTTCTAGTTTCCAACAAACAACTCGTATTTTAAGTCAAGCAGCTATTTACAAAAAAAAGGATTTTCTTAAAGGTTTAAAAGAAAATGTTATTTTAGGTAATTTAATACCAGCAGGTACTGGTTTTTTAGTATTTTTAGAAGATTTTTCTTAAATAAAAACAATTATATATTTATAAATGATTTATAAATAAAAATTTATAAATCATTTATTTTTATCATTAATATTCAGCTCATATTTGATTAATAGCTTTTTTTATTGATAGCAAAGCTATCAATAAAATAACTTTGCTATATAGCTCTGCTATATAGCAAATTTGCTATTAATCAAATATGAAA
>VFQQ010004344.1_pt1 | contig 12620 bp, 11 predicted proteins | sample 3512341 | NCBI WGS metagenome assembly VFQQ01 (sample SAMN10412373, study PRJNA504923) | tailings metagenome | isolation source: Relicate 2 Philex TSF1 revegetated site | place: Philippines: Tuba, Benguet | collected 2017-08-29 | reverse complement strand
CACCCCTGATGTCAGCCCATCAGGTCCCCATCAGGTCAACTCAGTCGCCTTAGTGAAGACGGCAACCCTCTTGTGTAGCAACTCACAGGTGTGCAGCTGGTTGTTGGGCAGTGCAGCAGAGGCCACGCCGCCGCCAAACGTCATCGCCTGCACAACAGCAATCGAACAGCGGGCCAGACAGAATGCTTGCGCTCCAATTGCGCAAATCGGGCACAACAGCACAGCAGCAGCGGCGACGGCTCTAACTGCAGTGCTTGCGAGTAGAACTGGCTGGCTATCTGCACTCACATTGTTCTTCTCATATCCTGAGAGCAGGTGGCTGCACAGTTTAAGGGGGACCACAGACGAGCACTGCTGGCTATCCACAAGGCATGGATGGGCATGAGCATGGTCCAGTGCGGTCGGCACTAATCCATGTGCACAGCCGTTGCTGCGAATCGCTTTCAGGCACGTGTGCACACGCATCCGGCTGCAGGGCTGGCAGGGGAAGGCAGCACACACAGCCCTGCCCTCACCAATAACTCATAATTGTTCCCGACCCTGCAGACGGCAGGAGGCCCAGCGGCCAGCTGGTCAGGGATAGGCAAGTGGCACTGCATCCGCACCCTGCACATGTACATCCCCCACGGCGGCCGGCCTGGCAGACAGCACCAACCGCTGCCGGGCACTATCAAACCCGCCACTGAGCTCGCCTCCGTTGAAGTATGGTGTGGGAGCACTGCACGACGGCAGCTTGCCGACGTTTGTCTGGGGGCAGGAGGCTTCGGTTGCCACGCCTGCAAAAAACAGCAACCAATGGGGTGCTGGGTGAAGGAGTGCACACGTGTGCTTGTGTGCCCAGGCAGGCGCAGCGGTGCACACCAATCCAGCTGCCCTGTCCCCTCCACACTCACAGTTATCCACTGTGTTGGCGTCGCCCACCAAGTTGCACTGCAGCAGGGGGACACACGGAAGGTTGTTGGTGGGTGGGCTGGGATGTACACACAGGCATGCCATGCTGCAGTGGTTTGGAAGCTTAAGCGCCTGCCTTCCGTTCCAGCAATGTTCCGCACACCAGACCACCGTGACAGTTTGTACTGCCCACTTACATAGTTGTGCGTGTGGGGCTGCAGGCAGCACATGCGGGCAGCGGGGAGACAGGGAATGCTGTGATGAGCTGGGCACAGCAGAGGGAGAGCTCTGGCCACCTCATGCCGGCGGGCAGCCACCCACGCTGCGCCAACCACTAACAAGCCACTCACCGATCCAAAGTTATGGCTGAGAGATCCCAGGGAGGGAGGAAGCACGTGAGACGAAGAGGGGCTGGTTAGATTAAGCAGCTGACGAAGGTGCAGCATGCAATCAAATGCTGTGGGAGGGCTGTCCGCTGCCCCCACGGTGCCCAACGGCCGATCAAGCCGCCCGCTTACCCAATCTCTGCAGCAAGGGCGGGAGAAGAGAGGGGCAGTTTGGCGCAGTTACACAGATTATGTTGGAGCAGCGCCCCCGCGGTGGCAGCCCTATGCAATGCGCCCAGCAGCACAGCCAGCTCACCATGTGCAAAGCACAGGAAGTCCTGGGTTGGGACAGATGGGGGAGTTGGGCGGGAGGGAATAGGGGGCGTAGGTTGCAGCGCTTGATTGGTAGCATGCATGCCGCAGGGCCAGCATACACACCCTGCCAACGCAGCTGGTCAGGCTGACCGGGTTGCATGGACACTTACCCAAGTGACAGCGCTGGGGTTCTGGGTCTGGTCGCCGCTCCAGCCAAGAGAGCCGCCCATACCAGCACAGAGGCTGTACCCTCGGTTGGTGCCCGGTTTATTGATGCCCTTATAGTATCCCCTGTATACACACAAGAAGAAGAAGAGTAAGACATCCCCCAGACACGGCCAGCTGCCACGACAGCCTCACACTGCTGCCACCGCCACCGCCACTGCCGATGCTGCCCAGCTGCCTGCCTGCCCCAAACGTCCACAAGATACCAGGCTCACCAGTCGCACAGCACGCTCAGGTCTTCGGTGTCGCTGGTCCCCCGGTTCCAAGCTATGCCTCCCAGCACGTACTCGTTGCCGCCGCTCATAAAGAAGGTGAGGGTGCGAGGGGTGGTCTGCATGGCAGGGAAGGGCCAAGCAGATGAACAGACGCATGCGCCTTCTGGCACACAGCATTTCACTTTATCAATTCAACAACTCGACTGCAAGCATTGTTGAGGCATGATTTGCAGGCTTGCCTGCATGTTTGTGTTCCACTCGGTCTGGCAGGGCAGGGGCAGGAATGAGGATTGGAGCATTAGGCCAAGGCACTCAATGGGCACATGAACGGCGGGGGGGTACATGCCAGCGGACGGCTGCTTGCCCTGCCGCACCTCGAACTACCCTGTTGCACCCCAATCGCAGCCCACAGCCCCCGCCCAGCCCTGCCACAGCTGACCGTCAGCGCCTTCAACAGAAGCAGGCTGTCTGTGTAGAGCGTCGCGTTTGGAGAGTAAGGGTCTGCATGTAGGGTGCACGTGCAGGGCCAGCACAGGCTGTGACGGGCACCGCAAGAGCAGCTGCAGCCTGGATGCCGTGTGCGTACGAGTGGGAGCAGCTATCGTTGAATGGCAGGCGAGGCTGCCATTTGTGTGTTCCCCACCTGAGCCCGTCCAGAAGCGCACGTAGCCAAGCACAATGTCCACTCCGATCTCTCTTGAATAGACCACATCCGCCAGGCCAATCACTGCAGCAATGTGGCTGCCGACAGGGGGCCGCAGGGAGCAGGGAGCGGAATCAGCGGCCCATCGGCACTCTGTATGGGGCAGGCGCCGCTGAACGCATCGCAACAGCGCTTGCTGCCTGTGCGCATTACTTCTCACACGGCACAACCCACTTGAGCGCGGCGTTCTGGTTGGCAAATTTGGCCAGGTACAGGGTGTCTGTCTCAATCGCCTGCAGAAGGAAGAAGCCCAGGGTTTGTTGCTGCTGCGCCTGCCATGCTAGACCAGTGGTGGCACCGCCTCAGTGGTGGCACCCCGCCCTGCCTTCCTGTCCCCCCACAAACCGTGAAGCGGTTGGCATTTTGCACAGGCCTGCCAGGCCCGTCCCAATCAGGCTGTCTGCTTGCCCCGGCCATGCACCCTACCCACCACAGTGGCTTGAAACTGTTGATCAATGCTGACGGTTGACTGCGGAAGGGGGTTGTGGAGCGCTGGTGGGCCGTTGCAATCCAGAGGGGAAGGCGCGGCAGGGGGTGGTGCGGCGGCACTAGGACAGCGTCTGCTGTTCTGTCGCACATGCGTTCAAGCAGTGCTTGGCGCTGCCCAGGACCTCCCCTGTGCTAGTCCTGCCCCCCTCACCTGCTGCAGCCTGCGGGCAGGGCCAGCGCCCTGGGCACCGCCCCATCGTGAGCGTCCTGCCGCTCCTTCAGAGGGATCCACAGTTGCCCCATGCTGGACGCCGCATTGGAAGCGCGGCCGCGGCGGCTCCTCCGTGGCGTTCACAGCCGTGGCAGACAGGGCCACTGCATCGGCTGCCACGCTGGCGGAGGCGCCGCCGCTTCCACCCGCAGGCTTGGTCAGCTTCCATTGCCGCTGGCCGTCCACAGCCACTCCGCCCATGGCACCGTTTGCCTCCACATGCACGACCACTTGAGACGCTGGCCGCCCCGCAATGGAGCCCCGGAAGTAGGCGGTGTTGGGTGGGGCCTGGTGCACAGGTGGCGAGTTGGGGTTGGCCTGGCGGGAGGCACGGAGGGAGAGGGGCAGCCGTGTGAGTGGAGGCGCTGGAGCGGCGGCCAGGGGTGCAAGTTGCATGTGCAGCGGCAGTGGGCTTGGCTGCCATCTTATTGTACCGCACAGCCAGCGCCGGCAGACTCCCTAGAGCGCGGTGCATCTGTACGCAGCTGCGGCCCACCTGCACCGCAATCACGGCGCCCGGAGCAAAGGGGCTGAACCGCTCCAGCTCCAGTGTGGCGTTGGCATCCTGGCCAGGCAGCTTGATGCGCTGGATAGCCAGCTGGCCGCCATGTGGCACAGCACGCGCTGTGGCCGCCAAACCCGTGGCCGACGCCTGCGCTTGCACGCGCGCGGCCACCACGGCGGCTGGGCGCAGCGCCAGCGCCAGCAGCGTGCACAGCACCAGGGCGGCCCGCATCTACTGGGCTTGAGCTGATCGCCTGCAGGCAACGGCAACGAAAATGGGCGCTGGCCGTGCGTGGGAACACAGCAGGCAGACTGCGGTCGGTAGAACATGCCATTGCTGCAGGGTGGCGCATATATGTGGCTTAATAGCCTGAGATGTTCATATTCTTGCTGCAATTCCACTACTGGTGCGAATGCAATGGCATGCATGTATGATGGCGGCAGCGGCAGCGGCGGCGGCGGCGGCGGCGGCGGCGGGTACGCCGCAGCATTTGGTACACATGCTGAGAGCGCAATGCGTCTCCCGATCGCCCGTATCAGCCCGTGCACACCTCCCGTGAAATTGAGCCTCCAGGCAGGCGAAAAAACCGGACGCAGAGCGAGGGGCGCACGCTTAATGGCTCATTGCAAGGCCGCCCCGCTCGCTTACCCCCGCTAAAGGCCCAGAAATCTAATGCAAGGCCGACGGTTGCCAGAAGGCCGATGGCTGTGTACCAGAACTGGATGCCGGAGGCGAACCGGAGGGGCACAGGCTGCTTGTGAAAGCGGCCTGCCTCCCTGTCGTCCTGATTGGCATCAGCGCGGCGTGATCATGACGCCTGTGGAGGCTTGTACCCGTCCAGGTGGCAGCCAGCCTGGCGGCCGCAGCCGTGGGGCGGCAGCTGGGGGCGGCGGGAGCGGATGCTTTTTGGAGGGCTGTCTCGAGCAATGCTGGCACGAGTGTGTTGCACAAATGGCTGTGGTAGATACATGCAGCGGCTGTATGCCAATGAAATGGTCGCGCAACACAGTCCGCAGAGCAGTTTTCACTGCGCCGCCGCCGCGGCCGCTGGTGCCGTGCCTTGGCTGCTAGCACTGGCTGCTGCTGCCTTGCGCCGGCGGATCTCCTGATACCGCTGCATCACGTGCAGGCAGCGCTCGCCAACGGCGTCCACGCTGCGCCCTGCTGCTGCGCCGCCCACCTGAGAGGAGCCAGAGGGACAAGCCAGGCAAGGGTTAATACGCTTAATTTTAATTTAAGCACCGCAATAAGCAAGCGCCAAAGAATTGCCCACAGTCGCGACCGCTTGGATGCTAACCTTGGCCACACACTCTCTCTCTCAAAAATACAGCTTCTCCCTCACCTGCTCTGCAAGGTCGGCCAGCTGCTGCGGAGTGAGGGCCTCGCCAGCCAGCAGCATGGTGCGCAGCAGCAGCTTGTCCTCTACGGCAGTCCAGGGTTGCATGGCTGCCGCTGCTGCGCCTGCATCAGCTGCCGCCGCCTGCGCTGCCTCGCCTGCTGCCGCATCTGCTCCCATTGCTGCCGCTGGGCCGGTCTCACCTGCTGCCTGCCGCTCAGCAGCAGCAGCAGTAGCAGAGGGGTGAAACACCCGCAGCTCCGCACCACTCTGCAGCACGTCACCCGCCTGCTGCACTGCCGCTGCCACCTTGGGCGCCTGCTCTTGCCACTGCGGGGTGGCAAGCACCATTGGTGATGGCTCCAAGGCTGCGGCCGCACTGGCGGCAGCCGCAAGTGCTGCAGGTAGCGGTCTAGCAGTGGGCCGCGACGGCTCAGCAGCTGCCTCCTGCTCGCCCTCTGAATCTGCCAACTCCTCTTGCTCGAATACAGGCGGCTGCGCAGCAGCCTGCTGCCGCTGCTGCTCGGGTTCTGGCTGCACACGGCCGCGGCGCCGCTTGGACGCTGCCGGCGCCGCCACTGCCTCCGGTGGCATTGGGTCCGCTGGCTGCGGCTGCGGCTGCTGCAACTGCTCCTGCTGCTGCTCACGTTGCTGCTCCTGCGGCGGTTCGGCCGGGCTTGTGGGTGCTGAGGCTGCCGCCCTGCGCTTGGTGCCTCGCTGCTTGCCAGCTGGCGAGATGACTGCTGGTGGCTGGGTGGGAGAGGTTGGGGCAGAGGCAGTTCCGCATGCGCATAGGGCAGCCGCAGCAGCCAGACGGCGGGAGGCTCGTGTCGCCACACGGCCGCCTGCCGCTGCCTGCTGCTCCTCTGCTGCTGCGGCCGCTGGCTGCTGCGGTGACGGCGGCGAAGGTTCCTGCTGCTGTGCTGCTGGCCCCAGCTGCTCCTGCTGCTGCCGGCCTGTGCGGCCGCGGCGGCCCTTTGGCGGCGAAGGGCCCGCCTGCCGCTCTTGCTGCTGCTGCTGCTGCTGTTGCTGCTCCTGCTGTGCTGGCTGGGCTCGCTGGCGGCGCAGCGTGCGCCGCCTGACGGGGTTAACCGCTGCTGTCGATGGGTCGACTGCTGGCGCCGCCGCTGCTTCTGCCATCTGCTCAGGTGCCACTGCTGCCCCTGCCGGGCCTGCCGCCGCCGCAGCGGCGGCGGCTGCCTCATCCTCTGAATCAGAGAGGGCCTCCTGATCGAAATCCACTGCCCCAGCCTGGTGCCGGCCCGCCCGATTGATAGCTGCTGCCGCGCCTGCTGCGCCTGCCGCCGCGGCCGCCGCCGGCCCGGCTGCTGTGCATGCCTGCCGCCGTTGCGCTGCCTGCTGGCTCTGCTGCGGCTCCTCCTCCCCTTCGGAGTCGGGCACTTCATCCGCTTCCCACGTTACTAGCACCGGCTGCTGCAGGCTGCGCCGTGGCTGCTTGGAGGCCCGCCCATGGCTGCCGCCGCCGCTGCCTCGGCTGGTTGCACCGCCAGGCGAGAGGACGGTGCCAGAGCGCAAGCGCTTGCCGCCATGGCGCGTGCCTGCTGCTGGCGCTGCCGCCGCTCCCGCAGGCACTGCCCAGCCACCAGGCAGCTGCCGCAGCTGCTCACCCTCTGCTGCCTCCACCTGCGCTCCCCCGCTGCTCCCGTCTTGGTCTGCGCGGCGCTGTCGCAGCGGCAGCTGGGAGGCTGGGGCGCCAAGGCCGGCACCGCCGGGCAGCTGGCTGCGGCTGTCGTCCTCCCAGCCAAGCCCAGAGTCCCCTCCTCCATAGTAGCCAGCTGCCTCCATCTGCCCCTCCCACTGGGCCTGCAACAGCCGCTCTTGCTCCTCTATCTCAGCCTCAGCCAGCGCTGCCGCCGCCGCTGCTGCCGCCTCTGCTTGCTGCTGGGCCGCCGGCTGCACCTGCTGGTGGCCAGCCGCTGCCGCGGCCGCCGGTGCAGGCGCCAGCAGCAGCAGCTGCGCCTGCAGTTCTGCGGGTGGCAGCGGCTGCAAGGCGCCGCCGCCATGCAGGCCGGCCGCTGCGGCAGGCTCAAGGAACAGGGAGCGAACCATGGGTGCCTGTGCCGCCGCCGCCGCCTGCCGCCGCGCCCGCGGGCTGCCACCCCTGGAGCCATCCCCAGGAGCGCTGCCAGCCAGCCGGCTCTGCACCTCAGCCTCTTCATCCTCGCCCTCAGCCGCTGCCCCGGAGGCTGCTGCTGCTGCGGAGGCGCCACCGGCGCGTGCCGCCCCTGCTGCTGCGCCGCCCTGCCGCCGCTTCTTGCCCTTCTGCTGCCCATCCGATGGCGAGCTGGCTGTGCCGGTGTGCTGGCCCCACAGCTGCGCCAGCACCTGCGGCAGGCAGAAGATGGTGAAGGCAGAGGGGCAGTGGGGTTTGGGCTTGCCGGCAGCATTACTGGGCTGTGGGCCATGGAAGCTCAGAATTTGCAACCACTGTGCAGTTGGCTGCCTGATGTTGACACACACACACACACACACACACACACACACACACACACACACACACACACACAGCAGCACCCAACCTTTGCACCGCACTCACCACAGGCTGGCGGTGCGGCAGGTGGTCCCGGCAGATGGCCTCCCACTTGCCGGGCTGGCGGCCGTAGCTGCAAGGAGTGCAATGGCAGGGATGTGCAGCATGGGATCAGTGGAACAGCTGGAATGAGGAGCATTGCACAAGCAGGGCTGGTATACTGCACCACACAGCATGCAGCTCAGTGGGGACCACTCAAGAGCACGAGGTCTCACAAGGCCAGCAGGTGGTGCAGCAGCGATATCTCGTCGGGCTTCAGCGGCTGCGTGATGGTGCGAACCACATCCTGCGGGGCGGGCGGAAGAGGATGTGCAAACAAGCTTCACTTGCAGGTATGGCTACCCCGATCAAGGCAGCATGTTCAGCCAGGGTGTGTGGCTTTGCCCTGCTCATGCACCTTTTTGCACCTCAGAGGAGCGCTGTGAGTCGCTGCCACCACACCCGCTGCCAAAGGGCGCCTCCCGGGTTCCGCTCCAAAGCACAGCTCACACCACAGCTGGAGCTCACCTAGTTGCCGGGCGCATTGCCTGCTACCCGTCCTTCTTTTGGCAGTGACATCTAGCAGCACAGCTAGAACCCACCTTGACGCAGTTGTCGGGCGCGTTGCCCGCCACCCGGTTCTTCTTGCGGTGGAACAGCTGCTGCTCGCTCTTGGTGGGCAGCAGCTGGGCGCGGATGCGCGCCCAGTCGTAGGCGTACCTGCGGGGTGAGGAGCAGGGTGAGGGGCAGGGTGAGGAGTGGTGAGAATGGAAAGGCATGGGTGGGTGTGGAGCAGGGTCAAACCAAACAGCGGCATGGAAGCGATGGATGAATGCGCCGACTCTCTCACAGATCCATACCACTGTGTTGCAGCAGCCTGCTGCCCGGACTCGCATACCCCCAGGCTCACTTTTGGATGCCCATGGCCAGCAGCTGGTCCTCCGCGGGGGTAAAGAGCAGCTGGGTGGTGGCCACGTGATCAGGAACCTGTGATTACAAGAGGGGTAAAAAGCAACGGAGACCATTGTACCAGTAGATTGGAAGTCAGCTGGGTGGTGGTCACGTGGTCGGGCACCTGCACAGGGGAGCAGACAAGGGCGATGGCGCAGAAATGTGGTAACAAAGGTTGAGGTGAGGGCAGCTCTGGGCCCCCGTTGGCAACGTGGTCGGGTACTTGTAAGAGTTACAGCGCATCTCGGGCTTGCACACAGAGCTGTCGCACTCACCCGAGGCACCAGCACCGGCTCCAGCAGTGGCTGGATGTCTGCCACCGCGGCGGCGGCCGGCGGCGGCAGCGCCTTCCACAGCGGGTGCGGCACCAGCAGGGAGCCAATCACACTGGGCTTCCTGATGCGCCGCCGCCGCCTGTGAGGAAGGGTGTGTGCAAGAGCAGGCCGGCATGGTTGGGTGCGGCATCGTGGATGTTGGAATGGCCCCAGCAAGGAAATGGCATGGTATGGCAAGGGCATGGATGGTAGGGGAGAGTGCACCTCTACAGGGTGCAGTATGGCCTGCCCTGCTCTGCAGCGGTAGTGCAGGTGCACAATATGGCGTGGTAAGCAACGTTGACCAATCCACACTCACCTGGGCAGTGCGCTCTGCAGGTCCTCATCTGAGCTGGAGTCCAGCCCCTCGCCTTCACCGCCCTGCTGCTCGCTGCTGGCCGGTGGCTGCGCACCGCCCGCCTCCCCTGCTGCAGCTGCTGTGTCGCCCGACCCTCCTGCCTCAGCCTGCTGCTGCTGCTGCTGCTGCTGCTGGTCTGCGCCTGGCTGCTGCTCAGTGCCGGCCTGCTGGCCGCCACCTGCCGCCTGCTCTGCCCCACCCTCTGCACCTGGCTGCTGCTGGTGCTGGTGCTGGTGCTGGTGCTGCTGCCCCTGCTGCCCCTCCCGCCCCGCCGCCGCCGGCTCGCCGTGCGGGCGGCGCTGGCGCGGCGGCGCCTCCGCACCCGTCACCACATGGTTGAGCCATCGGAGCGGCGCCACATCAGCCACGCTGAACACCAGGCCAGCACTCCATGGCTGCCACACCGCCTGCGCCTCTGCCAGGCGCTTGCGCTCCTGGTGCTCAGCGCGTAAGCGCCCCCGCCGCCCATGCCGCTGCTCGGGCTGCGGCAGTAGCGGCGGCAGCTTGTCGCTGCAGCCCAGGGCCTCGGGGTTGTATGGGGCGATGCCCTGTGGGAGGGGTGTTGTTTGAAGAACCAAATGCATCAGAGGGCAGCATGCCAAAGTTGTAGTGCTAGTGCAAGCCTGCCACATCCTCTCAGTCCCGTTTCAACCCTGTCACCCTCATGTGAAAGTAGCCAGCCCGTGAACCACTCCAACCTCCCTTAAGTTCTGCCCACCTGCGCCTGCCGGCCCAGCGACTGCTGCTGCGCAAACTGGTGCAGCTGCTCCGCCATCTGCTTGGCATGCTGGGCGGTCGCAGCGTGAGCTGGATCGGGGGAGGCCTGGGCCATGAGGTAGACCTGCAGGGCACGCAGCGGGGCAATAATGCAAGCTTCAGAATGTGCCGCGCGTGCGTTGCCTGAGCAACATCGTGCGATTGCACATGCTGGCTACGGCAGCACATGGGGCATTTTATTGCCGGCAAGGGCAGACTGCCTGGGAGCAGTTTGGTGCGAGCAGTAAAACACGCGGTGGCCTCGTGCCCAACACTCCCGCCGTCCCGCTTGCCTGGATGAGCAGCTGGGAGTGCTGGTGCAGCAGGCGGTACAGCGCGCCGTACTGCCGCGGCTGGAAGGCATTCGGCTCCACTGCCAGCCCCAGCGGCGCCGCAGCGCCATCCCCGCTGGCCGCCGCGGCGGGCGGATCGGGCAGCAGCACGGGCAGGTGGGCCGGGATGAAGCGGCCCATGGCTGCCAGCTGCCAGTTGGGCGGTGCCTGCTCGATGGCCAGCGGTGTGATGCGGTACACCAGGAAGGACACGAGGGCGGGGTCCAGCTGGGTGGCCCCAGCGCTCAGCGCCGTGGCGATGCGGGCCAGGTCGGATGTGAAGGCTGCAGACGCAGAGAATGGGGGGCATGATCAGGAGACGGTACTGGTTGCATGGTTGCCCGAGGTGGGCTGGCATGCATGCAGCGTACAGGTGCAGCGGCCAGCTACATCGACAGCAGATCTCCACAAAGGCAAACAGCAATGCCAGCGAGCGGCTCACGCTTGGGTGCCAGAGGGCGGCGCCGCTGCGCCGCCAGCGCAGCAGGCATGCCGCCCGCCTTGAGTGCGAGGCGCTTTGCGCGGCGGGCAGCCATGGCGGCCCGTGTCCGAGCCCTCTTGGTCTGCACTCGCATCCGGGTGGTGCAGGCAGAGAGTGGCAACGCATTGGACAGCGTACGGGGGGCAAATGCACTCCCCATACGCCCTCCAAGCAAGCTTGCAAGTTGCGCGTGCGAGTGAATGCAGGCATGCATGTACCCAGCAGCCGCATCAACCAAACAAGGCCCCTCACCAGCTTGCGCTCGCCGCCCGCTGCCTGCCCGCCCGGCTGGCCCGGCGCCTCATCGCCCGGCATGCCCAGCATGGCGCGCAGGTCCTGGTAAAAGTCGCCGTCGTCTGCAGTGGGGCAGGCATGGGCGGAAGAGGGAGGGTCGCTGCAGGCTGCGCCCCACAGTTTGCCCAGCGGGCAGGTGCAGAAGGAGCAGAGGGTATCCCTCTTGCAATACACGAGTATGGGAGACCGCCAGCAGCAGAATTGGACAGGCAGTTGTGCAGCTCCAGGTAAGCCTGCAAGAGCACAAACCCAGCGCACCCTCGTCGTCCTCATCATCCAGCAATGCTATGAATGAGCTTCCAGGCAACTAAGCATCACAGCAAGCAAGCAGCACGGCTACAAGTGAATCAGCAGCACGCACCCTCGTCCTCTTCGTCATCCAGAAAGGAGGAGAATGCAGCGCCGGTGCCGTCCCCACCCCGCAGGCCCGCCAGAAAGCGCTGGTATTCAGCCTCGTCATCCAATGCGGCCAGGCCCTCCAGGTGGTCATCCACCTGCATTGGTAAAGACGGGAGGTAGTTAAACAGGTGTGGCTGCAGGCCAGGAAGGGCCGGCAGTTGGCCTCTTCGTCCAGAGGACATGGCAGGTAGCAATGATAATCGCTAGCCACAGCAGCAGCAAGCAGCAAGCCACAGCAGCAGCAAGCAGCAAGCCACAGCAGCAGTAGAAGGGCACCTGCAGCATCTGCTCCAGCTCTTCGATGCTGATGGCCTCCAGGTTGTGGTGCGCCCTGCGGCCAGGAATGGAAGGTAATGTGTAAAGCACATGTGCATGCAATCGGAGGAAGGGTGCGCAGGCGGCCACAGGCCCATGTGCGACGTGCAGCCGTTCAATGCAGCCCCTCTTGCCAGCACCCCCCAGCCCCCCAGCTTGCCTGGTGCGGTGCGCAATGGGATCATCCAGCGCCTCCAGCTGCACGCCAAACACCTGGAGCTCCGGATCCAATGCAGCATCAGCCGCTGCTGCAACCGCTGCAACCGCTGCAGCTGCTGTAGAAGCCACAGCAGCGCTTGCAGCAGCGTGCTGTGGCGGGGAGGCCAGAGCACGTGGCGGGCGAGGCGGTGGCGGCGGCATGGCCGCAGCATCCGCTGCGGCTGGCGCTGCTGCTGCCGCCGCTGCCGCCTGCTCCTGGTCTGCCTGCCGGTCGTGTGGCTGCTGCTCCTGCTGCTGCTGCTGCTCCTGGTGCTGCTCCTGGTGCTGCTCCCGCTGCACCCGCTGCTGCTGCTCCCGCTGCGCTGCTGCTGCAGCAGGGCCTGCTTCGCCAGCTGCCTCCTCCTCCTCCTCAGTCTCCTCCTCCTCCTCTTCCTCCTCTTCGCTGCTAATGCTTTCATCTGCAGGAAAGCAGGCACACGATGCACACCAGGCCCATCAGCATTTGTTTGCTCAGC
>VFQQ010004343.1_pt1 | contig 12622 bp, 23 predicted proteins | sample 3512341 | NCBI WGS metagenome assembly VFQQ01 (sample SAMN10412373, study PRJNA504923) | tailings metagenome | isolation source: Relicate 2 Philex TSF1 revegetated site | place: Philippines: Tuba, Benguet | collected 2017-08-29 | reverse complement strand
CCCTGGGCAGCAGGCTGTGTGAGCTGCTGCTACTAATCAGTGGCATTTATCTCTCTCTCAAGAGCAAGGAGCCTATCGGGGGCTATTGGGCTCCTGCTGCAACGGGGGTGGACAGCAGGGAGCAATGCACGGGTTAAATGTGCAGCAAAAGGTTGCTTACCGAATGCATGAAGTGCAAAGTGGTGAAACATCACCATAGCTGTGTACACACAGCGAGGGTGCGGGGGTGCTGTGCCGCATTTGGCGGCCATGCATAGCGCATGCAGGTGGGGAAGATGCGACGAATTGTGCTGGGACGCAGTGCGAATGGCACCTAAGGTGAAAAAAAATCAGATGAGATGGGTGCAGGTGGTGCGACAGGGCAGGCGGGTTGTGAATGCTTCCGTGAGCATGGAGGATTAAGGCGCAGGCTGCCACGACATGTGGCAGAGCATGGCATGGCATGTGGGGCTTCGCAGCCGCCAGGAGCAAAAGGCTGGCTGGTGTAACAAGTTGCATGGCAATATGAATGGCAGGTTGAGCAAAGCAAACAGGGTAGGCAAGCAGGAGACAGGCCACATGACAGGAAGAACAAATGGCATGCTGTGCTTGGCTTCAAGAGGCTTGGGATTCGATCATCGCAGGCGGCACCGAGCCGCATTAATATGCAATGGAACGTGGTGGCTGAGCTACCGAGGTAGGAAAACGGCAGGGAGCTGATGGACACAGACAGGTAGTGGGGCAAGCAGGGGCAGAGGTTCTTCACGGCATTAACATGTTTCATCAAAAACAACCATTGCAAAACAGCTAACTGGTCAGGCGGTGTCGTGCAGTGCGACGCGGAGCAGCAGCCACAGCATCTGGGCCGCAAACAGGGACACGGATGGAATGCCCCACTCATCATCCCCAACATAGTCCATCTGGGCGTGATGCGCCAGGAGATGGGGCTGCCGGTCAGCAGAGCCTGGGGTTGCCACGCCGGCAGCCTGGCGGGCCCCACCATGAGCCAGCAGTGCCATGCGCTGCATGCCCCTGGCGTGGCGCTGGCGCAGGCGCTGCATCGACAGCAGCAGGGCGGTGGGCAGGATGAAAGCGACGCTGACTTGGAACCGGATGACGAGGGCGAGGCAGGCGCCAGGTGGTGGCATCAGGATGGGTGGCCCGCCCACAGCACGCAGCGGCCTGCACAACGTTCGGATGGGGCGGAGCGGAGGAAGGCACGGGTGAGTAGTCACTCAACATGGGTGGACAGTGGAACAAGAGCGGCGCTGTTGACTGCCTGCAGCTCCAGCTGCTCAAGCGCACCGGGCCGTGCCACACGACCGGCTCTCCCGACTGCTACCCGTTCTGAAGCGCGCACCAGTCCAGCAGCAGGGCCAGGCTCTGCAGCTTGTCGGGTGTGCGGTGCAGGGGGCCGCCAGCCTGGCACACCGCCGGCGCCACTTGCCAGCCGGCCAGCACGACATGCAGGCCTTGCGCAATGGCATGGCATGCCAGCGGCAGCTGCCAGCCAAGGGCGCCCCAGCTGGAGACCAGGCCGCGGGAGGAGTAGAGCAGGGTGAGCAGCAGGGCGGGCCAGCTCAGGGTGCCCTGCTGCCATTTGAGCTCCTCCTGCCAGGGGTGCGCCGTGTTGTGTGCAAACACAAGGCGCGCCTGCGGGTTGGTGGGAGTGGCAGGGAGGACGCCTGCCTTTGGCAATACTAGCCTAGCAGCGCCAGCCGTGGCCTCCTTATAAGCGTGAATGCCTTGCTGCAGCTGAGCAAACATGCTTGACGCTCAGCCACAGTTAGCAAGGCTCACCAGAAACACAACCTTGGTCCGGTGGCGGCGGTAGAAAGTCCGGGGCGCCAGCGCCAGGGTCAGCGGGCAGACAGCTGTGGTGAATACCATGCCCAGCACGATGTGCAAGGGAGTTGGAGACGTCTGCACAAACCGAGAAAGCATACATTGTGTGATTTGCACAACGGGCCGGCGAGGACAGCGCAGGACAGCGGGGCAGCAGATGCATGGGCAGGATGTCTGGAGGCCTGCTAGCGCTCACGTTTGGCGAAAGGACGAAGACGGCACAGATGAGGGTTCCAAACGCGCTGGACAGCAGCTCAGCCGGCACGGCTGTCACAGGAGGGGGACTCAGACGAGTGGTCGCTGCCAACACCGCCGATGCGGCCCGGCGGCGGGGGTAGCCTGCGTGCGGCTGCATCTGGGGCCACTGGTCGGCCGGCTGATCGGCTGGCACCACCCCCTCTCGCTTTCGCACAGCCCTGGGGCCGCAGGCAGGGCGCACAGGGGCAGGGAAGCGTCAACCGGCGCCTTTGCGTCGCGAGCCCGCGAAGACATTCGGGTAACGGCGCTTAACTCCCCTTATTGCGGTCCCCCGCAATCACATCAATCATACGGCAGCGCAGCTCAGAGCAACTAGCCCGGATGCACTCCAGAGCGCGAGGCAGCTGACCGGTTTCTGTGGTATGCGGCCTGCTTTGCTTGGCCACCAGTGTTGTATGATGTAGATGCGCGTATAACAGCACGAGGGATGACCACAGAGGAGTGTAGCCTTCATAGAAGCACCGACACCATGAAAATGTGCCCTTTGGGCGAGGCCACTTTTCCCTTGCACACAATTTTTAGGTTTTCATATCTTTCCTTTTGAATTGCGCGTGGGCGAACTGCAGTGCAATTACAGCAGAACAATTGTTGAAAAGGGCCGGGGAAGGACAGGCGCATGCTGAGGATGGGATCTGAGGATGGATTTTTCCCCGAGCTCGCCGTTACCCAGCCTCTTCTGCGCCGCTGCTGCCGCCCCACTCGCGCAGGATGAACACCAGCGCGATCCAGTCGTCTGCAGCAGGGTGTATTTCAGCAGATTGAAGAAGCGATTTAGGGAGCACGGCACCATAGTGCGTAGTGTGGGCCATGGGCTTCTCCGCTTTTCGCACCCGCCTCCACAGCTTTAGGCAGGCGTGCCGTCTCCCTGTTTCGCTTACAAATGAAGTGCGTGGTGGCTGCTGTGGGCAGGCCGTACATCAAGTACTCCACGCCTGAAAGACAACAGAAAGAGAGCAAATGGCGCAGGCCTCACGCAGCCACGCAGGAGAAAGGTCCACACATGCTGCAGCACCGGATGCCAGAGCACGCATGCCGGCCATCAGGCAGGCAAGAGACATACTCATATATCCAGGCACCAGCTCCTGTGTCACATGCTGCTCACCAAACAGCGCTCCGGCTCCGGTTGCGAAGAAGAAGTAGGTGGGAGTGAGGGCGTGCAGCCAGCCAAAGATGACGCTGGCCACAGCTATGCCCGCAGCACGGGTCGCCGCCTCTGGCAGGCCGGGCGCTGCGCCCGCTATGCCGCCGCACAGCGCTGCTTGCATGAAGGCGCGGAACAGCGTCTCTTCACCCACGCCCGCCCCAAGCGCCAGCAGCCCCAGACCCTGCAGCATAACCGGGAGTGGGGGGGGGGGAGGTGTGCCAGAGGCAAAATGTGGCTGTGAAGCTGCTGCAGCGGTCTGTTTGGGTGCCAGGGGCTGCATCTAGCGTGCGTCGGCGGCAAGCAAGCACCAAGCTGGGAACATGCAGTGCAAGCCTTTGGCATGATGGAGCTCAGGCACACACCAGCCTGCCCCCCAGCCAGTAGGCACGCACCCAGAAGGGCAGAATGCGCAGCTGTGGGATGAGCGCTGCCTTGAACGTGCTGCGCAGCTGCGAGAAGCCTTCCAGGCGGTCGGCGAATGCCACGCCAGCATAGCATGCGGCCAGCAGGGGCAGCATGTAGGCCAGTGCAGCGGCACTGTTCAAGCTGTCCAGGCTGTGCAGCAGCTGGCCCGAGACGTCGAGGCCTGCTGGGGCAAGGGGGAAGAGGGTGTGTTTACACAGGGCAGACAACTGAAGAGAGCAGTCACGGCGCAGCATGCTGCAGTACCATCAACAGCGGTGGCATCATGCCACTATGCCCACCTGCACGGTCGCCCAGCGCTGCGCCAGCTGCAGCCATTGCCCCGTTTGCCACCGTGCCCCCGGCAAGGAACACTGAAGCGCTGGCAACTGGTGTCGGGCCTTCATCTTCCTGACCGCTGCCCCACGCCGCCTTGCACAACGTCTGCTGCTGCCTACGTCGCTGCTGTCGTGCTGCCAGTGGGCCGCTGCGCTGCAACTGCGCTGAGGGCAAGAGTGCCACACCGCTGCCGCAACAGTGGCGGCGGCGAGCGGGCGGCGGGTGTGGTGCCGCTGCTGCACCAGACGACAGCTGCGTCCTGGCTGGATCACATATACCCTGTACATGCAGTCCCAGGGCTGGCATGGTGCAGGAGGCCGGCAGGCGAGGGAGTGGGAGGGGCTCTGCAAGCAGGGCAGGCTGCCTGCCTCCGATCACCCCGATCAACGAGCAATTTACACAATTGCAGTGGGTGGCCTCCCTCCAGCGATCGGTGGCCCATGCAAATAGCATGCGTTGGTCGCTTCCTGGCTCCTGGCTGCCGATCTGTGCACCCTTCTTGAATTGGGTTCAGGTGATCAGCACCAGGGCGGCGGCAAGCGCTCGCACGCACTCGAAACGCAGTGGCCGGCACGCCCGCCGCTGTGGCACGGACGTGTTCACACGCATTGTGTCGGCACGAGGCCGGGCTGTGCTGCCGCAGTCCCGCCTCCCGAGCACCGCGCCGCCGTGCTCTCTCTGGTGCGCTGCGCTGCTGTCAGCGAGCCTGGTGTAGCTCCTGGAACCTAGACAGTGCATCCCAGGCGCTGAGCAGCCTCCTGCCCACCTCTGTCGACTCGCTCTCGCTGCTGGCGCCCTCCCTGCCCCTGCTGCCTGGCCAACCGGCTGGTGGCAACCAGCTGGCACGCTGTGCGCGGCCAGCCGCCCTAGGTTCTCAGCTGCCAGCTAGCACCGGCGCCCCTCCCTTGCCGCCGCCGCCCGACCGCCGGTGCCTCGGCCACTGCCTGCTGCAGGGCCCCGTGTTTGCTGAGCAACAGCGGCAGCCATGGCGCTCAAGGCCAGCGGGTTTGGTGGCACATCCAAGCTGCATGACCTCACTGCGGGCGGCGGCGTGCTCTGCGACCTCTGCGGCGATGAGGTGGGTGCATCTGCAATGTATGGGTGCATCTGGCCTGATGTATGAATGCCTTGGCCCACCACCGTACGCCACTGCCGCGCAAACCGGCTGTACTCGCAAGCTGCTTCACTCGTTGCCATGTGCACCCTCTGCCGCTGCAGGTGGACAGCGAGGTGGCGGACGCTGTGGCGCTCGACTGCAGCTACGCGCAGTGCGACCCCGAGTCGTCGTGCTACCACACCCACTGCCTGGAGAAGTTCCTGAAGAGCATGAAATGCGAGCGGTGCGTGGCGAAGCCAGGGCTCGAGAAACAGCACAGTGTGGCAGGCGTGCGGTCAGAACTGCGCTTGGGGTGAGACTGCTGCTGGGCTGCCAGCCTGCTGCCATGCTCACTGCCTGGGTGCGGCGTTCTGCAGGAACCGCAAGATTGGCTTCCCTTGTCCTCGAGGCTGCGGCAAGGGCACCAAGTTCAAGGAGGCGTGCCGTGGCAAGGTGCGCATGTGCAGCCTGGCAGCTGCAAGGAGGCGTGCTGCCCGATGGGCAAGCGGCGCCTGTTGCTTGTTTGAGGGGAACCACATGCTGTTGTATTGAGGCAGCGCTGCATGCGGCCGCTGGAAATGCTGAGGCGGCTCCCTCCCTGCTGGGTGCAGATTTTGAAGTCGCACCCGGTCACCATCCGAAGCGAGGCAAACAAGAAGCGGCGGCAGGCAAGCGGGGGCCAAAGTGCACACACACAGTTTGCACTTGCGGCAGTTTTTTTCGCGCACAGTGATGCATATGCAGCAGCTGAGCCGATGCATCTGTTTTGGTTGCTGGGTGCAGGCTGAGCTGGAGCAGCTGGCCCAGGCGACTGCGGCGCGCAAGAAGGACGAGGCCACAAAGGCGGCAGCTGCCAAGGTGTGCAGCGGCAGCTGGAGTGCTGCATGCTGGCCAGTTTCCATGAATGCGCTGCCTGCAGCCGTGGGCTGGTGTGGTGGACGCAAGCTGCATTGTCAGGTGCTGCTGCTGCTGCCGCTTGTGTGTTGCTGCATAGCAAATGCTAGATGCCCCACTGTTGTGTGCAGACTGTGTCAGCCAAGATGAAGGAGAAGGGCAAGGCGGCAGCCAAGCCTGCAGCCATCAAGGCCCTGTGAGTGTGCTGGGGCGAGTTTTGAACATCTACTTGATTACACACGCCGCCTGGCCTGCCTGCCTCCTGCTCGGGAAGTGGGCTGTCTTCTGTCATGCTCGCCCACCCACATGCTGAGGCAGCAGTGCCCTGTACTTCTGCCCGCCCACCCACCGTGCCTGCACCGCCTTCTAACCCTGGCTTGCAGCAACGTGGCCAACACGGCCATCATGAACTCCGCTCCACCCAAGACGGCGGCGCAGCTGCAGAAGGAGGCGCTGGCTGCCGCCGCCAAGAACCTGAAGTCCCAGATCCTGGCGCGCTCAGCCTCCTCGGGCTCGGCGGCTTCGCTGGCGGCGGGCAGCGGGCGGCTGGCCAGCGCTGCGTCATCGGGGCGTGTGTCGGCGGCGGGCAGCACTAGCGGCAAGAAGGAGGTGAAGACGCTGGATGAGTACCTTGCAGGTGGGCGAGGGAGACAGGCGGCTTACGTGGTTGGGCTGCTCAGGGTGGTTTTTGGGTGGCAAGAGGTCTTGCACAGCAATGCGCCTGCATGGGATCAGCGGCTGTTTCTGACCAGCCGCCACTCTTCCACCCCTCTGCAGAGCGGTCGAGCTCGGCGCTGGACCGCAGCAGCAGCGTGGCGAGCTCCACTGCGCCGCAGGCCAGCGCATGGGGCAAGAGCCGCGCCAGCTCAGCATCCAGCCTGGAGGCTTCAGAGATGGCCGAGGCGGCAGCAGCGCTGGCGGCAACACCGGCCCCCGCCCTGGCGCCGCAGCTGTCGTCAGATGACGCTTTCCCGCCGCCCGCCGCCGCTGGCCGGCCACCGCGCCCACCACCGCCTGCCGCTCCCGCACCGGCGCCAGCACCAGCGCCCGCGCCTGTGCCTGCGGTTGCGGCGGCGCCACCCCAGGGTGTATGGGCACAGAAGCCGGCAGTGGCAGTAGTGACGCAGCCGCCCCCGCCGCCGCCCCGCCCTGCGGCGTCAGCAGCGGCTCCGGCCCCGGCTGCAGCAGCAGGCAAGGGCAAGACGGCGGCAGTGGCTGTGCCGGCACCTGCAGCCGCCGCCGACGATAGCAAGCTGTCACGAACGCAGCGCAAGAACCAGAAGCGTGCTGAGAAGAAGGCGGCAGCAGCGGCGGCAGCAGCGGCAGAGCGTGAGGTTGTGACCTCCTCTGGTGCCTCCAACCCCTCGCCAGCAGACAGCCTGCCAACCAGCCCCACGGGCGAGGCAGCGACTGCACTGGCACCGGCGCCGGCAGCAGCAGTTGCAGCAGCGCCCGGGCCGGCACCGGCAGCGGTGCCGGCGGCCGAGGCCGCCAGCACCAGCGGCGATGCTCCTTTGGATGAGGGCTTTGAGCGGTGCATGCAGGCGCTGGTGCAGCACAAGCTGCAGCACCAGGTGGAGCAGCTGGCTGCGCTGGGCTTTGTGCCCTCGGCGGCGCTGGCTGCGGTGCAGCAGCATGGGGGCAACTTGGAGGGAGCGCTCGTCACGCTGCTGGAGCAGGTGGGGACTGGGCATAAGCCTGTCTGTGTTCTGCAACTGGATTGTGCATGGCAGGACGCAGCGGGCAGCAGCTTTGGACATGTAGCACAACTTGCGCTTGCCATCTGCCAGCTGCCAGGCGTGCGCCGTCTCGTGAGGGTGCTCCCTGTTGTGTCCGTCCCTGCAGGCGACCGGCGTGCAGGACTCCATGCACGGCCTGGGCCTGGCGGCGTGCTCTGCGTCCGCCGAGGTGGACCTCACTGATGAGCTGGCGTACATGCAGGCAAGCTGCGCATGCTGCCGTGCTGCTCGAGGTTGTGCGTCAGTGCTTGGGACAGCTTTGGAGCTGCAGCTGGTGCCGACATGGTAGCAGCTGGGTCGTGACTTGCTTCCATTTGGCATCCTGCTAGCACCATCTGACTTCTTGGTTGCGTGGTGTGCTGCCGCAGGACCTGCAAGTGCGGTACAGCCTCACGCCGGCGGCAGTTCAGATGCTGGTGGTGGAGCACCAGGGAGACCTGGATGCGCTGGCCGCCAGCCTGGCGCAGCAGCACCAGGCCATGCTGGCCTTTGGCGGCGGCAGCGACGCGGCGCAGCAGCAACCACAGCAGGCACAGCAGGCACAGCACCAGCAGCAGCGGCACGTGGTCCTCCAACCCGAACCGCTGGGCGCTGGGGCCAGCGGCGGCGGGCTGTTTGGCACGCTGGGTGGTGCTGCGCAGTCTCCTTTCACCCTGGACAGCTGGGGTGGGGCTGCCACAGCCTCGGTGGATTCAGCCAGCAGCGGCGCCGGCTGCTACTCAGCCTTCGGCTTTGGCGGCCTGGCCGAGGCGGCTCTGCATGCCGTCCACGGCGGCGGTCAGGTGCGCGCAAGGGCAGGCTGATGCATGCCACGGCTGTGGAGCCGGGAAGGGCTGGGCTGCTCTGCCGCACTCCTGCGGATTTGGCTGTCTTGGGCACTTCTCACAAGCTCGTCCTGCTGACTATCGCCTGCAGAGCGAGCTGCTGGGTGGCGTGGCCACGCCCACCTCGCAAGACCACACCAGCGCTGCAGCTGCATTTGGGGCCGGCATTTGGAGCACCAGCACTACTGCGGCGCAGTCGCCACACGGCAGCCTGGCCAGTGCTGCCGGTGCTCCTGGCTACAGCAGCAGCTCGCACCTGCAGTCGTTGCTAGGCATGCCAGACGCCAGCAGCAGCGGGGCGGCAGCGTCGGCTGCCGGCTTTGGCGGGCTGGGAGGATTTGGTGGGCTGCAGGCGGCCAGCGCGGCGTTTGACCAGCGCCCGCTGGCGTCCAGCAGCGGCAGCCTGCTGCCCTTCCCGGGTGGAGGCTTGCAGCAGGCGGCAGGGCAGCTAGGCAGCTGGCGCAGCGGCGACGGCCTGCAGCAAGTGGCGCAGCAACCAGCCTTCACGGGGCTTCCAGCTGCTGCAAGCTTGTGGGGCGGCAGCGGCGCTGGCGGCCTAGGAACTGGGCTGCCCGGCAGCGGAGAGCAGCAGCTAGTGCGCTGAGCAGCGCTGTCCTGGCCACGGCCCCTTGTAACACTCAAGGCAAAGGATGCGTTACATGAACTGGGTGGGGCATGAATGCTGGCGGGGACAGCTGGTGGGAAAATGCTGTGGCCAGAGAGCGAGCTGGCTGCAATACAATCAAGGCGTGGATGCCTAGGGCCACTGGGTAAAGGAACAAAGGCATGGCGAGCAAGTGAGGGTTGTTGAGCAAGAGGCGCAAGGGGAGGCTGGAGCAGACAAAAGCAAGCACGATCAAAGAGGGGCAACAGCGCGATAAGAACGAGGCGGCAGTGGCAAGTTGGGGTGATGAGGAATGCGACGGCAGCAGCTCTGCCTGTCGACTGCCCAGCCACCCAGGCTCAACGCCACATCGTTCTCAGCGTCACTTCACTTTGCTGTTGATGTCCTACGCCAAGGAAAAGCGGGTGGAGAGAGACGACGCTGTTAACCGGCATGGCACAGAGGCAAAGGGTGTCCGCTGGTGAATTAAACGTGTGGCACACACAAGAAACCAGCAACACAGCATGCAATATCAGTCAGTGGCCCACCTTCATCCCCTTTGTCAGCTCTTCGCTGAAGACCTGCAGGGGCAAAAGGGAGCAGCAGCAGAGAGTCCATCAGCCACCAAGACCCTGCACACCATGCCCCGCAACACATTGCCAGAGTGGGACTATCATTCGTTGCAGCATGTCTGCTTTGCCCTAGCTGCCTAGACGATCACAAACTCCACTTCACACCTTCCAGAAGTGGCCGCCCTTCTCCACCGCCGTCTGCCCCAGCTGCGCCTTCTGCTCCGCCGACTTCTTGGCCATGTCCTGCATCATGGCGTTGCTGCGGATGGCAAACCGCTGGAAGGTGCGGCTGCGGGGAGGGGGCAGGAGAGGGAGGGCATGAAGGGTTAAGGAGCGCGGTTGCAGGCGTGAGGTGCACAGTTTGCAGGGTGCCGCACCTAACAGCCAGCACTGGATACCAGTGGCAATCCTCTTAGTGCCAACAGCAGCAAGTGAAGGCATGCAAACTCCCAGCTGGCATGCACGCAGGCAGCGACATTTGCCTGAACCACGCACAAAAGCAATGGAAGGCAGCGCCACTGCCCGCACCTGTTGGCCAGGCTGTTGACCAGCACCTCGTTCAGGAGGTAGTTCATCACTCGCTGGAAGAACGCCATGGCTGCTGGCTGGTTTCACCCAGCGTCAAGCCTCCACACTGCTGCAGTGAGGGTGGAGCGGCGGCTAGGTGACTGGCGGCGGCGGCGGCGGCGCAGCGCCGGCAACCCCACGCAGCCTGGCCAGGCGCTAGGCTGTCAAACGAACGGTGGCAGGTTCCTGAACCACTAGCACAACCGGCAGGGTCTCTGGAGGGCGCAGGTGGAAGGGTGGGCACTCACACACCACCGGGGCGACGGGCGCCGCTTCCGTGCGGCTGGATACAGTCACTGCACTCTGCACAACGCTGACAGGAGCCGCAACCGCAGCAAAGCTCACCCGCTTCTGAGTCGCCCGCTTACGGCAGCGCCCTCTCCACACCTCTGGACGCGCTGACGGCACCGTCAACCGAGATCCAAGCAAGTTAGCAACAGCGCAAGGGGAGGCTGCGCGCAGGGGGAAGGTGGCGGCACGCCACGTGTGGCCCTCCGGAGCGTCGGCGCCCAGCGCGGCCAAGTTTGCTTGCAGGAAGGCAGGCGCAGCAGAGGCCTCATCCTAACAACCAGGTGCTAGACTGCATGCTTTTCAGCGCTCAGGCTTGTTTAGAAACTAGGTGGAATGCAACGGGCTCCACCCAGTGAACTTTGCCGCAAGCCTGCCACCTTCAGCCCGTCCCAAGTGCTTACGCTGCCTCGCACTGAGTGCAAACATTTACAACAACTTGCTCATTCGAAAGGGACGAGCATTTCCTATGCCTCATCCCTCTCTAGCCGCTCCGGCAGTGCAGCAGTGCCACCGCCGCTTCCAGCGCTGCCGCTGCTCCACAGCAGCTGCCGCCATCCCGCTGCGCTGCTCTCGGTCTTGCATCACGGACTCTCACTCGGGCTCGCAGGGGTTTGGCCAGGACTCGTCGCAGTCAGGCTCGGCTCCCTCTTGCGGGAACTTGGGCGCCCCCTTGGCCTCGCTCCTTGCCATTGGCCAGGCGGCAGAAGGGCATGGTGACTGAGCACACGAGCAGGCCCCACATTGGCTGCTTGGCATCATGGCTGCATTCGAATGCCCGGCTGAACCCTCCAACATGCTGTAGCATTCAGCGCTAGCAGTAGCACGCCGCCGCCGCACCTGCGCTCGTCTTCTCTGCCGCAGCGCCCTCCTCGCAGCCAGCTTCGTCGGCGGGGGCGCCGCCGCCGCTGAAGGCGCCCTTGGCAGCCTGCTCCTTCAAGCGCTGCCTGCAGCAGCAGCCTTGGAACCTCATTCAGCTACTGAGGGCCAAGCCGATCCGCCAGGCAGCGCCGTACGAGGCGGTGAGGGAAGGCAGCCCCACCTCTGCTCGAACTTTGTCTCCTCCTCGCCCTCAGCTGGAGAGGGCGGCGGCACAGGCAGGCTCCTGGGCAGCCACTGCTTGCGCTGGGCTGGGTTGGGCAGGCGGCCCAGGTGCCTTGGATGGCCGCCCTGGGCAGCCAGGCCGCCCTGCAGGCCTCTAGCTGCTGTGATCATTGCTGCAGGCCAGAGCATACTGTGCTGCACACTGCGCGGGCACCTGTGCAGACCCCAACTTGGCATGCTGTTCTCGTGCTGCACGCTGCACCAGCTCTGGATGCCCCTGCTTTCTGCTCTCTTGCTGCTTTGCTCTCTGGGTGTGATGCGGTTATTAAGGCACGCGTTCCGGCAGAGACATTGGGTTTGGAAAAATACGCGGAGCAACGGCAACCTATGCAACGCAAGGTGCAGCGCCGGCTTTCAGCGGCGGCTTGCGGCACGCCGGGCTGCGGCACGCACGTGGGATGCGGCAGGGCAGCGCACAGCTGTGCAGGCGAGGGTAAAAATACTCTAGAGAGATGCGTAGGTACAGGCCAGCGTCTGGCTGATAGCAAGTGCGAGGGGTGGCAAGCAATGGTGTGTGTGTGTGTCTTCCAAAAAAGGCGTCTGGCGGCGGGCCTCACCCAGACATCCCAGGCCGCCGCCGGCATGGGCTACAATCATCAGGTTTCCGCAGCAGTCGTGAAAAAGCTGAGCCCACCGGCTTGCACGGCGGCCAGCGAGCAAAGCGACGGGCCGCGGGCGGCGGCTGCCTGCGAGGCACAAGAGCGGCAGGCGGGGAGGTAGACTGTGGGTGACCAGCTCCAGACAGACAGCTTCAAGCAGATTGGGGGAGCAGCCGACCGGCAGGGTGCCAGAGAGCATTGCAGGCAGGCATGCAATGCGCCCGGACAGCCAAGACGCATGCAAGCCCTGCAGTCGTTGATTGCCCACCTGGGGCAGCCGGCGCCGGCGCTCCCGTCAGTGCCCGCTGGTGCGCCAGGTGGCGGAAAATGGGTGTACAGATGGCAAGGAGAGAGAGCGGGCATACAGC
>VFQQ010004342.1_pt1 | contig 12625 bp, 16 predicted proteins | sample 3512341 | NCBI WGS metagenome assembly VFQQ01 (sample SAMN10412373, study PRJNA504923) | tailings metagenome | isolation source: Relicate 2 Philex TSF1 revegetated site | place: Philippines: Tuba, Benguet | collected 2017-08-29 | reverse complement strand
ATTAGCTGTGCCTTCTGGCCACTCAGTATCTCGACCTGTTCCCTTAAGCGTGTAATAAGACCTTGGGCACCGTCATCAGCCTGTGACACACACACACACACACAGACAGAGGCACATATGGTGATCATGCCCGTATGCCGTTTTTTTGGAAAATGTGTATCGTATGCGTGCATATGTTTGCGTATGAAACCCAGCTATGCGTGCTGCGAGCTTCTGGTGTGTGTGTGTGTGTGTGTGTATTGCGTGTGTGTGTCTTTCTATGTGTGTGTGCACAGGCCAAACCCACCTGTGTGCCTGTGTGTGTCACCAGTGGCAGCTTGTATCCATCACACGCAGCCCGCAGCTGCTTACCAGCCCCAACCAACGTCTGCAACGCCCTCAACTCCTCACTAGCCTTCACAACCGCCGTCGCCAACTGACTTTTCGTTAAGGCCGTTCCACGCCCCAAGGGACTGGCAGTTGCAGCCGTTACTTTCCCCAGCGGGCTGGCAGTTGGGCTCAGTATAACTGCCGGCCCAGGGCTGCGCGTGTGTGTAGGACTGTTTGTGTGTGTGGTGGTGTCTGTGTGTGGGGGTGTTGGGCTGGTGGTGTTCTGGTCGCGTGTACTTGCATGGGGCGATGAGGGTTGTGCGCTATGCACGTCGCTGGTTGTGTGTGCTGGTGTGTCTGTGACTGGATTGCTTGAAGGCGCAGGCCCACCTGTGCACAACCCACGATTGACGAGACACACACACTGTTGTGTATGTGTGTTCATGTGTGTGTTCATGTGTGTGTGTGTATGTGTGTTCATGTGTGTTTGTGTGTCTGTGTTCTGACTACCCATCTGTGTGGGACCACCTGTGAGCACGTACAAGGTGCAGCAGACAAGGCATGTGTGTGTGTGTGTGTGTGTGTTTGTGTGAAAGACGATGGCCAGCCGGTGCTTCGCACCAAGTCCACAATACCATAGGCGCATCTGCAAGCCACATGCCCTCTCACGGATGCTGCCCTGTGTGTGTGTGTGTGTGTGACTCGCCTGTGCGTGATGTGATAAGTCTCTGCTCCAGCTGTGCTCTCAACGCTTTGTTCTCTCTAAGGAGCAGCTCCCTGAACACACACACACACACACACACACACACACACACACACACACACGCACGGACTGTGCAATCCTGGCCATAGCAAGTGAACACCTGCCACGCACAGCAGGTACCCAGGGTGTCATGCAGTGTACGTGTGTAGCTTGCTCTGCGCACCGACACACACAGACACACATTTGCCTCTCCAACGGGGCAACCAGGCCACCATTGACACACACACACACACACACACACACACACACACACACACACACACGTACCTTGACGCCCCGTACAGTCTCATGTCTTGATAAACTACTTCACATCTGTCCGGGTCCTCTTGGGAGGGCTGCTTTACTTTCTGTGGACACACACACACACACACACACACACACACACAAGTAGGACACACAGGCAGCATTTAGGTGACGTGGAGGCTGCACGAAGATACATACACACGCACCAGACTTACAGTCGCTATGCTAGAGCTCAAGAGCTCATGAGCGAGCAGGTGTTCGGAGCATATCGGCTTGCTGGACATTGCACAGTGTGTGTGTGTGTGTGTGTGTCGCTTTGTCTGCCTGACGCATGTGTGTGTGTGTGTGTGTGTGTGTGCGCGCACATGCTTACATTGAATAGCAGCAGTTTATCGTCTATGTGGCTGTTCAGTGCATCATCTGTCCACCGCTGGCCCGTGTTGGCCTTCAACAGCTTGCGCAGCTCTGACACCATCACATCGCGCTCCTGCAGCGAGGTCACGCACACGCAAGGACAGTGCGGCGCGGATACACGCGTGACTACAGAAAGCCAGAGGGCTGGACCGGCACAGGTGCGCGCTGCCCAGTGGCTGCACCACGCCGCTTGCTGGCAGAATGTAAGGTGCAGGCCGCAGGTGCCAGTGGCACAGGATTGTGCTGGTTGTGGGGTGAAAGAAGGGCGAACCTTGAGGTCTTGCTGCAGGGACTTGTAGCGCTTGACACCCTCCTGCTCGCGGGCCTTGCTGAGCTCAGCGGTCAAACGCTTGATTGTGGCACGCTGTGAACTGATGAGCTCAGCCCCTGCGGTGGCAAACGTGACCTTGGACACCTTGCACGGCTTGGGACGCGTGTGCCGTCTTCCCCCTTCTGCTTGCCTGCAACTGGTCTGTGTGCCCTGACACGCCACCTCACCTCCTGTGAGAAGCACCTTCTCCAGCTGGCTAGCTGTGTCATCAATCGTTGCGCAGGCATTGACGGACTCCAGGCGCCACCGCTGGAGGGCGGGGCCCTCAGGCGCGCGGTATGCCATCTTCTTACGTCCTCCGGGTTTTATGTATCTATGGCATGGTTCTCATGGCTGCACAGGCTCAAGGTCGGCCCGGCAGCGGCACTAGACTGGAGGTCACACGGCGCACGTGCGACAGGAGTGAGACATCCGTCGCAGCTCTCCTGCTCATTGTAGGTGGCGCGCCAGGTACAAGACGCATACTACGCGCGCTGGGTAGGCACAGGGAGGCTCACCGTAGGCACACAGGCTTGGCCAGATGGAATGCCCCTACCGACCGCCTCTGTCTCGCTGACTTGCTGGAACAAAGACGTCTACGAGCCATCGGATGTGCGTTGCATCAGCGCCAGAGACGGCACAGGCAGAGTGCAGGGGCCCGCCTTGAGGACCAGACAGGGCAGAGCACACGCGCGGATTGTTGGTGCAGCCCCGAAGCGCGGCCGCCTGCAATGCCTGTTCGCAGGACACATTCCTGCTTACAGACGCTGTTCAGGGCATCGCGGAGGCACACTGGAGCGATGCCCCACCGACCACGTGAGCCTGTCAGCCCTGAGCAGCACCCGCAAGGACTGACGCACACAGTCCTTCCTTGCTACAGCGCGCACAGGACGCGGCGGCCTCGGCCCAGTAGCAGGGTAGCACAGCTGCAGCAGCACGGCCACACACGTCATAGAGTACAAACCCCGTCTCGCCTGCGTGCGCAGGGTCGTTGAGGTGGGCTGCGGCAGCGGGTTTGTGATCTGCTCCGTGGCGTTGATGCTGCGACACTGTGGCAAGACGCCACGACAAGTCATTGCTGTAGACCATAACGCGGCAGCACTGCAAGCCACACGGGACACGCTCGCAGCACACCAGGTAACGCCTGCATCTAGACCTATCCATATACATGCCCACGCCACATACAGGGGCATGTAAAGGTACAGCTGTGACTGTGCTTGAGTTGTGCCCGCGGTGCAGTGAAAATGATGCTCCACGCTACGGCAGAGATCTGTTCTGCTTTGCCTGCTTTGTGGCTCTGCCGCGATGCTGGCTGATGAACAGTCCCGAGAGACACTCGCACAGGCCGCATATGCATGTGTCTTCGTGCTGCAGGTGCCGCATATGCATGTGTATGGTGCTCTATGCTACGGCAGAGATCCCACCAGGGCGCATATGCCTGTGCCTCGTTCTCGTTGCTACTGCAGGTGGGTGGTCAGGTGGAGTTGGTCGTTGCTATCGCTGTGGTCGTTGCTATCTGTTGTCGTTGCTATCGCAGGTGGCGTGTCAGGTGGAGCTTGTCCAAGGTGACCTGTGTAGGCCCCTACAACAACGCTTGGCTGGCTGCATAGACCTGCTGGTATGTGGACACACACACACACACACACACACACACACACCTATGCACAGACGCGTGCAGAAAGGCACATGTACGTACACAAACACATGTGTCGACCTGCTGGTGTGTGCATTGTTTGTGCATGTGGAGCACCCCATGTGTGTATGTATGTGTTTGTTTATGTCTATGTGTACTTGTGGGTTGGCCCTCGGGGAGCGCGGACTGTGTGTGTGCGTCATCGCAGCTGTTCAATCCACCCTATGTGCCCACAGTTTGTGTGTCTCTGTGTGTGTGTATATGTGCGTGTGTCATCGCAGCTGTTCAATCCACCCTATGTGCCCACACCTGACGATGAATGGACACAGGCTGCAACACACACAGATGTGGCATCTGCCTGGGCAGGGGGCTATGCAGGCAGGCGCGTCATTGACCGTTTCTTACCTCAGGCGCGTTCGGACACATACACACACACACGCAGCCGGTAAAGTGCACATACAGGCAGGCGCGTCATTGACCGATTCTTGCCTCAGGCGCGTGTGGGCACACAATCGCTCACACACACACACACACACACACACACACAGGACCATTGACAGCTCCTCACTGCACACCGCGTAAGCATGCAGCCACTTCACAGATGTGTGCAGATAGCCTGCTGTATGTGCGACAGGGTGGTGATTTGTGTGTGTGTGTGTGTGTGTGTGTCACACAGGTGGCTGATCTGCTGTCACCCTCTGGCGAGCTTCTCCTGATGACAGTAACGGAAAACGACCCTCTGGGTGAGACGCACACACACACGCGCGCACACATCCTAGACATCCTATGTCTGGTCTTACAGAACTGGTGTCAGTGTAAATGAGTGAAACAGGCGCATGTGTGATTGCGCTTCTTGTGACCACTTTGCCCAAATGCAGCAGCAGCGCTCTGGTGGTATGTGTGTGGTTTGGGTGGCATATGCGTTCGCAGGTATTGTAAACGCTGCGCACACGTGGGGCCTCAAAGGTGAGCCACCCCGCCGCACATACTCCGCTAGCCTTGCCCGCACATGTGCTGCTTACGCGCGTACGCACGCTTCGTTCTCGTGTATGTGTACAGCACTTGTACAGCACTCGTAGCGAGACTGGCCCGCCGAGGGTGCGCGCGCCGACGTACGTGTGTGCGTGCATGTATGTGCGTGTGCGTGGGTGTTCAGCAGCCTTGTGTGTGTGTGTGTGTGTGTGTGTGTGCAGGGAGTGTGTTTATGAGCCGTGCCGCTGATGAGGAAAGCCTGACTGTGCTACGTCTACGAAGAAAACAAGACGCAGCGCCTACACTGGACTTCCCATAGTGTGCATAGAGACGTAGTTTTTTCATAGTGTGCATAGAGACGTAGGCACATGTCCCACTGGACTCAGCCCCCTAGTGCTGCCATGCGCCATGTCCGCTTACATACGACCACGTACGTCGGACATTTCCCTAGTGTCAAGGCTGTGACAACTTGAGACTGGTCCTTATGTTTTCACCCATGCCAATTGAGACTTTGTTACGCCGCGGCTTGTCCTGGAGGAAAAAGTGTGCCGAGCGCATACGCAGTGTGAGGTCACGGGGGTGTGGAAAGTGCGCAGTGTGAGGTCAGTCCCGCACACCGCAGTCCCGACAGCACAGAAGGGTCACAAGCAGTACGTCGATGCTAGGGCATAAGTCAGCACGGGCATAAGACCAAAGCGACTGTCAGGGTCCAGTTTGCGCATCATCAGTGATGCTGAGCTCCTTGGCAGGCCTTAAGCAAGCACATGAATAGTTCTCAGCTTGCGCGTAGATCGGACCAGAGCGTTTGGCAGGGTCCGGTTTGGCAAGCTGAGATCGGATCTGTGCTCTTGAGCTCTTCAGCCGGCTCAGAGGCTCTCGGTAGTATAATGTAACATGGAAGCTATGTACTCTGAAAGGCTCTGGCCAAATTGTCAGCCTGTGGCCTCGGGGAGAGCTACGGAGAGGCCAGGACGGGCACCTTATCCAGAACCTGAGACCCTTATCCTGCACACAGGTTGAGATACGATCTCCACCTTGCTCTCTCCCTGTTCCACTCTCAGCCTTGTGCCAGAGCATTCGAATCCCGCAATTCACAGTCACGTAAACGTCGAGGCCCGTAGGAGGCCTGAGGACCGCAGAAACGCCTCAAATTGGAGACTGTAGGGTACAAAAGGAGTCGGCCAGCCCCATTTTTCGCATTTCTCCGTGCCCAAGCCGTTCGCAGCTCTCAACAGCAACCCTCACATAGCAAAAATGCAGACTCAGATGAAGGCATTCAAGCAGGCAGCACCAGCGCCAGCAGCCCATGTGCGTGCCTCAGCAGCGGGTCCCCGCTCTGTCAGGGCCCGTGCTGCCAGCACTGCGGAGCCCCATGTGCCAAAGCGCAACTTCTTGGTAAGCGATGGCGCAGTGGCATCGGAAGCGAGGAGCAGCAATCGAGGAGAAATTGAGGCCTGACATGACCTGTGCTCACTTCCTTGCGCGCAGGACGATGCTTCCGAGGAGGAGTTCCGCTTCGGTCGCCCAGATTACACCGTGGTCAACACAGGTGAGCACAAGGCAGGGCCTCGATTGCAGTTTGGCATGGGAGGTGGGAGGGCGTCGGAGACTCCCACCCAGCAGAGCCCGCAAAAGCTCTTCCCATGTCAGAGACACATTACAGATGGTGCAATGGCAGTTTTGAGACGCCTTCACAGCACGAATGAGTCCTCCCACGCCCGCCATTCATGCAAGCCTCACGCTGGCCCCATAGTATGGATAGCTTTTCTAGCCCTGTCTCTGCGTGCCTGGTGGCTCTTTGCAGAGTACCTGAAGAACAAGAGCCGCAACTGGCAGCCAGGCTCCCTGGAGGACGTGGTAAGGCACCTGCAGGAGACCCAGAACCGGCCCTCACCCGGGCTGAGTCCGGCCTCTCTCTGAGACTCACTGAGCTCCAATCACACTGCCTTTGCTGCCCAGGTTGAGAGCGTCGTCAAGACCTTCGAGTTCGAGATCTCCCACAAGGTGAGCTGCTGTTCAACCTCCTGACTAAACGGCACTGCAAGCACCCTGAGCGCACTCTTGAGAGCCTGGATACACCTGACCCTACCTCACCGTCTGTGTGCCCCTTGTTTTGGGACTGCAGAAAACCGCTGATCTCGTCAAGTCCTTCGCCCCTGGCTTCAAGTACTCCCAGAACGGTGGCCCCAAGATCGACGGCCGTGAGCTCCTGCGCCGTGGATCCTACAACGTGCTGATCACCGATGAGGCCTACACAGCAAACAACTGGGACTTCGAGGAGAGCCATGACGTGTTCAAGACTACATTCCCCAAGGGTGAGGGTTTTACACACACACACACACACACACACACACACACACACACACAAACGCACGCACACTGGTAGGCTGTCTAAGGCCCGGTCTTGTGGCACGAGCACGTGGGCTCAGCGTGCGATCTCTCGCACTCGTATGACGTGCCATCTCACCACCCAGCTTGGCTCAAACATACATGTCGGCTCATGTGTGTGTGTGTGTGTGTGTGTGTGTGTGTGTGTGTGCATGCAGGCTTTGCATGGGAGGTTCTTGAGGTGTTCAACGGTCCACCAAACGTTACATTCCGTTGGCGCCACTGGGGTGAGATGGCCGGGCCATATGCTGGCTACGCTGCCACTGGCAAGGTGATTGACACACACACACACATATACACACAGACAATCTCCCCTGTCATAGCTCTGTACATTTTCTCTCTCTTTCCGCCGTATGCAGCAAAGTTGTCATGATGCATGCGCGCGCTGAGGGCCTTGCTGGCCGCAGACGGCCTCGCTGGACATGCTTTACCTTTACCTGGCCGTGCCTCCCTAGCAGCTCCCAAGGTATCGCATGACTGACGCGCGCGCGCGCGCGTGTGTGTGTGTGTGTGTGTGTGTGTGTGTGCGCAGCCCGTGGAGCTGTTTGGTATGGCAGTTGCACGTGTCAACGACAAGCTTCAGATTGAGGAGCTGGAGATCTACTATGACCCCACAGGTGTGTGTGTGTGTGTGTGTGTGTGTGTGTGCGTGTACTGTTCGTGCTGCTTGCCTGGCCTAAAGTGACTGTTGGGCGTCTACATAACCCATAACGGCACAGGGCACACACACATACGATAGGTACAACTCGCTCTGCAGCCGGTGAATGGACCGTATGCATGCTTGTACGGGCCCACATGTGTTAACGTGTGTGTGTGTGTGTGTGTGTGTGTGTTGCACAGACTTCCTGACCAACCTGCAGTCTGGCGGCAAGTGCCCTCTCGGCTTCGGCTCCTCCGGCAAGACCGCCGCCGCGCCCGCCGCCGCCGCCCCCGCCGCGGCCGCCGCGACCGCCGCACCCGAGAGCAGCGGCGGCCTGTTTGGCGGAGTCATGAAGTTCCTTGGCTTCCAGTAAACACACATACACGCACATACGTGTACTGAAGCACTGCCACAAACAAAGAACACACACTATGATAACGTTAAAGTTATCATAGTGTGTGTTGTTGTAGTGTGAATTGAACCCCGTACCTCCCCTTTGAAACTGGCTCACAGTAACATATCCTTTCATGTAGTCCACGTACAGTCTGACCATGCTATGTATGGCATGGTGGCTGGGCCGTTTATATGAGCACTTTGGGCTGATACGCGAACCATGGCCCGTTATGAGAGATGCATAGGCCCCAAACGTACGTCATCCGAGCGAGTTTGCATTACCCGACCACATGGGCTCTTTTTATCTTTTTGTGGGCGCGCACAGCATGGCACTGCGCCATGCACACACGTCATGGCGTCAGTCCATGCAAGTGTGTGTCCCTAGGGGGGTGAGCGATGAGAGCGAGACTTGGCTGTATAGTGTGTACAACATGCGCGAAGTTTTGTGCGTGATATCCACACGTGAGAGGCGAGCAAGGTTGTATGGAGCGATATAGCCATGCGAATGGGCGCCTGCGATGGCTGCACGGCAAACGTGTCGTTGCGCTCGTATCTGCGTCCAAGCATGTGCTGCAGTGACGGGTGTGTGTTCTCTTACGAGTAGGCGCCCTGACGCGCGTGTGCTGTATCAGTGGTGTATGCGCGATACGTCATAGCTTTGGTCTTCATACCATGGTCTGCTGATCAGACCGCGCGCATGGCTGCGAGCACCTCGCCTGTTCCCTTTGTATCTCTTCTCTTGTTCGCGCTACCCACGTATGCGCTTGAAATGACTTTTGGTGCGCAATGTAAGATTGGTGATTCTGTCAATGTGCGCGATTGCTCAATATTCCACACACACGCCTATAATGTAGAGCCAAGGAAAACGACCCAGCCAGGCGCGAGCCAGCCAGAGAAAGCGCCTCTAATCAATGCTCTGCTTTACACATGCCGTGTCTTCCTGCTTTGTCACCTCTCTGCAGAAAACCACTGACCTGGTACAGTCTCACACGCCAAACTTCACACAATCCCAGGCATGAGGCAACACGTTCCGACATGCACACTTTGGTGCAGACATGCAATGGGTAGGCAGACATAGGCAGGATGTCCAGTCCACACAGACCGCTGGCGCTAGACAAAACCGTGCACCTGTCTCAAGTCATAATCCATTGACATAAGGGACGTGCAGTCTGCGTCACGTATACATATACACAGTATAACAACCTCATAAGAGTCAACTCAACTACGCCAGCTATAACTTGCGTGAGCCTTTGTCTCATTATATAAGGCCTACTGCGGAATGCACGCCCCGCTTGTGGCGCCTAGGGCTCAGGCCACAGCCCACGCATGCATACGCCACACTTCACAGCTCCATGAGAGAGACCACACTTCACAGCTTTATGGGCACCAGCTATGGCTTGTCCGGGTCTACGTTTCTAACAAGGCCTACTGATACTACAAGAAATGTTTTGCACACGCCAGGCAGCTGCCCTTAGTGTGCAAGCAACATTGTCATTCTGATAGGCGCCTGGTGCGTCGTCACGTCGTACATGCAGGTTACCACGATGCTTTGGCTACGCCAGGTAGCTGCCCTTGATGTGCTAAGTGGCGAATCATCAACCGACTAACGCGCGCGAAACGCCAGACTGATCTCGGCCGCCCGGTCAACACACACCTGTGTTGCATAGGGACACACACACACACATGCACGCACACGCACACACATGCAGACAAACAGACACGCACACATACACAGACAAACAGACACACACACACAATGAAGCAGCATACAGGCATGCAAACCTCTTCTTAGTGAAGAGCAGTGAAAATCTGTGAGAGGGGGCGCAGGAAGGCAGAAGCCCACAGTACGCAGCACCGTGCCGTACTGACACTGTGCATATCACAAACGCTGCTTCTGTACGCCCGCAGAGGTGCGCAGCACCGTCCTATACAGACAAATTGAGCTTCTCATACAGGTGGCACCCAAACGCACCTGTTCCGCACGCGTGTGGCCGATGCGTCCCTTGGCATCTCGGTCTCAAAGAGACGCTGAACCTGCGTGGCAAAGTGAGGCGCAGCGTGGTGCCACTTGCTTGACGTAGCAAGACACAGAGCCACCAGTGTGCCACGCGCAACTAGCAAGCAAGGTGGACGAGGACATCTGATGTGTGCACGCGAGAGCTGTAGCCGACAGCGGCCCGCCTTGCGCGCTTGAGTGCGTGCTGAACAAGCGCACCTGTAGTCTGATGTTCAGTGGCAGAGTTGTGTCCGTGACCATCGCCTTGTACAGCGCGCGCTCTGCTTCGTGCTCCTGCACGATGAGCCTGCGTAGATGGTCCTTCTGCACCTTGGTACCTGCGGCGATGGGGTAGGGGATGGCCGGAATGCGGAAGAGCTGCCGCAGCCCGTTGGTCGCCATCCTCCCTTGTTCAGCGCTGCTAGGAGGTCTGCCTGTGTAAGGCGCAGCGGCTGGAGTGGGATAGGAGCGTCTGCGTCCTTGCCGGCAGACAGGTGGTGGGCGTTCGGGCCGAACAACACGCTGTTGAGGCTGCTAGGCTGAGCGCGCTGGTGCTGCAGAATACTTGAACGTGACAGAGAGTCTACGGAGGCCCGCGGACAGGGGATCAGTGCAGCGAGGCAAGAAACGCAGAAGAGTGACGCGACCTCCGCCTGCAGACCTTCAGAAGCCTTTCAATCCAAGCCGCGCTCCTGTATCGTGACTCCAGCACCCATCCATCATTGCGCAGAGGCTCATCACCGTACGACCAACGCTGACTCCGCCTCATCGCGTACCCCAGCACTGATGCTTTCCCTCATCCGCGCAGCGCAGCGCATTGAAGCATCGCTGCGCCCCTTGGCCACCTTACTCACGCAGCAGAGCCCCCCAGCCACTGCCGGTCTGCCGCTCGGCGCCGGCACGCAGGCGCCGGCACAGGCTCCAGCTCAGGTGCAGACGCAGACCCCTCCGTGCCGCGAACCCTGGCAACAAGTGCGATGGTTTAGCTCGGCCCCCGATAAGACAAGGCGGTTCTACGAGAGGGCACGTGTCATCAAGGCGCAGGTAGCACTCTGCAGACTGTGCCTGTGCATCCTGCAAGACACCGCAGATCCACACATGCTCACAGATGCACACTTATGCTCCACATTAAACAATCATCACAGACCAGATCATACACGCTCATACGTGCACGTGTGTGGGCGTGCTTGTGTGGCAACGGTAAACGCAGGATGGATCTGACGGGTATACGGTGACGCTTGACAGCCGCCCCGTCAGGACACCTGCTCGCAACGTGCTGACAGTGCCCTCCTATCCGCTCGCGTTGGCCCTCGCTGCAGAGTGGCAGTGGCAGGTGACAGACACACGCACACACACGCACGCACACACACACACACACGCGCGCGCGGATACATACACATGCAAGCTCCCTATACACGTACTATGCACCTACCATGCCTTGCCTTGATACTCGTGTGTGTGTGTGTGTGTGTGTGTGTGTGCAGCCTACTGGCAAGCCCCAGATGCACACTATGCCCCTCATGAGCCTCGCAGCTACAGCAATAGATGAGGTATGATCACACAACACACACACACACACACACACACACACACACACACACACACAGCTACAGCAATAGACGAGGTATGATCACACACACACACACACACACACACGCACACACAGTTACAGCAATAGACGAGGTAGGGTAACAAGCATAACTCAATACATATGCATGGCACAAATGACGCGGAACAGGCAATCATGACCCAGCCACGTAACAAAGGCAGCCAAGGTATAGTAAAGGGCACAGCTGGTAACAGACATAACTGCATCATGACCATGCCAACTGATACACAGCAGGCAGACATGCCATGTGAATGACAATCCCCCAGCACAGCAATAGACAAGGTATGGTAACACAACCACACAAATGATACACCAGCATGGCATGGCATGGCATGGCATGCATGAATGGCAGCCGTTACTCCTGTCTTGAGGCATGCAGTGGCTTTGCTTGTGTCTGTGCGTGCACATGTGTTCATGATCGTGCCTGAGAAGCCTCGTATGCGCTTACCTGGCACGTTGGCTGTGCGTGTGCCTGTACCGGCATGTTGGCGTGTGCGTGTGCCTATGTACGCAGCTTTGACTACTGCCCTTGTCTACGCTTTGCGTGTACGCGTGTACGCGTGTAAGCGTTGTGTCAAGCATCCATGGGTGTGCTTGTGGTGTGCTCGCATGTTTGCAGCCCAAGCCGCGAGCCAAGGTGATAGAGAATCTGCTGAAGTATGTACACACAGACGCCACGTGTTGCAGGCTGGAAAAGGGTAGTAAGGTAGCACAGAGACAGGCAGAGGTGAGAGGACAGTGCGTACACACGCGCACAAACACACACGCGTACACGCACGCGTGTGTGTGTGCGCAAAGCAAGGGCACACACAGGCGATTGCACGTGTAGCAAGCAGCAGGGCATGTGTGGGTGTGTGTGTGGGTACAGCTTCACGATCCGTTACTACAGCTCGTGGCGGGTGAGCTAGGCTGGCGGTTAGCGCCCAGCCACGACCTGTTCGGACCCTACCAGCCC
>VFQQ010004341.1_pt1 | contig 12632 bp, 11 predicted proteins | sample 3512341 | NCBI WGS metagenome assembly VFQQ01 (sample SAMN10412373, study PRJNA504923) | tailings metagenome | isolation source: Relicate 2 Philex TSF1 revegetated site | place: Philippines: Tuba, Benguet | collected 2017-08-29 | reverse complement strand
GGTGCTGCACGCTGACGCGGCGCTCTTGCAGGCCTGCAGCCTGCCAGAGCTCAGCTCTGTGTTCTTCGCATGGGGAGATGGCGTCCGTGACACAGGCCGTGGTCAGGCCGTGGTGGACCTGATTAGACCACTGCTGCTGCAGAGACCGCTGACTCCCCTTGTGCTCGGTTACACCGAACGTGGCAATCCCGTGAGCCCATGTTGGCGGAACTGGGACGCAGTTACGCATATCATCACTGCCGGTGAATATCAAATCTACGATCTCAATGGACCCTGACTTTATCAGGCAGTCGTGCTGGGTGATGTACACACGGTTGAGCATATCAAGCCGTGAGGTAAGGGGAAAACAAACCCCACACCTCAGAGCAATCTCAAAACGCCGCGTCCACACGCTCAGTAGTATGGTTATATCCAGTATCACAGCACTGCAGTTTGAAGTAGTACGCTGTTACAAGTGATCAAGGCATGAATGGGTTCTGTCTTTCAAGCTGTGTGCAAGGGAAAACACAGGCGCACAACACATTCGCAGGCAACACACGTTGTTGTGAAGAAAACAAATTGTTGCTGCTCAACTGCTTTTGATGAGAGTCCCTTGGCCGCTCTTTGTCCATTCTACCTGATGCGTTTTGAACCACCTGTGATCGTCATCAACTCACAACAAACTGTGTTCTGGCCTCATCGCGTCCTGCGTAGTTTTTGCTGCTGTGCGATGCAGGTACTGATTCCATGCCTACAAAACCTTCTGATAACAGTAAGGCTTAGATCACATGATGGGGGTGGTGAGTACTGTTTTCGTCGTATCGGTGATAAAAATGATATCTATAACATGTCATAAGTAACCACCAGGCCCTGCAATTCGCCGACGCACGGATAGGGCCTCATGCTCATTTTCCACGACACAATCATCCTCTGCGGGTTCAGCATGGTTGTCATTTACTTCTTTTGGCTGTGGTGGTGTTCGCGCCGCAAGGCGACAAAGCCTAGGAACCTGGCTGGCTCTGCAGAGCCTCACCCGGTCCCGGGTGTGCACTTTATAGAGCCAAGGAAGCTCCTTGGCATTCATGCGAATGCGCAGCTTACCCAGGAGCACCTTCATCAGATGCATCATAACATCATTGCAAGCAGCAGTACGAGGCCGCCCATGCATACCCAGGGTCTCGTGTCTGCGGTGGTCATGCTTGCCATGGAGTCTAAGTTATGTAAGGCTGATGTGGACTGTGCGCGCTTGACCCAGGACGTACAAGAGATGAGAAACTTGGTAGGTGTTATGGAGCAGCGTGGACAGCTAGCTGAAGCATCTAGCTGCGCTCTAAAGAACGCGCTCCAAAAACTCGAATCAAAGCTGAGCAGCATGCAGGAGGTGGCTCGGTGTGCTCCCCCATATGCACAAAGCGTGTTATGCTTTTTACACTTGCATTGTACTCAGAGGCCCGATCTGAGCGTTTCTACTGCGAAGCTGTACGGCGCTTACCTTGCCTTTTTTCAGGCGCATAGTTCAGGCAAGCCGCCTCAACAAAAGGACTTCCGTGCACTGCTGGAACATCTTGGATTCGTGTATGACCAACTGTACCTCAATGGTGCTAATGCACGTGGCTTCCGTGGTCTCAGTCTAGCCTAGTTTTGAATGTGTGAACACTGGCTTCACTGCACATTGAAAAGCTTTTAATGCAAAGTACGCCACCCATCCATGTCAAGAGTGTTCTCTGTCGTGATAACCTCATAATCCGCATCTTCGGCCGAGTGGATGAGTTTTGGTACCCGTGCCAGCATGCTTGCAGGTCATGCTGCTCTCTTTGTGCCTTCGCAGTGTCAATTACGCGCCTGATAGAACAAGCAAGAGGGCCTTGGTTCTCTTGCTGCTTGTGGTGGCGCATCATCAAATATAGGCCTGCCAGAAGAAGCAAGAGGACGGTGTTGGCCGTACTGCCTGGGTGCCGCCTGCCGGACGGTGGTGGTCGTGCTGCCTGTATAGGATGGTCAGCTGCACGGTTTAGAGGCTACGCACACTATATGGGCGTCCCACGCATACACAGAGGGTCGATTACAGGTGGCAAATTCCCACGCATACGTATCAATCACGATGCACGAAAACAGGCATTACCGCCTTAAGCAGCTTCTGGTACATCTCCCGCCAGCCATCAGCATCAAAGTTAGCCTGTGATATGGAGAGCTCGTAGAATGCCAACTCGGCGTTGCGAATCAATTTGCGGACATGTATCAGGTTTGCCGAAACAGCTGCCTTGTCGTGAGCCTCGCGGTCAAATTTGGCAGACAATGCAGCGTACTTTTCAGCCTCGCTCGTCCAAGCATCCTTGTGGATCTTCAAATCGGCGCGGACGCGCCTGAGTTCTTCGTGTATCACTGCAGTATCTTCTGGCACCACAGTATGCATCGGAACTTGATTCTGCAGGGGATCCGTAACGATGACATCGGACTCTGGCACCTGCGCCTCAACCTCGTCCTTATGAACCTGACCTGGGCGTCCGGATGACATCTTGGTCGTCTTGGCCATTGCATTATACTGTATGAACATTATATTCCTTTGCCTTACATCATATCACTTACCGCCCTGGCGAACCGGATCGAGGGACAGATACCTGTACTGGTCTTGCATGGTTGAGCTGTGGCCGCAGCGGAGGGCAATATCATCACGCTCAGCGCAAGTCAGGCTGTTGTAGTCCAGGCTTGTGCAGAAGCTATGTCGCAGGGAATTCACACCTGGTGCCTTGTCTCCAAACAAGCGAGCGGTCGTCCGCCTGACCCACTTTGAAAAGCCCTGGGTGGTATACGCTTGCCTTTTGGCATCCATAAATAGGTGCACCCTGGGCCAGCGCCCCAGGGACTCCCTGAGAGCCTGCATGAGCTCATGGGGCAGAGCCTCGGTTATGCCAGCGCTGTGGACCTCATGCTTTGAGGTCTTGTGCTTTCCGATGTGCATCATGGCCTGATCCATTACAATGTAATTGGGCCAAACATCGAGCTCCTGGGAACAGGGATGCGTATCGAAGATGTGTATGGTACCCACATCAGCACGTTTTACAGGCATGCAGCATGCGTACGTCAAAAACACCACAGTCATGCTGCGCTCCAGCGTGCCATGGACATCAGGCTCGGCCATCAGTTTTGACAGCCTTTCGCGCCATTCAGGCATCGGAACAAAGTTTTTGCTCTGCTGGCTGCTCACTGGGGCGTTCTGTCTGGCATTTTTCAGATGCCGTGCGCGGTGCTCAGCGCAGGCTCGAGACCACGCTGCGAATGCATCGTTGTGGAGTGCCTTCAGTTGCATGTTGTACTTGAAGACTGAGAGCAGTGCCGTGATGTACGTGCTCTCCGTGTATGGGCTCTTGCACCTCCGTTCCAACTCAACTCTGTATACCGATGGATTCAACAGGATGTCCATGAAGTTCTCGACATTTAGCGATGCGCTCATGTTCATGAGGTGGTTAATGTAGCCAGCAATGGTTTTTGGGGTGGCATCGGTCACCTGTGGGAAAGCCTGTTCCACCGATTTCTGCGCCAGGTCACATCGTGTGCTGACATTCTTCAAAATCTGTCTCCACGCCTGAAGGCAGCCGTTTGGGATGCGCTTTCCCAGATACTTGATACTTGTGATGATTGCTTGCACATGTTGCTTTAACGCCAAGGGTGACCTAAAGTGCCGGCTCAACTTCAATGAGTTTTCATCTGGGTTTAGCATGAATCGCCAAAGTGAGTCACAAGCAATGTTACCAACAGCCTGGAGCCGCTCTAGGAGCATTTGTCCGCTGGTGTTTTTGTAACGGGACTGTCTTTCAACTAACTGCAAGATATCGTTGTCAGTGGTAGAAGTGGATGCCTCAGCCTCCATCTGTGCTTGCGACTTATACTCTAGGTATCTGGCCTGCCTTACATTGAACAAGCTAAAAACTGGGCAAGAAGCTGAATTGCTCATGCAAGCAGTTGAACATCATGATAGGTCCAGGGTTTGGCGCGTTAAAGGACCATGGATGGCGGCGGGGATGAGCGGCGGTCGCAACGTGCGCCTGCAAAGCGCCGGTCCTGGGACCCCTTCCCCCGTGCGCATCCTTGCGCCTCTCCAGCTCGGCCCAGCCAAGACAGAGCGGCGCGGTGCTCAGGTGCTCAGGTGCGCGGTGGCTCCAGTTGAGTGCGAGCCCTGTGTGGTGCGAGCCTTAACACTGCGCATAGTCTATGCAGCGCCGTCGATACTTGGCAGCTGGCTGTGGCGTGGTCGCGATACTAGTCTCGCCCGAACACGTGGTGGCCAGAGTACGCATGCGTGGGACATCGTGTCCAGGGCCTAACCCCTCTGTACACCACAGAAACAGCTAGAACTGGTGTATGAGAGAATGTAATCTCACGTCTCTAGTAGGAGAAGCATCCGACCACCAACCATCAAATGACGGCGGGGCCACCACCCACGCCGCCTACGAGAGAAGGTATGCCCGCAACATACATACCTTGCATGGTCAAGCCGGCACGACCCCGTGCCTTCCGCGGACAACTCAGAATGGTCCGCGCCATACTTGACTGCATTTCTCCGTTTCCAGCACGAAAGAACTTGCGTAAGAAGGTGATGCGACCTGGTCAGTCAAACGTGCAGGGCTTCACGCTAGGCATGACCAAGAAGTTAAATGTTCATGACAAACTCGTATCATCCAAATACAACAAACGATTCCCAGAACTATGGCTGGCGTGCCAGCGGCTGATAGAGACGGCAGTGCCAAACTTCAAGTACAACTGTATCCAGGTGAATAAAGATCAACAGACAGCAGCGCACGTGGACGCATTCAACAAGGGTCCAAGTATTATTGTTGGCTTCGGAGATTATGAAGGTGGGGGCTTGATTGTCAGGTACCGGGATGCATCTATACAAGGCGACATTCACAACTCTATGCTGGCCTTTGACGGGAGGGTGCTGCACGAGACCGAACCATTCAAAGGTTCCCCACGATACTCACTTGTGTTCTTCACACTAGCGCTGAAGCACACTCTGCTTGACAAGCAACCATCATCCCCCTCGGGCAGCAGCACAAAGCTTGGAACATGCAAACGCAATTCACTCTGATTTACAGCATGTGCCTTAGGCTGTGGTGTGCATATCGCACGACCTGCTCGCGGGTGTGGAGTTCATGTCTGGCAGGTCTGCAAAACAGCGTGCCTTGTGGCATGCTATCACACAGTAGACTCACTCAACTTCAGGGCGTATTCCAGAACACGTCTGGGCGAGGTGCTCAACCTCAAGGATGACAGGCGCACGCGCAACCCGCATACGAGCAATCAGCCTGCGGACCAGAGCACTCTCTACGTGCCAGGAGTCCTCTCAGTGCAAGGACTGCCTTCCCCGAGCCGTCTCAGCTAAGGGAAAGAGGCATGAACCGATTCCGGAGGGAAATGTCTTCCCCTCTCGGCAACGGAATTGGTTGGGCTGCCTTTCTGCATTCACCCTTCATCGACCTCAATGCATAGCTTGTGGGCGCTTATACGAAAAGCAGCCACTGCGCGGATTTCCCTAGGTCTCAACAAGTGATACATGAAAGATAGCTTCCTATCCGCCTTCTTGTCTCCTGACTCACCCAGAGGCTGGAACTACCTGCAGTGTGTAAAGAACTTGTAATGCTCCGACTGTGTGACCTGGCGCACGGGGACATTCCGAACCCAGCCTAAAGCAGGCCATCCCGACTCCCACTTGCAAAGCAACAACCCTGCAGATACTTCAATGGGCTCCATAGCACGAGCTCGCCGGGCCCAATTCTCGTCAAGCCGGCCCAGAACCTCAAGAAAGCTGGCACCCCGTCCCCGCGCGAGCGACAGCGACGAAGCTAAGCACTCTCGTGTGAGATCTCCCCTAGGTCTAGCCACTACCTTATCAAACCAAACCAGCGTAGGTTTGAGCCAACCGTGAATGAGTGGATCTCTATACGCTTCCATTAGCAGGACAGTACCGTCAACAGACTTAGGTAGCATACCAAAGGCCCACCTCAAAAAGAGCCTGTGAATCTGCTCCACCTTGCCTACCGCGAGGTCTGCCACCTTGCCTACCACGAGGTCTGCCACCTACCCTGCAGACCAGACAGTAGAGACTTCACCTCTACAGGCTGCAAACGGGCGAGTTGATCTGCACTGTGTGAATCAATCGCACGCATAGAATTCACAAAGCAACTCACCCACGTGCCAGCATCCTGAGAGCTACTAGACTCAGATAAACATGGGAGAACTATATAATTCGCTGACCATGCATGACCAGCAGCTTTTTCACCCGACAATGAGCTAACGGTAATCTCCCAGCCTCAGTTCCAGTGACACTCTGCGGTGACGTACCATAAGTCCACCGTAAGAAGCGCCTACATAGTAGCTCGGGGCTTGTAATTCATGAAGGGTTAGTATCAAGCCCCTAACCCTTATACAAGCCACTGATAGAGTTACCTAACCTTGGCCCAAATTCTACGGACGGCCAGCGCTCATGGACGCAATACTCGTGCCATTGCCTACGCGGCGTATTGGAGATGCCCGGTATAAATGGCTTTTGGGCGGTTAAGGCCGCCCAAAAGCCATACATGGATCGATATACCTCCTTCGCGTGACGGTTGCCTGTTCGCACCATCCACGCCAAACTACAGGAAAGGACGCCGGTGTCTACCTTGATAGCGGCTGCCGCTTTCCTCCTATTTTTAGGATGCTTGGACACCGCGCAATGCAGCGCATACACTAAACCGTTTAGGGCCTGTGCTTGGTCGCCACTCACCACGTTATTGATGCTGTTAACAAAGCCTTGCACCAGCAGCTCGATGGCGCCGGCATCAGCGATAGCATCCTGATTGCCCCTGTGGTTGGCCGCAATGTGGCCCAGCGCGACGGCTGCGCAACACATCAAGTGCGCATCACCTCTCACTGCCTCAAACATGAGTGTCAGCCTGCGGATGGCGCGTCCGTCAGCGAGATGGCCCAGCGCGAATGCTGCGGCTACCCACATAGCCGTACTCCTCCGACCCCTCGGATCATAGTAGATATCGTGTGGACGGGCATCACCCCGGACTGGAAGCATTTCCATCAGCGGCGTGATGGCGCCGGCATCAGCGATGGCTACCTGATTGCCCGTGTGATTGGCCGCGAGGTAGCCCAGCGCGACTGCTGCGTAAGCACTTCCCGGATGGATGAATGGGTAAAGCATACACACCAGCGGCCTGATGGCGCCGGCAGCAGCGATGGCAGCCTGATTGCCCGTCGCGATTCAATGGACAGTGTGGTCTGGCCGACATCGTGCAACGTGGGGGTAATGGGTTACTGCAGCAACGCTGTAGGTGCTGCGCTAATATCGGGTAACAAGACAAACTTCCCGCTTCAGTGCCACCAAGGTGTCAGAGCGGCCGATGCAGGACCCTGCTCTGTGAATCTCCAAGTGGACCCCACATGGAACGAGTACTCCACGTCATTCGTCGCGGGACAAAAAGTCACCCCTGTTGTTCTGAATGAGCTTTCCAAAGCAGTCTCGATGAATCCGACGTGCTTTGCTGTAGCACAATCATCGACGAATACACAGCCAGCACCTCCCTCAACCGGGACATTTACTACTCAGCCAGCTGATACTCTCAATCCTCTCGTTGATGCTCTTACTGGCACGCCATAGGGACACTCCTAGGCCTCCTAGCTATCTTACAAGCCAGTTAAAACCTCCATGCATACTGTCGCGTGCAACTGATTCAGCGGTCACGGACTCGGTGGCAAAGCATGCATGGACATTGTACGCACAGATAGGTATGACATTGATTGCGCCTATCGTCCCTTCAAACCTGTATAAAGCCATGCACGCACGTGGGTGTGTTGAAATGTATGCCTACATGTCTGTCTCGTGTGCGAGAGAAACTATCACAGCTGTTCTTTCCAGCGTTCTCTTTTTTCTTCCTTTGCCATGCACCATGTGCGCCATGGACCATTGGTTTGCAAAATTCCTTTCAGCTTCTGCCTTTGTCAGCCTTCCTTCCTAGCTTCTGCTTTTGCTTCAGCTCTTTTTCTTGCTGGTTGTTACAGTGGGTAGTAGGGCTGTGCTTACCAGGGCACAAACAGCGTCTACGCGTTCAGCTTGCTGCTTGTGATGACACTGTCCTCATGTAAGATATGTATGTATGTATGTATGCACTCGTAGACGCGTATCTTCCTCTCGTGTCCTCGCATCTCCAGGTATGTGCAGATCTCTTTCATTAATGGATCTTTCCAGAATGTCTTCGCGTCCGCTTGCCACTGCAGGGGGCGCCCGACCTAGTCTCCAAAGCCAACAATAATAGCTGAAACGGCTGCATGGCTGGTAACGTACAGCAGTACAAAGACGGATGTGCCTTAACTGCGATTTCAGTACCTTCCCGGTGTCCGTTGGCTCTCAAAATTGATATCTAGCTTCACGCAATTGATATCTTACAGTGATGTGGGGCAGGGCACCTGCATGCATCTTTAAGTCGTATGCTGGGGACCCTGCCCCACACCCCAGACGCTGATCCGCACACAGAGAAAAGACCAGGACCTCACTGTGACACGCAGCCTTGTCTGCCTCAGCGCCAAATCAGCACTTTTAAGGCATGTGGGGCAGGGTACCTGCATGCATCTTTGTATCGTGTGCTGGGGACCCTGCCCCACATCTCAACTTGCTGTGATCAGACTCGCTGTACCCCAACTCCTGGGTGCTCTTGCAAGTGCGTTTGCCACAGAGGTGGTTTACAAACAACAACGGCTGTCTTTGATAAGGCATACCAGAGCCTGTGTGCTGACAAGTCCGTCTTCCGTAGCAGCGTGCACCAGTTCCGCACTCCTGGCTTCAGGTCTTCAACAGCTATCAAGAATGTACAGTTTGTGGTGTTTGAAGATGACAATGGCAAGGGTTTCGGCGTCAGGATTGAGAGCGCAGATGGACAGCGCTGTGGCAACCCCTCTCAAGCTCTGGCTCGCCCTGGTGATGTATTGGGACTGATTGCTGGAGTCGTGTATCCACCCGGCTGCCCTGTGGTAGACAACTGGTTTACTTGGAATCTAAGGTCTGACTCTGAGTTTTGCATATACCCCAAGGGCCTGGTTGGTGTTCTAGATGGCTCCAGGAGTACAACCGTCGCAAGCCTGATCAACGCTCCATGCAAGGGTGAGCTGCACAACTGCTGCGCGGTCTCGCATCCTCAGCGGGCCTTCATGCTGTTGTCTGCTTGCCAAGAGTTGAGGCACGGCGATGTGCTGCGCCTCAGCTACGCCCCAGACGCCACGCAGCACGCTGCTCATCACTGGACGCTCTTTGCTGACGTTATGTCCGACACCAGCGCAGGCACTCGACACTGTGTCTGTACACAGCGTTTACTCCACAGCCACACTACCGGCAATGCGCAAGCGGTGCCAGCTTCGAAACTGCACGCTTTGCGGGTATGGGGTGTTTACGCCTCCATCAGCGCAGCCCAGCGGCAAGAGCTCCCAGTCACGGCCCTGGAGTGGGCTAACGCACCCTTGCGATGCATCTACGCTGTCACCGAGGGCGAGAATGATGCAGACGTGCGTATCGTACCCAACTTGCTGTATGAACCTTCAACAGCTATGTTGCACGTTGGTGTAGGTACCCAAGGCAAATCCCTGCGGGTACCCGTTGAGGCTCTACCGCAGCCGGAAGCCTTGCAGCTATACGTCAATCTGCACCGGTGGAGCCCAGGGGATTGCCTCCAGCAGCTGTCGCTGGCTGAGGTACCACCCTTAAGGCCTGCTCTGCACCGTTGAATACATACATACATACATACATAGCTTACATGAGAGTTGAATGCAACGTTCTGGCAGGTATGCGGGGCCCGAACGTGTTTTTTTTGGTTGCGTCATCTGACCCTTGACCAACACAGCAGAAGAATGACAGTGGTTGCAGACGATGCCATCTGGCTTGTCTGGTATGATGAGCACCGGAAGCGCTACGTCTACCCATGCTCAGTCCTGCAGGTCTTGAGCAGTTGTGACGCTGCATCCTCCACTGTACTGATCAGGTTCTATCAGGACAACGGCATCTGGGACGAACCTGGTGCAGTGATCCTCCGCATGGCTGCGCTTGTCGATGAGGATGACGTACGCGATCAGTCCAGGCTCCACTTGGACTGGGCCTACAGGACCACAAGCATGCCTGGTGAAAACAATGACAGAAGACTTGAAACCCAGCCGCCCACCGCTGCACGTAGACTATCCGCACCAAGTGTACAAGGTGGAGAAGGCAACACATCCCGAAAGCGTTCACGCGCTGCTCCTGCGGCTGAAACCCTCCATGGGGATGCCAGTGGGCTATCAGCGCTAGATGACGTGATCGGTCGACTGAATAGGTGTGAGGAACTGATGGCAGCGTACCAGGCGCAGCTGAACAAGTTTGACAGTCACATGACCGAACTCAGGGGCAGATTTGACGCCTGGGACACCACGCTACAGCGAATGCAGGACTACCAGCGGCAGCAGGCCATGATGGCAGAGGAGCTGAGGAAGCTGAAGATTGTAGCAAAGCTTGATGCAGGGCCCTCAGAGGCAGCCGACCCTCCACAACAGCCAGTGGCTTCGTCCACGGACCCCTTGTGCATGGCTTGCAAAGCCAAGGTGGCTTATGACATGCCTTTGCGCAGTCTTATGACTGTCCTAGTTGGTGATCCTATGGCCGACTTACAAGACCTTTTCAGCCTCCCCGGAGGCCGAGTGAAGGCTGCTTCACCCTTGAAGATGCTGGTTCAGTGTGATGCCTGCATGCCGACTGGTGCACTGAAGCTGGTTGTGTGCACCAGCGGGGGGGCAGGCAATCGCCTCACATGCGACTGGTGCCGATGCCGCATGACCAAAAACACGACGGATGCGACATCCATGTGGTGTGGAAAGAAGCACTCAAACTGCCGCACCTTGGTGATTGAGAACGAGACTGACAGGCAAGGCAACTCCCTGTTTCTAAGCAAGGGCCTGGCTCCAGTGAAGGAAGTGGTGCCTTGGGATGATGTAAAGTTGATTGATGTTGGTTTAGAGCAGTACAACGAGGCTGACTATGTGGTCGTGGCATCATCATCCCTGGGTAAAGCTCTTGTTATCATTGAAATTGACAACATGTCGCACGCTGGCGGGCAGTACACACCAGAGTCAGAGAAGAAGAAGAATGACGGCAACTTTGCCTGCGCGGCAGGATTCGATCGCGTGCTCTTCGTGCGCATCAATCCAAGTGGCGCTTACAGTACTCCCGAGGGCGCCAAGAACATGGACAAGAAAGCACGATGGCTCATTGCCCGCGATTGGATTGTCACCTTCCTACGGGCACCCTATGGGTCCTGGGCGTACGATGACAGGTTGCTGCTGTATCTGTTCTACGACCATACTTCGCCGTTGCTTGATCGCCGACCTGCTGCCTTCACAACTGTGCTGGCTTACCAGGCCCCCGCGCTGCCAGAGCCCCGGGCTGCAGATCTCGCCGACTGGGCGTGCAGCCTGGACCCGTATCTGATGACCAAGGGCAGCACCATTGCACAAGAAGGTCTGGCCCTTTCCTGCAGGCTGAGTCAACCAGCCCGGGCTGTTGGCACTTAGCCCGCGTTCAACTTGCCTGTAAACTCGTCGTCATTCATGGGTGAGGGTGATCTACAATGCAATGAACGAATGAACAATCCAGATCCTTGACCTTTTTTTCTGTTTATTGAAAGCGCGACCACCAAGGCACCGCCACGATAACCGAAACCCGTGTTCCATGCAGGCGGGCAGCGGCGGGAATTGGTCGTCGTCCAATCCCTCCATACCCGGGCGTGGTTGACAGGTGACGGGCGGGTTGTCTGCCACACGCAGCCTCACAGCCTTTCCCGCATTCTTGTCAGGGGGTGATGGTGGTGCCGTCACAAGATCTCCCTCCTTCTCCGCCACCAGAGATGCCACCGATGCCGCCACCGCCATCGCCGTCTCCCCCTCTTCCATCGCCTCCACCACCAATTGCACCTCCCAATCCCCATCCGCCATGCGCCAGGAGATGCGATGCGATACACCAGGAATTTGACAGAGCCAGTTTTACTGATTACAGGCCCCGACGCGACGTTAACCTGCCGGCCATGTGAAATAACACGCACATGAGCGGCAGCTACGACTATCGCCAGCACATGATCCGCAGCGGTGATGCCATCCTCAAGCAATGGAGGAACGTGGCGTGCCGCGTGGCTGCCTGCGGCACCTGCAAGAACGCCTTTGAATCTGATACCATGTTGGCTGAACAGGATGTGGTAAAGTGCAACAAGGTGCAGCGACGACCACCAAGGCGCGTGCGCCAGGAAGACGCGCGTCAGGACAGGAATGACGGCCACCAAGGCGCGCGTCAAAACAGGAATCACGAATCACGACCACCAAGGTGCGCGCCAGCACAGGAATGATGAGCACGAAGGCGCGCGCGGCAGGACAGGTATCTCGACCACCAAGCCGCGCGTCAGGACACAAATCACGAGCACCAAGCCGCGCGTCAGGACACAAATCACGAGCACCAAGGCGCGCGCGGCAGGACAGGTATCTTGAGCACGTAGGCGCGCGCGGCAGGACAGGTATCTCGACTGAGACTCTGATCAGTCCCTCTCTCTGTGACAAGGGCAGCGAGGCATACCTGTGCGGCCCTGAGGGGGTCTATGGAGTGCCAA
>VFQQ010004339.1_pt1 | contig 12637 bp, 10 predicted proteins | sample 3512341 | NCBI WGS metagenome assembly VFQQ01 (sample SAMN10412373, study PRJNA504923) | tailings metagenome | isolation source: Relicate 2 Philex TSF1 revegetated site | place: Philippines: Tuba, Benguet | collected 2017-08-29 | reverse complement strand
CATTTTCCTATTTTCATCAGTCCATTGGTTTTTAAAAGTCATAATGTTGTCCGGGAATATTTTGTAGTCGAACAAAAAGTCAAGGTTTAGTTGGTCAATTTTTTTTGTAGTGTTGATTTCAATTGTTGTGATTTTCTCTGTCAGACGAGTTTTATCATAGTCCATAACACTCTTTGTCTTTAAAAAGTCAAGGTGTTGTTTGAACTTATTTTTCTGGTCTTTTAGATAAATCTTCATTTTTCGTGTCGTCTTTTAGGGTGAGGCATAACGTTCCCACGCCTTGCGCTCGTTGCCGATTGCGTAGCAGAAACTGTCAACCAAGATAAAATAATTTGCGTACAAAAAAGTTTCATTTTAGAATGTCAACGGCAATGGCGCAAGACGTGTGTTATAACCAGTGGTTTTTTATTGTCATGCAGTTTTTATTGTTTTATTATCTTAAAATTCGGTCTTAAACTGTCACCTATGTTTAATAGGTAAATTCCGTTTGGTATGCTTCCAAGTTGAATAGTTTCATTTTCATTTTCTATAAATCCTGTCAAAATTATTCTGCCTGTATAGTCAATTAATTTAAATTTGCTACCCAATAATCTATTATCAACAATGATGTTTAATTGACCATTTGTCGGGTTAGGAAATGCAGTTATCTCGTAATTATCATCTATCTTATTTATCCCAACAGTGCCAATGGTTAAAGTTAAACTAGATGTGTCTCGACAACCTTGACTGCTAATAATTTCTGAAGTTATTTTACTAGGACCAGCATTCGTAAATTGCACATTTATTGAATTAGTACCTTGTCCAGATACAATAACAGCATTTGTTACTTCCCAATTGTAACTTACGTTTAATTGTTGTGTTACTGTGTAAACATAATTTGTTAAGGTGTATAATCCAGTTTTTGGGCCAATGATTACACCAACTATTGGATTAGGAAATAGACTAAGGATTAAAGTTGCTGAACTATCGCAACCAACTGAATTTACAAGTCCTAATTTAGTTTTTGTACCCGCACTATCAAATGTCAATCCGTTCCAAGTAAAAGGTAACTCACTAGGGCAAATGCTAAGATTAGTTGTCGATGAGCTTGTAGGTTTAAGAGATAAAGTCAAAGTTGCTGAACTGTCGCAACCCACAGAATTTACAAGTCCGGATTTTGTTTTTGTACCTGAACTATCAAATGTCAATCCGTTCCAAGTAAAAGGTAACTCACTAGGGCAAATGCTAAGATTAGTTGTCGATGAGCTTGTAGGTTTAAGAGATAAAGTCAAAGTTGCTGAACTGTCGCAACCCACAGAATTTACAAGTCCGGATTTTGTTTTTGTACCTGCACTATCAAATGTCAATCCGTTCCAAGTGAAAGGTAACTCACTTAGACAAATGCTAAGGCTGTTAGTTGATGATGATAATGATTTTACCAATCCATTTACCGCAATGTTTTGTGTTGATGCCCAAATTGATGTACAAGAAATATTACCTGTAGGTGTTCCATTTGCTGTATTAGCTAATCGAACATATATTGGAGTTAAAGGTACAGAATCTGATGTTTTAATAAGTGTAATATTAGATTGATAACCTGTCACCGAATTTGTAGATATTTCAAAACCAGTGGGTGCAGTTACTAAAATATTTGAATCCAAAAACCTACCTCTGATATTGAAATTTTGTTGAATCGAAGCAGAACCGAAACAGGTTGAGAAAGCAGATAATGTACCTGTTATTATAATTTCTGGAAATATTGGATTGTTTTTAAATATAGAAACAGAATTGGCTGTAGAATTAGAATTTGCCACTGCTAAATCGGGTTTACCATCACCATCTAAATCACCAATGCAAACAGAATAAGGGTTTGAACCTGTTGTTTTATCAACTTTTGGAGAAAAGCTTATCAGACCACTATCACTTTTATTGTGCAAAATAGAAACTGTGTTTAGTCCTCTATTTGTAACTGCCAGATCGGGTTTCCCGTCACCATTAATATCTCCTAAGGATACAGATGTAGGATTAGTACCAGTTGTATAATTAATTCTTGTGGCAAAATTAATAGTTCCAATACTACTTGTATTGCGTAAAACTGATACATTGTTTCCTCCACTTGCAAAGCCATAATTAGCAACTGCTAAATCAAGTTTACCATCGCCATCTATGTCCCCAATTGCAACTGAAAATGGATTTACATCAGTTGTAAAATCTACTTTTGTTGCAAAACTAATTGTGCTGGTACTGCTAGTATTTCGTAATACTGAAACAGTTCCACTTCCATCATTCGCTACAGCAATGTCAGGCTTTCCATCCCCATCGAAATCACCTATTGCGGCTGCTTGTGGATTTGCACCTGTGGCAAAGTCAACTTTTGTGGCAAAGCTAATTATGCCTACACTGCTTGTATTTCTTAATACAGAAATTGAACTGCTACCAGTTTTATTCACAATTACTAAGTCAGGTTTTCCATCTCCATTTATATCACCAATAGTAACGTTTACACAATCCGAATTACCACTAAAATCCACCTTGGTTGCAAAGTTAATTGTTCCGCCACTACTAGTATTACGAAGTACAGAAACACTATTATTTGAAGGATTGGCAGATATAATATCAAGTTTACCATCACCATCTAAGTCGCCCAATGCAACCGAAGTTGAGTTGCTGGCTATTGGAAATTCTACTTTCGTTGCGAAGCTAATCGATGAGCTTGTGCTAATATTTCTTAAAATTGATATATCAGGCCCGTTTGCATTATTAGCCGTTACCAAATCAGGTTTACTGTCACCGTTTAAATCACCTATTGCAACGGAAAATGGACTAGTTCCAGTTGCAAAATCAACTTTTGTTGCTATATCAACATTTTTAATATTCCCTTTATTTGGAATAAAGGTTGGGTTGTAGAATTGAGTGCTAAAAGCTGTAAGCCCTGTACTTGTGTTTAATACAGTTATTGGTGCAAAAGTCGCACCAAGAGGCACAGTTACTGTCAAACTTGTAGAAGTTGCCGCTGTTACAGATGCCCTGGTAGCACCAAAGAATACAATGTTATTTGCTGGAGTTGTATTGTACCCCGTACCTGTAATGGTAATAGATGTCCCAACAGGACCACTTTTTGGAGTGAAACTTGTTATTGTTTGTCCATAAATATTTTGAACTCCTAATGCCAGAGTAAATAGTAATAGCTTGCAATAAAAGGACCTTACTTTTTCATTTCTAATTCTGTAATTCAAGTTGTCGTGAATAGCTTTAATTATTGATTTCATAATTTTTATTTTAAATCTGTGATTATCTTGTTTGTGGGATGTCCTTTTACCATTGGTTATAACGTTTTTCGGCTTTGCGTTCGGGCGGGCTTTTTAGCACTGCACTTGATACGAAGAACCGCACTTCAATTATACACAAAATTGTCAATAGAAGCACGTCACCCCGCCTGACGCAAAACCGATGTTGGCAGCTGGCGTTCTTCTCTCGTCCGAGTTGTCAAGTTGTTTTTAGTTTGTCTTTCAAAAATGCAGTCAGTTTTTGTAGCACGTAAAACACTAAAAGTCCAAGCAAAAAACCTGTCACAAGTCCACCGACTGAACCGATGGTCAAGGCAGTTTGTGTCGTGAACCAATGAACTATTTTGTTAAGTAACCAAAATCCTGTCGCACCAATAAAAAGCCCGCCAATGGTTGTTGCCGAAACTATAAATGTCTTGAAACCTTTCTCGAAAGATTTGTTGTAAAGTCCTATTAAAACTGATGCAGAAAGTATTCCTGCTCCAATAAGTCCAAAAAGTATCAGCAGTGCAATAATTGTCAAAACGATACCGGCTCCAATGCAGATAAACATAAATCCAATTCCAAACAATGCAAACATTGCAAGTCCGGGCGAAAAGTCGTCTTCAATCTCTTCGTGAAAGTTGTCAGTTTGATTTTGTGATAGCGTGTCTGTTGTGATTGTTGTGAGTTGTGTGCTGTCCGTTGTCTGGCTGAATGAAAGTGAAGTCGTAAAAGTCAGAAGTAAGATTGTAATAAGACCTAAAAGTCGTCTGTTTGTAACTGTCATAATTTTCAAATCGTTGTTAGCAGTCGTGTGATATGTTGTCAAACCGTTAACCAAGTCCGTAAGACGCTGAATTACTGTCCCCCGTGACGAAAGTAAAATTGAAGTGCTACCGTTTATCATTTTGTTGTCATTAAAATCGAAGTCCGAAGGGGACAGTCATTCATCGTCTAATTGTTACTCCGTCAATCTGTTGGTGTCGTGTCGCACGCTTGCTGCCAACGTTTTGGCGCTTGGCGCAGTGGCGGATTTCGGAGCACAAAACTGTCAATACACCACAAAAGTTGATGTGAGGTAGAATGCTCAATTAACCACTGAACCCGCCATTGAGCCAAACGCCTGTTATGCCCTGGCGTTCTTTTCGTCAGTGTCTTTAAACCGTTGTCAATATTGAGTTTTGCAACCAACTGTCTGAATATTTTTGTGTCGGTTTGAGGTTTTGCGTTTTTAAAATTTTTAGAAGGGAAGGAGATTTTTAATTTTTTCTTTTCGGGGAGGGGCAGGCATACTCTTTTGCAAGCTTTGGCTTGAGTTTCAGCTTGAGGGGCTTGCAAATGTGTATGTCTGCGAAGGGGTGGCATATTTTAAAATTTAGAATTCGATAAAATAATTACACTTTCTCTTAGTTCTGTTATTTCAGGACTGTATTTTGTTTTTCTTTTTCTAACATACCTTAATACACCAATTTCTTTTAAGTACCAACCAACTTTTGATGCAATGTCACCGATTATTAAATCTACCGGCACCTCTAGTCCTGCATATGCAGAGTTTGAAACAACAAACCATACTTGTCCATCTTTCGCAGTTTTCGCCTTTAATAATCTTAAAATATTCTCCATATCTTCAAAGTAGGCTTGAATCATAAGAGGAATATTTTTGTGCATTAAATTGACCTTATTGTCATTAATGTAGTTTATTGTTTGTTCGTATATTAAACCAAAATTTCTTTTTATAGGTGCTTTCCATTTTGCCTGAATGTGGGAACGAACAGTTTCAAGTCTTAAATCATATAATTGTTTTGTGCCAACAATAAATTTTCCTAAATATAGCTCCGGTCTGTATATATCTGTATAATCAAATGTATTGAGATAAGGAGGTGAAGTAATACAAAGTTTAAAGTTGTCGATTAAACCAGTTTGTTTTAAAATATTTCTGCAATCACCTGAGATAATTTTAGTTTTCGTGGATATGGGAGTTGTTGAAATATCAGATTTGATATTTTCAATATTCTTACTTAACGAATTGAGAAAAGAATCTTTATCAAAGATTTTATTCTGCCAATTGGGCCTATAACGCAAACATTTTCCATCTCTTTTAGCATTACAATTTTCCATTGCACTTGATATAAGAGATAACTTTATTAGATTTTTTATGTTATAACTTGAAATAGAATTGACAAAATCCCAACCGCCTTCAAAAGAATTTAATACTTCTTCATTAAAAAGCCATTTATCTTTTCCTTGAACATCTGAAAATGTTGAAAAACCTAGCAAAGGAGATTTCTTACCTTTTTCAACAGACTTTAATAGTTTAGCTTCAAGTTTACACAGCTCTTTAATTGAGGCGTTTTTAACTTTTGTACTCGATAAAAAAGCTGTAAATGGGTTTACTTCAATGCCAACTGACCGATGTCCTAAGATTGAGGATGTCAAAGTTGTAGTTCCACTTCCATTAAAGGGGTCAATTACAAGGTCTGTTTTGTTTAATCCGACTTCTGCTATTGCCTTTTCTACTAAAAAGGGCGAGAATCCTTCTTTATAGTAATACCATCGGTGACGTGGCATATCAGTGGTGTCAACATAATTTGAATAGCCACCATTTTTTAACACGAAATCATCGTTTATCTTTTCTATCATACTACTTAATCACAAATGGGTTCAACGAACATCCTGATAGGAGCGTGTATATTTTTATAGGTTTGATGGTAATTTTTATCTTCATCTATTGTAATTTCTGTATTTTTATAATGCATCCCATTTAAGTGAGAAATTGATACTGTATGTTCATTCGTATTCCACCTTCTGGCGTCAATAACAACTAAATAACATTTAATAATTTTGTTTGGATTATCTTGTTTTGCTAAATCAAAATATTCTTTTAGCTGTTTAAAGCCCTCATTCGCTCTACTATTATTATGATTTGATTTAATTTGACCATCGTGTAAAGATTTACCTAACCACTTAATTTCGATTAAAGCTATTCGATTTGATTTTTCCCACCTAACTATGATATCTACCGGCTTTGAAGCCCCTAATATATGCTCTCTTGTTGGATCAAATTGTCCAACATCACCTTTAAATATTTGTAAATCTTTAATGAAGTTATGCAATGATTTTTGAAGATAAACTTCTGGAATATCTTTGCCACCGGCTTTGAAAAAAATTCTTTTGTTACTTGTCCAAGAATCGTTTAATATTGGACAAGAAGAGTATTTAGCTTTATGTAATTTGTAATTATTTAGTTGAGTTTCTAATTCATTAAATTCATCTGAAAAGCGACTTCCAAATGAGCCACTTGTAATATCAAAGACTTTATCGGATAGAATAATTTCTTCTTTACTTGAGTGATAATGATAAGTTATGTTCTTATTATCCTTAAAAATATGATCGATATTTTCGTTTTCCCACAATAAGATTTCTTTGTTTTCGAATAATTGAATTACAATATCTCCTTTACAATCAAATAGTCTTGCCTTATTAATATGAATACTTTCAGAGGTTTCCTTTGGTAATATAACTTCATCTGTAAGATTCTTTACTACAAAGATATGCCCATCGTAAAACCCTGGTTCAATAAAATTATAAATCTCGTTGAGTGCTTCTGACAAATAACCAACCGCATTTGTTGCGTCTGAAGCATAATTAAAATGACTAAACACATTGGTAGGAAAAGTATTAGAAATATTACTGTAAATATTCTTCATTATTCAGATACATTATTTATCAATGAAATATATTTAATCCAACTTCCTGATAATCCCACAAGATTGTCAATTGGTATGCCTAATTCCTCTGAAATAGTTTTAATTTGTTCAATTGAATAATCCCTATTAATCCAATCAGGATTGTTTGGTGTATTTTGTTTTAAATATTCAGGGTCTGACAATAATGCATTTTCTGTTTCTCGAACTGGAATCATTATACTTGTGATACAAGCTGCATTTATCGAGCTTTCCCTTTTACTGAAAGTCGATAGGTTTTTAATGTCATCATAAGTTCTTAGACCCCTTTGAGTAATAATTAAGAACTCATTCTTTTCTTCATAATTTCCATTTAGCAAATGAAGGTCAATTGATGCATTGATTTCTTGAGAAAATGGAAAGTTATCTCTAATCATAAAGTTATATTTCCATTCACTAATGGGCTCTTTTGTATATGGGAAAAGTAAAGAAGAAAAATAGGAGAACAATTGAACTTCTCTTCGGCTAAACCCATCAAAATAATTATATAATTTAACACCAATTGAAAGGCTATCAAATTGTGCCTCAGGTAATACATTTTGCCTATTCATTATTTTTTGCCTTTTAATTTATTTTCAATGTTATTATATACATTATCGAAAAGATACTCTCCTTCTTTTTGAATTTGGCTTAAATCAGTCCATTCTAGCATTCGTCTGAAAGTCATTTTTTTACTTGTACATTGTTCTGCTAACGACAAAAGTAGTTGAGACGCATTAATATTTGCGGTCATCATAATATTTTGTTTATACTCAGTAACAAATTCCGCAAACATTTTACCGACTCTATGTTCATAAGCAATATCTAAAGAACCTTCCGGTGTATCAATAAGTAATGTGCCTTCATTACCTTTTTTAAACAGGTAAACAGTCAGTGCCATACGAAGAGCAATATCAAGAAAGAAACGCTGGCTTTCAGAGAGTTGATGGGATGCTGTCCTAGCAGTTTCTTTCATTACAAAGTTAAATACCATACTTTTGCCTTTAGGTTTTGCATATAGATTTAAATCAAGTCCAATAAAGCTAAATGCAAATTGCTTAAATAGAGGAACAAATGAATCTTGTGTTTCCTTAAATCCCTTTTCAACTTTCTTTTGTAGATTTTTATACTCTGGGAGTATTTTGTCTCTCTTTGTGTAATAATCAATCGAATTTTTATCTAGCTTGCTATATTGTTTCTTGTATTCATCAATTAATGAATCTAATGGAGCATCTCCGGTTTTTCCAAAAGTTAGCCCTTTGTTTTCTTTTTCAAATTTATTGAACTTGGATTTGAGTCTATTTAATTCAACATACTTTCTATCAAGATCAATTTTCTTTGCTTCAGATTCAAGCATTAAATCTTCAAGCTCTTTGTTTTTTTCTTCAAGCTCTTTGTCAATTTTCTTGATTTGAGACATCAATTTACTTTGAACTTTTTCGTCCCCATTATTAATTGGTGTATCACAAGCAGGACAACTTGTTTGGGAAAACAATTTCCGCTCAATACTTTCAACAATATTATGCCCTTCAGCATTACATAGAAAGCATTTATTATCTCGTTTTGCTATCTGAATGAGTGGGTTATGAATAAGATTTGATCTAGGCTCTGAATATTGAGAAAACAATTTCCTATAGGTTATTTTTAATTGTAGAATATCAGAATTTATTAGGTTTTGCCTTTTTAAAAGAGTGTCATATTCAATATTAATTTCATTATACACTTTTTCTGATTCCTCTATATCTGCAATTAACTGAAGATATTCCTTTTCAAGCATTCTGTATTCAGAATCTCCTTTAGTTTTGCTTGTGTCGATTAGTTTGTCTATTTCATTTTTAACTTGAGTAGCTTGCCATCTAGCGTTACGTCCATAAGACTCGAATTCTTCCATCTTTTTCTTTAATTCCAAAACTTTTTCAGTGTCTTGAATATTTTCATTAAAAGCTATTGATAGAGCACTTGTGGATGCATTTTCGTCCCAAAATAACATTCTACGAGTTTCATCAAACGACATAACGTATAATTGAAAAAAAATGAAGTAATTAAATTTTCCAATTCCAATTTCTTTTTCAATTATACTTTCATATTCATTTTGTAATTCTTTTGGGCTTAGATTCACAGTTTTTAAAATAGAATGTTTCTTCTGTGATTTATTCTCATAAAACTCTAGCAATCTTAGTTCTTCTCGATTTGAGAATGAGCGAATTATTCTAACAAATTTGCCATTTATCTTCAGCAGTAATTCTATTTCTGCCTTATCCTTTTCTTTTGCTTTAATTCTTCCTTCAAAATATCTTTCAGTGTAGCTTTTGTTGAATTTTACAATCTCCTCTGGAAGGTAAGCTTCTTTTTTTTCAGGATCCAATACAATTCCTGTTAATCCATAATTTATAGCATTTAAAAAGGTTGATTTGCCTAAGCCATTTGCTCCTGCAAGACAATAAACACCATCATTAATTTCTTCTTCAATGGGAAAAAGTACTCCATTTTTCGAATAAAGAGAAAAGTTACGAAGTGATACCTTTACTATTTTTAAGAAACTATATTTTCCTTGCATACTTTATAAATTAAAGATGTACAATCCAATTACAAATTTCTGTCAATTGCTCATCATTGGTTAAATTGGCAGCATTCGTCATTGTTTCGGTTTGAAGCTGTTTAAATATTTCAGAAGCCATACTGTTTTCAATTGCTGCGCCAATGAAAAAAGTTTGAGGTTTAAGTTTTTCTCTTGAAAAACTCGTCCGTATTCTATTCAATGCAGAATTAGCAGTTTTCCAATGTTCGTCAGCTCCTGCCGGGTCAATACCTCCTTTTAGCTCGCCCAATGCAATATATTTTGTATGGTCGTGAATTATAGAAGTTTTACCTGTTTTCAAATCATCTGCAGTTCCGTTTAATATTGATAAGTCAACATTTTTGCTTACAAGTGGAACATTAATATTCATCACTAACAATCGTTCTGACTTACCTCTTTTCCAACAGATTGCTTTAATACGCTTCTCAATTCCCGTATCGTCTTTTGGCTTTTCAAGCCAAGTATTTGAATCATTGTCTTTCCATTGGTAATCAATTCCGGAAATATTGAATACTGCTAATAGTGAACGTAAAAATTTTCTTTCACCAAGCGAACCCGCAAGGTTTCGGGCTTTACCGCCTAATGCGTCACCTTTAGTCAAAAGGTATCTGTAAACAAGTTCATCAATGAAGTTAACTCCTGCTGGTTCCAAAAATTCTTCAATGAGTCCCTTTATGGCAAGTGTTCTATCTTCTTCTGTTAAATAATTCAAGGATTTATCCGATAGTCCGGAAGCTGTAAGAAGTCCAACTCTTAAATCATCAACCAATAACAAGTCTTTAGGTTTTTTGATTTTATTAGCAAGTGCTTTAAGTGCTTTTGCTTCTTCAATGTAGGGAACTGCAATGTAGTTTTTCTCTAATGCCATCGCAATAAATCCCGCTCTTGTTCTCTCACGGGACGTAACTAAATCGTCTGCTGATTTAATTAAACTATTTGTTTTTATCTTTTTTGCCATAAGTAAACACATTTACGAACTTCTGTCCGTCCATAACTACCCATTTGTTGGCTACTGTTTCCTTTGCCTTTAGGTAGCACAAAAATTTTATTAATATTAAAACCAAAACTTTCTGCAAATTCTGAAAGTATTAAATCAACCGGAATTTCTTCCCCCACATATCGAACATTATCGTTTACCATTACACAATAACCGCCACTTTTCGTTACTCTTGCCATTTCATAAATGACAAAACAAAGCTCAAGAAAGTAATTTTTTACCATTCTAGCGATGTTATTATTGTTCAGTTTTCCAAGTTTATTTAGTTCGTCTAAAATTGAATTTACCTCCATCATAGCATCTGAATTTTGATATGTTTCAATCACCCTTTCAAACGCTTCCGTTTGATTTATAGAAGAGTAAAATTTTTCAAGATATTCAATCTTATCCTTATTCTCTACTGTACAAGACAACATTGTTTGTCTTAGATTTTTAACTTGGTCGTTGTCATATCCAAGATAAACCAACTCTAATGCATAAGTACGTGTATAGTCATATCTGTTACAATATGGAGGAGAAGTAATTACAAAATCAAAAAAATTGCTTTCAAGTTTTGGTAATTCTTCAAGACAAGAACCTTCAATAATATTTACAGGACTTTTCTCTGAAGGAATGCTGTCGAATTGCTCAAATAGTGAAGATGTTTGATTCGGTTGAAGGTCTTGTATAATTTGAGTCAATTTAGCTTTTACAGCATCTTCAAAATTTAGAATCTTACCTTTATCGAATGGTTTTCCTGACAAATCGCGTTTACAACGATAATCCCAACGCAAATACTGTCCATCTTTTCTTGTGTAGCTTATTTCTTCTAATACTGTGAATGCCGCAAATTTCAATATTGTCTTTATAGCATTATCAGTTACTTTCGAGCAATAAGTAAGATACTTATTTAGATATTCTTCTGTATCTTCAGGAAACGCTTCCTTTGTTATAGAAATATGGTTTATATGGCCTTCAAATTTTTTCATTTTTGAAATATCGTTCCACATTTTTTTTGAAATTGCACGCAATTCATCTATTTCTATTTCATTAATTGCTTGACGTGTTTGCATTACAAAAGCTCCAACAGGTAATAGTTCAATTCCGTATGACTCCCATCCTAACTCTTGCCCGGCAAATAATGTAGTTCCTGACCCAGCAAACGGGTCTAATACTTTTCCTCCATTTGGAGCGTATTCAGTTAGGAAGTATTTCACAAGAGTTGAAGAAAACCCTTCTTTATATTTAAACCAACGATAAATTGGTTCTTCCTTGTTAGCTTGAAAACTAACCACCTTTCTGTTTAAATTATATGCTGTCTCTAATCTGTCTGCAAGCCGGTCAAATAGTTTATCCCTTTCCGATTGGAATATTTCTGCTGTTTTACCCATTGCGAATTGTTTTTAAGTATGAAACTTTTTTTTCTGCGACTTTTAAAATGGTTAAGTCCGCTTCTTCATCCAAAATTTTGTAAGCGATTTGATCACTTAAAAACTCATTAAGAAGTTCTCTTTCATCTACATTGAAATAATTGGCAACATTTTTAATTAGCTGCTTAGTTGGTTGTCTTTCATTTCTTTCGATTTTTGCAAGTAATGAAATGTCAATTTCAATGTTTGAAGCAACCTCCTTCAAAGTAAGTCTGGCATCTTCCCTCATAACCCTTAGGTGTTCTCCAAATGTTGTGTATTTCTTCAAAGTTGCCATTGGTCAAATTTTGTCCAAAAATACAAAAAGCTTTTATGTTGGACAATAAAAGTCCAAAAAGTTTTCAACATTAAAGTGCATTGGCAAAATTCAAGCTCTTTTGCCTGCGAAGCGTTTGTTTGTCTGTCGGGCAGGCAAATGTGCTTGAATGTGCGTAGGCAAGAAAAAATTAAAAATGTGTGGTTCGGCAAAAATTTTAAAAATAATCAGGTCGGCTTAAGTGTCGGCTCGTTAATTAATATCAGTTTGTTATAAGAACGCTTTTAAGTCTGTCCGCAAAATTGTCAGGTTGCAAAGTCTCAGTTTTTCAGTCGTCACTTTCAGGGTTGCACTGTCTTTTTACGCTTGGGCATAACGTTTTTCGGCTTTGCGTTCGGGCGGGCTTTTTAGCACTGCACTTGATACG
>VFQQ010004338.1_pt1 | contig 12638 bp, 13 predicted proteins | sample 3512341 | NCBI WGS metagenome assembly VFQQ01 (sample SAMN10412373, study PRJNA504923) | tailings metagenome | isolation source: Relicate 2 Philex TSF1 revegetated site | place: Philippines: Tuba, Benguet | collected 2017-08-29 | reverse complement strand
TTCTGCGACGGGGTGATCATCGCCGCCGCCTTCATCGCCGACCCGGCGCTGGGCTGGGTCACCGCCGCGGCCATCGTGGCGCACGAGATCCCGCAGGAGGCGGGCGACTACATCGTGCTGCTGAACGCCGGCTTCAGCCGCGGCAAGGCGCTGCTGTTCAACGCGCTGTCGGGCCTGGCCGCGGTGGCCGGCGGCGTGCTCGGCTACTTCCTGCTCGGCAGTTTCAGCGACTGGATGCCCTACCTGCTGGTGGTGGCCTCCAGCAGCTTCATCTACGTGGCCGTGGCCGACCTGCTGCCGCAGCTGCAGCAGCGCCTGGCCCTGCGCGAGACGGCCTGGCAGGTGCTGTGGATCGGCGCCGGCCTGGGCGTGGTGCTGCTGGCGCGCACCCTGCTGGAGTCAGGGCACGCGCACTGAGCGCGTGTCAGCGCACCACCAGCACGGGCAGCGTGCTGTGCGTGAGCACCTTCTGCGTCTCGCTGCCCAGCAGCAGCGCACTGACGCCGCGGCGGCCGTGTGAAGCCATGACGATGAGGTCGCAGCCCTGGGCCTTGGCGTGATCGAGGATCGCCTCCCAGGGGTGCAGCGCCTCCACCGTGTGTGCCTTGCACGGCACGCCGGCGCTGGCGGCCGCCTCCTGCACGGCCTTCACCCGCGCTTGCGCCACGCGCTGCTGCGCGTCGAAGAACTCCTGCGGCGGCACCGGCTGCATCTCGCTGATGGCGCTGTAGGGGAAGGGCTCCATCACCGCCAGCGTGTGCACGGTGGCCTGCATCAGCTTGGCGAGGTCGAGCGCCTGCTGCAGGGCCTTGGCGGTGATCTCGGAACCGTCGGTCGGGAAGAGGATGTGCTGGTACATGCGCGCGCTCCTTCGGGTGGACGGGGTCCAGTGTGGACCTCACCCTACGCCTCGGCTTGACGCGGATCAACCGATGGCGTCAACCCTGGGCGATCGGGCGTGCCGGGTCGCTGCACCACTCGCTCCACGAGCCCGGGTACAGCGCTCCGGGTGTCAGGCCGGCGTGTGCCATGGCCAGCAGGTTGTGGCAGGCGGTGACGCCGCTGCCGCAGTGGTGCACGGCGTCCGCTCCCGCGCCGAGGGCTTCGAACTCGGCACGCAGCTGCTCGCGCGGCTTGAAGCGGTCATCCGCACCGAGGTTGCTCTTGAAGAAGCGGCAGGTGGCGCCCGGGATGTGGCCGGCCACGGGATCGAGCGGTTCGACCTCGCCACGGAAACGCTCCGGCGCGCGCGCGTCGAGCAGCGGCCGGCGGCCGAGCTGGCCGAGCAACGTGGCGGCATCGACCGTGGGCATGCCGGGTGCGCGCTCGGGGTAGGGCGGTGCCGCCGGTGCGGCGGGTGGGGCCGCGTCGAGCGTGCCCCCCGCGGCAAGCCATGCACCGCGGCCGCCGTCGAGCACGGCCACCGCGTCGTGGCCCATCCAGCGCAGCAGCCACCAGGCGCGGGAGGCGTACACGCCGCCCTGGTCGTCATAGGCCACCACCTGCACGCCGGGCGTGATGCCCCAGCGAGCCAGGGCTGCGGCCAGCGCGGCGCGCTGCGGCAGCGGGTGGCGGCCGTTGCCGCCGGTCTTGGCGCCGGAGAGGTCGCGATCCAGGTGTGCGTACCACGCGCCGGGCAGGTGGCCGGCCGCGTGGGCGCGTTCGCCGGCGGCGGTGTCGGCGAGGTCGAAGCCGCAGTCCAGCAGCACCGGGGCGGGGTTGGACTTCATCAGCGCCTGAAGGGCGGCGGCGTCGATCAGGGTCGTGAAGCTCATGCGGTCAGCTTTCCGTGGGTGAGGCGTCGTCGCGGCGCGGCCGGCCGCGCAGCAGCGTGGCGGCCACGCCGGCGGTGAGGATCAGCACGATGCCCAGCGTGGCCGACAGCGTCAACCGCTCGTCGAAGATCCACACGCCGAGGCCGAAGGAGAACACGATGCCCAGGTACTGCAGCGCCGCGATGCCCAGCGTGGCGCCGCTGCCGTAGGCGCGCGTCATCATCCACTGCGCCAGCGTGGCCAGCACGCCGATGGCCAGCAGCAACCCGGCGCCGCGCAGCGTGTGCGCGCTGAACCCGCCCGTGAGCAGCGCAAAGGCGGCACCGAAGACCACGCCGGCGAGCGAGAAGTACAGCACCACCCGCGCACCCGGCTCGCCCACACGACCGAGCGCGGTCACCTGCAGATAGGCCACCGCCGCCAGCAGCCCGGAGCCGAGGCCCACCACGCCGTGCCAGAGCTGGTGCTGCTCGATGGTGGGCCGCAGCACCAGCGCCACGCCCACGAAGCCGGTGAGCACCGCGGCCACGCGGCGGCCGTCGATCGGGTTGTCGTGCGCTCCCTCCGGGGCCAGCAGGATCGCGCCACCCAGCAGGAAGAGTGCGATCCACACCGAGCTCATGTAGTTGAGCGTCATCGCGGTGGCCAGCGGCAGCCCGCCGATGGCGTAGAACCACATGCACAGCGCCAGCGTGCCGGCCAGGCTGCGCCACAAGTGCATGCCCGGCACCCGGGTGCGCCACCCGATGCCGCGGGCCTGCACGACGAAGGCCATCAGCACCAGGCCGACGAGCGCGCGGTACAGCACGATCTCGCCGGCGCTGTACTGCGCCGACGCGAACTTGACGCAGACCCCCATCACCGCGAACAGCGCGCTCGCGGCGATCATCAACGCGGCGGGGCTCAAGCGCTCACGCGCCTCCCGGCGGCATGCCCATCTCGCGGCGGTACCACTCGTGGAACTGCTGCATGCCGTCTTCCATCGGGCTCTGGTAGGGGCCGGCTTCGTCGTCGCCGCGCTCCATCAGCACCTTGCGGCCGGCATCCATGCGCTCGGCGATCTCGTCGTCTTCCACGCAGGTTTCGAGGTAGGCCGCCTGGTGTGCCTCCACGAACTCGCGCTCGAAGGCGGCGATCTCCTCGGGGTAGAAGAACTCCACCAGGTTCAGCGTCTTCTGCGGCCCGCGTGCGAACAGCGTGCTCACCACCAGCACGTGCGGGTACCACTCCACCATCGTCGTCGGGTAATAGGTGAGCCAGATCGCGCCCTGCTCGGGCGGCTGGCCGCCACGGAACTTCAGCACCGCGTCATGCCAGCGCCGGTACACCGGTGATCCCGGCCGTTCCAACGCCTGCTTGACGCCCACCGTCTGCACCGAGTGCCGCGCGCCGAACTCCCAGGCCAGGTCGTCGCAGGTCACGAACTGGCCCAGGCCCGGGTGGAAGGGGCCGACGTGGTAGTCCTCGAGGTAGACCTCGATGAAGGTCTTCCAGTTGTAGTGGCACTCGTGCAGGTGGGCGCGGTCGAAGACGTAGCCGCTGAAGTCCAGCTGCGCCGCCGGGCCGAGCCTGGCCAGGTCGGCGACAACATCGCGCCCGTTGTGCTCGAACAACAAGCCCTGCCAGTTCTGCAACGGGTAGTTGCGCAGGTTCAGGCAGGGGTCGTGGTCGAAATGCGGGGCACCGACGAGCCTGCCGTGCAGGTCGTAGGTCCAGCGGTGCAGCGGGCAGACGATGTGCTGCCGTGTCTGCCCACGCCCCTTGAGCATGATTGCCTGGCGGTGCCGGCAGACGTTGGAGACGAGCTCGATGCCGTCCTTGGTGCGCACCAGGGCCCGGCCTTCGTCTTCCTGCTGCAGCGCGAGGTAGTCGCCGACCTGGGGCACGGCCAGCTCGTGGCCCAGGTAGCGGGGAGAGTGCTGGAAGATGAGGGCCTGTTCGCGACGGAACACCTCCTCATCGAAGTAGCTGCTGACGGAAAGCTGCGAGCGCGAACGCTCCAGGGATTCGAGGCCGATGCTCAGGTCCGACATGATCCGCCGGGTCCTCCAGGGTGAGAGGCTTGGGATGAACGCCGGGCGGACTCACGGCGTCCCGCCGGCGGTGTCGCTTCGGGGGGTACCCCGGAAGCGGCCGGCGATTCTAGCCGGGGGGTGCGGCGGGCCCATCTAGGGTGTGGCACCCAGGCGCGGGCCGGCGTTTGGCGCAGGGGCGTTTGTCTAGAATGCTCGGCTGATTTCATCTACCGAAATGGCGCGCGCTCCAGCTTCATCGCACAAGGAACCCACCAGCTACGAGCAGGCGCTGGCCGAGCTCGACCGGCTGGTGCAGCAGATGGAGTCTGGCCAGATGCCGCTGGACCAGTTGCTCGACGCCTACAAGCGCGGCGCCGAGTTGCTGAACTTCTGCCGCGCCCGGCTGCAGGCCGTGGAGGAGCAGGTGAAGCTGCTCGACGACGGTGAACTCAAGCCCTGGGCCGCTGCATGAACACGATGACCGACGTGGACGCCTGGGCGCGCAGCGAGCTCGACGCGGTGGAACGCGCGCTGCAGGCCTGGGTGCCGGCCGACGCGCCGGCCGGCCTCGGCGAAGCCATGCGCTATGGCGTGCTGGACGGCGGCAAGCGCCTGCGCCCCCTGCTGGTGCTGGCCGCCTGCCAGGCCGTGAGCGGCCAGCGTGAGGCTGCGCTGCGTGCTGCGGTGGCGGTGGAGTTGATCCACGCCTACTCGCTGATCCACGACGACATGCCCTGCATGGACAACGACGTGCTGCGCCGCGGCAAGCCCACCGTGCACGTGAAGTACGGCGAAGCGCAGGCCATGCTGGCCGGCGACGCCATGCAGGCGCTGGCCTTCGAGGTGCTCACGCCCGAGCTCGGCGTGGCGCCTGCCTTGCAGGCGCGCCTGTGCGCGCTGCTGGCGCGCTCGGCCGGCCACGCCGGCATGGCCGGCGGCCAGGCCATCGACCTGGCGAGCATCGGTTGCCCGCTCGACGAGAACCAGCTGCGCGACATGCACCGCCGCAAGACCGGCGCCCTGCTGCAGGCCAGCGTGCTGATGGGCGCGGCCTGCGGCGAGCCGGCGCACGAGGTCGTGGGCGCGCTGTCGGCCTACGGCGCGGCCATCGGCTTGGCCTTCCAGGTGGTGGACGACATCCTCGACGTGACGCAGAGCGCGGCCACCTTGGGCAAGACCGCCGGCAAGGACCAGGACAACAACAAACCCACCTACGTGTCGGTGCTGGGCCTCGCGGCCGCGCGCCGCCACGCGCAGGCGCTGCGCGAACAGGCCCACGCGGCACTGGCGCGCAGCCAGCTCGGCGACGCCGCAGCGCTGCTGGCCGTGCTGGCCGACAAGGTGGTGGAGCGGGAACACTGAGGGATGAGCGTGCTGCTGAACAAGATCGACAGCCCGGCCGACCTGCGCAAGCTGGGCCGTGCCGAGTTGCCGCAACTGGCCACCGAACTGCGCCAGTTCGTGCTCGACACCGTGGCGCAGACCGGCGGCCACCTCGGCAGCAACCTCGGCACGGTGGAGCTGACGATCGCGCTGCACTACGTGTTCGACACCCCGCACGACCGCATCGTGTGGGACGTGGGCCACCAGACCTACCCGCACAAGATCATCACCGGCCGGCGCGACCGCATGCACACGCTGCGCCAGCTGGGTGGCGTGGGCGGTTTCCCGCGCCGCGACGAGAGCGAGTACGACACCTTCGGCACCGCGCACAGCAGCACCAGCATCAGCGCCGCGCTGGGCATGGCGATGGCCGCGCAGTTCAAGGGCGAGCAGCGCAAGGCGGTGGCCGTGATCGGCGACGGCGCCATGAGCGCCGGCATGGCCTTCGAGGCACTGAACAACGCCGGTGTGCCGCACGAGGGCACGGTGCCCGACCTGCTGGTGGTGCTCAACGACAACGACATGTCGATCAGCCCGCCGGTGGGTGCGCTGAACAAGTACCTGGCGCGGCTGATGAGCGGCAACTTCTACGCCGCAGCGCGCGAGGGCGCGAAGGCGGTGCTGAAGAACGCGCCGCCGCTCTTCGAGCTGGCGCGCCGCTTCGAGGAACATGCCAAGGGCATGGTCGTGCCCGGCACGATCTTCGAGGAATTCGGCTTCAACTACGTCGGCCCGATCGACGGCCACGACCTCGACTCGCTGATCCCCACGCTGGAGAACCTGAAGGCCAAGCGCGGCGCGCAGTTCCTGCACGTGGTCACCAAGAAGGGCTACGGTTACAAGCTGGCCGAGGCCGACCCGGTGAAGTACCACGCTGCCAGCGGCAAGTTCAACCCGGCCGAAGGTTTCCCCAAGGCCGCCGCGCCCAGCAAGCCCAGCTTCACCCAGGTGTTCGGCCAGTGGCTGTGCGACATGGCCGAGGTGGACGACAAGCTTGTGGCCATCACGCCCGCCATGCGCGAAGGCTCGGGCATGGTCGAGTTCCACAAGCGCTTCCCGAAGCGCTACCACGACGTCGGCATTGCCGAGCAGCACGCGGTGACCTTCGCCGCCGGCCTGGCCTGCGAGGGCCTGAAGCCGGTGGTGGCGATCTACAGCACCTTCCTGCAGCGCGGCTACGACCAGCTGATCCACGACGTGGCGCTGCAGAACCTGCCGGTGGTGTTTGCACTCGACCGCGCCGGCCTGGTGGGCGCTGACGGCGCCACGCATGCCGGCGCCTATGACATCGCCTACGTGCGCTGCATCCCCCAGTGCAGCATGCTGGTGCCGAGCGACGAGAACGAATGCCGTCAGGCGCTGACCACCGCCTACCGCGCCGACCACCCGGTGGCCGTGCGCTACCCGCGCGGCAGCGGCGCCGGCGTGCCGATCGAGAAGGCGCTCACCGCCTGGCCCTGGGGCAAGGGTGTGCAGCGTCGCAGCGGCTCTCGTTTCGCGATCCTCGCCTTCGGCACGCTGCTGCACCCGGCGCTGGCCGCGGCCGAGCGGCTGAACGCGAGCGTGGCCGACATGCGTTTTGCCAAGCCGCTGGACCATGAGCTGGTGCTGCAGCTCGCGCGCAGCCACGAGGCCATCGTCACGGTGGAAGAGGGCTGCGTGATGGGCGGCGCCGGCTCCGCCGTGCTCGAGCTGCTGGCGGCCGAGGGCGTGCCCGTGCCGGTGCTGCAGCTGGGCTTGCCCGACCGTTTCGTCGAACACGGCGATCCGGCCAAGCTGCTGTCGCTGTGCGGGCTGGACGCCGCCGGCATCGAGAAGAGCATCGTGCAGCGCTTCGGCGGTGCGCGGCCCTCGCTGGCGGCCGTCAACGGCTAAAGCACGAACCGCTGTCTCGGGGATGACGCCGGGGCTACCCCGATGCTGGCATCCTGTGGCCCGACCATGAACAAGCTCACCGACGCGCTCCACATCCCCGACACGCAGAGCGCCCCCGACCAGCGCCACCTGGCCATCCAGCGCGTGGGCGTGAAGGACGTGCGCTACCCGCTGGCGCTCAACGTGGCCGGTGCGGTGCAGAACACCGCGGCGCTGTGGACGCTGGACGTGGCGCTGCCGGCCGAGAAGAAGGGCACGCACATGTCGCGCTTCGTGGCGTGGCTCGATGCGCTGGCCGTGTCGGGCGAGCCGCTCGATGCCGCTTCGCTGCGCCAGCGCCATGCCGCCATGCTCGACAAGCTCGGCGCGGAAGAAGGCCGCATCGAGGCCGCCTTCAGCTTCTTCCTGCGCAAGCGCGCGCCGGTGTCGGGCCTGCAGAGCCTGCTCGACTACCAGGGCCGCTGGATCGCCGAGACCCGCGCCGGCGTGACCTCGGTCTGGGCCGAGGTGGCGGTGCCGGTGAAGAGCCTGTGCCCGTGCAGCAAGGAGATCAGCGACTACGGCGCGCACAACCAGCGCTCGCTGGTGACGATCCGCGTCGAGGTGCTGCAGCCGCTGCCTTGGGAAGAGCTGGTGCGCTTTGCCGAAGAGGCCGCTTCCAGCGAGATCTGGCCGATGCTGAAGCGGCCCGATGAGAAGTGGGTGACCGAGCGCGCCTACGAGAACCCGAAGTTCGTCGAGGACCTGGTGCGGGACGTGGCGCTGGCGCTGAACGGCGACGCGCGGGTGGGGCGGTACAGCGTGGATGTGGAGAACTTCGAGTCGATCCACAACCACTCGGCTTACGCCAGGATCGAGCGGTAGCGCTGATGCGTTCGGCCTGCTGCGCGTCGCGGCAGGCGGTACCCGCTGGGGACAGAGACCGCCCCAGCCAAGCCCCACACCCAGCCCCCGTCCAAGCCTTTGCCGCGCCAAGGCATGAGCGCTGCGTGACCCACGTCACACCCCGTGACGTCTGTAGGAATTTGCCTTACACGCGCCCGGGAAGAACCGGGACTCAACCCGCAGAACTGGCCTGATGTGCCGGCCCAGTTCCGATCCCTAGAGTCCGTCCCATCGAATCACGCCAGCAACCCGCCTCTTTTCCACCCCACACCGCAGCGAGCAACAGCCCATGACCTCCGAACAGATCCTTGCCGAAATCCGCGAAGCCAACCTGTCCTACCTGATGCTGGCCCAGAGCCTCATCCGCAACGACCGCGAACAAGCCCTGTTCCGCCTGGGCCTGAGCGAGGACACCGCCGCCGTGATCGCCACGCTGACCCCGGCGCAGATGATGAAGATCGCCAGCGGCAACACGCTGCTGTGCCGCTTCCGCATGGACGACGACCTCGTGTGGAACCTGCTCACCAGCCACGGCAAGGGCGCTGCCAACGACGGCATGAGCCGCATGCACGCTTCGATCCTGATGGCCGGCCGCCACCGCGAAGCCGCCTGATCCAGCGCAGAACAACAGGCACAGCAGCCGTCCGCCAGGAGAACGACACCATGCCCCGCGCCAAGAGCATCCTCACCGAAGCCAAGCAGATCGAACGCGCCGTCACGCTGATCAACCTGGGCGCGCGCCTGCAGGTGCTGGAAAGCGAGACCGACCTCAGCTACGAGCGCCTGCTGCGCCTGTACAAGGAGGTGGCTGGCAAGAGCCCCAGCAAGGGCCAGCTGCCCTTCTCGACCGACTGGTTCATGACCTGGCAGCCCAACATCCACGCCAGCCTGTTCCTGAACACGCATGAGTACCTGAACAAGGTGGCGGCGCTCGACGAGATCGACACCGTCATCAAGGCCTACCAGCTCTACCTGGAGCAGGTGCAGTCGCAGGGCCTGGAGCCGCTGCTGAGCGTGACACGTGCCTGGCGCCTGGTGAAGTTCGTCGACAACGGCATGCTGACGATGACCGCCTGCAGCAAGTGCGGCGGCCACTTCGTGACGCACCCGCACGAGATCGCGCGCCACTACGTGTGCGGCCTGTGCAACCCGCCGGCGCGGGCCGGCAAGGGCAAGCAGGCCGGCGCGCTGCGCATCGGCGAGGCGGCCCACGCGCACGAACACGCGCACTGAGCCGCCGCCAGCGGTGCAATTTCACGGCCCGTGCCACCGCACCGGTTCAGATCGCGCGGGCACCGGCCGACATCCCTTCTGAGCACACAGTTTCATTTGCTCGTCTCCTCCTGGCACAGTTCTCTGTGCTTTCAGCGGGTCCTTCGGGGCCCGCTTTTTTTCGCCCTGCGCGCCGCGCTCAGGTTCACGCCGGCCGGCACCGATAAGGAGGCTGTGAGCCGGCACCGCCGGCGCTTCGGTCTTGCGGCCTGCTCGTGAAGTTGGTGCCCTTTTCATCGCAGTACCTGCGGCTCAACGAGCCGCTGCCCTTCGGCCTGTACGAGGCCGGCGGCCGCCTGTTGCTGGCCGCCGGGCAGCATGTGGAAAGCCGTGAGCGGCTGGCCGAGCTGACCCAGCAGCCGTTGTTCGCGCAGGAGCAGGAATCGGCCGACTGGCACCGCCGCCTCGCCGCCGCGATGGACCAGAAGCTGCGCCAGGGCGCGGCGCTGAAGGAGCTGGCCGCCGTGCGCCCCGACGCCGCCCCGCGCGAGGCGGCGCAGGCGCGCAAGGAACTCTCGTTGGCCGAGCAGTGGCTCGAGGTTTCGCAGCACCTGGACAGCACGCTGCGCGACGTGCGCCCCGGCGGCGACTGGCGCACGCGGCTGATGCAGGTGCATGCCCGCGCCCGCGCGCTGGGCGCCAAGCGCCTGGACGCTTCGCTGTACCACCTGGTGTACGAAGCCGGCCACGGCACCGAGAAGTACAGCAGCCAGCACGCCATGCTGTGTTGCCTGATGAGCGAACTGGCCGGCGGCATGCTGGGCATCGCGGGCCCGCAACTCGACAGCCTGGGCCGCGCCGCGTTGACGATGAACGTGGCCATGCAGCGCCTGCAGGACCAGCTGGCCACCTCCATGCTGGGGCCCACGCCGGCGCAGCGCGCCGAGATCGAAGCCCATGCGGAGCAGGGCGCGAGGCAGCTGCGCGAGGCCGGCTTCGGCGACGAACTGGCCTGCCAGGTGGTGGCGCTGCACCACGATGCCAGCGGCCAGGACACGCCCTGGGCGCAACTGCCGCCCGAGCGGCAGCTGGCGCGGCTGCTGCGCCGCGTGGACATCTTCTCCGCCAAGATCAGCCGCCGCGCCACGCGGCCTCCGATGTCGCCCGTGCAGGCCGCGCGCGAGGCCTGCCTGGGTGCCGGCGGCGTGCCCGACGAGGTGGGCGGCGCGCTGCTCAAGGCCGTGGGCCTGTACCCGCCGGGCAGCTTCGTGGAGCTGGTCAGCGGCGAGCTCGGCATCGTGGTGGCCCGGGGCCGCCGGGCCAACCTGCCTTACGTGGCCTCGCTGGTGTCACCGGCCGGCACGCCGCTAGGTGAGCCGGCGCTGCGCGACACCATCGACCGCCGCTACGCCGTGCGCGCTGCCGTGGCGCCGGCGCAGGTGCGCGTGCGCCCGCCGCACGAACGCCTGATGGCCCTGCGCGTCTAGGCGGCAAACCGGGCGCTTCTCCGCGCCTGGCGCCGAGCGCTCACGCGCCAGACTGGCGAACGTGAGTACCTTCGCCCTGCGACTGCTGCGCCCCCTGCACAAGGTGCGCCCCTGGCCCTGGCCGCTGCCGGCGCTGGTGGCCTGGGCGCTGTGTTTCGCCGTCTGGCACGGGGCGCGCTGGGCCGGGCTCGGCATGCCGCTGGCGTACACGCTGGGCGGCGCCACCGGTGCCTTGCTGGCGCTGGCCGCGCGCGGCATGCTGCGCCGCGGCCTCGTCGCCGCGGGCTTCCCGCTGGCTGCCCTGGCGCAGGGCGCGGCCGTGGGGCTGCCCGGCTGGGCCTGGCTGCTGGCCCTGTTGCCCCTGCTGCTGGCCTACCCGCTGGGCGCCTGGCGCGATGCACCGCTGTTTCCCACGCCGGCCGCCGCGCTCGAGGGCCTGAGGTCCGTCGTCGGCGCGCCGCGCCATGTGCTCGATGCCGGTTGTGGCCTGGGCCATGGCCTGCGCGCGCTGCGCGCCGAGTGGCCCCGTGCACGGGTGCACGGCGTGGAGTGGAGCCCCCTGCTGGCCTGGGCCACACGCCTGCTCTGCCCCTGGGCCCATGTGCGGCGCGCCGACATGTGGAAGCCCAGCTGGGGCGGCTACGACCTCGTCTACCTCTTCCAGCGCCCTGAAAGCATGGCCCGCGCCTGGGCCAAGGCCTGCGGCGAGATGGCCGAAGGCAGCTGGCTCGTGAGCCTGGAGTTCGCGGTGCCGGGGGTGCGGCCGCACGCCAGGCTGCAGCAGCCCGGCGGCCGGCCGGTCTGGATCTACCGCATCGGCGGCTCAACCAGGGCGGCGCGCAGCCGATAACCCCCACGAGGCCCTGCGGGGCCACGCACACCATTCGGAACAAGGTCCATGTTCGTCATCGTTGGTTGGGTTCTGGCGCTCGGCTGCATCTTCGGCGTGTACATCGTGCACGGCGGGAACATCAGCGTCATCCTGAAGGCGCTGCCGTTCGAGATGATCACCATCTTCGGCGCCGCCATCGGCGCCTTCCTGGCCAACAACCAGATGAAGGTGGTCAAGGCCAGCATCGCCGGCCTGGGCCGCTGCTTCAAGGGCAGCAAGTTCAGCAAGGCGCGCTACATGGAACTGCTGGCGCTGCTGTTCGACATCCTGCAGAAGGCACGCAAGGAAGGCCTCATGTCCATCGAGAAGGACGTCGAGGACCCGCACTCCAGCCCGCTGTTCCAGAAGTACCCCACGGTGGGCAACGACCACCACGTGACCGAGTTCATCACCGACTACCTGCGCATGATGGTCTCGGGCAACCTGAACGCGCACGAGATCGAATCGCTGATGGACAGCGAGATCGAGACGCACCACCAGGAAGAACACGCCGCCGTGGCGGCCATCGCGCGCCTGGCGGGTGGCCTGCCGGCCTTCGGCATCGTGGCCGCCGTGCTGGGCGTGGTGAACACCATGGGCAGCGTGGGCCAGCCGCCGGCGGTGCTGGGCGGCATGATCGGCTCGGCCCTGGTGGGCACCTTCCTCGGCATTCTTCTCGCGTACGGTTTCGTGGAGCCGCTGGGCGGCCTGCTGGAGCAGAAGGTGGAAGACGCCGGCAAGGAACTGCAGTGCATCAAGACCACGCTGCTGGCTTCGATGCAGGGTTACGCGCCGCAGGTGGCGATCGAGTTCGGGCGCAAGGTGCTGTATTCGGGTGACCGGCCGACCTTCACCGAGCTCGAGAGCCACGTGAAGAAGAAGTGATGGTCCCCCCCCGTAGCGCCTTCGGCGCTCCCCCCCAGGGGGGCGCCCCCAGCGGCCCGGCGAAGCCGGTTCCGCGGCGGCCGCTTGAGAGCGGCGGCGCCTCGCGCGCCGGGAGGACCTGATGGCGGGCGACGCGAAGAAGCTCCAACCCATCATCATCAAGCGCATCAAGAAGGGCGGCCATGCCGCCCATGGTGGCGCCTGGAAGATCGCCTACGCCGACTTCGTGACGGCCATGATGGCCTTCTTC